>Ga0102595_100615_pt1 | contig 21905 bp, 17 predicted proteins | sample Araplaol_mTSA_r2_2_FD_76864 | JGI IMG/M metagenome (GOLD analysis project Ga0102595, IMG submission 76864) | Arabidopsis root microbial communities from North Carolina, USA - plate scrape MF_Col_mTSA_r2 (SPADES assembly) (version 2) | ecosystem: Host-associated > Plants > Roots > Endosphere...
CGACCTGCCCGGCCACACCACTTTGCTGACCACAGGCTCGCAGCAGGCGCTGCAAGCGGCAGCCCAGCGCTGGCTGGGCCTGTAGCGCCGGCGCTGTTGCCGGCGCTCACCGCTTTTCAGACGCCGCTTATTGCGGCTTCAGGCCGACGTTGCGCGCCAGCGTACGCCAGCGCTCGGATTCCGAACGCAGGAAGCTACGCAACTGGTCGCGCGAGGTGCCCTTCATTTCCACACCCAGGGCGGACATCTTCTCGACCACCTTCAAGTCCGACATCGCGGACAGAAGTTCCAGGCGAAGGCGCTCGGTGACTTCGAGCGGCGTGGTCGCCGGAGCCACCAATGCCCACCACTGGGCGACGTCCATGTTTTTCAGGCCGAGTTCCGTCATCGTCGGCAGCGAGCGCAGGATGGGAACGTCGGAGCGTTTGCGGCCCGTGACGGCCAGCGCCTTGACCTTGCCAGCAGCCATCAGGCTGGAGCCGGTGGCCAGCGTGGCGAAATAGGAAGACACCTGGCCTGCCGCAAGGTCCACCATGGCCGGCGCGCCACCGCGGTAAGGCACCATGTTGAACTTGACTTTGGTCTCCTGGGAAAACAGCTCACCCACCAGGTGGCTGATGGAGCCCGTGCCGCTGTTCGCCATGGCGGACGGCCCACCCTTGGGATTGGAAACGGATTTCAGGAAGCTCTTGAAGTCGGTGACGTCAGGGCCGGTGAACAGCACCATGGGCGAGGTGCCCACCAGCGTGACCGGCGTGAAGTCGCGCAGGATGTCGTAAGGCAGATTGGCGACAACCGCGGGCGCGTAGACATGGGACAGCTCAATGATCGCCAGCGTATAGCCGTCGGGCGCCGACTTGGCGGCCTGGTCCATGCCGACGTGGCCCGCGCCTCCCGGCTTGTTGTCCACAACCACGGGCTGCTTCAAGCCCTCACTGAGGCGCTGCGCCAGCACGCGGGTAATGGCATCGGTGCTGCCGCCGGCAGCCCAGGGAACGATGATCTTGATGGGTTTGTCGGGATAGGCAGCCCACGCGGGTGCGGCGCCAAGCGCCAGGGTGGCCGCGGAACCAGCAAGCAGCGTGCGCCGCTTGATGGGGAATTTTGAAACAGACATTAACTCTCACTCCTTGCATGTGTTCTCATACGCCCGACAACTCCGATCCATGCCGTGAGTCATCCGCGTCCGGCAAGGGTACACCGTGCCGATGCAAGCGCCGCATCCCTTCGCGAGTTTGGCCTCTTCATGTGGCTTGCGTCCAACAATTTGTTACGGCCTCATGGTTACTAGAACCACGACCACCATGGATTTGCGCACGCGCTCTTGCGCAAGTAAGTAGAAAGTAGAACGTCGGCAATTCGCCGGCAATGCACTAGTCACCCGGCATCGACCCTGCCCTGCCCGCAGGCGAGACCGGGTCAGCCGCGCTGCGGATCAAACCGAGGTTGGCCTTGAGCATGTCGAAGACTTTGCGCGTGACCGGGTTGATGACGTTCCTGCGGATGAACAAGTAATAGTCGAGGTCGGGCAGCCGCGGCAGTCCGTCGTTTTCACCAAGCACACGCAGCTCGGGTCCCGCCGTTTCAATGCCGCGCGCGGTCACGCCCAGGCCGGCGCGCAGCGCGGCCTTGATGCCGATCAGGCTGGAAGCCGTGTAGTTGGGCGACCATGCGATGCCGGCCGCATCGAGCGCCTCGCGCGCCAGCCGGTGATACACGCTGGGCCCTTCCACGAGGATCAAGGGCACCGGCTTGGAGCGGTCGTGCACATAGTTGGCCGAACACAGCCACACCGTGGGCGAGGTGCGCAGCACCACGCCGTCCAGCCCCGGGTCGTTGCGGTTGGAAATACTCATGTCGATCTCGCCGCGCTTGAGCGACTCCATCAGGAAGGGGCTGCGCCCCACGTGGATGTCGAGCTGCAGCAGCGGCGAGACGCGCGCCACCTGCGCCAGCAGCGTCGGCAGCAAGTTGTCGGCCACATCGTGCGGCGCGCCTATGCGCAGCACGCCCTCCAGGCTGCCCTGCTGCAGGCTGCGCAGCGCGTCGTCGTTGATGGCCAGCAAGTGGCGCGCATACTCGAGCAGCTTCTGCCCATGCGGCGTCAGCCGCTTGCTGCGCCCCTGTTTTTCAAACAGCGCGTGGCCGATCTGGTCTTCCAGGCGCTGCATCTGCTGCGTCACCGCCGACTGCGTCTTGCCCAGCTGCACGGCGGCGCCGGCAAAGCTGTCCTGCTCGTCAATGGCGACCAGGGACCTCAACAATTCCAGGTCAAGGGTTTTCATGCGAGGACCCTCCTCGGGGCTGTCTTCATATTACGAATGCTAATGCGTTTATCTCTATTTCTGAGTTGTTTGAAAAATATGACTTGACTATATTAGGCCCTTCAAACCGGAATTTCACCCAGGAAACGCCTATGAACACCGCAAAAGCAGAGCGCAGCCAGGCCGTTGGCGCCGCCATTCAAAACATTAAACTTATTGTTGGAAGCGGCGAAGCCAACCGCCAGTCCCTGGCCAAGGTGCTGGCGGTGCTGAACCAGCTGGCCGACCGCAGGGAACTCTGGAGCGAGGCCGAGTTCAACGCCCCTGTCAGTCCCGAACTGCAGGCGCGCTACCTGATCGCCGAAGACGCCGACCAGAGCTTTGCGCTTTACCTCAATGTGATGCGCCCCGGCAAGCGCATCGTGCCGCACAACCACACGACCTGGGCCTGCATCAGCGCCGTGGAAGGCACGGAACTCAACCGCGTGTACGAACGCCAGGACGACGGCTCGATGCCGGGCAAGGCCCAGCTCAAGGAAGTCAGCTCCGTCGTGGTCGAACCCGGCACGGGCATCGCGCTGCTGCCGGAGGACATCCACTCGGTGGAAATTCCCGCGGGCCAGGTGATACGCCACCTGCACATGTACGGCCGCGCACTCGAGACCCTGACCTCGCGCACCAGCTACGACCTGGAAAAAGGCACCTACGAAACCATGGGCATAGGCGTGCAGACCCGCCGCTGAGCACCCACGCCTCCTTTCCCCTCCCCGAATCTCTCGAACCCACACGCATCTATTCCATGACACGTTTTGTAGACGCGGCCACGCTCAAAGCCTGGCTGCACGACGGCGAAGAAATCGCCTTGTTCGATGTGCGCGAGCACGGCCAGTACGGCCAGTCGCATCTGTTTTACGGCATCACCCTGCCCTACAGCCGCCTCGAGCTGGACGCGCCGCGCCTGGCGCCGCGCAAAGCTGTGCGGCTGGTGGTCTATGACGACGACGGCAAGGGCGCCGCACCCCTGGCCGCGCGCCGCCTGGCCGCGATCGGCTACAGCGATGTGCAGGTGCTGCAAGGCGGCACCGCCGGCTGGCAGGCGGCCGGCTTTGCGCTGTTCGCGGGTGTCAACGTGCCGTCCAAGACTTTCGGCGAACTGGCCGAGCAGGTCTACCACACGCCCCGGGTCAGCGCGACCGAACTGGCGGCGATGATAGAGCGCAAGGACGACGTCGTGGTGCTGGACGGGCGGCCGTTCTCGGAGTTCCGCAAGATGAACATACCGACGGCGATCAGCTGCCCCAACGGCGAGTTGGCCCTGCGCATACGCGACCTGGTGCCCAGCGAGAGCACCCACATCGTGATCAACTGCGCGGGCCGCACGCGCAGCATCATAGGCGCGCAGACGCTGATCAACCTGGGGGTGCGCAACCCCGTGTCGGCACTCGAAAACGGCACCCAGGGCTGGTACCTGGCCGACCTCAAGCTCGAGCACGGCGGTACGCGCCGCTACCCCGAATCGGCGCAACCGCAGGGGACCGCCGACATGCGCGCGGCAGCCCAGGCGCTGGCAAAGCGCTTCAACGTGCCTGTCGTCGACGCGCAAACGGTTCGCGGCTGGGCCGGCGACGCGCAGCGCACGCTGTTTTTGTGCGACGTCCGCAGCCCCGAGGAATTCGCGCAGGGCAGCCTGCCCGGCGCGCAGCACACGCCGGGCGGCCAGCTGATCCAGGCCACCGACCAGTATGTGGGCGTGCGCAAGGCCCGCCTGGTGCTGTTCGACACCGACGGCATGCGCGCGCTCACGGTGGCAAGCTGGCTGCGCCAGCTGGGCCACGATGCCAGCGTGCTGGGCCAGGGCCTGGCCAGCGGCCTGGCCCTGCCCGCCGCGGCGCCCGTGGGCCTGCCCGCGATGCCCGCCACCAGCGCGCAGGCGCTGAAGGACGGCCTGGCCGACGGCAGCGTCTGCGCCGTGGACCTGCGCCCCAGCATGCAGTTCCGCCAGAAACACATCGCGGGCACGCGCTGGTCGATACGGCCGCACCTGGCGCAGGCCCTGGCCGGTGAGCACCGCCCGGTGGTGCTGATTGCCGACGAGCCCGCGGTGGCGGCCTGCGCGGTGGTGGACCTGCAGGCACTGGGCCTGAAACCCAGCCTGCTCGCAGGCGGCCTGGACGGCTGGCGCGCCGCCGGCCTGCCGCTGCAGGCCTCTGAAAACATCCCGGCCGACAGCGACTGCATCGACTACCTGTTCTTCGTGCACGACCGGCACGACGGCAACAAGGAGGCGGCCCGCCAGTACCTGGCCTGGGAAGTCAACCTGATCGGGCAGTTGGACGCGCAGGAACTCAAGGCCTTTCATCTGCCCGAAGCCGCCGCCCACGCCTGAGTTCGCCGACCCGGCGCCCTCGCTCTTCTTTTTTCATTTTTGCTTCCATCCATTCAGGAGCCCTCATGCTTGCCCAGCTGAAATTCACCGCCGCCTCGCTTTGCTGCGCCCTGCTCGCCGTGCACGGCGCCGCATCCGCACAGCCCATGCCCCAGGTCGGCGGCTTCCCCAACCAGGCCATCAAATTCGTCTCGCCCTTCCCGGCCGGCGGCGGCAATGACGCCACCACGCGTTTTGTCACCACCCGCCTGTCCGACATCACCGGCCAGAGCGCCATCGTCGACAACCGCGGCGGCGCCGGCGGCAACATTGGCGCCAAGGCCGTGGCCGACGCCAAGCCCGACGGCTACACCGTGCTCACGGGCCAGGTCTCGCTGATGGCCGTCAACCCGACGCTGTACGCCTCGCCGGGCTTCGATCCGCTGAAGAACTTCCTGCCCATCACCCAGATCAACGCCGCGCCGCTGGTGCTGGTGGTGCCCAGCAACTCGCCCCTGAAAAGCTTTGCCGACCTGGCCGCGCAAACCAAGGCCCCCGGCGGGCGCGTCACCTACGCCACGCCCGGCAACGGCACGCTCTCGCACCTGGTCGGCGTGGTGCTGGAAAAAGACAGCGGCATCGGCATGACCCACGTGCCCTACAAGGGCGCGGCGCCCGCCATCACCGACCTGCTGGGCGGCCAGGTGGACGTGCTCATCACCTCCACCGCCTCGGTGTCCAGCTTCATCCAGAACGGCAAGATGCGCGCCCTGGCCGTCACCAGCCCGCGCCGCATCGGCGTGTTCACCAAGGTCCCGACGCTGGAAGAGCTGGGCTACAAGAACACCACCTTTGAAGACTGGTACGGTTTCTTCGCGCCGGCCGGTACGCCCCCTGAGCGCGTGGCCTACCTGCACGACAGCATCGTGCGCGCGCTGAAGACGCCGGAAGTCAGCAAGCTGATCACCGAGGGCGGCAGCGAAGTGGTCGGCAACACCTCGGCAGCCTTCGCCGCCCAGCTCAAGACCGACATCGCCCGCTGGTCGCGCGTCGTCAAACTCTCGGGCGCCAAGCTAGACTGATCGCTCATTCACCAAGGCCTCCCCGACATGAATAAAAAATCGCCGCCGGCCGACTTGCCCAGCCCGTCCGCCCTGACCCGCCTGGTCCATGCCGGCAAGCAGCCGGCCTATGAGGGCGGGCGGCCGGTCAACCCGCCGGTGGTGCGCGCCAGCACCGTGCTGTTCGACAGCACGGCGCACCAGCGCGAGATGCGCCAGCGGCGCGGCGAGGAGCGCGTGTTCACCTACGGGGCCCGCGGCAACCCGACCAACTACGCGCTGGAAGACATGGTCAGCGAACTTGAAGGCGCTTATCGTACGCGGCTGTTCCCCACGGGCCTGGCCGCCATCGCCATGACGCTGCTGGCCTACCTCAAGCCCGGCGACCATGTGCTGATGTCGGACGGTGTCTATGAGCCGGCGCGCAAGCTGGTGGAGTCCTTCCTCACGCCCTACAACATCCGCTGCACTTTTTTTGCGGCCGACGGCAGCGACGTGGAGGAAAAAATCGAGCCGGGCACACGCATGGTGTACACCGAGTGCCCGGGCTCGCTGGTCTATGAGATGTGCGACCTGCCGCGCCTGGCCGCCATCGCCCATGCGCGGGGCGCGCTGCTGGTGGCCGACAACACCTGGGGATCCGGCTACCAGTACCGGCCGCTGGCACTGGGCGCCGACGTGTCGGTCATGGCCGCGACCAAATACCTGTCGGGCCATTCCGACGTGATGATGGGCACCGTCGCCACCACGCAAGCCGCCTGGCAGGCGCTCAATGAGCGCAGCGACGCCTTCGGCATGACGGTGAGCCCCGACGACGCCTTCCTGGTGCTGCGCGGCACGCGCAGCATGGCCGCGCGCCTGGCCGTGCATGAAAGCGGCGCGCTGAAGGTGGCGGCCTGGCTGCAGGCGCGCAGCGAAGTGGCGAGCGTGTTCTGCCCGGCCCTGCCAAGCCACCCGGGCCACGCCATCTGGCAACGCGACTGCAAGGGCACCAACGGCCTGCTGTCTTTCGAGTTGCGGCAGGGCTTCGATCAGGCCGCCGCCGAGCGCCTGATCGACGGCCTGCGGCTGTTCGGCCTGGGCGCGTCCTGGGGCGGCTATGAAAGCCTGGTCACGCTGGCCAACCTGCGCAACGCCCGCAGCGTGACCGACTGGTCGGGCCGCGGCCAGATCATCCGCCTGCACATCGGGCTCGAGGACCCGGCCGACCTGCTGGCCGATTTGCAGCAGGGCTTTGCCGCGCTGCAAGCCTGAGCCCCGGGGGCCCTCCGAGCCCCCTGTTCCATGTCTTTCGCGCCTTCCGGGCGCCTCTTCCCTTCGTTTCTTTTCCACGAGGTTTGCACGACCATGCCTAGCGCTGCGCGTCCCTGGTTTCTTCGCACCCGCAGCCTGTGGCCGGGCCTGGCCTTGCCGCTGCTCATCATGCTGGGCGCGACCTTTCTTTCCGAGCACTACGGCGGCCCGCAGCTGCTGTACGCCCTGCTGTTCGGCCTGGCCTTTCACTTCCTCTACCAGGACGCGCGCTGCCGGCCCGGCATCGAGTTCTGCGCCAGGACGTTGCTGCGCATAGGCGTGGCCCTGCTGGGCGCGCGCATCACGCTGGCGCAAATCGGGCAGCTGGGCATGGGGCCGCTGGCCACCGCGGTGATCGCCGTTGCCAGCGCCATCGCGCTGGGTGCCTGGCTGGCGCGTCGGCTGGGCCTGGGCACCGACTTCGGCCTGCTGTGCGGCGCCGCGGTGTCCATCTGCGGCGCATCGGCGGCCCTGGCCGTGGCGGCGGTCATGCCCAAAACGCCGGACAACGAGCGCCACACGCTGCTGACCGTGGTCGGCGTCACCGGCCTGTCGACGCTGGCCATGGTGGTCTACCCGCTGCTGGCCAGAATTTTGCGGCTGGATGACAGCGGCGCCGGCATCTTTCTGGGCGGCACCATCCATGACGTGGCGCAGGTCGTGGGCGCGGGCCTGATGATGTCGCACGAGACCGGCGACGTCGCGGTCATCGTCAAGCTGTTTCGCGTTACGCTGCTGGTGCCCGTGGTCGCCGTGCTGGCCTGGTACTGGCGCAGGCGCAGCAGCACCGGCGACGCCGGCCCGCGCACGCCGCTGCTGCCCTTTTTCCTGGTCGGATTCATGGCCCTGGTGCTGGCCAACAGCCTGGGCGTGGTCACGCCGCGGCTCAACGAGGCGCTGGGCCAGGTCTCGCGCGTCTGCCTGGTGGTCGCCATCGCGGCGCTGGGCATCAAGACCTCCTTCGAGGAACTGGTCAAGCTGGGCTGGCGGCCCATGGCGCTGATGCTGGTCGAGACGCTGTGGCTGGTCGCCATCTTCGTGCTCTACCTGTGCGTCTTCCGTTGAGAAGGCGCTAGGCCAGCAGGCAGGCCGCCTCCGTCTCATCGCTCAGTCGGCGCAAGGCCGGCACCTCCTCGGCGCAGCGCGCAATCGCCAGCGGGCAGCGCGTGCGGAACACACAGCCTGAAGGCGGCGCCATGGGCGAAGGCAGGTCGCCCTGCAGCAGCTGGATCACTTTTTTGCGCTCCAGCGCCGGGTCGGGAATCGGGATGGCCGACAGCAAGGCCTGGGTGTAGGGATGGCGCGGCGCCGCGTACAGCGCTTTTTTGTGCGCCACTTCCATTTCGTGCCCGAGGTACATCACCAGGATACGGTCGCTGATGTGTTTGACGACGGCCAGGTCGTGGGCAATGAAGATCAGCGCCAGGCCCATGGACTTTTGCAGTTCCTTGAGCAGGTTGATGATCTGCGCCTGGATGGAGACGTCCAGCGCCGACACCGGCTCGTCGCAGATGATGAGCTTGGGCTCCAGGATCAGCGCGCGCGCAATGCCTATGCGCTGGCACTGGCCGCCGGAGAATTCGTGCGGGTAACGGTTGATCTGCTGCGGCATCAGGCCGACGCGGCCCATCATGGCCTTGACGCGCTGCATCACCTCGGCCTCGGGCATGGCCGGGCGGTGCGTGCGCAGCGGCTCGGCAATGATTTGCGCGATGGTCATGCGCGGATCCAGCGAGGCCAGCGGATCCTGGAAGATCATCTGGATGTCCGCCCTGGCCGCCTGCCAGGTGTCGCTGGAGGCCGTGGTCATCTCCCGGCCCATCCAGGCAATGCTGCCGGCGGTGGCCGGGATCAGGTTCAGCACCGCGCGCGCCAGCGTCGATTTGCCGCAGCCCGACTCGCCCACCACGCCCAGGGTTTCGCCGGCATGGACGTCAAAGGAAATGCCGTCCACGGCCTTGAGGATGCGGGCCGGCGACCAGGGCCAGGCGCCGCCGGCCTTGATCCTGAAGTGCACTTGCAGGTCGCGCACCGACAAAATGGGTTGGGCGGCCTCATGCATGGCTGGGCTCCTTCGCCGCGAGTTCCGACACAGCCTGGACCGAGCGGTGGCAGGCCCTGAGCACGGCCGCATCGTGTTCGGCCGGCAGCAGCGCGGGCAAGATCTCAACGCACTGCTCACTGGACAAGGTGCAGCGTTCGCTGAACGGGCAGCCCCTGGGCAGCTTCGCCATATTCGGCGGCGCGCCGGGAATGGCGACCAGCGTTTCGCCTTCCGCGTCCAGGCGCGGTATGGCGCCCAGCAGGCCCACGGTATAGGGATGCGAGGCGCGGTAAAAAACACTGTCGGCGCTGCCCTGCTCCATCACGCGCCCGCCGTAAAGCACCATCACCTCGTCGCACAGGCCCGCCACCACGCCCAGGTCGTGCGTGATCATGATGATGGCGGTGCCGAAATCGCGCTGCAGCTCGCGCAGCAAGGCGATGATCTGCGCCTGCACCGTGACGTCCAGCGCAGTCGTGGGCTCGTCGGCGATCAGCACCTCGGGCTCGCACAGCAAGGCCATGGCGATCATCACGCGCTGGCGCATGCCGCCCGAAAACTCATGCGGGTACAGGGTGATGCGGCCCGCCGCATCGGGAATCTTGACAGCATCAAGCAGCTGCACCGAACGGGCGCGCGCCGCCTTGCGGTCCAGGCCCTTGTGGAACTGCAGCACCTCGGTCATCTGCCGCTCCACCGTGAGGTAAGGGTTGAGCGAGGTCATGGGGTCCTGGAAGATCATGGCCACGCGGTTGCCGCGTATCTTGTTGAGATCGGCCGGCTTCATGGCCAGCAGGTCGCGGCCCTGGTACAGGGCCTGGCCGGTGGCTTTGCCGTTGCTGGCCAGCAGGCCCATCATGGCCAGCACGCTCTGGCTTTTACCGGAACCGCTTTCGCCGACGATGCCCAGGGTCTGGCCCCGGTCCAACGAAAAGTTGATGCCGTTGACGGCGTAGACCAGCCCGTCCTGGGTCTGGAACTGCACGCCGAGGTTGTTGACTTCGATCAGGCTCATGGTGCGGCTCAGCGTTCCTTGGGGTCCAGCGCATCGCGCAGGCCGTCCCCGATGTAGTTGAAGCAGTACAGGGTCAGCGACAGCAGGCCGGCCGGGAACAGCAGCATCCAGGACGACACCTCCATGACGGATGCACCATCGTGGATCAGCACGCCCCAGCTTGTCATCGGCTCCTGGATGCCCAGCCCCAGGAAAGACAGCACCGACTCGACCAGGATCACGGCCGGTACGGTGACCGTGGTGTAGATCACCACGATGCCCAGCAGGTTGGGAACGATGTGCTGGAAGATGATGCGCCGCGTCGGCACGCCCAGCGCCCTCGCCGCCTCGATGAACTCGCGCGAGCGCAGCGACAGGGTCTGGCCGCGCACCACGCGCGCCATGTCCATCCAGGAGAACACGGTGATGGTGATCACCACCAGGTAGAAAGCGCGCCCCAGAATGGTCACCATCAGGATGGCGATCAGCAGATAGGGCACGGCGTACATCATGTCGACGACGCGCATCATGAAGGCATCCACCTTGCCGCCGATGAAGCCCGCTGTCGCGCCCCAGACAATGCCCAGCGTGACGGCCGACAAGGTGGCCAGAAAACCCACCAGCAGCGACACGCGGCCGCCGACCAGGCTGCGCACCAGCAGGTCGCGGCCCGACTCGTCGGTGCCGAAAAAATGCGCGTTCTTGAACGTAGGCGGCAAGCTCATGGCGTCCCAGTCGGCGGCATCAAAGGCATGCGGCAGCAGCCACGGGCCGGCGATGCAGCACAGTGTGATCAAGGCCAGCAGGCCCAGGCTGAACACCGCCGCCTTGTTGCGCAGAAAGCGCACGCGGGCGTCGGTCCAGGGGCTGCGCCCCGCGATGTCGGCCGGCGATGTTGGCAGCGCATTGCCCAGCGCCGCGGCCAGACGGTCCTGTTTGTTTTTGTTCCTGAACAGCATGGCGTCCCGCCTCAATACCGTATCTTCGGGTCAAGCAAGGCGTAAGCCAGGTCGACCAGCAGGTTGAGCGTCACGGCGATCACAGTCACCAGCACCACCAGGCCCAGCACCAGGGTGTAATCGCGGTTGGCGGCGCCGTTGACGATGAGCTTGCCTATGCCCGGCAGCGAGAACACCGACTCGGTCACGATGGCCGAGGTGATCGAGGAAATCGCCAGCGGGCCCATGACGGACACCACCGGCAACAGCGCGGGCTTGAGGGCGTGGCGCAGGATGATGGTGCGCGTGGGCAGGCCCTTGGCGCGCGCGGTGCGTATGAAGTTGCTGTGCAGCACCTCGATCAGGCTGCCGCGCATGACGCGCCCTATGGTGGCCACGTTGATGAAGATCAGCAGCAGCATGGGCAGCACCATGAAACGCGGCGAAAAATCGTCCCAGCCGCCGGCCGGCGCGACCTTGAGCCAGACCGCGAACACCAGGATCAGCACCGGGCCGATCACAAAAGACGGGAACACATGGCCTGCGTTGCCGAGCAGCATGACAAGGTAGTCGATGGCGCTGTTCTGCCGCAAGGCGGCCATGGTGCCGAGGAAGACGCCGACAAAGAGAGAGATGACGATGGCGCCCCCGCCTATCGCCGCAGAAACCGGCAGCGCCTTGGCCACCAGCTCGTTGACCGACCAGTCGGCGTAGCGAAAGGATGCGCCCAGGTCGCCATGCAGCAGGCTATTGAGGTAATACAGGTATTGCTGCCACAACGGAAGGTCCAGGTGGTACTTGGCCTGCAGGTTGGCCAGCACCGCGGCGGACACCTTGCGCTCCTCATCGAAAGGGCCGCCGGGCGTGCCGTGCAGCAGGAGATAGCAGACGGTGACGACTGCCAGCAAGGTCGGTAGGGTCGCCAGGACGCGCCTGAAGGCGTATGACCACATGAGGATATCTCCGGGCTAGTGTGAGGGCATGAGTGCGTGAGCGCATGGAACGCGCGGGCCGGGTACAGCTTGGCCCTGAACGGCCGGCATGGCATCAGAAAGATCTTGGAAAGCGGTGAAAAGCAGGTCAGGGACAGGCAGGCGCGCGGCGGCGCCCGCCCGGCCGGCCCTCAATGCTTGATGATGTACAGGTCCTTGCCGCGGTAGCGGTCCAGCGCGTTGGTGGTTGAATAACCGCCCACATAGGGCTTGACCAGGCGCGGCACGGTGTACTGCAGCAGCGGGATGATGGGGTAGTCTTCCATGATCATCTTCGCCGCCTGGGTCAGCAGGACCTTGCGCTTGGCCGGGTCCAGTTGCTGGTTGCCTTCATCGATCAGCGCGGAGGCCTTGCGGTTGCAGCTGTTGTGGTAGTTCTGGTCGGAGTCGCACTGCACCAGGGTCAGCCAGGTGGTGGCGTCGTTGTAGTCGGCGATCCAGCCGTTGCGGGCGATCTGGTAGTCCTTGTCGGTGCGCTTCTTGATCAGCACCTTGAACTCCATGGCCTCGAGCTCAACGTCCAGACCCAGCTTGGTCTTCCACTCGGAGGCCGCGAAGATGGCCATCTTCTTGTGGTAATCGCTGGTGTTGTAGGAGAACTTGAGTTTGGTGCCGGGCGGCAGCGCGGCTTCATTGAGCAGCTTCTTGGCTTCGGCAATGCGTTTGTCGGCAGGCCACTTGGCCCAGTCGTAGGCCGTCACGTCGGCGCCCGAGGTGCCCTTGACGATGACGCCGTAAGCCGGGGTCTGCCCGTCGGCCGTGACACGCTGCGCCAGGATGTCGCGGTCCAGCGCCATGGACAGCGCCTTGCGCACGCGGATGTCCTTGAGGGCCGGGTCCGCGTTGTTGAGCGAGTAGTAGCGCAGGCCCAGCATGTCGGTGTTGCGGATCTCCTTGGGGTACTGCGCCTTGTACTTGTCGTAAGTGCCGGGGGGAAGCTGGTAGACCCAGTCGTTTTCGCCCGACTCATAGAGCTTGACGTCGGCATTGCCGTCCTCGACCGACAGATAGGTGATCTTGGTGAGCTGGACGTTCTTCGCATCCCAGTAAGCGGGGTTCTTGGCCAGGATGATCTTGCTGTTGACCTGCCAGTCCTTGAGCGAGAAGGCGCCGTTGTTCACCATGTTGGCGGGCCGGGTCCAGTCCTTGCCGAATTTTTCGATGGTGGCCTTGTGCAGGGGCGCGAGCTGGGGATTGGACACGACCTCGGGCAGGAAGTTGACCGGGAAAGGTGTCTTGATTTCCAGGGTGTAGGAATCGACGGCCTTGACGCCCAGTTCGGTGACGGGCTTCTTGCCTTCAATGATCTCCTTGGCATTGAGCAGGAAGACACCATAAGTGGAGGCATATTTGGAGGCGGTCGCCGGGTCGACGAAACGGCGCATGCTGTAGATGAAGTCGTCGGCCGTCACCGGGTCGCCGTTGGACCACTTGGCGTTCTTGCGCAGCTTGAAGACCCAGGTTTGCGGGTCGACCTGCTTCCAGCTTTCCGCCACGCCGGGCACGATCTTGCCGTTGTTGTCCGCGGCGCACAGGCCTTCGAACATGTCGCGGATCACGTTGTTGGCCGGAACGCCCGTCGCCAGTGCGGCGTCCAGGGTTTCGGGCTCGGAGCCGTTGTTGCGGACCAGTTCCTGGGTTTCATGCAGCTTCACGCCCGCGGGCACGCTGGCCGCGGCGGCCAGGCCGGCACAGGCCAGCAGCACGGCGCCGGCCAGGGTTTTCATCGTCCAGTTTGAGTTCATGCTTGTTTGCACTCCCGAATAAAAAAACCGGCGAGCTTATGGCCCGCCGTGGTGGATGGAGCATCTCGCCTCCCATCGGAGGCTCGACGTTTGGCCTGTCGGTCGGCGCGAATATACCGCCGCCCCCGAGGCCGCTTCGTAGGGAGTAACCCTTCAGCAATTAGCATGCCGTGTCGCTTAAGAGACCTCGCATCGCAAGGCCCGCACGGATACATCCGGCACACTTGCTCACAAATGAATGCCGGGCGCGCATGGCGATGGGGGCGCAGCCTGGAAACCAACAAAAAAAGCCCGCCCCCAGAACTGGGAGCGGGCGGCCGGGTTTGGCGGCGGACGATTTTAGCGGCTGAGCTGGGTGTCAGCCTTCAGGCTCAGGGCTTCTTCAGGGGGCGGCTCCTTCCAACCTCCGCCCAGCGTCTTGTAGAGCGTGACCTGGCTTTGCAGCTGGGCCAGGCGGGTTTGCACCACGGCCTGGCGCGCGGTGAACAGCGCGCGCTGGGCGTCGAGCTGGTCCAGGTAGCTGGCCACCCCGTTCTGGTAGCGCAGGTCGGCCAGCTTGAAGCGCGTGGCTTCGGCGTTGGCCTGGGCCTGCTGGGCGCGCAGTTGCTCACCCAGGGTGGCACGGCCGGCCAGGGCATCGGCCACTTCGCGGAAAGCTGTCTGGATGGATTTTTCGTACTGGGCGACGGCGATGTCGCGCCCGGCGTTGGCCGAATCCAGGCCCGCGCTGTTGCGGCCCGCGTCAAACAGCGGCAGGATCAGTTGCGGCGCCATGGTCCAGCCGTAGGAGCCGCTCTTGAAAAGGCCGGACAGGTGCGAGCTGGCGCTGCCGGCGCTGGCCGTGAGCGAAATGCGCGGGAAAAATGCCGCGCGCGCCGCGCCTATGTCGGCATTGGCGGACAGCAGCTGCTGCTCGGCCTGGCGCACGTCGGGGCGGCGCGTCAGCAGGTCGGAAGGCAGGCCGGCGGGCACGTCAACCATCATGGGCGCATCGGCCAGGCCTTTGCCGGCCGGCAACGCCACAGCCAGCTCGCCGGCGAGCGGCTGGCCTATCAGCAAGGTCAGGGCGTTCTGGTCCAGCGCGCGCTGGCGCACCTGCTGGGCCAGCGAGACACGTGCGGCCTCGGTCAGCGACTCGGCCTGGCGGAAGTCCAGTTCGGAGCTGACGCCGTTGTCAAAACGCAGCTTGCTGAGCTTGAAGGATTCCTCGCGGGTGGCCAGCGTCTGCTGCGTGATCGCCAGCAGCTCCTCGTCGGCCAGCAGGCTCAGGTAGGTGTTGGCCACTGCGGCGATCAGGCTGATCTGGGTGGTCTTGCGCCCTTCTTCCGTCGCCAGGTACTGTGCCAGCGCCGACTCCTTGAGGGCAGCGACGCGGCCGAAGAAGTCCAGCTCGTAGGAGGTCATGATCAAACCACCGGTGTAAGCGCTGGTGATGCTGCCGTTGCCGTTGGCATTGGGCTGGCGCGAACCGGTGATGCCCGCATTGATGGTCGGGAACTGGTCGGCACGCCGTATCCGGTACTGCGCGCGCGCCTGCTCGATGTTGAGCACGGCGATGCGCAGGTCGCGGTTGTTGCGCAGCGCCGCGTCGATCAGCTTGCGCAGCTGCGGGTCGCTGAAGAAGGTCTGCCACTCGATGTCGGCCGCGGCCGGCGCGTTGGCGCTAGGCTGCGTCCGCGCCGACCCGGCGATCCAGCCCGAGGCGGTGGGGTATTGGTCGGCCACCGGGGCGGCCGGCCGCTCGTACTTCGGGATCATGGAGCAGCCGGCGAGCAACGCCGCCGCGCCCAGCGCCAGAAGCTGCGGGAACCTGGATGGGGATTTACTCATGGGCCTTACCTTCATTTCCTTCCTCTCCGGTGATGCCCGCCGCCTTGGCATGCTCGGAATACATCCTGTTTTGCCGTTCGCTGCCCTTGAAGAGGCCGCGCACCACCACGAAGAACACGGGAACAAAAATCACCGCCAGGGCCGTGCCGGTGACCATGCCGCCAATCACGCCGGTGCCGATGGCGCGCTGGCTCGCCGAGCCCGCGCCCGAGGCGATCACCAGCGGCACCACGCCCAGGCCGAAGGCCAGCGAGGTCATGATGATGGGACGGAATCGCAAATGGGCCGCCGCCAGGGCGGACTCGATCACGCTGCGGCCCTGGGCCTGCAAATCCTTGGCGAACTCGATGATCAGGATCGCGTTCTTCGCCGACAGGCCAATGATGGTGATCAGGCCGACCTGGAAGTACACGTCGTTCGCATAGCCGCGGAACAAGGTCGCCAGCAGCACACCGATCACGCCCAGCGGCACGACCAGGATCACCGCCAGCGGGATGCTCCAGCTCTCATACAGCGCGGCCAGGCAGAGGAACACCGCCAGGATGGCGAAACCGTAGAGCAGCGTGGCCTGGGAACCGGCGAGTTTTTCCTCGCGCGACTGGCCGGTCCATTCAAAGCCGAAGCCCTGCGGCAGCTGGGCCGCGAGTTTTTCCATCTCGGCCATGGCGGCGCCGGTGCTGTAGCCCGGCGCGGCGCTGCCGCCTATGCGCATCGCGGGGTAGCCGTTGTAGCGCACCGTTTGCATCGCACCGGTGATCCAGCGCGTGGTGGCAAACGCCGACAGCGGCACGGGCTGTCCCTTGCTGTTGCTGGCGTTGAGCCTGAGCAGGTCGTCGGGCTGCATGCGCGCCGGCGCGTCGGCCTGCACCACCACGCGCTGCAGGCGGCCCTGGTTCGGGAAGTCGTTCACATAGCTCGAGCCCAGCGAAGTCGACAGCACCGAATTGATCGAGTCGAAGGTGACGCCCAGCGCGTTGGCCTTGTCGCGGTCTATGTCGATCTGCAGCTGCGGCGCATCTTCCAGGCCGTCGGGGCGCACCTGTGCGAGGACCGGGCTCTTGGACGCCATGCCCAGCAACTGGTTGCGCGCGTTGACCAGCGCCTGGTGGCCCGCGCCGCCGCGGTCCTGCAGGCGGAAGCTAAAGCCCGAGGCCGTGCCCAGCTCCGGAATCGGCGGCGGGCTCAGCGGGTAGATGAAGGCGTCGCGCACGCCCATGAGCGCGCCAAAGGCGCGGCCCGCCACGGCGCTGGCCGAGTGCGCGTCGCCGTCGCGCTCCTTCCAGTCCTTGAGGGTCACGAAGGCAAGCGCCGCATTCTGGCCCTGGCCGGAGAAGCTGAAGCCCAGCACGCCGACCATGCTTTCGACCTCGGGCTGCTTGAGCATGAAGCCTTCGACGGTCTGCATCACCGACAGCGTGCGCTCGTAGGTCGCGCCCGGCGGCAGCTGCACGTTGACCAGCAGGTTGCCCTGGTCTTCGTTGGGCAGGAAGGAAGTCGGCAGGCGCAGGTAAACCACCGCGACCGCGCCAATGATGGCCACGTAGATGATGAGGTAGCGCGCCGCGCGCTTGAGGATGCGCGCGACAACGCCTTCATAACTTTTGGCGGTGCGCGAGAAGCCGCGGTTGAACCAGCCAAAGAAGCCGGTCTTGGCGTGGTGGTGTCCGGCCTCGACGGGTTTGAGCAGCGTGGCGCACAGCGCCGGCGTGAGCGACAGGGCCATGAAGGCCGAGAAGGCGATGGACGACACCATCACCGCAGAGAACTGGCGGTAGATGTTGCCGGTCGAGCCCGCGAAGAAGGCCAACGGCACGAACACCGAGATCAGCACCACGGTCACGCCGATGATGGCGCCCGAAATCTGCTGCATGGCCTTGCGTGTGGCTTCCAGCGGCGGCAGGCCTTCCTCGGTCATGATGCGCTCGACGTTCTCGACCACCACGATCGCATCGTCCACCACGATACCGATGACCAGCACCATACCGAACATGGTCAGCACGTTGATCGAAAAACCGAGCGCCAGCAATGTGGCAAAGGTGCCCAGCAGCGCGATGGGCACCACGATGGTCGGGATGATGGTGTAGCGCCAGTTCTGCAGGAACAGGAACATCACCAGGAACACCAGGGCGACGGCCTCGAACAGGGTCTCGGCCACTTGCGAGATCGAGATCTTGACGAAACGCGAGCTGTCGTAGGGAATGCTCCACTTCATGCCCTGCGGGAAATAGCGCTCGAGCTCGGTCATCTTGGCGCGCACGGCCTGGGCCGACGCCAGGGCATTGCCGCTGGGTGCGAGCTGCACGCCGATACCGATGGCCTGCTTGCCGTTCAGGCGCGCCGAGGTCGCGTAGGACTGGCCGCCCAGCTCGATGCGCGCCACGTCTTTCAGGCGCACCGACGAGCCGTCGGTGTTGGCGCGCAGCACGATGTTGCCGAACTGCTCGACATTGGCGAGCTGGCCGTTGACCACCACCGTGGCCGCGATGCCCTGCCCCGCCACGTTGGGCCGGTCGCCTATGCTGCCGGCGGATACCTGGGCGTTCTGCGCGCGGATCGCGGTGTTGACGTCGTTGGCCGAGAGGCTGACGCCCTGCAGCTTGGCCGGGTCCAGCCAGATGCGCATGGCGCGCTCGCTGCCGAACAGCTGGGCCTGGCCTATGCCTTTGACGCGCTGCAGCTCGGGCACGATGTTGCGCGAGGCATAGTCGCCCAACGCAATGGGGTCATGCGCCGGGTTGTCGGACGACAGCATGGTGAACAGCAGGAAGTTGGAGCGCGATTTGTCGACGCGCACACCTTGCTGCGTCACCGCGGCGGGCAGGCGCGGAGAGGCGCGCGAGAGCCGGTTCTGCACGTCCACCTGGGCCAGGTCGGCGTTGGTGCCGGGCTCAAAGCTCAGCGTGATGCTGCCGGTGCCATCGGCCTGCGCGACCGATTCCATGTAAATGAGGCCGGGCGAACCGTTCATTTCCCGCTCGATCACCGACAGCACGCTGTCCTCCAGCGTCTGGGCCGAAGCGCCCGGGTAGGCGGTGCTGACGACGATGGCGGGCGGCGCCACGGGCGGGTACTGGGCGATCGGCAGCTGCGTGATCGCCACGCCGCCCACCACCAGGATGAACAGTGCGATCACCCAGGCAAAGATCGGCCTGTCAATGAAAAACTTGGACATGTGCTGGGGCTCCTTACTTCGCTGCCGCGGATGCGGCGGAAGCGGCGGGTTTCGCGGCGGATGCGTTTGACGCCGGCGCCGCCGGGGCGGACGCCGCGCCGGCGGCGGGCTTGGCGCCGGGCGCCTGCCACGGCACGGGCTTGACCGTGGCGCCGGGCTGCAGTTTCTGGAAGCCGTCGACCATGACCTGCTCGCCGGTCTTCAGGCCGTCCAGCACCACCCACTGGTTGCTCTGGGCCGAGCCTATCTTGATGGGTCGCGGGCTGACCTTGCCGTCGGCCCCCACCACCATGACCGTATCGCCCTGCGCCGTGCGCGTGACGGCCTGCTGCGGCAAGGTGATGGCATTGCTGACCTGCGCCTGTTCCAGGCGCACGCGCACATAGAGGCCCGGCAACAGCTGGCCGCCGGGATTGGGGACTTCGGCGCGCAAGGTCACCTGCCCGGTCGTGGCGTCCACCGTCAGATCGGAAAACAGCAAGCGGCCGGGACGCGCATATTCGCTGCCGTCTTCGAGCACGATGCGCACGCTGGCGGCTTCGGCGCCGCTGGCGCGCTTGAACTGGCCGCTGTCCATCGCGGCGCGCAGCTTCATGATCTCGGGCGCCGACTGCGTGAAGTTGACGTACATGGGGTTGATCTGCTGGACCACCGCGAGCTGCGTGGCTTCGCCCTGCCCGACCAGCGCGCCTTCGGTCACCAGCGCGCGGCCTATGCGGCCAGAGATGGGCGCCGTCACCGAGGCGTAGCCCAGGTTGATGTTGGCGGTCTGCACGCTGGCCTTGCCCACGGCCACGTCGGCCTCGGCCTGTTTCTGTGCGGCCACGGCGTTGGCGTATTCCTGCTTGCTGACGGCATTGGCCTCCACCAGCGGCTTGTAGCGTTCGGCCAGTGCGGTCGCCTGCGCCAGGTTGGCTTCGGCGCGGGCCTGGCTGGCCTTGGCGCTGGCGGCCGCGGCCGCGTAAGGCGCGGAGTCGATGCTGAACAGCTGCTGGCCGGCCTTGACGTCGCTGCCTTCGCGGAACAACCGCTTTTGCAGGATGCCGGCGGCGCGCGCCCGAACCTCGGCCACGCGCGAAGCCTCCAGGCGGCCGGGCAGTTCGGTGATCAGGCCCACATCGCCCTGGGTCACGGTGACCACACCGACTTCCGCGGGCGGCGGCGCCCCGCCGGGAGCGCCTGAACCTTTGCCGCATCCGGCCAGAAGCAGGGCCAATGCGGCCGCGGCGGCAAGGGGCTGGTATTTCAGGAATGGGGGGAGTACAAACGAATGGGCAACGCGAGACTTGGGCATGCTATTCCTCGAATTTTTGGGAAAAAAGCGCAAAGCAAGGGCGTAGTCGGCAATGGCGGCACAGCCTGTTGTTCGCCGAAAACGAAAAGAATAAGGGTTTTTGCGAGTGTTATAGTTTACATACATTTGTGAATGTATAACAAAAATCCAGAAATTTACATTGGAGGCAGTCAATGGCCCGTCGAACAAAAGAAGAGGCTCTTGCCACTCGCCACAAGCTGCTGGACGCGGCAGAGCACCTGTTCCAGGCGCAGGGGGTGTCACGCACCAGCCTGCAGGACATCGCCAGGCGCGCCGGGGCCACCCGCGGCGCGGTTTACTGGCATTTCAAGGACAAGGCGGACCTGTTCAACGCGATGATGGAGCGGGTCACGCTGCCCATGGAAGAGTCCTTCCACCATGAGAACGAGCAACAGGAAGCCCCGGGCCCGGGTGGCGGGGCCGGCCCCAACGCCATAGACCGGATACGGCTGTCCACCGTCAATGCTTTACGGCACATCGTGACCGATATGCAGACCCGCCGGGTGTTCGAGGTCGCGACCCAGAAAGTCGAATATGTGGAGGAACTGCAGGCCGTCCGGCTGCGCCACCTCACGGTGCGCAACGGCTTCGTGGAACGCATAGAGCAAAGCCTGGGAACCGCCGCGGAGCAGATGAAGCTTGCCTTGCCGGTGCCGGCATCGGTGGGCGCGCAGGGCCTGCATGCGCTGATCGACGGGCTGATCCAGAACTGGCTGCTGGACCCACAGGCTTTCGATTTGCTGGAAGTCGGCCAGTGCGCGATCGACGTTTATTTGCGCGGCCTGGGATTTCCCGGCGAAACGCCGAATGCCGCAGCCCCCTGCGGCATTTCCAGGCCCGCCTAGTGCAGGTGCCGGGGCTTGCGCCCGCCGCCGTGGCCTGAGCCGCCCTGCGGCCCGCCCAGCCCCCGTGGCGGCTTGCCGAGCTGCATGGAGTTGACCAAGGCGTCAAAGCGCTGCTCGAACAGCCTGTCGACCGCCGCGACGACTTCGCCGAGCTCGGAGCCGTCGAAGTGGCGCTCCATCAGGCCAATCATGTCCTGCACCAGCAGGTCGCGCTGCACCTGCATGATGGCGGCCGGCGTCGGGCCGACGAAGTACATCGCGAAATCGTCACGCGCTTCTTCATCCTCGTCGCCCTCCTCCTCGTCGAAGTCGGAGTCGTAGAAGGTCACCTCGATGGGGGCGCCCGCCTCGGCGAGGTCGTTCAGGCCCATGCACATTTCGTCGAGGGCCTGGCGGAAATCCTCGTCGCCCGGCACGGTCCAGCACATCTGCAACAAATGTTTGTGAACGTCGAAGCGGATGCCCGGCTCTTCCTCGTAGGCGCTCGCGGCGGCCGCCGCCAGGGATTTGGAGCCCGTGTACTTCCACAGCGGCTTCAGGGCCTCCTGCAGCTGCTCAAAGGTAACTTCCACACGCAAAGGCACTTCGCCGTGCACGTGGATCTCAAAAGGTGTGTTGTAGCGGGACATGATGGAATTTATCTTACCCAGTTTTCGAAGGCGTGCCCGGGGCATGGGTGAGCCGCTGTGCTGTGGTGCCTGAGACCGGAATCGAACCGGTACGCCCGCTATTCACGAAGCGGCGGATTTTAAGTCCGCTGTGTCTACCTATTTCACCACTCAGGCTCAAACGCTTTATTTCCAGGGGCTCCGTGCAAACATCCGGCCCGGCGTCTATGGCCTATTGTCAAACAAAAAAGCCCCATGGCTGGGGCTGATTGCAGGGTTTGATGGAGGCGCGGCCCGGAGTCGAACCGGGCTAGCCGGATTTGCAATCCGGTACATAACCGCTTTGTTACCGCGCCGTATTCTGTCTGCCATCGGCTTGGGCACTACGGCCTTGCCGATTATTTGTATGAATCCCCAATGAAAAAGGACAGCATTTTGA
>Ga0102595_100621_pt1 | contig 21734 bp, 21 predicted proteins | sample Araplaol_mTSA_r2_2_FD_76864 | JGI IMG/M metagenome (GOLD analysis project Ga0102595, IMG submission 76864) | Arabidopsis root microbial communities from North Carolina, USA - plate scrape MF_Col_mTSA_r2 (SPADES assembly) (version 2) | ecosystem: Host-associated > Plants > Roots > Endosphere...
CCCTCCGGGTTGGGGTGAAATCGGGCGATTGAGCCACCCAGGCCCTTGCATGGGCATTAGCCCATGCGGCGGTCCCGGTCGGCCCACTCATCCCGATTGCACCCCAACGCGGCCCCGTTTAGGCCGTGAACAGGTTCTGCACTGCAGTGCGCGCTCACATATCCCTGGTGGCGCCTCTGTCCGCCGGGCTACAAGCCCAGGGCCGTCAGCTCCGGCGAAAGGTTTTCCCAGGGTACCTCAAAGCCCGGCTTGCCGCGCTGCGGCGGCGGCGCGTGGCTGCGCAAGGCCCAGTGCGCGCCGGCCAGCACGCTGTCGATGAGGGGCACGCCCAGCCCGGGCTGCAGCGCCGCGGCCATGCCGGCCAGGCCCGCGCCGCCCAGGATCACCGCCTGCGCGCCCAGCTGGCGTACCGCGTCGCGGCAGGCCTGGGCCAGCAGGGTGCGCGCGGCGGCCGGGTCGGCGGCCAGCTGCGCGCCGGTCGGCGCGACGGTGTGGATGCCGGCCAGCGAAGGCGCGTGGCCCAGCGCCTGGGCCAGGCGCTGCAGCATGGGCCCCCAGCGCTCGCCTCCGGTGACGATGGCAAAGCGGCCGTGGCGCGCCGCCTCGATAAAGGCCGCCTCGGCCAGGCCGGTGACCGGCACCGGGCTGCTCTCGCGCAGCGCCAGCAGGCCGGGGTCGCCAAAGCAGCCTATCAGCACCGCGTCGGGCGCTGCGCCGGGCAGCGCGAGCGCGGCCGCCCAGGCGTCCAGCGCGGCATGCGCGGCCACCGCGTAGCTGGCCTCGTCCGAAATATAGGGCGCGCCGAAACGCGCGGTGACGGTGCTGACCTGCACATGCAGCCCTGCGGCCGCCTGCACATGGGTTTGCAGCAGCGCGCTGACCGAGGCCGAGGTATTCGGGTTAATGACCAAAAGCCTGCGCATGGCACCCCGTCCCGGCTCAGGAGAACAGCGCCGACAGGTCGGGCGCCTCGCCCGCCGGCGGCGTGAACTGCAGCTGCGACTCCAGGCGCGTCAGGTGCTCGCGCATGTGGCGCGCCGCTTCCCGCGCGTCGCGCAGGCGTATCGCGTCCAGCAGCACGCGGTGCTCGCGGCAGCGGCAGGCGGCGGCGCCGTCGCGGCGGTCCTCGCGCATGTCCACCAGGGCCGTGCCGTAGGTCATCAGGATCAGCGAGGTGCGCGAGGTCAGCTCGCGCAGGATGCGGCCCAGCGTCTGGTGGCCGGCGCGCTCGGCGATCTGCAGGTGGAAGTCGCCCGACAGCCGGATCGCGCGGTGCATGTCGCCGGCCAGCCGCGCGGCTTCCTCGTCGTCGATGCAGCGCTTGAGCTGGCCCATGTCGGCCTCGTCGGCCTTGGCGATGAACAGCTCCACCAGCGTGGGTTCTATCAGCCGGCGCACCTCGAAAACCTCGCGCGCCTCCTGTTCGGTGGGCTGGGCCACGGTGGCGCCGCGATTCGGCACCAGCGTGACCACCTGCTCGTTGGCCAGGCGCAGCAGCACCGGGCGTATGCGCGTGCGCGACACGCCGAAGGCGCCGGCCAGCTTGTCTTCCCCGAGCTTGGTGCCCGGCGGCAGGCGGTGGTCCAGGATGGCCGAGACCACGCGCTCATACATCTCGGTGTCGGTCGGGGGCGCGGCGGGCGCCGCCGTGTTCGTCGGTGTCATCGCTGTCCTTTTTTCTGCCGCTTGCCCAGCCACCAGGCCAGGCCCATGGCCAGGGCCACCACCCCCAGCGACACCACGGTGGTGACGGTGCCCAGCGCGTAGATGGCCGGCGTGGTGACGGTGGTGGTCAGGCCCTGCAGTTCCAGCGGCAGTGTATTCACGTCGCCTATGGCCTGCGAGGTGCGGGCGATTTCGTCCCAGCTCAGGGTGAAGCCGAACATGCCTATGCCCACCACCGAGGGCGCGATCAGCGGCAGCACCACGTGGCGAAAGCCCTGCCACGGCGTGGCGCCCAGGTCGCGCGCGGCTTCCTCGTAAGCCGGGTTGAAGCGGTTGAACACCGCGAACATGATGAGCAGGCCGAAGGGCAGCGTCCAGGTCAGGTGCGCGCCCAGCGCCGAGGTAAAAAGTCCCAGCGCCGTGCCGTAGCCCTCCAGTGCGCTGTCCATGCCCAGCAGCTCCAGCAGCTTCTTGATGCCGCCGTCCAGCAGGCGGAACTCCAGGCCTATGCCCAGCGACACGATGATGGAGGGCATGATCAGGCTGGCCACCACCACAAAGAACAGGGTGTTGCCGCCCGCGAGCTTTTTGCGGAAAGCCAGGCCCGCGAGCACCGAGAACAGCACCGTGAAGGCCGTCACCGCCAGGCCCAGGCCCAGCGAGCGCTTGAGCGCCGCGCCTATGTCCACCACGCCCAACCCCTCGGCCAGCTTGTGGAACCAGTGCAGCGAGACGCCGCGCAGCGGAAAGGTGAGCCCGCCTTCCGGGCCCTGGAAGCTCAGCAGCACGATGATGAACATCGGCCCGTAGAGAAACAGCACGAACAGCGCGAAAAACGCGGCGAGGAGCCAGAAACCGGGACTGTGCCTGTCATTGCGCATTCAGAGCTCCTTGCGGATATCGACCAGCCGCGTCAAGGCCCAGATGATCATCAGCACCACGGCCAGCAGGATCACCGCATTGGCCGCCGCCAGCGGGAACTGCAGGTAGGAGGTCTGCACCTGGATGACCTTGCCGATGGAGGCGATCTGCTGGCCGCCCATCACGCCTATGGTCACGAAGTCGCCCATCACGATGGTGAGCACAAAGATGGAGCCGATGATGATGCCGGTGCGCGACAGCGGCACGATGACGTTCCACAACGTCTGCCAGGCCGAGGCGCCGCTGTCATTGGCCGCCTCGATCAGGCTGCGGTCTATGCGCATCATGGAGTTGAAGATGGGCACGATCATGAACATGGTGTACAGGTGCACAAAGGCCAGCACCACCGAAAAGTCCGAGAACAGCAGCCACTCGACCGGCTGGCTCACCACGCCCATGCCCAGCAGGCTCTGGTTGACCAGGCCGTTGCGGCCCAGCAGCGGCACCCAGGAGATCATGCGGATCACGTTTGACGTCCAGAACGGGATGGTGCACAGCACAAAAAGCAGCGTCTGCGCGCCCTGCGAACGCACGTGAAAGGCCAAAAAATAGGACACGGTGAAACCGGTCACCAGCGTGATCAGCCAAACCAGCAGGCTGAACTTGAAGGTCGACAGATAGGTCTTGAAGGTCACGCACAGGTCCGCGCCGCTGCCGCATCCCTCAAAAATGGCGAAGTAATTCTTCAGCGTAAAGCCGGGCAGCAGCTCGTACTCATTGAAGTCCCAGAAGCTCACCGTCAGCACCAGCGCCAGGGGGATCAGGAAGAACAGCACAAACACCGACGCCAGCGGCAGCGCCTGCCACCAGGCGGCAAGGCTGCGCCCCGGCGCCTTGGCCGGAGCGGAGTGTGCAGCGACAGCAGGAGCACTCATGAGTATCCAAAGTTAAAAAAGAACCACCAGGGCAAGCGAAGCGAGCCGAATCAGCCCAGCGTCCGCGCGGAACCGGCTTTGCCGGGCCGCAGCGGGCGTCCCCTGCAAGGGGAGAGGCCGCTACACGAAGTGAGCGGCAACAGGGGGGTGCTTATGCAGCTACAAACTCATTCCATTTTTGAACCATGTAATTGTTTTCGTCCATGACCGCATTCCAGCAGGCAATCCCGCCCATGCGCGCCTCGTAGCTGCCGCCGTCGCGCACCGCGCCGGCCTTGGCCAGCACGTCGCCGGTGGGGCTCTTGATGTCCTGCGAGGCGGGCTTGCCTTCCATCCAGTAGGCCCACTCGTAGGCTTCCATCTTGGCCTTGGCGGTTTCCAGCACGGCGCTGTAATAGCCCTGGCGGTTCAGGTAGGCGCCGGCCCAGCCGTCGAGGAACCAGTTGATGAACTCATAGGCGCCGTCCAGCTTCTTGCCCGAGAGCGTGGCCGGCAGGCCGAAGCCGGCGGCCCAGGCGCGGTAGCCTTCCTTGAGCGGCTGGAAGTTGCAGGCGATGCCCTTGGTGCGCACGGCCGTCACGGCGGGGCTCCACATGGACTGGATCACCACCTCGCCCGAGGCCATCAGGTTGACCGACTCGTTGAAGTCCTTCCACAGCGCGCGGAACTGGCCGGCCTTCTTGGCCTCGATCAGCGTGGCGATCGTCAGGTCGATCTCCTTCTTCGTCATGTTGCCCTTGTCCGGGTATTTGTAGATGCCCTTGGCTTCCACCACCATGGCCGCGTCCATGATGCCGATGGACGGGATGTTCAGGATCGCGGCCTTGCCCTTGAACTCCGGGTTCAGCAGCTCGGCCCAGGAATTGATGGGGCGCTTGATCAGGTCGGGGCGTATGCCCAGCGTGTCGGCGTTGTACACCGTGGGGATCAGCGACATGAACTGCGTCGGGCTCTTGGCGAAGACCTTGCTCTTTTCGCCCTCCAGGTAAATCACCTTTTTGGGCGCGGTGCCCTGGTCGCCCACGGCCTTGCCGGCCACGGTGCCGGTGGTGAACAGCGTGGTGATCTTGTCGGCGTTCTTGATCTTTTTCGTGTCTATGCCCTTCAGGTTGCCGGTGGGCACGATCTTCTTGAGCGAGAAGTACTCGGTGTCTATCAGGTCAAAGCTGTTGGGCGCGGTCACCGCGCGTTTGGTCACGTCGTCGGTGGTGACGGCCACGTACTGGATGGTGATGCCGGTGTCGGCCTTGAATTTTTCGGCGATCGCCTTGTCCTGGTTCACCGCGGTGCCCAGGTAGCGCAACACGATTTTTTCCTGGGCGTGCACGGCCGGGAACATGCCCGTGGCCAGGATGCCGGCCGTGCCCTTGAGCAGTGCGCGGCGCGGCAGGCCGCCCGCGGGGGTGCCGTCGGCGATGTCTTGCGGGTTCTTTTGATCAGGAAGGGCGTCGGACATGGTGAAACTCCTGTGCTGGGGTGGAAATCTTCTTGCGAAGGGGCGGTTGGAAACGGAGGTACAAAAACAAGCGGTGTCAGGCCGGGGCCGCGGCGCGCAGCGTGTGCGCCGCCTCGGGCGCCCACGACAGCTGCACCGCGTCGCCGGGCGCATAGGGCCGGGCCGCAAACGCCGCCTCGGGCAGCATCACCGACAGCTCGGCCGTGCTGCTGGCGGTGTGCGACACGCCCGGGTTCTGCAGGCCCAGCAGCACATAAGTGCCCTGGTATTCGACATCGGTGACCACGGCACGCCGGTTGTGCGGCGCATCGGGCGCGGCCTCGCCGGCCGGCGTGATGCGCATGTGGTCGGTGCGCACGCCTATGCGGCCCGCCGGGGTGTCCAGCACGTTGTGCCCGCCCATGAAGCGCGCCACAAACTCGCTGGCCGGGCGGTTGTAGATCTCGTGGGGCGAGCCCTGCTGCTCGATGCGGCCGTGGTTCATCACCACCATGGTGTCGGCCAGCGCCATCGCCTCTTCCTGCGAATGGGTGACGTGGATAAAGGTCAGGCCCAGCTCCTTCTGCCAGCGGCGCAGCTCGGCGCGCATCTGGATGCGCAGGAACGGGTCCAGCGCCGACAGCGGCTCATCGAGCAGCAGCACGCGCGGCTGGGTGATCAGCGCTCGCGCCAGCGCCACGCGCTGCTGCTGCCCGCCCGAGAGCTCGGCCGGCTTGCGTTCGGCCAGGTGGCCCATGGCCACCCGCTCCAGCAGTTCCTGGGCCTGGCGCCGCCGTGCCGCCTTGTCCACCCCTTTCATCTTGAGGCTGAAGGCCACGTTGTCCAGCGCCGACAGGTGCGGGAACAGCGCGAAGCTCTGGAACATCATGGCCGTGCCCCGGCCGGCGGCCGGCAGGTCGGTGATGTTGCGGTTTTCCAGCAGGATGTCGCCGCTGGTGACCGACTCATGGCCCGCCATCATGCGCAGCGTCGTGCTTTTGCCGCAGCCCGAGGGCCCCAGCAGGCAGCAGTAGCTGCCGCCGGCAATGCGCAGGTGTATGCCGTCCACCGCCGGCCTGTCTTGCTGCGCATAACGTTTGGTCAGCGCGACGGCTTCAATGGCGGCGGGCGCGGGGCTGGCAAGGGCGTTCATGCCGCCCTTGTGTGCAAGGCTTGTGCCAGCTTTGTACGCGATTTTTTAGAAGATTGTGTACAAAATGCCTGTTTCTGGTGCCCGGTTGCCCCTGCGGGGTGCAAAAGCGGCCGGCCGCGGTGCGCGCCCTGGCGACTGGGGCGGCTTCAGGGCGGTGCGGCATGGCCTACCATGCGTTCATCTCATCGCTGATGTCCAACGGAGCCACCCCTTGATCACCCTGCACCACCTGAACAACTCCCGCTCGCAACGCATACTCTGGCTCGTGGAGGAACTGGGCCTGCCCTATGAAATCCAGCGCTACCAGCGCGACCCCAAAACCATGCTGGCCCCGCCCTCGCTGCGCGCCGTGCACCCGCTGGGCAAGTCGCCGGTGATCACCGACGGTGAACTCACGCTGGCCGAATCGGGCGCCATCATTGACTACCTGGTGGGCCGTTACGGCGCCGGGCGGCTGGCACCCCCGGCCGGCACGCCCGAGCACCTGCGCTACACCTACTGGCTGCACTACGCCGAAGGCTCGGCCATGCCGCCGCTCTTGCTCAAGCTGGTCTTCGACAAGATCGAGAACTCGCCCATGCCGTTTTTTGTGAAGCCGATTGCACGCGGCATCGCCGGCAAGGTCAAAAAGACCTTTATCGAACCGCAGCTCAGGCAGCACCTGGATTTTCTTGAAATGTCGCTGCCCCAGGGCGGCTGGTTTGCCGGCAAGGAATTCAGCGGCGCCGACATCCAGATGAGCTTCCCGCTGGAAGCCGCCGCCGCGCGCGGCGGGCTCAACGAAAGCCGGCCGGGTTTGATGGACTTCCTCGCGCGCATACACGCCAGGCCCGCCTACCAGCGCGCGATAGAGCGCGGCGGGGAGTTTGAGCTGCAGTGAGGTCCTCCTGCGCCTTTCCCCGGAGGGGGAGGGGCGCTCCACCGGCAACACTCAGATTTCCGCGCCCTCGACCAGAAAGCGCACGCGCTTGACGCCCTGCCATTCATCGGCATCCAGCCGGAAGGCCAGCTTGACCCGCGCCGGCAGCGCTTCGGTGTGGCCGAACCAGATGCCGTCCACCGGCTGGCCCTGGTGCTTGAGTTTCAGCGCCAGGTGTTTTTCGCCGACCAGGCGCTGCGAGACCACTTCCACCACCTCGCTAAAGGTGGGCGCGGCAAAACCCTGGCCCCAGACTTCCTTGTGCAGCGTGTCGACCAGGTCGGCGCGCCGGTATTCGGGCGCCAGCGGGCCGTCGGTGTCCATGCGGCGCGTCAGCGTGGCCGCGTCCAGCCATTCATGTGCCACCTGCTGCAGCGCCTGCTCGAAGAGCTCGAAATTTTCCTCGGCGATGGTGCAGCCCGCCGCCATCGCATGGCCGCCAAAACGCAGCAGCACGCCCGGGTGGCGCTTGGTCACCAGGTCCAGCGCGTCGCGCAGATGGAAACCCGGAATCGAGCGGCCCGAGCCCTTGAGCTCATGCTCCTTGCCCGGCGCCTGGCTGGCGGCAAACACAAAGGTCGGCCTGTGCAGCTTGTCCTTCACGCGCGAAGCCACGATGCCGACCACGCCCTCGTGGAATTCCGGGTCGAAGATCGCAATCGCCGGCGGCGGCTCCTCGTCTTCATCGATCATCGCGTCGGCCGCCAGCTGCGCCTGTTCGCGCATGCCGGCCTCGATGTCGCGGCGCTCGCGGTTGATGCCGTCCAGCGTCTTGGCGAGCTCTTCGCCGCGCGCCGCGTCGTCGGTCAGCAGGCATTCAATGCCCAAGGTCATGTCGCTGAGCCGGCCCGCCGCATTGATGCGCGGGCCCAGCGCAAAGGCAAAGTCAAAGGTGGTGGCCGCGCCCGCCTGGCGCCCCGCCGCGCTGAACAAACCGGCCAGCCCGGCCGGCAGATGGCCCGCGCGTATGCGCTTCAAGCCTTGCGCCACCAGGCGGCGGTTATTGGCATCCAGCTTCACCACGTCGGCCACCGTGCCCAGTGCCACCAGCGGCAGCAGCGTATCAAGCTTCGGTTGATTGGCCGCATCAAACACACCACGTTCGCGCAACTCGGCGCGCAGCGCCAGCAGCACATAAAACATCACGCCCACGCCGGCAATCGACTTGCTTTCAAACGTGCAGCCGGGCTGGTTGGGGTTCACGATCACATCGGCCTCGGGCAGCACCACCAGGCCGTCTTTCAGCGCCGGCAAGTGGTGGTCGGTCACCAGCACCTGCATGCCCAGCGCGCGTGCGCGCGCCACGCCCTCCATGCTGGCGATGCCGTTGTCCACCGTCACCAGCAGGTCGGCGCCGCTGGCTTTCACGCGCTCGGCAATCGGCGGCGTCAGCCCGTAGCCGTCGGTCACGCGGTCGGGCACCAAATAGCCCACATCGCGCGCGCCCAGCAGCCTGAGGCCGCGCAGCGCCACGGCGCAGGCGGTGGCGCCGTCGCAGTCGTAATCGGCCACCACACAGATCTTTTGGCCGGCGGCCATCACATCGGCCAGCAACTTCGCGGCCTCCAGCGCGCCGCGCAGCGACGAAGGCGGCAGCAGCCGGCCCAGGCCGTCGTCGAGTTCGTCGGCCGAATGCACGCCCCGCGCCGCATAAAGCTGCGCCAGCAGCGGGTGTATGCCGGCCTGCTGCAACGCCCAGACGCTGCGCGGCGGGATTTCTCGTACCTGGATTTTCATGAAGGGGTTTTCAAACTCTCTATATATATGAGTGGGTGCCAGGGCTTACAGCCGCTCCAGCACCGTCAACAAAGGGGTGGGCGCCAGGCTGGCCGCGATTTTGGCAAATAAGCCTTGGTGCGCTGTCTCAAAGGTCGTTGCGCCGCGTTCGCCGCACAGCGTCAGCCGCACGGCCTCGCCCGCGCGCTGGCGCGCCAGCAGGGCGGCAATCTCGTTCGCATCCAATGCAGCCCAGGCCTGGGCATAAGCTGCCCAGTCGTCGGCAAACACCGCCTGCGCCAGGCTGCGCGGCATGGCCGGCATTGAAGGCGCTTCGCCAGCCGTGTAGCCCGCGGCCAGCGCACCCGTGCCGCTGGGCCAGAAAGAATTCACCGGCAGCTGGTGCCGCGCCGCGCGCTCGTCATTGAGCGCATGGGTGTACAGCAGCATCTGCATCTCGTTTTGCAGCAGCTTGACCTTGCGCGCCGTGCCGCCGGCATCGCTTTTGTCCTGCTTGGGCAGCCAGGGGTCCACATTGCGGCCCAGCACCCGGTCCAGCGAAGCGGTGGGCAGGCTGCGAAACAGCTCGCCCTCGGCCAGCCAGCGCGCCGGCCCCAGGGCCGGCACATAGTGCAGCGTGATGCCGTCGCCGTCGAAATACGGCTGCATGGCCGCCAGCATGGCGCGCGATTCGCCCTCTTGCAGGCCCAGCGCTGCCGGGTCTGTCAGCGTCGCATGCTCGCGGCCCATGGCCCAGTGGCAGGGCGTGATCCAGGCCCAGGCCTTGCCCGCAGAGGCGGTGGAAGCGGGCAGGTGCAGCGCCGCATCGCGCGCCGCCCAGGGAATCAGGCCGTCAGGCGTGCCCGAATCCGCGATGCCCAGCGCCCGGGCCAAAGCCCGTTCATGCGGCGGCGACAGCGTGTGGGCATCAGCCTCATCAGTGTGCGCTGACTTCATGCCCTTGAGCAGCTGGCCCAGCTGGCGTGTGCTGTCGGCCGGCAGCGCCTTCATCGCCGGCAGCCAGGCCTCCGCGCCGCAGGCCGCGAAAGGCAGCAGCAGTTGCGGCCCTGTGAAAGGGGTGGGGGAATTGGCTGACATGGGGCTATTGTCCGGGATGCAACAATACCCGGATGCAAATTCCGTATGAACTGATATTGGGCTGGCGCTACACCCGCGCCGGCCGCGCCACCCGGCGCAACGGTTTTATCTCTTTTATCTCGGGTGTCTCCATGCTGGGCATCGCGCTCGGCGTCGCCGCCCTCATCATCGTGCTCAGTGTGATGAACGGCTTCCAGAAGGAAGTGCGCGACCGCATGCTGGGCGTGATCTCGCACATCGAGGTCTTTGCCCCGGGCGGCGTCGCGCTGCCCGACCCGGCCAAAACCCTCGCTGAAATCAAGGCCAACCCGCAGGTCACGGGCGCTGCCACCTTTGTCGCGGCCCAGGCCCTGCTGGCGCGCGGTGAAGACATGAAAGGCACCCTCGTGCGCGGCATAGACCCGGCGCTCGAAGGCCAGGTCACCGACCTCGCCGCCGCCTCGGCGCCCACGCTGCAGAAACTGGTGCCCGGCAATTTCGGCGTGGTGCTGGGCGGCGAACTGGCCCGCGCCATGGGCGTGCGCGAGGGCGACACCGTCACCCTGATCGCGCCCAGCGGCCAGGTCACCCCGGCCGGCGTCGTGCCCCGCTTGAAGCAGATGACCGTGGTCGGCACCTTTGACTCCGGCCACTATGAATACGACTCGGCCCTGGTCATGATGCACCAGGACGACGCCGCGAAAATCTTCCGCCTCGAAGGCCCGACCGGCATACGCATACGCCTGAAGGACTTGCACCAGGCGCGCGAGGTGGCTTACGAACTCTCCAGAACCCTCAGTGGCGACCTGCTGATACGCGACTGGACGCGCCAGAACAAGACCTGGTTCGCCGCCGTGCAGCTCGAAAAACGCATGATGTTCATCATCCTCACCCTCATCGTCGCAGTGGCCGCCTTCAACCTGGTCAGCACCCTGGTCATGACGGTCACCGACAAGCGCGCCGACATCGCCATCCTGCGCACCCTGGGCTCCAGCCCCAAAAGCATCATGAAAATCTTCATGGTGCAGGGCGCGCTGGTCGGCGTGATAGGCACGCTCTCGGGCCTGCTGCTGGGGCTGGGCATCGCCTTCAACATCGATGTCATCGTGCCCGCCATCGAGCGTGCGCTCAATGCCAGCTTTTTACCCAAAGACATCTACCTGATCAGCCGCATGCCCAGCGAACCGCAATACGCCGACATCATGCCCATCGTCGTCATCTCCCTGCTGCTGTCCTTTCTGGCCACCATCTACCCGAGCTGGCGCGCGAGCCGGGTCAACCCCGCGGAGGCCCTGCGTTATGAGTGATATGGCCCCCACGCTCCCCACTTCGTTGGGTTCGCTGCCCCCCGAGGGGGCCGCTGCGCCTGCGGCCCGGCAAAGCCGGTTCCGCGGCCCCGGCTTGAATGAAGAGGTCGTCCTCAAAGCCACAGCTCTCACCAAACGCTTCCACGAAGGCCGCATAGACCTCACGGTGCTGCACGGCGTGGACCTGCAAGTCCACGCCGGCGAGACCCTGGCCATCGTCGGCGCTTCGGGCTCCGGCAAAAGCACGCTGCTGCATCTGATGGGCGGCCTGGACGCACCCACCAGCGGCCAGGTGGAACTCAAGGGCAAAGTGCTGTCGGCCTTGTCGCCCCAGCAGCAAGGCGACTTGCGCAACCAGCATTTAGGTTTTGTTTACCAGTTCCACCACCTGCTGCCCGAATTCAGCGCCCTCGACAACGTCGCCATGCCGCTGTGGATACGCCGCCAGGCGCCCGCCGAATCGTCGCGCATCGCCACCGAGATGCTGGCGGCCGTCGGCCTCAAGGACCGAATCCACCACAGGCCCGCCGAGCTCTCGGGCGGCGAACGCCAGCGCGTGGCGATTGCGCGCGCGCTGGTGACGCGGCCCGCCTGTGTGCTAGCCGATGAGCCGACGGGCAACCTGGACCGCAGCACGGCCGATGGCGTGTTTGACCTGATGCTGCAACTGGCCCGCGACCATGGGACGGCGTTCGTGATGGTCACGCATGACGCCACGCTCGCGCAGCGCTGCGGCCGCCAGCTCAAGCTCGTCAGTGGTGTATTGCAACCGTAAAAAAAGAGGGAGAAGGACATGCTCAAACTGAACTGGAAAATCCTGCTGCTCGCGCCGGCGCTGGCGGTCTTGCTGGCCTCATGCGCGGGCTCGCAAGTCACGAGCAAGGCTGTTGCCGCCACCGAATTCAAGGTCACGGCCGCCCAGGTTCGCTGGGACAAGTTTGACGGCATCACCATGCGCTACCCAGGCAGTGCGCAGATCAATCCCTCGCGCGAGAAAGTGACGCCGCTCCTCGACGCCTTCCTCAAGGGCGCGCCGCGCCAGATCGAGGCTGAACTGGCGAAGAACGGCGTGCCCAAAGGCCCGGCATTCACGGTCGAGCTGACGCCCGGGCTGTTGACCGTCGCGGCGGGCGGTGGCAGGTCTTTTGAGGTTTCAGTGATCGTGCGTGACGCGACAGGCGCCTCGCGCGGCTATATCAGCATCCTGTCTTACGGCCCGGCCGGCATGGAGCCCGATGCTTATGTCGAGTCCTTCAGCCGCATGCTGGTCGCCGAGCTGAAAAAAGCTGGCTGGGTATAAACGGCAGAGCTGGCGCTGGCCTCGCGCTGCGGGCGGTGGTTCAGGCTGGTGTCGGGGCGGGCTTGAGCCCCGGCCAGGCTTAGTCTTTTTTGCCGCCGCGCGGTCCGAGCCGCGACCGTGTGCGGCTGTCCTCGCTGAGTGAATCCCGCCAGTGCTTCAGCTCGTCACTCGCAAGCGGCCGGCCGGGTTCTTCCGTGCCGTGCGGGGCCAGCTTCTCCTGCAAGTCCCTGACTCGCAAAAACTGCCTGAGCGACGCCCGAATCTGATCGAGCGCAGTACCGCCTTTTTCACGCCTGTCTTTGGGAGCCATGCGCCAGCATATTCGCCGCTATGTCAAAAGACATCCATGGATGTCATCTTTGGATGTAGGACGAGGCTGACACAGCAGGGCCGCGCGGGACCTGTACCACTCCATATCATCTCCGCCACCGCAGGACGGTTTTGCAATAGCCACAAGACTTCGGATTGAAATTTCCAGGCGGAGTGCGGTTGCAGACGGGGCATCGGTACTTTGTTTCACCAATGGCTAAAAGCGTGAAGGCAATACCGAATATCGCAAGCTGCAGCCATGCAGAGGCGGCCATCACAACGGAAACAATTGCCGCAAGCAAGGCAACCATGCCGGGCACAAGGTAGCAGGCAAGCAGCCTGGCACGCAATTTCTGAAAGCGGATGGCCCGCTTTTTGACGTAGTCGTTGCGTGAACGTGCCATAAGGTTTGATGCCGGGGGCGTGAGAGTTTTCGAAAGGTTCGCTCAATGGAGGGGCTTGTAGGAGGGGACTGTTCGTGACTCGAGCCTACAGTCAATCCTCAACATAAAAATACCGGTCCGCGTTCTCGCAAAGATGCCTGACCAATTTCGGAATCCGTTCCCAGTCATCCTGGTAGGGATTGTCCACCGCCTCATACGCAGCCTCGATGCTGTCATAGTCCAGCGGTGTCTGGACATACTGCGCCAGCATGCGTTCCAGCGCCGCGGCTTCTTCCGGCATGCCCGCTTCGGCATAGGCTTTTGCCGCGGCCTGCACCAGTGCCGGCCCCGAGTTGTCGGTACCCGTCTTGAATCCCTCGCCGGCGCGGCTGGCTTCCCACAGAAAAATTGAATACACCATCGTGTAGCCGGTTGGGAGCTGGGCCAGCAACTGGCCGGCGTTCTCGACGTCCAGTTCAGACGCCAGCTGGTACATGCCTTCTTCCGGCGTGCCCTCGTTGTCGGATTGCCAGAAGGGGGAAACGTCGGAGCCGGCGGAGCTTGAGGCTTCCTCGACCATCTCGAGGACCAGCGGGGGAATGATGCGTGCCATGTGTGGAGTCCCTTCGGGTGCAGCGCAGCTTATGCGCCGAGCATTCTGCTCACCGAGCCATAGCGGTAAAACGCAAAGCCGGCCATCAACAGCAGGAACAGCACAAAGACAATAAAGGTTTTCCGGTTCTCGCGGCGCGCATAGCGCAAGGCGTCGGCATTCGATGCCTGCAACTCGCTAGCCTGGTCCATGGCCAGCAGGGTCCGGCCCGCGGCTTCGGCGTTCATGGCCTTGATGTCCGCGATCAGCGTGTTCTGCTCTTTCAGCAGGTCACGGATCTCCGATAGCAGCGCTGTCTGGTTGTTGTCCATTTTGTTCTTCTCCTCTTTTTCGGTTTTTGTTGGCTAAGTAACGCGGCGGCAAGCGCGGATCCCATTGCAGCTTACCCAAAATACCGCCGCCATATCCCGATCAAAACAAAGCAGAGAACCGCCAGGCCAATGAGTTGAAGGATTCCTTTCGCGCTCACGGACATAGCGCTTGGCCTCTTGGCCGCGGTTTCCTTCTTGAAGCCCATGAACGAAGCAATGAAATCTTCTTCAAACCTGATCTGGCTGCTGAGCTGCTCATACACATCCGGCTGGCTTGCGGCATCCACCAAGGCCCGCTCCTGCAAGAGCCGGTCTTTGCGCTTGCGCGCATCCGATAGAGGGTCGGCCAACAACGAACGGAGCTTAGCCATGCACTGTCCTTTTAATTCGAGATGTCCCGCTAGTTGAGGAACGGCGCGGTGATCGAACACTGTAAAGGGTTCTGATGAGCATAAGCCTAGCCCTCGATGGACTTCTGCATAAACACACTGAGCGGATCGTCCGTGTAGTCCCCAAAAGGCCCCCGGCGCTCATAGCCGCAGCTCGCGTAGAGGCGCAGCGCTTCGGGCTGGCTGGGTCCGGTTTCGAGTTTGACCAGTTCGCAGCCGCGCGACTTTGCCGTGGATTCGAGCAAGGCCAGGATTTTCCTGGCGGCGCCGGCGCCCCGGCTTTGCGGATGCACATACATGCGCTTGAGCTCGCCGTACGCCGGATAGATGACGATGGCGCCGCAGCCAATGGCCTGGCCCTCGGCATTTCGGGCGACGGCGAACACCACATTGGGTTGTTTAAGCGATGCCAGGTCCAGCGAATGCCGGCTCTCGGGCGGGTACAGCGTGTCCTGGTAGGCGTCCAGTTCGGCAATCAGGCGGATGACTTCCGGCTGGTCTGGTGATTCGAGTGCGATGTGCATGGATGGGCGGGGGACTCAGCTAATCTATTCCGCAGTATCCGCGATAAGCAGCCCCCGGTACGGCCCCTACCAGCGCGCAACCACCCCCAAAGACGCACTCACATCACTGCGCACCGCCACGTCACCGCCGCCGTTGAACAGCCGGCCGACTTCGCCGTACACGCTCCAGGTTTTGTCGATGGCCAGGGTTGCGCCCACGGCTGTTTCGGCCCAGCTGCCGCCGCTGCGGGTGCTGACGTCCGTGGTCGCGGCGCCGCTGCCGAAGCGCGCGGTGTCCAGGCCGCTGGAAGCGCGGTAGAAGTTCAGCCGGCCATAAGGCTTGAGAACGCCCATGTCGGTGCTCATTTCGGTCTTCACGCGCACGCCGATGCGTGTGGTCAGGCTGTCGGGGCTGTCCTGCTGCACACCGGCGTTGGAGAGGGCCAGGTCGTCCAGCTTGATGTGCTGGTGGACCAGCTGCAGCTGCGGCTCCACACTCCAGCCATTGCCCATGGCAAAAGACTGGCCGATTTCTATCGAGGCCAGCAGACTGCTGCTTCGGGCTGAAGACCAGGCGCTGCCCGTGGGCCGCAGCGTGTAGTCCTGGTAGCCAGCCTGCAGCACCGCGTCGGCGTAAAAGCCGCTGCCGTTTTCCCAGCCTGCGTAGCCGCCCAGGTAGCGGGCGCGCAGCTTGTTGTTGCCGACGGGGCCTTGCACGCCGCGGGCAAAACCGCTGACCTGCACGCTGCCGTCCAGCGCGCCCACATACACACCGGCGCGCCAACTGGTGTTGGCAACAAGGTCGGTACCGCTCTGGAAGCCGTTAAGCCGGCCCGCGCTGTTGGGGTTGGCAAAACCCGGCTGCGTCACGTCGATGTCGGTGGACACCAGGCGGCCCCAGGCATTGCGGCCTATGGCCGGTGTGTCGGTGGCGCCCACGGAGGCATCCCCGCCGCGCAGGTTGCGGTTGCCCAGCATCGCGGTATCGGCCAGGCGCACATGGGTGGGCAGGGCCGACACCAGCGGCACTTCGGCGCGGTAGGTGGGCACGGCGCCTTGGGCCGAGCGCAAATACCAGTTCTGGTCGGCAGTGCCCCGGTAAAGGTTGTATTCATAAATGCCGGCGTCCACATGGCCGTTGCTCAGCGCAAAGGCGGTGGCCGTGGTGCTTGCGCCGGCCTGCGCGGTCACCACTTCAATGCCGTTGCCGCTGGTCTGCGCGCCCAGGCCGCCCAGGTTGATGACCTGGATCAAGGTGTTGCCGCTGGCGCTCGCGCCCGCGCCGTTCAAAACCAATCGGTCAGTCAGGCTGTTGCTGGCGCCCAGCGCGGTGCCCAGGCGCAGGGTGCCGCCACTGCCCACATAGGCGCCGGTCACGGTCAGGTTGGTGCCGGGTGCGGCGCCGACGGTGGACACGATGCCGCTGTTGTTCAGTGATGGCAGCGTGTGGCCAAAGCCGGCCAGGTCCAGCGTGCCGCCCGCACCCACGATATGGGCCGAAGCCGCGGCCAGGCGGTTCAGGCCGCTGGCGCGCAAGGTGCCGGCGTTGATGGTGGTGCTGCCGGTATAGGTGTTGGCGGCGCCAAACAGCGTGGTGCCCGGGCCGCTCAGCACCACCGAACCGTTGCCGGCGATCACCGGGTTAAAGGTGTAGCTCGCGTCGGTGTGGTTGAAGTTCACGATGCCGGTGCCCGCACCGAACTGCACCGTTGCCACGTTCAATGTGCCCGCCGCCGTAGCGGCCTGGCCGCTGGCGCCACCAATGTTGAGTGTGCCCCTGCCGGCCGCATTCAGCGCGACATTGAGTATGCCGGCGCCGCCGTTGCTGGTGACCTGGCCACCGTTGGCAATCGTCAGCGTGCCGGTGCCGGAGCTTCCCAGCCCGATGTTGTTGGTGGAGACCAGTTGGGAACCCGCGTCCGACACCAGCGTGCTGGAGGCGGATGTGGCCGCCGTCGCGATATTCAGGGTGCTGACGCTGACAACCCCGCCATCCAGAACGGACAAGCTACCGCCGTGCAAGACGAAAAGGCCTATGCTGTCCCAGCGCGAACCCGCACCCGAGACCAGTACCGTGGCTGTGCCACCCTGCGAAACCGCGGGGGTGCCGCCCAAGGTCGCGCTATCGCTTTGTATCCTTCCGCCGTTGGTGACGTTGATAAAGGCGGCCCCCCTGGCGACGTTGATGGGATTGCTGATGGTGAACCGGGAATTGGCGCCCGTCACGTTGAGCGTGCCTGTGGTGCCAGCCACCCCCGCCATGACGAAGGTGCCGACGCTGTTGAAAAAACCGCCGTTCTCGACGTTCAGGGTGCTGCCCGCCGTTGAACCAATCGTGGTCTGGCCTGCGACGACGTTCATCCGGGAGCCGGCGCCGGTGATGGTCGCGCTGGTGTTGTTGCCGCTCAGGGTCAGCCCGCCGCTGCCGGCGCTGCCAAAGGCGATCTGGCCGCCGCCTTCCACACGCAAGGCACCTGCCGTGACATTGATGTTGTTGACGACCGTGCTGCCGGTGCCCGTCAGCACGGTGGTGCCCGCGCCGTCCTTGGTCAAGGCTCCGGTGCTGGTCACCCTGCCGCTGATCGTCAGCGGCGCCGAGGCATTGAAGTTGCCGGTGCCGGTGGTCGACAGCGTAAAAGCGCCGGGCGCAATGGTCAGCGCCTTGGTTACCGCCGGGATCAGCGCGGGTGTGGTGATCGCCAGGTTGCCCGTCAGGTTGATGGTGGATGAAGGATCGCCATCCGCATTGGCCTGGTTGATGGCCGTGATCAGTTCGGCCTGCGTGGCGGCGGTGTAAGTGGCCGCTCGCGCTTCATGCAGGGCGCCGCCGGCAAAAACAAACAGCAGCGCTGCGGCCAGGGGCGAGAGTTGGGCTGCCAGGAATGAAGAGGGTGCTTGCTTGTCGGGTCGCTTGACCGAGGTCTTGCCTTTGCCTGTCGCCGTTTCCGGCACCGCCACCCATGATTGATGTGCCGGGCTCCAGACCACCCGGTAAGAATTGTTCATGTTCACCCCCTGTGTTGTTGAAACCCGACGTCAACAACTACGTCAACATATGATTCACGGTTTTCAGCGCGCGGATCATCGCATGGGAGGCGAGGATTTATAAGAACAAAGTTCGGCCAGTCGGCAATTTCCAACACTGCAAAAACCATCAAAAAAGCGGCTTGCCTTCATGCCAAGGTGGCGCTAGGAATGTGGATATGAATGCGTCCGCAGATGACGCCGACGCACGCAGGTGAAAAGCATGGCACCAGTTGTGCGCGAAATCCCCCAGGCGGATCGGACTCGGTCCGCAGCGATACGGCATTTCGTCCTACACCCCTGAAAAGCCCGCGTCCTAGCATGAATAAACCAGCAATGAAAAGTTCATCGCCCTGGCTTGTTTGCAGGCACGAACGATGAACCGTTCATTCAGGTGAAGGCGGATTGATGGCGTGACCAGTCAAGCGGCATTTATCGCTCTTCAAATTTTCATCCACTTCAAGGAGATAAAAATGATCAGCATCAAACACAGCGCAATTTGCGCGGCTGCGATTTCACTGGCCGCCCTGACGGGCTGCAGCGGCATGACGACCCAGGAAAGAAACACCGCCATCGGTGCCGGTGTGGGCGGCGTGGCCGGCTCGGCCCTGACAGGCGGCAGCGCTTTGGGTACCGTGGGCGGCGCCGCCGTCGGCGGTGTGATCGGCCACGAAGTCAGCAAACCGAAACGTTAAGCCGCGGCCGGCAAACCGGGGCTGGCCGGTCCAGCCCCTCCCCATTTTTTCACGCTCGGCGTTCAGCCCAGCTGCGGTAAATAGCTGGGCCGGGGCGCCGTCAGGCCGCGCTTGACCTGCTGGGTCATCTCATCGCCCAGCACTTCATCGGCGCCTGCTTCCAGCCCGTCCAGCGCGCGTTTGACGATGTCCTCGGGGCTGCTCTTGGGCACGTCGAAATCACGAATCAAATCGGTATCCACATAACCCATGTGCAGGCCCAGCACCTGGGTCTTTTGCGCGGCGAGTTCATGGCGCAGCGAATTGGTCAGCGACCAGGCCGCGGACTTGCTGGCCGCATAGGCCGCGAGTTCACCGCCGTTGACCCACGAGACGATGGACAGCACATTGAGCAAACCGCCGCCGCCATTGGCCTTGAGCACGGGCGCGAAAGTCTTGCTCATACGCAGCACGCCAAAGAAGTTGGTCTCCAGCATGCGGTGTGAGGTCTCCTCGCTGTCGGCCGCGAGGAAACCACCCGGCTTGCCCACGCCGGCGTTGTTGATCACCAGCGTGACGTCCGATGCCAGCGCCGCGGCGGCCGCCACCTCTTCAGGCTTGGTCACGTCAAGCTTCAGGGCCTGCACACCGGGCAGGGTGATGGTGGCCGGGTCGCGCGCCGCCGCATACACCTTGCGCGCGCCGCGCGCCAGCAGCTCGCGCGCAAACGCCAGGCCTATGCCGCGGTTGGCACCGGTGACGAGGACGACGGAATCTTTGATCTTCATAAACTTCTCCAGAAATAAATAACAAGTGGGGAACACACAATCCGGCTGCCGGCTTCCACCCGAACCGGCACGAACAAAAAACTCAGCGAAGCTTGATGACCACCTTGCCTTTGGCGCGCCCCTGGGCCAGGTAGACCAGCGCCTCCTTGGCCTGCTCGAAGGAAAACACCTTGTCGACCACGGGCTGTATGCGCTCCGCCTTCAGGAGTTCACCGATTTGGGCGAGCTGGCCGCCATCGGGGTGCGCAAAGAGAAATGAATAAGTGACGTCCTGCTTTTTCGCGAGGCGCTTGATCTTGCGGCTCATCATCCCGAACACAAAGGCCAGGACGAAGTTCAGCCGGCGGGCGCGGGCAAATGCCGCGTCCAGCGGCCCGACCAGGGAGACCATGGTGCCCCGCGGCTTGAGGATGCCGACGGCTTTCTCCAGCGCATCACCCCTGACGGTGCCCAGCACCGCGTCGTAGCCGCGCAGCACGTTCTCGAATTCTTCCTTCTTGTAGTCGACCACCTCGTCCGCGCCCAGGCTGCGCACCAGGTCGACATTGCCCGTGCTGGTGGTCGTGCCCACCTTGGCGCCCATCTGCTTGGCCAGCTGGATCGCAAACGTGCCTATGCCGCCGGAGCCGGCGGGGATGAAGACTTTCTGACCGGCGCGGAGATTCACGCGTTCCTTCAGCGCCTGCCACGAGGTGAGCCCGACCATCGGGATAGCCGCCGCCTGCACAAAGTCCAGGTTGTCCGGTTTCAGCGCGGCCACGCTTTCGGGCACCACCGCGAACTCGGCAATCGCGCCTGTGCCCGTGTCGAAGATGCTCGCGAAAACGGCATCACCCGGCTTGAAGCGGGTCACGCGGCTGCCGACCTCCGTCACCACACCGGCCAGGTCGCTGCCCAGCGTGGCGGGCAGCTCAAACTTCACCACAGCCTTGAAGAGACCCGTCGGGATCATGTTGTCGATGGGGTTCACGCCTGCAGCGTGGACTTCCACCAGCAGTTCGTCAGGCTTGAGCGTCGGGCGAGGAACTTCGGCGAAGCCGATATCGGGGGACTTGCCGTAGCGTTTGAAGGTCAGTGCTTTCATTTTTTTCCTTGTTCCCGGTGTGCCCAGGGTGTGTTGACGCTTGTGTGGAAGGTCGTGTTGAACAGGGGCTTGAATTACTTTCCGGGCGCCAGCGCGCGGGGCAGCGACAGCCCTGGCGCATCAAGCTGCAGGTTCTTGCGAATCCCGGCATCCACCAGCCCGGCGGGCGCCAGGCGGCGCAGCCATTGCAGGCTGCCCGCCCGGGCGCCTGCCGTGTAGCGCAGCTTGGGATGCGCCGCGAGCGCGGCCTTGAGCACGGTGTCGGCCACGATGGCGGGCTTGTCGCCGGCCTCGACGAGCTCCTTCATCTTGTGCGTCACGGCGGCGCGGACTTCGCGGTAGGCATCGAGCTTTTCGTCGGGCTCCAGCAGGTTGGCGTCGAACTGCGTGTTCGTGTTCGCGGGCTCGATCACCGAGACGCGGATGCCGGCCGTGCGCAACTCATGGTCCAGCGATTCCGAATAACCTTCGACCGCATGCTTGGTTGCTGCATACAGCGCCATATAGGGCATGGGCAGGAAACCAAACACCGAGCCCATGTTGAGGATGCGGCCGCTGCCCTGGCGTCGCATGTGGGGCAGCACGGCGCGCGTCATGCGCACCAGGCCGAAGAAGTTGGTGTCAAAGATCGCCTGGGCCTGCGCCATCGAACTCTCTTCCGCGCCCGCCGCCGCGACGCCAAAGCCCGCGTTGTTGACCAGCAGGTCGATGCGGCCTTCACGCTGGATCAGCTGCTGCACCGCGGCTTCGACCGACGCGTCCTGGGTCACGTCCAGCGGCAGCATCTCAAAGGGCTGCCCGCCTGCCCGGCCGCCGCGACGGCTGGTGCCGTAGACCTTGTAGCCTGCCGCGACCAGCCGCTGCGCGGTCGCTTCGCCTATGCCAGAGGAGGCACCTGTCACCAGGGCAATCTTGTTGGGTGTGTTCATGGTGTTTGTCTTTCAGTGAAAAGTGTGTTTGAAATGATGATCGTCATATGTAAAGGCGAAAAAAAAAGCAGGCGTGACTCAAAAAAATGGCTCAGTGGGAGACCGGGAGTAGCTGGTTCAACGCGGCTTCGCAAAAGCTGTCCGCCAGTGCGGGCTCGTCGACCGCGCGTGCCAGCAGCAAGGTGCCGACCATGGTGGCCACCGTCGCCAGCGCGCGTTCGTGGGCGCCGGGCTGGCCCCAGTCGGACGACTGGCGGGCGACAAAATCCACCATTTCCTTGACGTGCCGCGTGGTCGCGCGCCGCACTTCAGGCGCCTGGCGCGGCGTCTCAGAGCCCAACGCGGCCAGGGGGCAACCC
>Ga0102595_100623_pt1 | contig 21610 bp, 21 predicted proteins | sample Araplaol_mTSA_r2_2_FD_76864 | JGI IMG/M metagenome (GOLD analysis project Ga0102595, IMG submission 76864) | Arabidopsis root microbial communities from North Carolina, USA - plate scrape MF_Col_mTSA_r2 (SPADES assembly) (version 2) | ecosystem: Host-associated > Plants > Roots > Endosphere...
GACAAAAGTCTTTGGAACTTACGTGCAGACGCGCAACGATGGCACGGATCTTAGGACTCACACGTATCAGGTTGGGGCATCCACGCCTATTGGAGCTGGGAAGCTTAACGCAAGCTACGTCTGGACGAAAAACGATCAGCGCGTTGCCGCAGACTTCCGACGCGCAACGGCTGCCGTCGGATACAGCTACTTTCTATCGAAGCGCACTGACGTCTACGCGAACTATCTGTACGACAAACTTAGCAACGCCGGGACGGGCAACACTTTCGGTGTAGGTATGCGTCATAAGTTCTGAAGCAGATTTGCAGACAAGGTGGCCACAGCTATCTTGTCCGCCTCATAAAAAGCCCCATCTGCAGGCGTTGAGAAATTTTGCACCGCACGCGAATGCATATTGCGCTTGGTGCAAAATGCCAGTTCGATAGAAGTGCATGTGGCATGCTGCACCTTCGCGACCGGCCCCACGAATCTCGTCAAATATTCTGGCCCTGGAATGACTCCAGAATCGAGTCAATCATCGCTCGCACGCGCGCGGTGTGTCGCAAATCCTGATGCATCACAAGCCAAACTTCATAGCGGCGTGCACGTTCACGCTCAGGAAGAACACGCACTAGTCCGTCCCTCTCCGCCATTGGGACAGGTACTTCACCAATCGCCCTTCCCATTCTGATCATCGCGCGCAGCATCAAGCTCGAGTCGACTGCGGCCACCAAGCGACCACCATCTATAGGCAGTCCAACAAGCGTGGGGGCAACGTTGCGCAATAGGTGCGGCTCATACATAACCAAGTCATGACCTACAAAGCCCTCGTCAGCATCGGGCTCCCCCCGCTCTTCTAGATAGCCACGTGACGCGTAAAGCCCAACGGGCCAACGGGCGAGCTGCCGAGCAACCAAGTCGGGGTTCTCGGGCTTCTGATTACGTATTGCAATATCAGCTTCCCGCCTAGCCAGGTTCAACATGTTTGTAGTGGTCTTCAACGTGACCCTGACATCGGGATGCGCAGCATGGAGTCGGGAGATGGCCGGAATGACGAACTCCAATGCCAACGTGTCTGTTGTGGTCACCTTTACTTCACCCGCAAGGCGAGTGTCCGCTCCTTGCGTCTGCCGGAGAAGGTCATTCGCTGACCTCTCCATTTTCTCGGCCAACCGTAGTGCATTTTCCCCAGCAGGCGTCAGCACGTACCCGTCCGAAGTGCGCAGGAACAACGTTGCGCCGAGCGCTTGCTCAAGCGCGGTAAGTCGACGACCGACCGTGGCTTGGTCTACCCCTACCGCACGCGCCGCTCCGCGCAACGTACCTTCGCGCTGCACCGCCAGAAAAATTTTAGTGTCATCCCAGTTCACGTCGACGCTGCCTCAAAAAAATATAGGAATGAAACCGCAAGGGTCGCCTCCGCAAGAGTATCACTCCGGCGGATAGCTCCCTACTCAATGTCGCCTTGAGGCGCCTCCGACGTACCTGTTACTGGCTCCCCTAGTAGGGATCAAGACTCACCGCGGCGAGTCCCGTACGAGTCCGTCGCCTCATCTGACGCAGTAAGCGTGGGAAATGGAAACAGCAGGGAAAAGTGGAAACGGCCCTCCGCGGGTCTTCACTACCATCAGTGCATCTCGTCGGCACGCTCCGCTTGTGGCGTGGACCTAAAGCTAAGGGATGCACCGCAATGTACAAAACCCGTACCGAAACTGACAGCATGGGCGTCGTGTCCGTAAAAGAGGACGCACTCTGGGGAGCGCAGACTCAGCGCTCCCTCGAACACTTCTCGATTGGCGCTGATCTCATGCCGAGAGAAATGATTGATGCATACGCCATTCTCAAGCAGGCCGCAGCTGACGCCAACCTTGCGGCGGGTAGGCTTGACGAGCGAATCCATTCCTTGGTCGAACAAGTTTGCGAGGAAATTCGGTCAGGGCAGCATCGCGACATGTTCCCGCTGCATGTGTGGATGACCGGCAGCGGCACGCAGTTCAACATGAACGTGAACGAGGTGATATCCAATCGCTGTTGTCAGCTAGCAGGGACTGCGCTGGGCAGCAAAACGCCTGTGCACCCCAACGACCACGTCAACATGTCTCAGTCGTCCAACGACTCCTTCCCCTCAGCCATGTACATCGCCGCCGCAACCAATGTCGTGCAGCGGCTCATCCCCGCGATATCGGATCTGCGCGATGCGCTCGCAGAGAAGTCTCGCGCCTGGGCAGACATCGTAAAGATTGGCCGCACTCACATGCAAGACGCGACCCCGATTACGCTCGGGCAGGAGTGGTCCGGATATGTCGGCATGCTCGACGACAATCTTGCTCGCCTGCAAGACGCGTTGGCCGGCGTGTATCAGCTTGCCCTCGGAGGAACGGCTGTAGGCACTGGAATCAACGCAAGCCCTGACTTTGGGGCTGCCGCAGCTGCGCGCATCGCGGCACTTACAGGGCTTCCCTTCGTTAGCGCCACCAACAAATTCTCCGTGCAGGGCGCGCATGACGCACTAGTTCATCTGCATGGCGCGTTCCGAACGTTAGCCGGGTCGCTCTTCAAGATTGCCAATGACATCCGTCTGCTGTCTTGTGGGCCGCGGGCAGGTTTTGCGGAACTGTCGATCCCGTCGAATGAACCTGGATCCTCAATCATGCCCGGCAAGGTCAATCCCACCCAAGCCGAAGCTCTCACCATGGTTGCCATCCAAGTCATGGCGAATGACGTGGCGGTTGGCTTTGCCAGCGCCAGCGGGTATTTGGAGATGAACGTCTACAAGCCCATCATGATTTTCAACGTGATGAACTCGCTCACGCTTCTGGCCGACTCCGCCACGAACTTTCGACGATTCCTCGTGGAGAGAGCCGAACCGAACCTTAAGCGCATCCAAGAGTATGTCGAGAGATCGCTGATGCTGGTCACCGCGTTGGCACCAGTTATCGGTTACGACAAGGCTTCCGAGATTGCTCATCACGCGCTCGAGCGTGACCTCACGTTGAAGGCCGCGGCGCTAGAGCTTGGGCATGTAAGCGAGGAGGAATTTGATCGCATTGTGGATCCTCGAAAAATGGTCCACCCATATGTCGCGACCGAGACGAAGGCATCTTGAACCGCCATGTAATGGCTGGCCAGGGTCCGACGCCCAATCGGGCCCACCTTCAGCGTCGTTGTAGTGCGTGAGTGCGGAGTTCGGCTCCAGCACAAGCTTCCATTTTGAATCCGAAACGAGATGCGCTGCTCACTCCGTTTCTACCTCTCATCAAATTACGATTGACAGCATACGTGCTTAAAGGAATTTACCGATGATTCGATGCGTACACATGTACAGCGGCCCCGATGAGGTATCTCACTTCACGGAAGGCTTCCTGGACCTTGCTTCTGGCACCCGCGGCGACTTTCTTACCGGAACCATGGGAGTCACGAGCATTTCCTTCCGCGAAACGAACGCTGGAGGCACGTTCGACTGGCACACCGCACCGGCTCGACAGTTTGTCATCACGCTGAGCGGGACGCTCGAATTCCAAATGCGCAACGGCGACTCGTTCCTGATTCGACCTGGTGACATCCTTTTCGCGGAGGACACGGTTGGCAGCGGACACAGCTGGAAGCTTGTCGACGATCAACCGTGGCGACGTGCCTACGTGATCCTAGGTCCGGAGGTCGAAGTGCCGTTCCGAGTTGGTGCGTAATCGCTCCCTTCTACTCCTGCGGGTTGGTCGCTGAAGTTCCGCCGCCCGCAACTCACGGAGAAATCCAATGCAAAAGCTAAATTCCACCGGCCCCGATGTAGTTTTGATTGGCGCTGGCATCATGAGCGCGACACTGGGCGTGTTTCTCAAGGAACTTGATCCATCGCTGAACATTGAGATGCTTGAAGCGCTGGAGCGACCGGCGCTTGAAAGCTCAGACGCATGGAACAATGCGGGAACGGGGCATGCGGCGAACTGCGAAATGAATTACACACCGCAGCTTACCGATGGTTCCGTCGATATCTCGCGGGCCCTCGAGGTCAACACCGAGTTCGACCTTTCCCGACAGTTGTGGGCGTTCCTTGTCGCGAAAGGCGCTATCAAAGACCCACGGTCATTCATTCATCCGGTGCCACACATGAGCTTCGTACGCGGAACCGAGAATGTGGCGTTTCTCCGGAAGCGGTTTGGTGCCATGTCGGCACACCATTGCTACCACGGCATGGAATACTCGGAAGACCCTGCGCAAATTGCAAAGTGGGCGCCTTTGGTGATGAAGGGACGCGATCAGGCGGAGACCGTTGCGGCGACTCGTATCGTTACGGGCACCGACGTCGACTATGGCTCGCTGACCCGGCAGCTGGTCGGCTATCTGGCGAGCCAGAATGGATTTGGTGCGTACTACAACGAGCACGTTGTAGGGCTGACTCGCCAAGATGACGGGCGCTGGCTCGTAGAGACTAAGAATACTCAAACTGGGGAGCGCAGGTCGGTTTCAACCCGCTTCGTGTTCATCGGTGCCGGAGGTGGCTCACTTCCCCTGCTCCAGAAGTCCGGCATCCCAGAAGGCACCGGCTACGGTGGATTCCCTGTCAACGGCATTTGGCTTCGTTGTGACAATCCGGAAGTCGCAAAGCAGCATCACGCGAAGGTCTATGGGAAGGCGGCCGTGGGATCGCCCCCGATGTCGGTGCCTCACCTGGACACGCGAATCATCAACGGTACCCCGTCCCTCCTGTTCGGACCTTACGCGGGGTTCTCGAGCAAATTTCTCAAGCATGGATCATTGCTGGATCTTGTGGAGTCTGTGCGATTGAGCAACATCAAGCCTCTGCTCTCCGTCGGCCGTGACAATTTCGATCTGACGGAGTATCTGATTGAGCAACTACTACAGTCCGAGAGCAGCAGACTAGCCACGCTTGAGGAGTATTTCCCCACGGCAGACGCCAGAGATTGGAAGCTTCAAGTTGCAGGCCAACGCGTGCAGATCATCAAGCCGGATGTGCGGCGCGGTGGGCTACTCGAATTCGGCACGGAGATTATCGCCGCTGAAGACCGCTCCCTGGCTGCACTCTTGGGCGCGTCGCCCGGCGCATCCACCGCAGCATTCATCGCGGTAAGCGTTCTGGAGAAGTGTTTCCAGAAGAGGCTGACGGCGGATTTCTGGCTGCCGAAGCTGCGTGAGATCGTTCCTTCCTACGGACACTCTCTGATCAACGACGCCGCGCTCTGTCGAGATGTTCGAGCGCAAACGGCCAAGGTGCTCAAGATCGAAAACGTTTAAAGGCTGGCAAAGGGTGCAGCCACGCTCGTCTCGCAAATCTTCTTCCCAGGCATGGATGTTCGCCTTGGTGGAGAAAATCCCTGGTCCTGAAACCCTTGTGGATGCGAGACGTCGAAGGACGCTCTATTTGAGTAGAGCAACGGCCTACGCTATGGTGGCCTGCGTTTCAATCTCTAACCACTACCACTGATGTAGGGTGCCTTCGAGCATTGGCAACAGCGACAATTTGTTTGGCGGGAGAACTTCCCGTTCCTGATCCTTCTGGGCCATCCTTCCCTGGGTGGCCTTTTTCTTTCTCGCGGACTCGTAGATAGTTCTTCTCGCGATGCATATTCGCGTTCAGCGCAAATCCGCTATCGGTTACATGCAAAAATCGCCGCGCCATACAATTTCCGCCATCAAAAAAAGGTCTAGATATAAATCCCCACCGAGGCAGGATTTGTTTCATCCGTTCTTACTCCGATAATGACGGTGCTAAGAAGACACTACCCCCGTTCTTGGCACTCCGTGTATCGGCACCCGATGAATCTCGGGTGCCGTTTTTTTTTGGCTAACAGTTGCCATGTTGGGGTCCTCATCGACGACGCGGCCTCCCAATCGCGCAGTACAGATATCCGTCGAATCCAAGACCGGTACCTCGGTATCGTCGTCACCGTATGCGGGCGAATCCTCGCTGGACTAAGCAATCGCAGAAATTCCTCGCACCGCATGTTGAATTGCACCGAAATTTGACCCAGTGGGGATGCGGACAAAAAGTTGGACTGGTTAGGCAGAGAATCCTAAGCTTTTTCGGTACTCGACTGGGCTGCGATAGCCCAGCGAGATCTTGATCCTCTTCTCGTTGTGCCACCCGATGTAAGACTCAACTACCACGATGAACTGCTCAATGGCTGCAACAGACCCTCACTAACCCCAAATTCCCGGCTTACCCCGGACTCCGGGGCTTGCGACGGTGCCATGGTCAGCCCCGTCGAAGACGTTTGCCGCGAACATTTCAGGGTCCCGAATAGCCGCCAGCATTCCAATCGTTGCGCTGACAGAGTGTCCGAATTGGATGACAGGCGCATCAGCATGACGTGATGATCTTAAGCAAGTCTGACGCAAATCTGTCGAGCGTTCCGTACCGGCTCTTGTCATAACCGGACAGGTCCGACTGTCCCGCGCCTACCCCAAGTCAAAAAGGATGATGCGGTAGCGATCCCGGAAAGCTTGCGCGACGGTCTTCCACATACTTTGGTCGCTCCCAAAGCCGTGCGCGTAGAGCATGGCATGGGACCCGCTACCAAATTTTTGGACGTTGTTGCGCTCACCGATATTTCGCATCAGAGCGATATCCATCGAGCCATCTGACGCTGAAGGTAGCCGAAAAGGCGCAAAAATCGCTAACGTTCAGATTGGTTCCAGCCAAATGAGACAGATTTCGCTCGCATGATGCAGAACGCTCATCGGATGTACGCCAAGAGCAACGCAATGGCTAAGAAACATACGGCCGTCGATCCTGCTAGCTTACGGTCGTGGAACGGAAGTTGCTGCGGTTTGTTATCCGAATGCAGCCCTTAGGTGGGTAAGGACAATTTCGTTCGCAACTCAAGGACAATGCCGTGGAATCACAGACGAAACGGTTAGCGCCTCTCATCCTACTCGTTGATGACACCCCGGATTTTGTCGACGCGTGGCAATTGCTTCTGGAGCTATATGGTTTTCGCGTCGTCACCGCCATCGACGGAGCGAGCGGCTTAGCGCAGGCCCAAAAATATTTACCAGACCTCATTCTTACCGACTACATGATGCCGGGCATGGACGGGCTGACAATGTGTAGGAAGATGAAGGCTGACACACGTTTTCAGACAGTCCCAATCATTATGTGGACTGGAGCCGTAGGGTGCATTGCAGACAAAGTCTTGGATCGGCTGTTGTGCAAACCGGTGCGCCCTGAATTGCTAATAGCTGAAATCGCAGAGCTGTTACCAGGCCGCGACATACCGACTGCCTGAGCATTCGCCCACCGTTCGCCGGTGGAAACCGAAGAAAGTGAAAGCCACGTTGCCGGGAAGAAAATTTAGCGACACAGCACTGCTTCCCGCTCCCGCCTTGTGGATTTGAGCTCCAAGCGAGCTACGAGCGCAGGCCCCCGCAAGTTCCGAATGATCGGTCAGTCGTGGCTCCCGCAACGGATCATTTCTGCAATGTGTCGGGACGGTGCTGCTTACAGATCGCAGACTTCTGTATGGACGGAGAACGACCCCTCGAGTGCTTAGGCCAGAGCCTCCGTAACTGGGCTACCGGGACTTTACGAACGTTGACATTCGGTCGATAACTTCTCGGGCCGAGCTTAGCGCCATTTCAATTGCAACGTGCGGTGTATCAGCATCGTGCTGGATCATGGGTGGCACCAACCTTCGGGAGCCCATGCCAGCACTCATTTGAGTAATGGTCGCCGTAGCTAGGAAGCGGTGCTGAACCATTTCGCTGTGAGCCGGTGCAGCAGCATGACGCACTTTCGCTGAAACCCTGAAACCCTTGTAAACCGCGTTGTTCTGAGACATAAATCCCCCTAAAGCAACCCAGCATACGCGGATTCTCTACAAGAGATCGCATACTTTCAAAAAAAACCGGATAACTGTCATGCCCGGCACTTTGTTCCAATTGCATGATGGCCGTGCGGAGGAGGAGGATGGGACGAGGGTGCCGTGCGCCTCTTCCGGAGCCATCCTCTGAAATTCTGCTCAAAGAGTAATGTCGCCGGTGTATTGCTAAATTGTTCGCTCGCAGACCCCGGAAGAGAGGAACGTTCTCCGGATTGGCGAGTGTTTCGCCGATCGCCTGGCGCAGCACGGCCACGCGATCCTCGGGCGGTGCCACGTTTGACGGAGTATCCACCGCGAGCGCAGCGACAACGCATCGTCGGTGTCGCACAGGCCCATGGCCTCGCCCAACGACGGCTTGGCCGGCACGAGAATCGATTTTCACGGCTCGGGCGTACGGACCACGCTGAAGCGAAAACTCGAAAGGAGCCATCCACTGGAGGCGGCTTTCTTCGAAGGCATTGATGGAAACCGCCAATCTCCCGTTAACTATCGGCGCCTCCCCAGGCGAGCGGACCGCGCTCTCAGACAAGCCCTCAACTATTAAGGAGGGCACTGAGGTTGGTCGTACTGTTCTCGCGGAGGAAAGTGGAGGCCTATGAGAAGCTCGGTTACGTAGCTGCCCGCATATCAGACTAACACCTACGTGTCTCCGCCCGATGAGCGACTATATTTCGAAGTGCACCAGTTTCCATTCACTTTCGATGGAAGCTTTCCGGCCCCGACACATGCGGGGCCTTTTTGTTCGCAAGCATGGAATAGCATGCTGCTGCCGGGACCCCGCCCTCCGACACCTCCACGACCCTGATGGGCTGCCGAACAAGGACCATTCCCTATTAACGTCTGGCTCTTTCGCCTTTCGCATTGGTGGAAGAGCTGCCCGCTCCGCTGCCCCCAATGAAAGCATCGCGGCACGCGCTTGCGACCTGCGGAAAAAAATGGGCATGCTCTTATGCATCGAAGCGAGAAATCCATCGTCGTCTTCTCGTAGTGGGACTCGGCGTGCCGAGCCCAGACGAAAGGGCGACGACTACCGTATGCGTCCCGCCAATGCGGCCTTCACCGCAGGTGGCGCGTTGAAAGCGCCCAGCACAACGACAGACTCAATTGTTGCCATAGCCAGTGTCGGGCTGACGTCGGCTGCAATGCTTGCCAAGCCAAGAACATGGATGGCCAGTTTCTCATTGGCAGCCAATGCCGCCTCAAGGTCTTGCCTCGAGAAATGTTGCAGACCCAGTACGAGCGATCGGCGTGTAACCGTCTCATTGATGGCCTGCTGGTGGACAACCAATTGGTTTCGAATCGCAGTCCGTATTAGGTCGGTGCGATTCGAATAAAAGCCCTCCTCCACCAGCAGATCAATTTGGCCAAGATCGACGGGGCCAAGGTTTATGGTGATCTTCTCTGTCTCCCCACCCTTGGGGCGCAGCGTCTTTTCTTGTGCAGTAAGGTTCATATGCCGACCAGTGATTTCATCTTGCTTCTGGCCATCCTAACAACATCCAACAGGATGGCGAGAGAAAGTTTCGGGGAAAGTGATCCACTAGAGAAGACTTGGCGTCGTGGTTTCGCCGAAATCGAGACATCGACGGGACAATCGACGGCAACTGACCGCACCTGTCCGTCTGCGCATCCTCATGGCCGACAAATTTCCGATCCATCCGAAGCATCCCGAGCGCATCTGCTGGGGCTGCGACAAGCAGCGCGCCGTCGACGCGATGGGCTGCGGCAAGGGATCAAGCCGCACGCTGCATCCCGCCGAACTGCTCGGCGACGACTGGTATGAGCACGGCGGTTGGGGGATCGAGGTGGAGGAGGCGCCGGCGCTGACGGCGCCGGCGTGACACCCATCAGCCTTCAACCGACTTCAGATAGCCCTCCGCCAGCGCCACCCAGCACGCCGCACCCAGGGGAATCAGCGCATCGTTGAAGTCGTAGCCATCGTTGTGGACCGAGCAGCCCACCCATTGGCCTGTGCCGTTCCCGAGTACGAAGTAGCAGCCCGGCACGCGCTCCAGCATCCACGCGAAATCCTCGCTACCCATCTGCGTCGACGGCGGTACCTGGATGACTTTGTCCTCCCCCAGCACGCTGGCCACCGCCGTGCGCGCGATGGTGGCTTCCGCGGGCGTGTTGCAGATGGCCGGCACAAGGCGCCGGTAGTCGATCTCGGCCGTCACGCCACATGACGCCGCCTGATGGGTCACCACTTCCCGAATCCGCTGTTCCAGCAGTTCACGCACCGCCGGCACCGTGGCGCGCACGCTGAGCTTCAGCGTGGCCGTCTCCGGAATGATGTTGTACGTGGTGCCCGCCTCGATCTGGCCAACGCTGATGACGGCGGCATCCACCGGCGCCACGTTGCGCGACACGATTCCCTGCAGCGCCACCACCGTATGCGCCAGTGCCAGCGTGGGGTCGATGGCGCGATTCGGCATCGCGCCGTGCCCGCCCTTGCCCCGGAACGTGACGGTCACGCGATCCGACGATCCACCCTGCGGGCCCGGCTGCACCACCGCCATCCCCACCGGCAGGCCCGGGCCGTTATGGAACGCGTAGATGGCATCGCACGGGAAGCGCTCGAACAAGCCATCTTCCATCATCGACAGCGCACCGGTCATGCCCTCTTCGTCGGGCTGGAAGATCAGGTTCAGCGTGCCATCGAAGCGGCGCGTGGCGGCCAGGTACTCGGCCGCCGCCAGCAGCGTAGCCGTGTGTCCGTCGTGGCCGCATGCATGCATGTGACCCGGTATCCGACTCGCATACGGCAGGCCCGTGCGCTCGTGCAGCGGCAGGGCATCCATGTCGGCCCGGATGCCGATCCGGCGCGAACCGTCGCCCACCTTCAGTTGCGCCACGATGCCATGGCCACCGATGCCGGTATGGACGTCGTAGCCCCATTCGCGCAGCAGGTTGGCCACGATGCCGGCCGTGCGGGGCACGGCAGCGCCCAGTTCCGGATGGGCATGAATGTCATGACGCAGTTCCGCGAAACGCGCGGCGGAGGCGGCCAGCTTGGTGGCTGCCGATTCGGAGAATGCTTCGTTCATGAGGATCAATCGCGGTTGGGATGGCTGGGAAAAAGCAGCAACGCGGCAAAGCTAATTACGCCGGCGCCAAGCAGGTAGCCGGCGGGCGCCATGCGGCTGCCGGTGGCGCCGATCAGCCACGTGACGACGAGCGGCGCGAAACCACCGAAAATGGTCACGCCCACGCTGTACATGATCGACATGCCCGTGGCGCGATGATGGCGCGGCAACGCCTCCATCATCATGGCCGCTCCGGCGCCGCTGCCCACGGACCCGATGGTCACCGACAGCGCGATGCAGCACAGCGTCAGCGGCAAACCCGGACCCGACGCCAGCAGCGCAAAGTTCGGCAGCAGCACGCACAGCGACACGATGCTGTTGACGATGAGCAGCGTCTTGCGGCGCGGCAGGCGGTCAGCCAGGCGGCCGAACAGCGGCGCCATGACCAGCATCGTCAAACCCGCCACGCAGGCGGCCAGGAACGCCGTGACCTGCGGCATGTGAAGCGTATTGACGAGGTACGTCGGCATGTAGAACACCATGATGTACATCGACGATGTACTGCTGGTCGTCAGGAGCACGCCCAGCGCCAGCGTCCGGCCATGCTCGCGCACCACAGCGCCCAGGCTCGCGTGATCCCGGCTCTCCGTATGCGTTTCTTCCAGATGGCGGCGGATATAGATGCCCACCGGCGCGATCAGCAGGCCGATCAGGAACGGCACACGCCATCCCCATGACTCCAGCGCCTCCGGACTCAGCGACGCCGACACCGCCGCCCCTGTCAGCGCGCCAAGCAGCGCCGCCGCGCCCTGCGTGGCCGCTTGCCAGCTCACGAGGAAACAGCGCCGGCCCTGGCTTGCCGATTCCATCAGCAACGCCGAGGCGGCCCCGATCTCGCCGCCGGCCGACAACCCCTGCAGCAGCCGGCCCGCCACGATCAGCACAGTGGCTGTCACGCCGATGCTCGCGTACGACGGCGTGAAGGCGATCAGCGCCGTCCCCACGGTCATCAGCGCAATGGTCAGCGTCAGCGCCGCCTTGCGGCCGCGACGATCAGCCATGTTGCCGATCAGCACCGCGCCCAGCGGCCGCATCACGAACCCCACGCCGAACGTGGCAAACGACAGCAACAGCGACGCCGTCGGGCTGCTGGCCGGAAAGAACAGCCTGCCGATGATCGCGGCAAAGAAGCTGTAGACGGTGAAGTCGTACATCTCCAGGCCATTGCCGATGGCGGCGGCAATGATGGCCCGTTGCTTGCGCGGGCTCGCCGCGGCAGCACTGGCAACCTGACTTGCGGGGGACGTGAGTGGTCCCGCCGAGGCATCGCTGCCCAGCGGAAGACTGGCTTCGTTCATGAGGCTCCTCGTGGTGGTGCGTCCCGGCAGTCGCAAGGCGCGCTGCCTGTTGTCGTCTTGTGCTGGTGCCGACGATCTTAGAAGCGACCTACCCACAAAGCACGCCGCTTTTTTTCATGGGTATGAACGTTGGTGATCACGGGGCCCGGAGGGGCCGGAAGGACTACGATGCGGAGGGGAAATCCGCGCGCAGCGCGGTCAGCAGCGCATCGTGCAGACGCGAGGCGGCGAGGGTCAGCGTATGGCGGTCACGCGCCACGAGCGAGATTGTGCGGTCGGGCACCGGTTCGGCGATGGCCAGGAAGTCCATGGTGTCCAGCAGGAAGCGGCTGCGGCGCGATTCTTCCGACAGCAATAGCAGCATGTCGTCGAGCCGGGACATTTCCAGCGCCAGTGTCATCGAATTGCATTCGACCACGCGAGCCGGTAACGGCAATCCGTTGGCGCTGAAGAGTTGGTGGAGTGGGGTCTGGGGATCGGACAATGGATCGAGCACCATCCAGTCGGCATCGAGGAGTTCGTCCAACGACGTGGCGCCACGCAGCGCATGGCCCTTGCGCCCGCCGATCACGGTCGGCACGCGGCAGGCTTCGGTGCAGTCGAGGCCCCGGTCCACAGGCAACGACTGCGAGGTCAGGGCAAAGTCCAGCGTACCTTCGCGCAGTTGTTCCAGAAGCTGGGCCGGTCGCATTTCCAGCACGCGCAGCCGCGCCTGGGGATGTTCACGGCGAAACGCTGTCAGGCACGCACCCACGGAGCGCAGCAGTGCGGTAACGGGCGTCACGCCCACCACGATATCGCTGGCCACGGCGCCCTGCATGTCTTCGAGATCCTGACGCGCGCGACGTACGTTCTCGTTGATAAGCCTTGCATGGGCCACTAGCCGCTGGCCTGGTGGTGTCAGTTGAACGCCTTTGCTGGTGCGGACGAACAGCGTGGCGCCAACGCTGGTCTCTAGCTCCTTGATCGCCTTGCTCAGCGCCGGCTGTGTCACGTGCAATACGCGCGACGCTTCCTGAATACTGCCTGTTTCCGCAACGGCAGCCAGCGCACGCAGCTGGTGGAGCTTCATGAGGGCAATCCCGATCCCGCCAACCCGTGGCGAAAAGCGGCCATTTTAGGGCGCTGCCGGGGCATCGTTCAACGACTGATATCGCGGAGGCGGACAATCATTGTGGTAACAGCCCTTTCAGGGCTGCCGCCGGAGGGCGCCACGCTCTCGTCGCGGGTGCTGATACGAAGAGCTCCAAAAAAATAATTTACATTGCATTTAGGACGGCAAAAGAAGCCGGTTGAATTTCAGGAGAGACTTTTTCTTCGCATAATCAATGTGTTACGTCGCTTAACAGGCGCTTATCGAGTTCTGAAAATAAACCCACTCGCGGGGAAAGACGAAAGGCTCCAGCGGCACATTCCCAGTTGCGCGGTTGTCGCGCCGGATGGGGAACGAATGCGCTGGGCAGCATGGGAGTCCGCCCATCCACCCGGCAGCAACGCGGGGAAATCGCTAAATGCCCGTCTATTTCTTCACATTAGAGTGTTGCCGTAAGCGCATCGTTGTGACTCCAACGGCCAACTTCTTGGATATGCTAAGTCCGGGTGCCTTCACGAAAATGACCTCTTCATTGACGAGTCTTGGATGCCGCCCCGCGCCCCCAGCGTGTGATCGCCGGCAGTCGGCCACCTCTAACACGATGCCCCGTAGCGCTTCACCTGCGACAATCCTCCGGCGTGGCGCCCATTCCCCATGCCATTGGCAAGCAACTGGCGACTGACATTTTCGCCCGGCTAGTAGAACGTCACTATCACGTCGGCTCGGAGATAAAGCCAGCGGCCGTAGGATAAGTAAAATATTTTATATAAAAAATTTAAAAGGATCAATGATGCAACATTGGCTAGTCCCTGCGTCGTCCTGGCTCTTACGCTAGGGAGGAGCGGCATCGCGGTTCAAATATGACGAGCAGATCCCGATATTCAGCAGATCCTTAAAGTTCCGGGTTCGCCGCACCACTCTTGAGGTTTATAGGCGCAGTAAAAATAAGCAGCGTGCGGGGAGATCTGTCAGCAATTCATCTTGCTGGCAGCCCTGCCCTGCTTTCTTTTTTTACTTGGGCACTTTCACCCCTGAATGTCGATATCTGAACGTTTGACGATTTGCGTCGACCCGAGCAATCAAAAGGGCTTTCACGTATGAAAGTCCGTTGACGGCAAGGCGGTGAACGTTTCGGGCAGGCCAAACCACCCAAAGGGTGGAATGCGAGTTGGCTACATTTGCAGTCAAAATTTGACAACGATGTGACGTTCTCTTTTGGTTTGCTTGGCCTGGTTGGGCCGCAAAAAGTTGCATAGCCTCATGATCTTGTTGAGGACTTATGCATTGGTCAGTTTGGGTATTGCGACGCTTGGCGTCCCAGAACTGGATCTCACAATGCTTGCCAATCCTGCAACTCGTCGGAGAAGGGCGCTGGACAAAGCTCGCCGGCACTTTCACGCGTGAAAGTCCGAGTGGCCGCCTGCCGATTTGCGAGTACAGGCCGGTATGGTCGAAGACGTTCGGTTGTGGATTTGGCCCCGGCGTGGGCGTGAAGGCGACATTGTCGCGTTTCATGGTCCTCACAAAGCTCTCGCCCAACCCGTTGCTCTGCGGGCTGCAGACCGGAGCGGTCAATGGCCTCGCGCCGATTGCCGACGCAAAAGTCTTGGTCTAGTCTGCCGTGTAGACCCCAGCCATTATCGGTCAGCCATTCAATTCCATCGGCGTTTTGAGCGCGTTTCCAACGTGACTCTCGATCGCCGCCAACATCCCGTCACGGCCCACGTCGTCGCTGTGCCCGCCGGTTGACACCGTATTCATCACCTCGCTGCCACAGCAGTCCCAGGACGAACGTCACGCGTAGCGGCGCTCGCCGTTGTCCCAGCGGAACTCAAAGCCTTCAGAGCGCCACCGCGGGTTCGTCATTGCTACGTTGCGGGGCCACCCTACATCGCAGCTGTGGGCCGTACACTTCACTCGAATATCGCCTCGACCCGCTTCGCGTTGACGGAAGTGCTCCACGATGGCGCCGCTTCCAGAGCACTACACCTCATACCCGGCGATAGCGGTAGCTTGCGAATGGGCGACCGCACACCGCGAGTATCTCGAGCAACCCTGCATCGTCGGTTTGCCTGGCACTGCGCTAATCCCGCCAGTTTGCGGGACGAGTCCGCTTCTCTGCCACATTTGAGCGCGCTACACAAATACTTCGCAGACCCGCATAACAGGTCGTCCCCCGGGAATAAGGGTGAGCGAGCAATCCATTTTCGCGACTTGATCGCCTCCATCTTTACAGAGAATCTCGTTCTCCATGGCGTTCTTTCCCAGCAAGCGCTTTAGCTCAGGGACATGCTTTAACGTGTGACTCAACTCCGATGCAGGTACGACTGCTTTACCAGCAGTGACTTACCGGCTTCGGCGTGGCGGGACTTTCACGCATGAAAGTCCGCGATGACTCGCTCAACCCCGGTGGCAATAGCGATTACGTTGGATGGGCACGCTGATGACCGTGGGCCGCACCGTGACGCTCAACTTAGCGCATAACAACACGCGGGTGAACTCGAAGCCTTCTCGATGACATCCTGGCCCTCCTCCCAGGGCCTTCTCACCAAATTTTTCCTGTTCGCCGTCGCGGCTGGGCTCCCAGACAGCAATGCCGCTACTTTCATCTGTGAAAGTAGCGGCATTGCGAGATGGGTAGTAGCATAAAAAATCGCCTGCTACCGGTGTAATACCACCCTCAATCGCCATCTCGCCGCAGCGGAGATCGCCTAGGATCCCTCAAAAAATTGAGCCTCCGGCGTCGTAACTGCTTCGCTACGCTTCACGACCTGCACCTATCCTGACTTTCACGCGTGAAAGCGGAGACGTCCCCTATGGTTTTTAGGGGTGATGCTGACTTGGCGAACTTCAGATCGATAAGCGGTCGTTGATCCTTACACCTGGTTCTGGGATGCCGCTTTCACGCATGAAAGTTCGTTGGAGCGCCAACCTTCGATTTGGGCCGGTGACGTTTGAAGAATGGCAGAGATCGGAGGTCGGCGAGACGGCTAATGTGAACGAACGATTGTCGCCGTATTGCAACGGAAGGCTGTAGCTCTTGGGGAAAATGAATTATGTGGTCTATTACGTTCTCATTGCAGTGCAATCTACACATGATTCATGATATTGTATTAAATAAATATATTTTAGGAGAATTTTATGGTGGCTCGTATCGTTACGGTCTTCAACCAGAAAGGCGGTTGCGGAAAAACCATGACTTGTATGCAACTGTCGGCCTCCCTAGCGCTCAGAAGCTTTCGCACACTCGTCGTTGATATGGACAAGCAGGGCACGAGCACGATCTGGGCAGGGCAAGGAGGCAAGGAGCGGTCGTTTCCAGCGGAGGTGATCAGCCTGGCTCCGCTTCGCGAAAAGATGCTCGGGGAAATCGAGAAACGCGCGGAGACGTATGACTTCATCTTCATCGACTGTCCTCCGGCGATCGAATCGTCGATACCGTGGGCTGCCTTGAACATTTCCGATATCGCCTTGATCCCGGTTATTCCTCTCATGGACAACGTTTGGGCAAGCCGCGAAGCGAAGGAGTTGGCGCGACGCGCAAAGACTGAAAACCCTAGCTTGCTGACATACTGCATCCCATCGATGTCGCGTCGAGGGAACGTCTTTAAAGCTTGCACTGAAATACTGCAGGACGATCAAGAGATTCCGCTCCTCGATACCGGACTTCAGCAACGCAACGCATACGGCGAATCTCAGATGTTTGGACTCAGTGTTCATGGCGTGACGGGAGCCTCGGCAGCAGTGAAAGAGGTAGAGGCCTTGGCCGACGTGGTTCTTAAAAATCTCGGTTTCACTGTCGAGAAGAAGTCAGGCAAGAGAAAGAGCGTTAAGAACAACGAGGAGGTGGTGTGATGGCAAAGAGTCGACTCGAACAAATGCGCGACCAAGCAGCTAAAGCTCTGTCCGCGGCTCCTCCGGCAGATCGATTTGCGCGTGCCCAAGCTTTGGTGGAGCGCCAGCCGAATGGTTTTGCGGAGAAGCGCCCCGAAGGGCCGGCACACGATGGCGCTGTTCCCGCAATAACGACAAATGTAGCGAACCTTCGTGTTGCCGATTCGGCAGTCTCTCGAAGCACCGAACCTTTCTTCGAGGAAGTCAATATCGAACTAATTGATGAGAACCCGTACAACGCACGACGCCTCTATCGGCCCGAACGTGTTCATGAACTTGCTGGCGAGATTAGGGCGGACGGACAGCTAGTCCCGGGACTAGCGACGATCAGGAACGGGCGTAGAGTGCTAGCAGGTGGTCACTACCGGTTCCGCGCGCTCAAAGCCGCTGGAAAGACCCGTATGAAATTGATGATTCATCCGAACCTTACGGATCAGCAGCTCTATCAAATTTCATACAAAGAGAATGCCGAGAGAGAACAGCAGTCGCCTCTGGATAACGCTCTCGCTTGGAAATCGCTTATGGACGAAGGCATCTATCCCAGTGAATCCGCAATTTCGGAAGCCACTGGTATGTCCTTGCCGAACGTCAATAAGACCATGTCAATCCTGAAGCTATCGGATGGCATCCTGGATATTGTGAAAGAGCGACCAGAACCTTTTGCCCTCACGACTTTGTACCAACTTTCGCTCTTGGAGCGTGCAGCAGGCACTTCCGTTGCTGTGGCGATGGCGGCAAAGGTTAAAGATGAGGTGGCAGTGTGCCGCGATGTAACAGAAGCAAGGGCCCGCTACGAGAACAAACCGGTCCGCAAGCAGAAAGAGACGTCACGGCAGCACAAGCTGCATGCGCCGGACGGAACCACTCTTGGTGTTCTGAAGGATTGGGACTCAGGAAAGGTGACGTTCGAGATCCTGTTGCAGGACCCCACCAAGCGCCAGGCGCTCGTCGAAGAACTGAAGGCCAAATTTGCTGTAGGCGAGGCGTGACCTTCGGTCTAGATACTTCCATCATGTTCGGACGAGAAGGGGCAGCCCGTAGGTGGCAGTTTTCCCGGCTGATCCCAATGCTGTTCACCTTCGTTTTGGTGTATCGCTGAAGACACTTCACGTTTAAGTGCTTTAGTAAACACTGTAAACTCTTTAGTAAACCTTTAGGCGCGCTAAATCCTTGTATTCAAAGCGTTTTTCTCGCTACAGGTGAACCCCTGTGGGGATATGGTGAACAGCTGTGGGGCGAGGGGGGTGTGGATTTGGGGCGGAGGTGAATGGTAATGAGGCGAAAGGGTTGTGGATATGGGGAATAGGTGAAGTGCCTTGGGGCAGCTGGCCTAGTTCCATAGGTGAAAGCTTTTGGGACCGTTTCAGGTGAACAGATTTGGGGTTGCAGAGGGGGGAAGACCCTGATCACCTCAAAAGGTGAAGAAATTTGGGGTCAACCCCAGGTGAACAGGTTTGGGGCAAGTGATGGATGCTCTGTCTAGAAACCCGCACCGGATCTCGTAGGTGAAATGCTTTGGGGTTGCGAAAGGTGAATAGTTTTGAGGTGGATGCAGTTTGTGTGCGCTCACTTACCGCGTAAAACGTCATAAAGGTGAACGGCATTGGGGTGATAGAGGTGAACGTATTTAGGGATTTCCAGCCGCCTTGTATTTTTTCCGCCGACAGCCCGCTCATGCTCCCCAAAATGATTCACCTTTCTCAGCTTTGAGTCCCCAAAAGGCTTCCCCTCAGATGTCTCTTTCGATAGCTGAATCCGAAAGGTGAACAATTTTGGGTGCGTTTCAATGTTTCTGGGTGAATGAATTTGGGGAGACACCACTTTCACAGTGTGCGACATCGGTCTGATTCCCAAAGGCTTTTAATACCTGGATAGTTGGAAAACCGCACTTCTGCTTGATAGGTGAACGATACAAGTCTAAGATTTCACCATTCGAGAGTTCGGAAACTGACATGCCACGAGCGAAGGCACCGCCCAAGGGGTCTCAAATAGCACTGTTCCAGCAGCCCGAGGTGCCCGAGCCGTTCAAGAAGGCTGTTCAAGCAATTCACGTGTCGCCGGTAGGAGGAGCTCTCACTCTGCAGCAGCGGCGCCTCTTCAACGCTCTGATTAAGAACGCCATTGAGCACCGGCTCGGCCAGGCGGGTTCGACGGATACCTTCCAGATATCCATTCCCGAGATGATGTCCAATCTGGCGCTGACAACGAAAGACACCGGCTACATCAAGGAGACCGCGAAATCCCTGATGAGAACAGTCGTCGATTGGGACCAGTTGAACAGTGATGGGACAGCAACGTGGACCGGCTCCACGCTCTTAGCCGGAGCGAAGATCACCGGCTCACTGCTCTCCTATTCCTTTGCTCCACAGATCAGGGAGGAACTGCTGAACCCGGAGCGCTATGCGATGATCGATATGCGCATTGCAAAGCTATTCCGCCGAGCTCATTCGCTCGCGTTGTGGGAAAACACAGTTCGGTATGAGCGCGTCGGTATCACGGCTCGTATCCCGCTGCCGGTGTTCCGCAATCTGATATTGGGACGGGAAGAGAGCGAGACCAAGTACAAGGAGTACAAGATCTTCAAGCGAGCGGTGCTAAACCCTTGCATTGCTGAGATATGCGATCTTTCAGACCATAACCTCGAGCTGATTGAACACAAGATTGGACGGTCTGTGTCAGACCTACAATTCAAGATTAGCCGGAAGGAACAGGCTGTTCAGGAAGACGCCGCGGGCGGTGAACTGGTGCAGGCGATGATCAAGCTAGGTCTTCCCGCCAGTGAAGCTCGAAAGCTCGCCAAGACTCACAACCACGGCTCTCTGCGGGATGCGCTAGCCTATGTCCGTGCAAGGCTGACGAAGAAGAATGCTCCAGCCGTCGAGAATGTCCCAGCTTACTTTCGGAAAACCCTTGCTGAATCGTGGGGGCGCGGCATGGAAGCAGAGGAAGTCGCGGAAGATTCTTCTGTCGCCTCGGTACCGAAAGCCAAATCTGCTGCTGAGGCAATGGAAAAATACATTGCTGCCCGACTGCCGGTAGTACAGGAGTACTTTTCTGAGCTCGCTGCGGAGGAGCAGACATCATTGATAGAGCGGTATAACGAGCAGTGTGTGGCCATTGATCTGAAGCTCGTTATCAACAAGCGGCCCTCAAAGCTTGCTCAAACGAGCTTCTACACATGGCTGGCTAACGAAACGTGGGGTGCGCCAACGCCGGAGGACATTCTTTCGTACGTCCTGACGGGCAAGGTTGCGGCATAAGCTAACGCATCGCGAAGAGCCAAGACGACGTGCGGTTGCTTTACGGTCAGTCCAAACCGTTCTACGCGGCGCGATGTCATTGGTTAAGGATTTAGGCGAGACCTGCTTCAACTACGAACCGGGACGTTGGATTCTTTCTTGCGGTCGAGAGCATCATAGTGTGACGGGCGCGAGTAAGGCCGACGTAGAACAGCCTGCGCTCCTCAGCCTCAGGGCTGCTTTCATCGGGAATGACGGCTTCCTCTAAGCGGATGAGAGCGGTATGGTCCCACTCGAGCCCTTTGCACGAATGGAAAGTCGTAAGCACGATTGCATCTGCAACGGCCTCGTTGTTCTTGCGACGAAGAAACTCTAACCGGTCTGAAAAAGGTCCGTTTAGTCTGGAAAGTACATCGTACGTTGTAGTGATGGCTCGCCTTCCTTGGTCGGTGGAAGCCCACTTCATCATCCATTAATTACCCCATCCAAGATGAGGGCATGAAAATGGCGTTCACACAAACTACGCCATTCAGCAAGCCGCTTCGTCAGATCAAGGTACTTGTCTGCGACCTCCTCTGCGAGCCCGGCTTCACGAAGGTCCTTTCTTTTAAGGCGTAAGGCATCTTTCGTCGCCGTGAACTTCGTGTGAAGCGTCTGAAGGTCGGCGGCACCAATTCCAGAGAACCCCAAAATAGCGTCTAGGCCGCTTCACCGTCCCAAGGTCCGCGGTACTGACTTCTGTGACGAATGGCGAACAGAGTTCCAGTTGCGCCAGATTTCTCAACGGGCGGTGGCCGCCTGATCTTCACCGCCAACTGGCGGTTCTCTTTCAACCTCTGCCCCGTGGGTCCGTCCCACGTGGGCGGAATCCCATTGTGGCAGGATCTCCCAGGAGAAATGCATGCCGCAAAAGGGTTTTATCGCAATTGTGAACAAGCTCCATATCCAAGCCATGCGCCGCACCTTGACTCGCGATGTTCAGGCCAATCAGTCGGAAGCGCAGTTCTTCGATGTCTCGTGAGCCATCCGGTGATATGACGTTGGTCGAGAAGGGCCTTTCGTGTGACTCGGCCATGGACTTTTGCCTGACGCCCACAACGGTGCATTGAAGCAGCCCATCCCATTAAACACAAAGCCCGGCAAATTGAACTGCACCCCAAGAGTTGGACACTGATCCAACCCT
>Ga0102595_100633_pt1 | contig 21367 bp, 10 predicted proteins | sample Araplaol_mTSA_r2_2_FD_76864 | JGI IMG/M metagenome (GOLD analysis project Ga0102595, IMG submission 76864) | Arabidopsis root microbial communities from North Carolina, USA - plate scrape MF_Col_mTSA_r2 (SPADES assembly) (version 2) | ecosystem: Host-associated > Plants > Roots > Endosphere...
CGATCCCATCGATGTACCAACGGCATCATCGGCGTTTAGTAAATCGATGATTCGAGGCTTGCTACCGCGATATAGAGCCCTAACCGGGCATAACCAGGAGACACGCATGACGTTCAGAACCCATCTCGCTTCACGGCAGCGCGGCTGCCGGGCCACGCCCATCGCCATGGCGGTGAGCGTGGCACTGCTTTCCCTTGCAAGCGCCCAGGCGCAAACCGCGTCCGACCAGAAGGCCGATCCGAATACCGTGGTGGTGACCGGCTACCGCTATGCGATCGAGAAAAGCCTCGACCAGAAGCGCGAGGCCAACTCGATCGTGGAAGTGATCACCGCCGAAGATATCGGCAAATTCCCGGACAAGAACGTGGCCGATGCGCTGCAGCGCGTGCCGGGCGTGGTGGTGACCCGCAGCGGAGGCGAGGGCAAGAATGTCAGCGTGCGCGGCCTGTCGTCCGAACTGACCCTGACCCAGTTGAACGGAAACTATATCGCCACTGCGGAATCCAACGGCGATCCGTCGCGTTCGTTCAACTACACGCTGCTGCCGTCGAACATGCTGTCGAGCGCGGAGCTGTTCAAGACGCCGGAAGCGCGCATAGACGAAGGCGGCGTTGGCGGCACGGTGATCCTGCACACCCGCCGTCCGCTGGAAGTGAAGTCCGGCTCGGGCTTCGTTTCCGCGGAAGGTACGTGGGCCGACACCACCAAGAAAACCGACGGCCAGTTCTCCGGCCAGTATGCCTGGCACGATGACGACAACCGCTTCGGCATCCTGGTCGGCTTGACCAAGCAAAAGCGCACCACGCGCACCATGGGCGCCAGCACCGAAAACTGGCAGTGGTATGGCGACGATTACGATGCCCATCCGGCCACCGACGTCAATGGCAAGCCTTCCGACCTGAGCTCCTACTGGTGGGGCCAGTCGGGCTTCTACGACCAGGGCGGCAAGTACTACACCAACTTCATGATGCCGACTTCGGTCAACCTGAACGTGAAGAGCGAGGAGCGTGAACGCAAGGGCGGGCAGTTGACCATGCAGTTCAAGCCGGTCCGCAACTTGACCCTGACGGCCAACTACTTCCGCTTCAACCTGTCGCAGAATTCACAGACCAATATCCTGAAGGTTCCGGAGTGGAACCTGGCACGCTACAGCGGCGACGGCAACTGGCCGGGCGGCCGCATGCTCGACGGCCTGACCTTCGACCGCAGTGGTACCCTGGTCACTGGAGCGCAGTACAGTGCCCACGCCGGCAAGGCTTACTACTGCAGCGAAGCGCAGGCCGCGGCGGCGGGCCAGCAGCCTGGCGGCTGGGGCCCGGACGATTGCACCATCCCGACGCCGCAGATTACCGGCAGCTACAACCAGGAAAAGTCGCTGTCGCAGACCGCCGACTTCGAGGCTGAATGGCGCGGCCAGTCATTGGACGGTATCTTCAAGTTCGGCCGCACCTGGGCCAGCGGCGGTCCGCGCATGCAGATGACGATGCCGATCAAGCCTCGCGTGCAGAATGCGGACGGCAGCTGGACCCTCGGTAACTACGCCAGCTCCTGGAGCACGGTCGGCACCCCGAGCATGGTGTTCTCCCCGGAGCTGATGGCCAACCTGGGCAAGGGCATCGGCGAAATCGACCTGGGCTCCACCTCGTCTTCGTGGACGAAGAACAGCACCCAGCAGAAATACGCCCAGGCCGACATGACCTGGCATACCGAAAGCACCTGGCTGGACACGCTGCAGTTCGGCGCCAAGTATCGCGACGGCGGCACCCACCGCGCCACCGGCAACAACTACTGGGTTTGCCAGGGCGCCGATCCTTCCGACTACGACAAGCGCTACCAGGCCGGCTGCGATCCGACAGCGAACAAGTTCCGGCCGCAGTTCCTGTATGGCGGATCGCTGGGCAACCTGGCGGGAGGCATCAATGCCAGCGCCTTCCCGGCAATTAACTACCCGGCCTACATCTCGTTCCTGAACCAGACCTACGGGACGATGCAAACCCGTAACGAGGACAACTTCGTCTACAATGTCGACGAAAAGATCGCTTCGGCCTACCTGCAGGCCAACGTCAAGACCGAGCGCCTGCGCGGCAACGTCGGCATGCGCTTTGTGCGCACCAGGCAGCATGCCGATTCGACCGACCAGGTGGAAAGCTATAACGACTACTTCTTCAACGGCGCCAATGGCAGTCCAGCGCCTTGCCAGGCTGGAGGCCTGCCGGCTGCCGGCGCACCTGCCGGTTCCGGTTGCACCAGCGGCTTCACGCGCCTGCCGGACAGCATGGCACGCGATTCGACGTTCGTGGTCAGCTCGCTCGACCGCACCTACAACGACGTGCTGCCAAGCTTTAACCTGGCGTATGACCTGACCGGGGACCTGCTGCTGCGTGCCGCGGCGTCCAAAGTGATCTCGCGTCCAAGCTACAACGACATCGCCTTCCCGGGCGGCCTGCAGTACTACAGCCAGGAATACGTCAATGACCGTCGCCTGATCGGCGGCGGCGACCAGCAAGGCTGGTTTGGTGCCGGCAGCAACAAGCAGCTCGAACCGTACAAGGCCAAGCAGTTCGACTTTGGCCTGGAATGGTACTTCCACCGCGGATCCGTGCTCGGCGTCGATTTCTTCCGCAAGAATGTCAGCAACTTCGCCGTTCCTGTGGTGCGCGACGTGACCATGAACGTGGGTGGCCAGAACGTGACCGTGCAGCGCTATTCGACCAGCGCCGGCGGCCGCGACGGCGTGTCGAAGGGCGTTGAGCTGTACGCGCAGCATACGCTGGACATGGGCCTGGGCTTCCAGTTCAACTACACGTACAACAAGACCAACCAGGCAGATATCACGATGGCGGACGGCACGAAGATCGGCGAGTCGCCGCTGGTCGGCAGCGCGAAAAACCAGATGAACCTGACCGTTTTCTACGAGACCGACAAGTTCCTGGCGCGTGCCTCGTACAACCGTCGAGGCGAAGTGGTGGATGGCCTGGTCAACGGCTTGAACGTATATGAGGAGCCGTACTACCAGGTCGACCTGAACGTAGCCTACAACATCACCAAGGAACTGAGCCTGACCGCCTCGGTGCTGAACCTGACCAGGGAGGAAACGCGCTCCCACTTGGGCAACGATACCAAGGACCGTTTCTACTCCAACGGTTACGCGGGCCGCGTCGCCTACTTTGGCCTGAACTACAAGTTCTGATGCTTCCCTCCTTCCTCCCCACGCCTCGCGGCTGGGGAGGTTTTTTCCTGTTTGGGGTGCCGCAATGGACCTGCAAAACCGAATCAGCAAGATCACTATCGTTGGCGGCGGAAGCGCCGGCTGGATGGCCGCCGCGGCCCTGGCCACCTATCTTGGCAAAGGGGCGTCCGTGCGCCTGATCGAGTCCGAGGAAATCGGCATCGTCGGCGTGGGAGAGGCAAGCGTACCGCATATCCGGCTGTTCAACGGGCAAATGCTCGGCATCGACGAGGCCGAGTTCATCAAGCGCACGCAGGGAACGATCAAGCTCGGTATCGAATTCAATGACTGGAGCCGCATCGGCGACAGTTACATCCACGGTTTTGGCACCATCGGCCGCTCGCTTGGGCCGCTGCCATTCCACCAGTTCTGGCTCAAGCTGTTCCAGTCCGGGCGCGCGGCGCCGATTGGCGAGTATTCGCCGCAGACCGTGATGGCGCCGCTGGGCAAGTTCGCCCCCGGCGACCGCAACGCACCCACCGGTTCGCCGCTGGCCGACATCGCTTACGCCTATCATTTTGACGCCAGCCTCTATGCGCGCTTCCTGCGCGAACTGGGCGAACAGCGCGGCGTGCAGCGCATTGAGGGCAAGATCGCTGGCGTGAACCAGCGCGCAGACGATGGCTTTATCGAATCGGTGGTGCTGGAAAGCGGCCAGGTGGTCGACGGTGAATTGTTCATCGATTGTTCAGGCTTCCGCGGGCTGCTGATCGAGCAGACCTTGAAGACCGGCTACGTTGACTGGACACATTGGCTGCCATGCGACCGGGCCATGGCAGTTCCTTGCGAAGGTTCGGCTCCGATCACGCCTTACACGCGTTCCACCGCGCGCGCGGCAGGCTGGCAGTGGCGCATCCCGCTGCAGCACCGCACCGGCAATGGCTATGTGTATTCGAGCCGGCATATCAGCGACGACGAAGCTGAAGCGACCCTGCTGGCGAACCTGGACGGCAAGGCGCTGGCCGAGCCGCGCGCGCTGCGTTTCACTACGGGCATGCGCAAGAAATTCTGGAACAGGAATGTGGTGGCGCTGGGCCTGGCCAGCGGCTTCCTTGAGCCGCTCGAATCCACCAGCATCTACCTCGCGCAATCGGGTATCACCCGCCTGCTGGCACTCTTCCCCAAGCGCGACTTCAATCCGCTGCTGGAGGAACGCTTCAACCGCGAATCAGCATTTGAATATGAGCGGGTGAGGGATTTCCTGATCCTGCACTACAACGCCACTGAGCGCAACGACTCGCCGTTCTGGGACTATTGCCGCACCATGTCCATCCCGGACAGCCTGCGCGAGGCGATCGACCTGTTCCGCTGCGACGGCCGCTACTTCCGCAACGGGGAAGACTTCTTCGCACTGCCAAGCTGGGTACAGGTCATGCTGGGCCAGCGCATCATCCCGCAAAGCTATCACCCGATCGTGGACGACATGCCAGAGGAAAAGCTGGTCGATGTGGTCGAAAGCATGCGGGCCATGCTGGCCAACGCCGTTGCCGCGATGCCGACCCACCAGGAGTGGATCGAACGCCACTGGAAGGCGGCTGCGCCATGAAAACGAACCTGTACTGGCGCTCTCTGATGGTGCTGCTGTTGGGCCTTTGCCTGACGGTTGTCGCCGCGGTCGCAACGGCCGCCACGCCGGGCCGCGTTGCCATTGACAGGGGCTGGACATTCCGCCTCGTATCCGGCAACGCGCAACAGGCAGCGCATCCTGAAGCCCTGCCGTGGCGTGCCGCAAAAGTGCCCGGCACCGTGCACACCGACCTGCTCGCGAACAAGCTGATTCGCGACCCTTACATCGGTGCGCCGGAGTCTGGCCTGCAATGGATCGGTCTCGCCGACTGGGAATACAGCACGCGCTTCGATGCACCGCGCCAGGCGGCGCGCAGCGACCTGGTGTTCGAAGGGCTCGATACGTTCGCCGAGGTCTGGTTGAACGGCGAAAAACTGCTCGATGCCGACAACGCCTTCCGTACCTGGCGAATTCCGGTACAAGGCAAGCTGCGCGCAAAAGGCAACGAGCTGCGCATCGTATTGCGCTCGCCGATCGCCAGGCTGCTGCCGGCGGTGCAGGCCATGCCACTCAAGCTGGCCGGCAATTATCCCTCTCCCTATGGCGACGAGCCACCGGACGCAATGACCGGCAATTTCGTGCGCAAGCCCGGCTACCACTATGGCTGGGACTGGGGGCCGCGCTACGTTACTGCAGGCATCTGGAAGCCGGTCGTGCTGGAAAGCTGGGATGGGGTGCGCATCGATAACCTGCAGCTGCGGCAGGATCACGTCGACGCATCTCGCGCCGATATCGCGGCCGTGGTGTCGATTGATGCGGTGCGCGATGGAGCGTTCGACCTGCGCCTTTGGCAGGCCGCGCCGGATGGCAAGCGTTCGCTGGCGGTGCTGCGCCGCATCGAGCTGCGGGCCGGCGCCAACCGCATCGAACTTCCCTTGCACATAGACCGTCCGCAGCGCTGGTTCCCAAATGGCTATGGCGCTCAGCCGCTATATGGTTTCGAGGTTGAGATCGGCGATGGAAAGGCCGGTGCCCGCACCGGCTTGCGCAGTATTGCCTTGCGCCGCGAGCCCGACGACAAGGGCAAGAGCTTCTATTTTGAAGTCAACGGCATTCCTATCTTCGCCAAAGGCGCGAACAGCATTCCGTTCGATATGTTCCAGCCTCGCGTGGACAAGGCGCAATTGCGGCGTGTCCTGCAATCGGCGCGCGACGCGAACATGAACTTCCTGCGCAGCTGGGGCGGCGGCTATTACGAGAGTGACGAATTCTTCGACCTGGCCGATGAACTTGGCCTGCTGGTGTGGCAGGACTTCATGTTTGGCGGCGGCATGCCGCCGGCTTACGACGAAGCATTCCGCGCCAACGTTATTTCCGAGGCGCGCGACAATGTACGACGCTTGCGAAATCATCCGAGCCTCGTGCTTTGGTGCGGCAATAACGAGGAGGAGATATCCTGGAAGTACTGGGGACCCGGCAAGGAAATTATGGCAGCGGATCCTGCCTTTGCCACCAAGGTCTGGAATGGTTACGTGCAGCTGTTTGGCACCGACCTGCGCAAGGTCGTCGAAGAGGAAGGCGGCGGCATTGCCTATTGGGCCAGTTCTCCCAGCGACGACCTGGCCGAAGTCGCCAACACACCGGCCAGCGGCGATATGCATTACTGGGAAGTTTGGGGCAACCCGGCGCATCCACCCTCGAAATACCTTGAGATTACGCCGCGCTTCATGTCCGAATACGGACTGCAGGCGTGGCCCGTGCAGCGCACGATCGACTCTTTCGCCAGGCGCGGCGAACAGGGCATCGCCACACCGGTGATCGAGGCGCACCAGAAATTCATGGCCGGCAAGGGCAATGAACGCCTGATGAAGTACGTGAACTACGAGTTTGGCGAGCCGAAGGACTTTGCGGAGTTTGTCTACCTTAGCCAGGCGGCGCAGGCGGAAGGCATCGAACTGGCCGCCTTGCACCACCGCGCCAGCCGGCCTTACACAATGGGCTCGCTGTACTGGCAGCTCAATGACGTGTGGCCGGGGGCTTCGTGGTCGAGCATCGACTGGTTCGGACGCTGGAAGGCGCTGCAATTCCATGCCCGCCGCTTCTACGCCCCGGTTGCCGTGGCTGCGCCGCGTGATGCGGGTGGTACGACGTCGCTCAGCCTTCTGAATGACCGCACGCATTCCGTTCGCGGCGAGCTGCGGATGCGTCTCATGACCCTCGGTGGAAAGGTGTTGCGCGATGAGCGCAAGCCGGTCGAACTGGCGCCGCTGACATCGACGAAGCTGGCCAGCTACTCCGACAAGGCTTTGCTTGGCGATGCCGATCCTGCCGTTACCGTGGCGGTGTTCGATTTGCAGGCGCAAGGTGAGCCAGCCTCGCGGCGCGTGGTGTATTTCAAGGCTGCGAAGGACATGCGCTGGCCCGATCCCGGCCTGCACGCAGATCTGCGCCGCGACGGTTCAGGTTTCGTACTCGAATTGCATGCCGCGGCGCTCGCCCGCGCCGTGTGGATCGATTTTGGCGATGCGGAGGTCAATGTTGCCGATAACGCAATGACGTTGCTGCCTGGCGAGACGGTGACCTTGCATATTGCATCCAAAGCCGGCCTGGCGACATTGCGCAAAGCGCTGCGCCTGCGCACATTGGCCGGCGAGGTGCCTGTTTACTAAAACAAGCTAAAAGAAGGCGGTTTTTACTGCTTTGGTTGACGCCTTCAAAAGGCGGCTGATATAAAACTTACCCATGTACAGGCGCGGGAAAAGGGCTAAAGCCCGGCGCCTGGAAGCGCTCGAAGAAGCGTTTATTAAACTGAACATTGGAGACACTTCATGCACTTGAATTCTCGCCAGGGGATGCTCCCGTGAGCCAGGTCACTTTGCGCGACATCGCCGAAGCTACCGGTCTGTCGATCGGCACAGTTTCGCGTGCGCTGAAGAACCAGGCGGGCATGACCGAGGTCACCCGCAACCAGGTGCGCCAGGCCGCCGAAAAAATGGGCTATGACTTTGGACAGCTCAAGAAAGGCCGCATCCGCCGCATCGCTTTCCTGTTGCACAGCCAGCACAACACCCTGGCCTCAAGCCAGTTCTATTCCCCGGTGCTGCACGGCGCCGAAGCAGCTTGCCGGCGAGAGGGCATCGCGCTGTCCTTCATCGCCGTGGGTCCGGCGGAACCGGTGCAGGGCCTGATCCGGGTGCACCAGCCCGACGCCATCCTGTGCGCCGGCTTTTTCGAACCGGAAGTGCTGGCCGCCTTGCAGCAGTCCGGCAAACCGATCGTGCTGGTGGACATGCACCGCCGCGGCTTCACCTCGATCAATCCGGACAACGTGCGCGGCGGCTACCTGGCTACCCAGCACCTGCTGCGTTGCGGCCGTAAGCGCATTGCCATGATGTCGGGCTCCCTGGCGCACTACAGTATCCAGCAGCGCAACCGCGGCTTCCGCCAGGCGCTGTTTGATGCAAAGGTGTTCGCGGACCCGGACCTGGAGGTCATTGTTCCCACCATGGGCGAGGGCGACGAGGCCGTGGTGGAAGCCATGCGCAGCCTGCTCAGTCTTCCGAAGCGGCCCGATGCCCTGTTCTGCTACAACGACAGCACGGCGCTCGTCGCCATGAAGTACTGCCTGAACGAAGGCATGAAGATCCCCCACGACATAGCCATTGTCGGCTTTGACGACATCAGTAGCGCCTCCGCCGCCATTCCCCCGCTCAGCACCATCCACGTCGACAAGGAAGACCTGGGGCGGGCGGGGATCGAACTGCTGCTGCAGAAACCAGAAGAAGACACTTCCCAGATAACCATGCCAGTCGAATTGATCGTGCGCGAAAGCAGTTGCGACGACTAGCGTACACACCAGGCCAAACATGACCAAACTCCCGAATTTCCGAAACCCGGACGTACTGCTCGACCATGCGCGCCACACCATGCGCTTTTACCACCCGCGCGCGATCGATCCTGCCGGCGGCCTCTATCACTACTTCAAGGACGACGGCACCGTCTATGACGCAGAACATCGCCACCTGGTCAGCAGCACGCGCTTCGTGTTCACGTACTCGATGGCTTACCGACATTTCCACGACCCTGCCTACCTGGAAGGCGCGCGCCACGCCCTGCGCTTCCTGCGCGACGTGCACCGCGACGCCACGGGCAGCGGTTATGCCTGGATGCTGAACGGCCGCGAGGTGGAGGACGGTACCCAGCACGCCTACGGCCAGGCCTTCGTACTGCTCGCCTATTCCCATGCCACGATGGCGGGACTGGAAGAAGCGCGCGCCTGGATCGGCGAGACGTTCGAGCTGATGGAGAAGCGTTTCTGGGACGAGCAGGCCGGCCTGTACGCCGACGAAGCGAGCCGCGACTGGAGCGTGCTTTCGGGCTACCGCGGCCAGAACGCCAATATGCACGCCTGCGAGGCAATGCTGGTGGCGCACCAGGCGACCGGCGAGCTGCGCTACCTGGAGCGGGCCTACACCGTTGCCTTCAACATCACCCAGCGCCAGGCTGCCCGTTGCGGTGGCCTGGTCTGGGAGCACTACGACGCAAACTGGCAGCCGGACTGGCGTTTCAATATCGAGGATCCGGAGAACCTGTTCCGTCCATGGGGCTACCAGCCGGGCCATTTCACGGAATGGGCGAAACTGCTGTTGCAACTGGAAGCGCGCGGCGCTGTGCTGAAGAAGGACCTGGGATGGCTGCTGCCGACTGCGGAGCGGCTGTTCCATGTGGCAGTGGGCAAGGGATGGGACGCTGAACACGATGGCCTGTGCTATTCGCTGGCGCCCGACCTGACCGTGTGCGATCCGCACAAGTATTTCTGGGTCCAGGCTGAAAGCGCAGCAGCCGCGGCCATGCTGGCCAAGCGTACCGGAAACGCGGAATACTGGGCCTGGTACCAGCGCCTGTGGGCCTATAGCTGGACCCACTTCGTCGATCACGAGCATGGCGCCTGGTACCGCATCCTGTCCGGCGACAACCGCAAACTGAGCGACGAAAAGAGCCCGGCCGGCAAGGTGGACTATCACACCATGGGTGCCTGCTACGATATCGTGGCGGTGTTGGGAGCGGCTGATCATGCGTGATGCACCGCTGATGCTGTGCGCCGGCGAGGCGCTTACCGACATGATCTACCAGGGCGACGAGCGTTGGGTCAGCCGCGTCGGCGGCTCGGTATGGAATGTGGCGCGCGCGCTGGCCATGCTGGGGGAACGCACCGCTTTCGCCGGCGCCATCAGCCGCGATCGTTTTGGCGACGCGTTGTGGGCTGCCAGCGAGGCCGTGGGCCTGGACATGCGCTTGCTGCAGCGGGTTGAACGTTCGCCGCTGCTGGCAATCGTGGAACAGGGGGAGCCGCCGCGCTATTTCTTCATCGGCGACGACAGCGCCGACTTGCACTTCGACCCGGAAGCGCTGCCGGAATACTGGTCGCGCGACCTGCGCTGGGCGCACTTTGGCGGCATCAGCCTGGCGCGCGAACCGCTGGCATCGAACCTGGTCGCGCTGGCTGAAAAACTGAAGGAGCAGGGCGTAGCGATCAGCTATGACCCGAACTATCGCAACCTGATGGACGACCGCTATGCGCCAACGCTGCGCAGCATGGCGGAATTGGCCGACGTGATCAAGGTCTCCGACGACGACCTGCGCGGCCTGTTCCCCGGCGTTCCCCTGGACGAAGCGCTGCAGCAGCTGCGCGCCGCCGCCCCTTCAGCGCATTGCCTGCTGACGCGCGGAGGCCAGGGCGCGAGCCTGTTCCATGGCGAGGAGCGCGCCGACGCACGTGCGCCGGCAGTCTCGGTGGTCGATACGGTCGGCGCCGGCGACGCCAGCGTGGCCGGGCTGTTGCACAGCCTTGCGCGCCATCCTGGACGCTCCCTGCAGTCCCATTTGCACGCGGCACTGGCGGCAGGATCTGCCGCCTGCCTGCAGTCGGGCGCTACCCCGCCGCCGCCCGCGGCCATGCAGCAGCTGTTCGAATTGCTCGAAGGAGAAGCACCGCAATGAAAGCATTCCGCCTGACCCTCTGCTCCGTCCTGCTGGCGGCATTCGCGCTACCGCTGGCCGCTGCACCGTCCACCATGCCGGTCAACACCTTCATCGGTACCCAGGATGAAGGCAACACCTTCCCCGGCGCGTCGGCCCCGTTTGGCATGATCCAGGTCAGCCCGACTGGCGAACACTACGCCGGCTGGCACTACAGCGACGCGCGCATCCGCGGCTTCGGTCACTCCTTCCTGTCAGGTGCGGGCTGCTGGGAGCAGGGCGGCCAGCTTTCGGTATTGCCTGTCACCGGCAGCATCGGTCCCGGTGGCGACTTCGATACCAAAAAGGCGGAAAGCTTCAGTTACAAGCGCTATGCGGCCGAGTATACGCACGATGGCGAGGCTGGCCAGGCCGGCTATTACAAGGTGAAGCTCACCAGCTATGGCGGCATCACCGCGGAGGCGACCGCACTGACCCGCGCTGCGGCCGAGCGCTACACTTTTGCTCCCGGTGCGGCCAGCGGCCACGTGCTGCTCAACCTTGGCCAGGCCAACGAACGTCATTCCGTGGTCGGCAGCGAGGTACGGGTGCTGGACGACCGCAGTGTTGAGGGCAAGATCGTCACCAAGAGCTTCTGCGGCGGCGCCCAGTACACCACCTGGTTCCGCATGGTGTTCGACCAGCCGTTTGTCGCCAACGGCATCTGGGACGACCGCGGCGGCTGGCCGGGCGTGAAAGGACCGAGCCAGCAGGGCGACAGCCGACCGCACGGGGTGTGGCTGACATTCGACCTCAAGAATGGCCAGGCCGTGACGGCGGTCAGCGCGATTTCACACGTCGATGCCGAAGGTGCGCGCATCAACCTCAAAGCCGAAGGCATGGCAGGCGGCAAGCCGCTCACTTTCGACGCAATGCGCGAACAGGCCCAGGCGGCGTGGCAGAAGGAATTGGGCAGCGTGCGCATCGAAGGCGGCAGCAACGACGACCGCACCGTGTTCTATACCGCGCTGTACCACGCGCTGCTGCAGCCGCTGACCGGCAGCGATGCCGACGGACGTTATCGCGGCTATGACGACGCACTGCATACCGCCAAGGACTGGACTTACTACGAGTTCTTCTCCTTGTGGGATACCTACCGCGCGCAGAACCAGCTGCTTGCCTTGCTGCGCCCGCAGCGTGCGCGCGACATTGCCAATTCCGTGCTGAAGATTCGCGAGCAGGGCGGCTGGCTGCCGCGCTGGGGTTACGCCAACTTCGACAGCAACGTGATGACGGGCGACCCGGTGACACCGTTCCTGGTTGACCTGTGGCGCTTCGGTGCGCTGAAGGGCCGCGAACGCGAAGCCTATGCCGCGCTGCGCGAGAATGCGTTCGGCGTGCCGCCTTCGCGCATCCGCGCCGAAGGCCGTGCCGGCAACCAGAACTACCTGAGCCAGGGTTTCGTGCAATACGACCGCGGTTTTGTCGCCAAGGGCATGGATATCGACCCGCACCACGGCGCTTCGGCAACGCTGGAATATGCGCTGGCCGACAGCTCGCTGGCGATCATGGCCAAGGCACTGGGACAGGCCAAGGATGCCAGGCTGCTCGGACAACGCGCCCTCAACTGGCGCAAGGTGTGGGACCCGTCGGTGATCGACGCTCCAACCGGCCTGCGCGGCTTCCCGCGTCCACGCGTGCTGGACGGCAGCTGGTTCTCCGACCTGAATGGCAGCTACGATCCGCGCGCTGAGCGCGGCTTCCACGAAGGTACGGCCTGGCAGTACCAATGGCTGGTGCCGCAGGATGTGCCCGGCTTGGCGGCGGCAATGGGCGGCCAGGCCAAGGCCCTCCAGCGCCTGGACCAGTTCTTCGATTACGACGCCTTGCTGGCCGATCCGGCGGCCGTGCGCAAGTCGTGGGTGGTAGGCGCCTACAGCTACTACAGCCAGTTCCGCTACAACCCGAACAACGAACCCGACCTGCATGCGCCGTGGATGTACACCCTGATGGGACAACCATGGAAAACCACTACCGTGCTGCGCGCGGCGGAAACCCTGTTCGGCAATGGCCCAAGCGGCGTCACCGGCAACGACGACCTGGGCACCATGTCGGCCTGGTACCTGTTCAGCGCACTGGGCCTGTATCCGGACGCGCCGGGAAGCGGCCGCTTCCTGCTGCATGCACCACGCTTCGCACGCGCCGAGATCGACCTGCCGCAAGGCCGTATCTTGCGTATTGACGCGCCCGAAGCAAAGCCAGGCGAGCGCCGCTTCGTGCAGTCGGTGCAGTGGGGTGGCCGGCCGCTGTCGCGGGTGTGGCTCGATTGGGAACAACTGCAGGATGCTGGTACCCTGTCGTTCAAGCTTGCCCCGCAGCCTGACACCGCTGGCTGGGGCACCAACGGCCGCGACCTGCCGCGCGCGCCGGCTGGTATGTAACTACAAAAACTGAGGAGACGATCTTGGCAAACATGGCACCCAACACTGCGCAGGCAGCGCCGCCGCAAGCGGCTGGCAGCGCTCAAAACGGAACGAACACCAGCGCGCTGGTCATCGTTACACTGCTGTTCTTCATGTGGGGTTTGATTACCTCGCTGAACGACGTGCTGATCCCGCACCTGAAGGCGATTTACACGCTGTCCTACTTCCAGGCGATGCTGGTGCAACTTTGCTTCTTTGGCGCCTACTTCATCGTCTCGATGCCGGCGGGTGCCCTGATCCGCCGCATCGGCTACCAGAAGGGTGCCGTTACCGGCCTGCTGATCGCCGCTGGCGGCTGCGTCCTGTTCTATCCAGCCTCGTTCGGCGGCTATGGTCTTTTCCTGCTGGCCTTCTTCGTGCTTGCATCGGGCATCACGGTGCTGCAGGTGGCAGCCAACCCGTACGTCACCGTGCTTGGTCCGCCGCGCACAGCATCGAGCCGCCTGAACCTGACGCAGGCCTTCAATTCCCTCGGCACCACCATCGGCCCTTCGATTGGCGGCCTGCTGATCCTCTCTACCGCCGGCGCCGCGGCAGGTGCGGCAGCCGACGCGGCCACTGTGCGCGGCCCTTACCTTGCGCTGGCCGGCGCGCTTGCCTTGCTGGCGGTGCTGTTCTTCGTCGCCAGACTGCCGCAGATCGCCGACAGCGAAGACGTATCGCTGGCAGGCGAGGGACATGGCTCGGCCTGGGCCCATCGCCACCTGGTGCTGGGTGCGATAGGCATCTTCCTTTACGTTGGCGCGGAAGTCAGCATTGGCAGCTTCCTGATCAACTTCCTCGGCGAGTCGCATATTGCCGGCCTGTCGCACGCCGATGCTGCGAATTACGTCAGCATTTACTGGGGCGGCGCCATGGTGGGCCGGTTCATTGGCTTCGTTGTGATGCGCGTGGCCAGCCCGGGCAAGACCCTGGCCGTCAACTCGCTGCTGGCGATCGGACTGGTCCTGGCGGCCACCTTCGGCAAGGGCAGCGTGGCGATGTGGGCCATCCTCGCAGTTGGCCTGTGCAACTCGATCATGTTCCCGACCATTTTCAGCATGGCGCTGCACGGACTGGGCAAGTACACAGGCCAGGGATCGGGCATCCTGTGCATGGCCATCGTCGGCGGCGCGCTTGTGCCGTTCGCACAAGGCGCGCTGGCGGATGCCATCGGCGTTCAGGCATCGTTCATGCTGCCCGCCGCTTGCTATGCCTTCATCCTGTACTTTGGCGCAAAGTATTCTTCCATGTATGCGGCGCAGTAACGCCGTAGTGCTCCTCGCGCTGTGTGCGACGGGTTCGCTGCACGCCGAGACCATCGATCGCATGGTCTTGTCGCGCGGCGGAGTGGTGCTTGAAGTCACTGCGCCGTCCAGCAGCATCATGCGCATTCGCATGGGGCGCGGGAAACTGCCGGAGGATGCTTCATGGGCAGTTCCGGCGGAGAAGCGCAGTGCCCACCTGCCGATGGACGTGATGCGTGGCGCCGAAGTGGTGCAGTTGCGCACCGCGCATATCGGCGCCCGCATCGACCTGCGCACACTGAAGGCAGACGTGCTGGATGGTGGCGGCAGGCTGCTGCTGGCCGACCTTGCCGGCCGGACCGCGGTGTCGGGAAAAGGCGGCTTCCGCATGCGGGGGCGCCTGAGCGGCGACGACCATGTCTTCGGCCTGGGTGACAAGACCGGCACCTTCGACCGCAAGGGCGGCGCTTATACCATGTGGAACTCGGATACTTACAAGTTCACGCAGGCGACCGATCCGCTATACAAGACGATTCCATTCTTCATGACGGTCAGCGACCGCGGCCAGGCCTTTGGCCTGTTCCTCGATAATACCTGGCGCACCACTTTTGACTTCGGCAAGACGGAAAGAGGCGTGCTGTCGATCAGCGGCGAAGGCGGCCCGGTCGACTACTACGTCATGGCCGGTCCCGCGCCGAAGGACGTGCTGCAGCAATACGCGCATCTGACCGGCACGGCGCCGTTGATGCCGCAATGGGCGCTGGGCTTCCAGCAATCCAAATGGAGCTACAAGAGCGACGCCGAGGTGCGTGCTATTGCACAGCGGCTGCGAATCGAACGGCTGCCGTCCGACGTGATCTACATGGACATCGATTACCAGGACCGTTCACGTCCCTTCACCGTCAACCGGGAAGCATTTCCCGACTTGCGGAAGCTCGCCGCCGACCTGCGCGGCCAAGGCATCCGGCTGGTGCTGATCACCGATCCGCACATCGCCAAGGCGCCGCGCCAGGGCTATGCCGCCTACGACAGCGGAGCGGCACAGGACTTGTTCCTGAAACTGCCGGGCGGCCAGTACTATTCCGGCGACGTATGGCCCGGGGCAGCGGTGTTCCCTGACTTCAGCCGTGCCCAGGCGAGGCGCTGGTGGGGCGACCAGTATGCCGGTTTCGTCGGCGATGGCGTGGCGGGCTTCTGGAACGACATGAATGAGCCATCGATCTTCAACGTGCCCAGCAAGACCATGCCGCTGGATGTCGTGCACCGGATCGAGAGCGACGATTTCGCGCCACGGCGCGCGTCGCATGCCGAAATGCATAACGCCTACGGCCAGCTCAATTCGCGCGCCACATACGAAGGACTGACGCGGTTGCGACCCGACGTGCGCCCCTTCGTGCTGACGCGCGCCACCTATGCCGGTGGGCAGCGCTACGCGGCGACGTGGACCGGCGATAACGTATCGAGCTGGCAGCATCTCAAGATGGGCATGCAGCAGCTGGTCAACCTTGGCCTGAGCGGCTTTGGATACGCCGGCAATGACGTTGGCGGCTATGCCGGCGAACGTCCGTCACCGGAGCTGCTGACGCGCTGGTTCCAGCTTGGCGCCTTCATGCCGCTGTTCCGCGCCCATGCCGAAACCGGGCGCCCCGACCAGGAGCCGTGGGTGGGCGACGCTGCACAAGTCGAGATCCGGCGCCGCTTCATCGCCGAGCGTTACCGGCTGATGCCCTATCTGTACGCGGCGGCGGAGGAAAATAGCCGCAACGGCATGCCCTTGCTGCGGCCGGTCTTCCTCAACTTCCCCTCGGTGCTGGCAAACGGCGACAGGCTTGGCGGCTCGGAGGACCAGTTCATGGTGGGCGGCGACCTGCTGGTGGCGCCATCGCCGACGCTTGAATCGCCAGGCGATTACATGGTGGAGCTGCCCGGAAAAAGCTGGTACGACTACTGGAGCGGACGGCGCCTGGACGGCAAGAGCCTGGCCGTCAGGCCGGACATCGCGCAGCTGCCGGTCTACGTTCGTCCAGGCGCCATTCTTCCAAAGCAGCCGCTGGTCCAAAGCACCGCCTTCATTCCCGAGGGACGGCTTGAGCTGCACGTCTATCCGGGCGCGGACTGCCACGGCGAGATCTACGCCGACGACGGCGTCAGCATGGCATACAAGCGAGGCAGCTTCCTAAAGCAGCGCATTCGCTGCGAAGAATCGCCATCGGGACTGAAAATAGTGTTCGAACAGCGCGATGGGAGTCGGAAGCCCTGGTGGGATGGCCTGGCGCTTTACGTTCACGGTTGGGAGGCCGACACGCCGCCGCAAGCGCGTTCCTCTGGCGCGACGCTGGCCGCGTCAGTGGACCGGGCGCAAAATGCTGCCGTGGTCCTGATGCCGGACATCGCCAGCGGGGAAGTCGAGATCAGCCGATAGCGTCCGGGCATCCTTCAGGGACCGCCCCAACCGCCTGCCAGGGCCTTGTAGACCACCACCAGCGAACCGGCCGCACCGGACTGCGCTTGCGCCAGCCGGTCGCGCGCCGACAGCAATTCGCGCTCGGCGTCCAGCACCACCAGGAAGTCGGTCGAGCCAACGGCAAAGCGTTCCCGCGCAATCAGGGCCGCTTGTTCAGAGGCCACTACCGCGTCGTACAGCAATGCTGCCTGCTGCTGTGAGCGAGTGTAGTTGATAAACGCGCCCTCCGTCTCTTCGAGCGCTGCCAGCACGGCGCGCTCGTAGTTCGCAACCGCCGCATCGGCGCGTGCATCCGATGCCGCGATATTCGCGCGGATGCGGCCGAAATCCAGCACGTTCCAAGCCAACTGAGCACCCAGGTTGTAGGCATAGGAGGCGCCCTTGCCAAGGTCGCCCGCATGCGCGGCGTTCTGTCCAAGGGTTCCGCCCAGCGTGATGGTCGGGAACCATGCGCTGCGCGCCACGCCTGCATTGGCTGCTGCGGCAGCCAGTTGGGCTTCGGCCACCTGGACGTCGGGACGGCGACGCAGCAGGTTCTCCGGCGTCCCGACCCCGCCGATATCGAAGGACTTGAGGCCGGGCAGGGGACGCGGGTCGCTCAGCTCTGCATCGAGGCCCGTCGGAGGCAGCCCGCACAGCACGGCAAGGCGGTAGCGGGTGCGGGCGAGCGCCGATTCGAAAGCCGGTACGGAGGCCGCAGTCGAATTGACCAGCGAGCGGGCGCGCTCGGTATCCAGCGCAGTGCCGCGCCCGACGCTTTCGCGCGCCTCCACCAGTTGCAAAGCCGCGCGCTGGGTGTCCAGGGAAGCAACGGCGACGCGCAACTGCTCCTGCAAGCCGCGCAGGTTGAAATAGTTGCGCGCCACTTCAGCGGCAACGCTGAGCTGGGCCGCCCGATAGCCGGCTTCACCGGCCACGACGCCGGCTTGCGCCGCGCGCCGGGCATCGCCCAGGCGCCCAAACACGTCGACTTCCCACAATACGTCGAGGCCGACCGAATAGGCATTGTCGGTCTTGGGAACTCCGTTGCTATCCTTGGCCCGAATGCGCGCGGCGCCGGCGTTCAGGTTCACGCTCGGCCACAGGTCCGCGTCTGCAAAGCGTCCGATGGCACGTGATTCGGCCAGGCTGGCAGCGGCGCTGCGGATATCGGTGTTGGCCTTCAGCGCACGCCGCACAAGTGAAGATAGCTGCTCGTCTTCGAAGCGGGTCCAGAATTCGGTCACCGGTTCGCTGCTTGCAGCCTGTCCGGGAGCGTTGACGAACCCCGCCTGTGCAGGGAGCTGATAGCGCGTCAGTTGCGGCGCATGGGAACAGGCGCCCAGCATCAGCGCGGCAAGAACGGATATCGCGCGTTTCATGTTTTCCCCTCCGGCGGCTGATTGGCATCGTCGATGCCGGCGTGGAAGGCATGAGCGGATGCATCCACCGCACGACGCACTTCAGCCGCATGCTCCCGGCGCTTGGCCGTGCTCTTGCGGACCATGCTGTAGAACACCGGCGTCAGGAAAATGCCGAAGAACGTCACGCCGACCATGCCGGAGAAGACCGCAATGCCCATGGCCCGGCGCATCTCGCTGCCGGCCCCGCTGCCGAGGATCAGCGGGATGACGCCGGCGCAGAACGCGATCGAGGTCATCAGGATCGGGCGCAGTCGCAGATGGCAGGCCTCAAGCACTGCTTCGATCATAGGCATGCCGCGTTCTTCGAGCTCCTTGGCGAATTCCACGATCAGGATCGCGTTCTTGCAGGCCAGGCCAACCAGCACCACCAGTGCCACCTGGGTAAAGATATTCAGGTCGCCTGTCTGCCGGAACGGCGGCCAGTGCGACAGCCAGACCCCGAACAGCGCGCACAATATGCACATCGGCACGATCAGGATGATCGCCAGCGGCAGGCTCCAGCTTTCATACTGTGCCGTCAGCACAAGGACCACCAGCACAACGGACAGGAACAGGACGGCCGCCAGCGTCGGTATCTTCACGCCCACAACCGGCAAGGTCACGTCGCGCGTCAGGCGGTCCTGGTAGGTCAGGTCGGTCCACTCGAAGCCCATGCCGCGCGGCAGGCCTTTGACCATCCTTTCAATCTCCGCCTCGGCCTGGCCGCTGGAGAAGCCAGGCTTTGGCGCGCCATTGAGGTCGGCGGCAGGGAAGCCGTTGTAGCGGGTCACGCGCGTGGGGCCGAACGTCGGTTCTATTTTCATGAGGGCGCCCAGCTGCACCATCTGCCCTGCGTCGTTGCGTGTTTCGAGGCGGGCGATGTTGTCGGCGCTGGCGCGGTATGGAGCATCCGCCTGCACAACCACCTGGTAGGTCTTGCCGAAGCGGGTGAAGTCGTTCACGTACAAGGAGCCCAGGTTGATCTGCAGCGTATCGTAGATCGACTGCAATGGAACGCCCATCTGCTTGGCCTTGGTCCGGTCCACGTCGGCAAACAGCTGCGGCACGTTGATGTCGTAGGTCGAGTAAGGCGTGGCGATGGTCGACTTGGGGTTGCCGTAGATCGGCCCGAGTATGCCCCACACGCTGCCATAAAGGGCTTGTTCGCCCTGGCTGCTGCGGTCCTGCACCATCAGCTTGAAGCCGCCTGCCGCGCCAAGGCCTTCCACGGCCGGCGGCGGCACGACGAAGATGCGGGCGCCCTGGATCTGCTGCATGGCGCCGTTGACTTTGCCCAGGATAGCGTCCTTCGACAATGCGGCGGAAGTTCGCTCCTCAAACTCGGTCAGGCCAAAGAACACGATGCCCTCGTTCGGCGCCGCGGAGAACCCGGCGATCGAAAGGCCGGGAAAACCGATCGAATCGCGGATGCCCGGTACTTTAAGCGCGATATCGCTCATTTCGCGAATCACCTTTTCCGTCCTGTCCAGCGTCGCCCCGGCCGGCAACTGGGCCACGCCGATCAGGTATTGCTTGTCGGGCGCCGGCACAAAGCCGCTGGGGATTGCGCCGAACAGCGCCGCGGTCAGGGCCAGCAGCACGCCGTACACAATCAATGCCGCCGACTTTCGCTTCAGGATGCCGTCGACCCCGCGACTGTACTTTTTGCTCTGGCGCTGGAAGAAGCAGTTAAACCAATGGAAAAAGCGGCCGAACAGCTTGTCCATCCAGATCATCAGCGTGTCCTTCGGCGCGTCATGCGGACGAAGGAGCAGGGCCGCCAGCGCAGGCGACAGGGTCAGCGAGTTGATCGCCGAAATGACAGTCGAAATCGCGATGGTGACGGCAAACTGCTTGTAGAACTGGCCCGACAGGCCCGGCACAAAGGTCAACGGAATGAACACTGCGCACAGCACCAGGGCAATCGCCACGATAGGTCCACTGACCTCGCTCATCGCCTTGTGCGTCGCCGCGTGCGGTGTCAGGCCGTCCGCGATATTGCGTTCGACGTTCTCCACCACCACGATCGCATCGTCGACCACGATACCGATTGCCAAGACGAGCCCGAACAACGTCAGTGTATTGATCGAATAACCAAGCAGAAGAAGCACGCCAAAAGTGCCGACAATCGATACCGGCACTGCCAGCAAGGGAATCACCGATGCTCGCCAGGTCTGGAGGAAGATGATCACCACCAGCACCACCAGCAGGATTGCTTCCACCAGCGTATGCACCACCTTTTCAATCGAGGTTTGGACGAAGCGGGTCGGGTCGTAGACGATATCGTAGTCGACCCCTTGCGGGAAACCCTGCTTCAACCTGGCCATGGTGGCGCGGACATTATCCGAGAGCGCCAGCGAGTTGGAACCCGGCGCCTGGAAGATACCGATTGCCACCGCTTCCTTGTTGTTCAACAGGCTGCGCAAGGCGAATGTGCTGGCGCTCATTTCGACGCGGCCAATATCCTTGATACGCACCACGGCGCCGGTGCGCGTATCGCTGCGGACGATGATGTCCGCAAAGTCCTCTTCCTTGACCAGTCGTCCCTGCGCATTGACCGCCAGCTGGAATTCCGTATTGTTCACCGCCGGCGGCGATCCAACCACGCCCGCCGCAACCTGCGCGTTCTGCTCGCGAATGGCCTGTATGACGTCGCCGGCAGTCATGCCGCGCGATGCAAGTTTTTGCGGATCGAGCCAGATGCGCATTGCGTAGTCGCCGCCGCCGAAGAACAGCACCGATCCCATGCCGGGGATGCGCAGCAGTTCATCGCGCACATACAGGTTGGCATAGTTGCGCAGGTAAAGCGTATCGTGGCTGTTGTCCGGGCTGGCCATGTGCACCACCATGGTCAGGCTGGAGGATTGCTTCTCCGTCGTTACGCCGATCTGGCGCACAATGTCCGGCAAGCGGGGAAGGGCGCGGTTGATCCGGTTCTGCACTGCCGTCTCGGCCTGCTCCGGCACCGTCCCGATCTTGAACGTGACCGTGATGCTCATGCTGCCGTCGGCCGTGGCCTGGCTCTGGAAGTACAGCACATTTTCCAGCCCGTTGATCTGCTCTTCCAGCGGCGCGGCGACCGTTTCCGCAATGACGCGCGGATTCGCGCCGGGGAACT
>Ga0102595_100642_pt1 | contig 21141 bp, 11 predicted proteins | sample Araplaol_mTSA_r2_2_FD_76864 | JGI IMG/M metagenome (GOLD analysis project Ga0102595, IMG submission 76864) | Arabidopsis root microbial communities from North Carolina, USA - plate scrape MF_Col_mTSA_r2 (SPADES assembly) (version 2) | ecosystem: Host-associated > Plants > Roots > Endosphere...
GCCCTCAGGAACGGAGTCTCCAGTTCGAATCCAACCAGGCTGTGGCTCCCCAGGTCCGCCAGAGTTTTCGGCTCGCCCCGCGCCGCCAGATAATCTTTGTGAGCGTAGAATCCAAGCGCGACTTCTCCAACCCTCTGGGCCAGCAAAAGATCCTGTTGCGGCTGTGTCATACGAACTGCCATGTCAACCTCTCGGCCGAGCAAATCCTGGACGGCGTCGCTGAGCACGAGTTCGATCGCCAGCTCTGGATATATCGCCCTGAGCGGCGCCAGGATCGACGGCAGGATTTCCACGCCGACGACTTCGCTTGCAGAAATCCGGACCGCACCACGAACACGGTTGTGTCCATGCGCGCTGCGCTCAATCGAGGCGGCGGCATGCTGCATTTCCTCGAGCTGGGACCGCAGGTCCAACGCTGCATCCGTCGGTTGCAGCCCGGTTTGGGAGCGCGTGAACAACGCCAGGCCCAGACTTGATTCGAGTTCGGAAATGTGGCGCCCGACCGTCGGCTGGGTCAATCCCAGACTCCGCGCGGCGCCGGATAGCGATTGTGCGTTCAAAACGCTTAAAAAGGTGCGGTACAGGTCCCAGGGAATCGAGGCGGTCATACGTTTATGTATAGCGGGTGCACGGATTTAGCTAATTTTCGTTTGACCAGAGTTTGGGCACAATTTGCTTCATAGTCAACTTAACGGAGCAAATGATGAATGCGAAAACTGCGCTGGTTCTCGGTGCAAGCGGTGGCATCGGCGGTGAAATGCTGCGCCAACTCGTGGCGCAAGGCTGGAAAGTCCGTGCTTTGAAACGCGGGCTTGGCGTGCCAAGTCGGATCGCTGATGGCGTCGAATGGCTCGATGGCGATGCGATGAATGCACGGGACGTGGGCAGGGCGTCCGAGGGTTGCTCGGTAATCGTCCATGCCGTCAATCCACCGGGCTATCGTGGATGGGGCCAGCAGGTTTTGCCGATGATCGATAACTCCATCGCTGCGGCGGCCGAGCAAGGTGCGACCATCGTCCTGCCGGGAACGGTCTATAACTATGGTCCGGATGCTTTTCCAGTACTGCACGAAGACTCAGTGCAGCGCCCTCTTACGCGTAAAGGCAAAATCCGTGTCGAAATGGAGAAGCGGCTGCGCGAAGCAAGCGAGCAGCAAGGCGTGCGCGTCATCGTGGTTCGCGCGGGCGACTTTTTCGGGCCCGGCGCAAGGAATAACTGGCTCTCGCAAGGCATGATCCGGCCTGGCGAAGTGCCGGTGGAAGTCAAGCTGCCAGGCGCGCCAGGGGTTGGCCACCAATATGCATATCTGCCTGATGTAGCGGCCACGATGATCGCGCTACTGAATATACGCGACCAGTTGCCGGCCTTCGCGGCATACCATATGGCCGGTTACTGGGACCAGGATGGTACCGAGATTGGCCGGGCGATCCAGCGCGTGGTCGAATCGCACGGGGCAAAAGCGCCGAAACTGAAGGCGTTTCCATGGTGGCTGATCCGTCTTGCATCGCCGTTCAACGAGACGCTGCGCGAAATGATGGAGATGCGCTATCTGTGGCAACGTGCGGTCCGGATGGAGAACCAGCAGCTTCGGAAGGTGCTTGGCACCGAACCGAATACTCCGCTGGAAACCGCCCTCGCCTGCACGCTTGCCAGCCTTGGCTGCCTTCCGGCGCGCGCTTAGTTCGACTTGGCCGCTGCCTTGGCACGTGCGGCGTGGAGTTTCCGGTAGCTGTCGATCTTGCGCTGGTGACGGTCAAGCCCCTCCAGCTTCATGCTGGTTGGGGTCAGGCCGTGGAAACGTACACTGCCGTTCACCGAGCCTATAACCGCGTCCATCTTCTCGTCGCCGAACATGCGGCGGAAGTTGACGACGTAATCGTCCAGTTCCATCTCTTCGTCCAGCAGTACTTCGAGTACAGCGCTCATGGCCTGGTAGAACAAGCCGCGATCGAGCGTGTTGTCGTTGTATTGCAGGAAGGCGTCGACCAGTTCGCGCGCGGCTTCGTATTCGTTCAAGGCCAGGTTAATCAGCAGTCTCAGTTCCAGGACCGTGAGCTGGCCCCAAACCGTGTTTTCATCGAATTCGATTCCGATCAAGGTGGCGATATCGCCGTACTCATCCAACTCGCTGTTTTCCAGGCGTTCGAGCAGCGCTTCGAGGCTCTCGTCATCAAGGCGATGCAGGTTCAGGATATCGCTCCGGAACTGGAGTGCCTTGTTGGTGTTGTCCCAGATCAGGTCTTCCACCGGATAGATTTCCGAATAGCCTGGCACCAGGATGCGGCAGGCGGTGGCGCCCAACTGGTCGTAGACCGCCATGTAGGATTCTTTGCCCAGGTCTTCAAGGATGCCGAACAGGGTTGCCGCTTCTTCCGCATTGGAGTTTTCGCCCTGGCCGGAGAAGTCCCATTCAACGAACTCATAGTCCGATTTGGCGCTGAAGAAGCGCCACGATACGATGCCGCTGGAATCGATGAAGTGCTCGACGAAATTGTTTGGCTCGGTCACCGCGTTGCTGACGAAGGTAGGACGTGGCAGGTCATTCAGGCCCTCAAAGCTGCGGCCCTGCAGCAGCTCCGTCAGGCTGCGTTCCAGCGCGACTTCGAAGCTCGGGTGCGCGCCGAACGAAGCGAACACGCCGCCGGTGCGTGGATTCATCAGCGTGACGCACATGACCGGGTAGATGCCGCCAAGCGAGGCGTCCTTCACCAGCACCGGGAAGCCTTGGTCTTCCAGGCCTTTGATGCCCGCCAGGATGCCCGGATACTTCGCCAGCACTTCCTGCGGCACGTCTGGCAAGGCGATTTCGCCTTCAAGGATTTCGCGTTTAACCGCCCTTTCGAAAATCTCAGACAGGCATTGCACCTGCGCTTCGGCCAGCGTGTTACCTGCGCTCATGCCATTGCTGACGAAGAGGTTTTCGACCAGGTTGGTCGGGAAGTAGACGATTTCACCGTCAGACTGGCGCACGAAGGGCAAGGAGCAGATCCCGCGTTCGACGTTGCCGGAGTTGGTGTCATACAGGTGCGAGCCGCGCAATTCGCCTTCCGGGTCGTAAATCTCCCGGCTGTACTCATCGAGGATATCAAGCGGCAGCGCATCCTTCTTGCCCGGCTTGAACCAGCGCTCGTTCGGGTAATGCACGAAGTCTGCATTGGCGATGTCTTCGCCCCAGAATTCACCGGCGTAGAAGTGATTGCAGCTGATACGTTCGATGTATTCGCCCAAAGCGGATGCGAGTGCACTTTCCTTGGTCGAGCCTTTGCCGTTGGTGAAGCACATCGGCGAATGCGCATCGCGGATGTGCAGCGACCACACGTTAGGTACGATATTGCGCCAGGAAGCAATCTCGATCTTGATGCCCAGGTTTGCCAACAGGCCTGACATATTGGCGATGGTCTGCTCCAGAGGCAGGTCCTTGCCAGGAATGAAGGTGCTTGTGCCGGACGCTGGATCGAGGGTCAGCAAAGCCTGCGCATCGGCGTCCAGGTTCGCAACTTCCTCGATGATGAACTCGGGGCCGGCCTGCACCACTTTCTTCACGGTGCAGCGGTCGATCGAACGCAAGATTCCTTCGCGGTCCTTAGCCGAAATATCCGCCGGCAGTTCGACCTGGATCTTGAAGATCTGCTGGTAACGATTTTCCGGATCGACAATATTGTTCTGCGACAGGCGGATATTTTCAGTCGGAATATTGCGAGTTGAGCAATACAACTTCACAAAATACGCGGCGCACAGGGCCGAGGAAGCCAGGAAATAGTCAAACGGACCAGGCGCCGAGCCGTCTCCCTTGTAGCGGATTGGCTGGTCTGCGATGACCGTGAAATCGTCGAACTTCGCCTCTAGACGAAGCTTATCGAGAAAGTTGACTTTAATTTCCATGGGAATGTTCCAAAATAGTGCTCGAAATAGCGTAGCCCGCTATTATCGGCTCTTTTCGGGCGCGCCGCAAAGGCTGTTCGCTGGCCGTCAATAGGCCTTTTTGGCCGGCACACTGACCGTAATGGCCGTTCCTTTACCGGGTTCGCTATCGATTTCCAGGTCTGCGCCGATGCAAGCCGCTCGTTCGCGCATGCCGACCAGCCCCCAATGTCCGGGGCGATGGCCCGTCACAGCAACGCTTTGATCGAGTCCGCGGCCATTGTCGGAGATACGAACAATGACCGATTCACTGCCGTAGTCGAGATTGAGCTCGATCCGGCTGGCGCCTGCGTAGCGGGAGGCATTGAACAGCGCCTCGCGCGCGATCGCGTACAGCTCGTCTTGCACATGCTGGCGCAGTGGACGCGGGTTGCCGACGACATTGACTTCAAATGCGTGTGCTCCATGCGCGGCCAAGCCCTTTCCGAACTCCCGAGGTATTTGTTCGAAATGCTCCGACGACGCCGAAGCCCGCAAATCCAGGATCTGGTCGCGCCCTTCCACCAGCAGCTTTTCGGCGAAATCCAGTGTCCGGTCCAGGCATTTGCGCTCCTGCGTGCCTTCCTTCAGGTGTCGACTATGCGCATCGAAGGAAATCATCAAGGACTGTACGCTTTGGAGCAAAGTGTCGTGCAGGGCGCGGGCAATGCGTGAGCGTTCGGCCATTCGTTCAAGCATGCGTTCCTGCATTTGCCTGGTCAGGTAATGCACCCGCATTGCGTAGGCGGCATAGAGGATCAACCCGATAAGCGCAATCATCAGCAGTTTGAACCAGATGCTTTCAACAAATGTCGGTGGTATGTAGATCTCGAACGCCGCACCTTTGTCGTTCCAGAGGCCGTCCTCATTGGATCCAGTGACTTCGAACCGATAATTGCCGGGCGCAAGGTTTGTGTAGTAAGCCTGGCGGCGCCCCACTACCTCCTGCCACTCGCGATCCAATCCTTTGAGGCGGTACCGGAGCCGCACCCGTTCGGGAAGCGCCAGGCTCAAGGCGGTGAAGTCGACCTGCAGGCTGCGGGTACCTTCCGGCACGCGCAATGCTTCGCGCTCGGGAATCGCGTAGCGCCGGCCATTTGCAGTCAAACCGACAACCTCCACCGGCGGCGCAATCGGATTGCGCAGGATATTGGCGGGATCGATCGTTCCTACAGAGCCTGTGGTTGCATACCAGAGAATTCCGTCGCGCGACAGCTTGAGCGATGGTACCGGACGCAGTTGCGGTGCGTGACCTTTCATGCCGTCATGTGCGTCGAAGCGTTCAAAGGCGACCGCGGTGGCGGCGTCCTTTTCCCAGGCGGCCAAGGCGGGTGCAGTGATGCGATACAGGCCATCTGCGCCGTTCAGCCACAGTTCGCCGCCAGGCAGGCGCACGATGCCCGACGCACCGCGAAACTCTTCACCGTGTTCGCCGCGCAGCTTTACGAAGCGTCCGTTGCGGAATAGCGCGACGCCCTTCTCTCCTCCTGCCCACATGCGAGTGCCGTCGTCGTGCAAGGTCATGACCGTACCAAGTTGCAGTCCTTCGGACCCGCCAAGGACGCGCGCCTGGCCGTTGCCGACGATGGTCACCATGCTGCGCAAATGCGCCATCCACAGGTTTCCGTCGTGGTCGCGGGCCATCGAGGTCACAAGCAAATCGGGGATCCCGTGCACACCGCCCCATTTGATCCATTTGCCGTCGATGATTTTGTAGACGCCTTTACCGGAAGCGATCGAAACCCATAATGCACCGTCCCGGTCCTGCTGCATGGCGTGGATGCGCAAGGTTTTCAGTTCATCCGGCAAGGGAATCTGGCTTATCGTGCCGTCGACGGCGCGCCGTACTACGCCATCCATGCCGCCCAGCCACAATACGCCATCGGCACCGGTATAGCTGGCCGTCAGCTTGCCCGGGACTTCGCGCTGGCGGCGCCCTTCCCTGCTGAAGCTCCAAAGATCACCGGCGTAGTCGCCCACCCACATGTCCCCGGAGGGCCCGGCGACGAGGGCCGGAAATTCCAGTTCCTTCTCGACGGGCACCGTGCGCAAGCGATTCGCGCGCAGCCGATCGATCCCTTGCGACGTTCCGAACCAGAAGCTGCCTTCGCGGTCTTCCAGCATAGCGCCGATCATCGGCCCGCTGATGCCGTTCTGGCTGGACAGGCGCTGGCTCGCATCGCCAGGGACCGCCGGATCCAGCCGCCGCTCCACGCCAATACGGTGCGCGACCCACATCGTTCCATGACGGTCGAAACGCATGTTGGACCCTTCGACCTCAGGAACCGGATCTTCGCCAGTAACGGGCAGCGTAGCGCGGACCCTGTAATAGCGTTGTTCAAAGTCGTTGCCCCAGATGGTCCCATCCGGTGCTTCGCAAAGCGCAACGAGTGCTTTGCGAGGCCAAGCCTGGCTAAATCGGGTTTCGCCGCGCTTGCGGAAGAACGCGCCACTGTTGGTGCCGATCCATGTCGTGCCATCGCGTGCAAACAGGATCTGGAAAACGCCCAGCGTTGGCAAGCCGGATTCGTGGCCAAGATACTGGAAGCGCTTGGCGCCGGCAGGCAATACCGCCACGCCGTCGCGCATGGCCACCCAGATCGCGCCATCCGGAGCGGCTTCAATGTGCATGGCCCCGACTGGCCGCAGACCATCTTCCTCGGCATAGGTGTGCGCGTCATTTTTCCGGAACACGGAAACGCCGCCGACCCGGTATCCGACCCATAGCGCTCCGTCGGGCGCCGAGGCCAGTGCCATGATGTTGCTGGATTCGAGGGCGCGGCCGAAGACCCGTTCGGTGCGTTCAAAACTCACGCCGTCAAAGCGATACAGGCCGGTGGGCGACGCGATCCATAACCAGCCGTCAGCACCCTGGGCGAACTTTGTGGCGCCGGCAGGCGCGCCATCGAGCTCGGTCCACGCTGTATGGGTGTAATCGGTCAGGAGCGGCCTTGCCGTGACGGCCTTCGCCAACGGCAGGCCGCCCGCCAGCAAAAGCAGGAGCAGGATGTGAAGCGCACGCAGGATCATTTCGCGCGCATTCTAGCCGATCTTGCTGGGCGAGACGAATGCAAGAGCCTCTTCGAACGATTGCAATACCAGGTCGACGTGTGAAGCCACGGTTGCGTGTTCGCTCCCCAAGTCGTCGCGCGGGCGGATCGTCACCAGTTGAACGTCAGGCAGGGCCGAGCGCAGTTCGGTGACGGCCGCTATCCACGATGCCGGAGCGCTCTCTATTGGATAGGCGACGAAGATGGTGGAAACCAGGTTGTCGGCCCCGGGGTCGTCTTCGGGCTCGCCCGGGCTGAGAACGAAGCTGCGCGCGTCCAGCTTCGCGTCGCGAAATACCAGTACCAGCAACTCGCTCAGGAACTCTTCGCGCACAGAGGGCATGGAGGTGCACAGGATGACCGAGCGCGCCGGAACGTCGAGGGAACCCTGCCATCGCCCTAAGCGCTCTTCTCGCTGGTGGCGCAGATGGGCGCCGACGTTCTCGTCGAGCATGGAGATATTGCGCCTGCGCGCACGGCTTGGCGCGTGGCCTGCATCCAGGGTGTCGGCCACCATCGCGACGGTTGCCCGCAGCCGGCTTTCCTGGCCGCTTTGCAGGCCCGCCCCTGCCATTGCGAGACCAGGCAGCAGCACCTTGTCGCAATAACGTGCGAGAGTCGATTTGCGCAGGAAGGTCCGTGCGTCTTCGATAATGGCGTTGGCGTCGCCGCTCAGCACCCGGTGATAGAAACGTTGCGCTTCATTCGTGTTGGGGGATTCGGCGAACATGATGCTGATCGGCTCCAGGCTCTTGATATAGCGTCCACCAACCACAATGCACAGGGTCAACGGGGTGGAGAGCAGCAAGCCAAGCGGCCCCCAGATGGCGCCCCAGAACAGCGCCGAGACGATCACCGCAAGCGGGGACATGCCAACGCTGTGGCCATACACGCGCGGCTCGATCACGTTCGCAACAAACACTTCAAGCACCACGAACAGTACGATCGCATATATGGCGAGCGACCAGCCTGGTTCCACGGCGGCGGCGAACAGGGCGATAGCGGCGCCCGCGATCAATGCCCCGATGTATGGCACAAAACGGAGTGCGGCGCACAGCGCACCCCACAGCGCCGCGTGCGGAATGTTGATCAGCCAAAGTGCGATCGAGATCACCACCCCAAATGTCAGGTTCAGCAGCAACTGCGTAAAGAAGAATCTCGACACGCCCTCCGCTGCGTCCTCCAGGCCTTTGATGGTGCGACTTACTTCGCGCTGGCCGACCAGCCGCAGCACGCGGTCGCGCAGGTTTTCCCGGTCCAGCAGGATAAAAATCATCAGCACCAGTACCAGGAATGCCTCTCCCAGCGGCCCCGAAACGACGCCAATCGCCTTGGCAATGGAATCGCTGGTGCTGGCATGTTCGTGGATTTCCACGGGTACCGGCCGCGGGCCCGTTTCAAGCGCCGATGCCGAGGGCGATTCCTCAAGCAGCTGCGGCGCCAGCCGCGCCAGGGGATGCTGCGCCAGTTGTTCCAGCGATTTTGATTTCGAACGGATTTCGGCGGTGTATTGCGGCAGGTCGGAAGTCAGCGCCATCACATTCGCGCCCAACATAGCAAACGTGCCGGCGAAGACCACGATCACCAGTGCCAATGCGCCGAAAGTCGCGTTGACGCGCGATAGTCCAAGGCTGCCCATAGTGCGAATCAAGGGAGCCAGTGCCAGGCTCAGTACCAGCGCCGTTACGACGGGCTGCAACACCTCCCGGCCAAAATAGAGAAGGCCAAGCACACAGGCCGCCGTGACGGCGAAATTCACTTTCATAGAGATTCACGTTTCCAAAGTCAGCGGCCATATTACTTGATATTCACTTTTTCATAGGCAAACTGCGACGCACGCTTGACTTCCCTGTTTATTTGGACAATATTGCCTATCAGCAATTGGAAAGGATTCCACTTAAGGAGGCTACATGTTGACCAAACAAAGGATTGCGCATGGTTTGCCGCTTGCCCTGGCTGTCTTATTAGCCGCTTGCGGCGGCGGTAACGGAAGCGACAGCAGCGCTGCAGGAACAGTACTCAAGGCAGAAAGCACCGCCCAATCGACCGAAACTGCGTTAACCCCGGTTGCCGCATCTGCGTCCGCGGTCGAGCGCGGGGACTTGTCGGCCGCAGCGGCTATTGACCACAACGACGGCACCCGCTGGAGCAGCGGCTTTACCGACGACCAGTACCTGACGCTCGATTTCGGCAAATCGGTGGCCATCAACCGGGTCAAGATCGCTTGGGAGAACGCGCATGCTACCGAATACCTGCTGCAGGTTTCGGACGATAACGCTACGTGGACCACGATCAAGTCGGTGCAGAATAGCCAGGGCGGGACCGAGGATTGGTCCGGCCTGTTTGGCCAGGGCCGCTACCTGCGCATGAAAGGCATCAAGCGTTCTTCGCAATATGGCTACTCGATCTTCGAGATCCAGGCATTTTCCGGCACTCCGGCCTCCCCGACCCCGACGCCCCAGCCTGATCCCCAGCCTGGCGACCCTGCCGCGCCAGGTGGCGTGGTGAAGCCTCTGGCTGCGACGTCGTCCGCGGTGGAAAACGCGGGCCTGTCGGCCGCTGCCGCCATCGACGGCCAGCCCAACACCCGCTGGGCCAGCGCGCGCGAGGACGGCGCATGGATCCAGTTCGATTTCGGCGTCCGCACTGCCGTCGGCTATATGAAGCTGACCTGGGAGAACGCCTATGCCAAACAGTATTCCCTGCTTGTCTCCGATGACGGCAAGAACTGGTCGCAACTGCGCCTCGTGACGAATGGCCAGGGCGGCACGGAAGAGTTTTTCAACCTCGGAGTCAATGCGCGCTATATCCGCATGCAGGGCATTGCCCGCGCCACCCAGTATGGCTATTCGCTGTTTGAGGCTGAATTCAAGTCGCCGGGGAGCGACAACACCTTGCAACCCGGTGCCACGTCTGCGCTGCGCTTCCCTGCCGGTGGCGACGGTATCGTTCCGCTGCCGGCTGCCGCGTCCCCGCTGGAAACGCTCCAGTTCACGCTGGCCGACGGCACGCTCGTTACCCGCTTCGGCGCGCGCGGTTTCGCACGCCATGGCCGCGAACGCGGCGAAGACTGGAATGAAATCGGTTACGGCCCGAACGAGACGGTCGATCCAGCAACCGGACTGCCGGTCGACAAGGGGCCCGGCAACTACCTCACCTTCGTGCCGCAGTACTTCAAGAATCGGACCTGGGGCGTCGAGATCGTCGATAACAGCCGCGTGCCAGGCGTGACCAAGCCGACCCTGGTGGTGAACCAGTACACCACCGTCGATTTCCTTTCCGGCGGCATCGCCTTCTTCCGCGCCATCGATAGGCCGGGCGTTACCGGCTATGGCTGGATGGCGCCAGGAGAACTGGTCGATAACAACGTCAAGGTCTGCAAGCCTTCCGCCTACCCTGCGGCCAGCCAGCTCGCCGCGCCGGGCGGGATCAACGGAGCCTGCACGCTGCTGGTCAAGCAGTACCCCGGCATGAATGGGCTGGACGCCAACGGCTTCCCGAACGGCACCAATATTCCAGCGCGGCCACTGGTCGTGGGCGACGTGATCGAAGTTTCGCCATCCATGTTCTCGACCACCGAGTCCATGCAGGGCAAAGGCGATAGCGGGGGCATTCGCTACTATTCAGCCGAATGGACCTATGTCGTCGGCAGCGGCCTGCGGCCCTGGTATGGCGTACAGCCGCGCCTGAATTCCGTGCCGCTGCCCCCGGAGACCCTGTCGGGCGGGCTTGGTTCGGTATCCTATAACTATTCGGACAATGGCCTGTTCATGTTCCAGCAGCCGCAGAACAATGTCGGCATGCAGAACATGCAGCGATTTGTCGAAGGCCGCCGGCTGATCCACACCAACTTCACCACCGGGGACCACAATGAAGCGGGCAACGACCGCTACACGCCTGCCGTAGGCTTGCAGGGCCAGCGCTTCAACCAGTCGGCATGCATCGGCTGCCACGTGAACAATGGCCGCAGCCCTGCTCCAATCGCCGTCAACCAGCGCCTGGATACGATGTCGGTGCGCGTGGCGGTCACCGGCGCCGACGGGCAGCAGATGCCGCATCCGATGTATGGCACTGCGGTACAGATGAATGCCGTATCCACCAGCGGAGCGCCGCAGAACTGGGGCACCGGTGTGCGCGTGGCCGGATTCGAAACCCGCACTGCCAGGCTGGCCGATGGGACGGCTGTCGAACTGCGCAAGCCAACTATCGCTTACGAAGGTCCGGCGCCGGAGATCGCCTCGCTGCGCGCCGCGCAGCCTATGATCGGCACCGGCCTGCTGGAGGCCATTCCGGAGGCCGATATCCTGGCCCGCGTGCGCAGTGCACCCGATGCGGATGGCGTCAAAGGCGTTGCGAACTTCGTCTACGATCCAGAAACGGGGGCGGTGCGCCTGGGCCGCTTCGGCTGGAAGGCATCGAAAGCGACGCTTCGCCACCAGGCCGCAGCCGCCCTGCTGCAGGACATGGCTGTGACTTCGCCGGTCTATCCCAACCGCAGCTGCGGCAGCGATCCGGCCGGCTGCAAATCGGCAACGGCGCAGCGCGGCGTGAGCGAGCCGGAACTGCAACTGATCTCACAATACCTGGCACTGATCGCTGTTCCTGCCCAGCGCAGCTTGCCGAGCGGCTTCCCGAAAGGCGTGGCTCCGCTGGACGAGCATCGCGTCGACGCCCAGCAAGTGGGCGTTGGGTCGCGCTTGTTCCAGGCTATGCGCTGCTCGGCATGCCATACGGTTGAAATGCGCACCGGCCCGGGCCACTTGCTGGCGGAACTGCGCAACCAGGTGATCCGTCCTTACACGGACCTGCTGCTGCACGATATGGGGCCGGGACTGGCGGACAACTTTGTCGAAGGGCAGGCCAAAGGCGCCATGTGGCGCACCGCGCCGCTGTGGGGGATCGGTTATTCCGACAAGGTGATGGGCAGCGGCGGCAAGGCCGGCTACCTGCACGACGGCCGCGCGCGCAACCTGACCGAAGCGGTCATGTGGCACGGCGGGGAAGCCGAGAACTCGCGCCAGCGCTTCGCCGCATTGCCAGAATCTGACCGCAAGGCGCTGCTGGCTTTCCTGCAGTCTTTGTAAACAGCTTCAGTCGAAGTCGAAAAGTTCGCTAAGGAAGCCTTCTTTCTTCTTCTTGTGATGCGGTTGGCTGCCAAAGCCATGGCTGCCGTGCTGCTGGTAGCGTGGGTCGTGCTGCTGGTGGCGCGGACCAAGCCCGCGTTGCGGCTGGACGGCCTGCGGAACTGCGCCGCCAGGCAGGGAGCGCTCGATGATCTTGTCGAGCTCTCCCCTGTCCAGCCAAACGCCACGGCAGTTCGGGCAGTAGTCGATCTCGATGCCCTGACGCTCACTCATCACCAGGCCGACATTCTTACAGACGGGACATTGCATCGCTTGCTCCTCAAAATTACGGGGTCCGACGATGCTAGGCCACCGGACTTAGGTAGCCCTTAATCCCTCCTATTGGTCCCACGCTGGGGCCAGGCCATCCGGACTCACCATTCGGCCGTTGCGTTCCAGCGCTGCGATCGCCGCCATCTCCTGTTCACTCAGTTGCAGGCCGGCGGCGAGCAAGTTGCTGGCCAGGTTCTCGCGCTTGGTTGAAGATGGGATCACCGCGTAACCGAGCTGCATGGCCCAGGCTAACGTTACTTGCGCAGGAGTCGCCTTGCGTCGTTCGGCGATAGCTGAAATGACCGGATCTGCCAGGACCTTGCCATATCCCAGTGTCATATATGAGGTGACGTGGATGCCCTGTCCTGTGAGGAAATCCACCAGCTGGCGGTTTTGCAGGTAGGGGCTCAGTTCGACCTGGTTGGTCGCGATCTGTGCCGCGCCAACTGCCGCGATGGCGCGCCTGGTGTATGCGATATTGAAGTTCGAGATGCCAATCTGGCGTGCCAGGCCGCGTTCGCGTGCGGTGGCCAGCGCCACCATGTATTCCTCCACCGGCACCTTGCTCAGTGGCCAGTGGATCAGTGCCAGGTCAACGTAGTCGGTGCGCAGCTTTTCCAGGCTTTCTTCAAGACTGGCGACCAGGCGGTCGGCGGCAAAATTGTCGTTCCAGACCTTGGTCGTCAGGAACAGGTCGCGCCGGGCCACGCCTGATTCGGCAACTGCCCGGCCGACTTCCGCCTCGTTATCATAGATCTGCGCGGTGTCCACGGCGCGGTAGCCCGCTTCAATCGCGTTGCTGACGGAATCAAAGGCCGCTTGTCCTTGGAGCCGGAAGGTGCCGGCGCCAATCGCTGGGATAGTCATTCGTGAATTCCTTTATGTGGGCAATGTTGGCCGCCACTGTATCGCCCCTACTCTTGCGGAAAAAGCCTGTTTTCCGCGAAAGATATTTGAGCAATAATCAAAAGTATGAAGACCACCCTTGATGAAATGCAGGCATTCATTGCCATTGTGGCCACAGGTTCGATCAGCGCGGCCGCCGAGCGGCTCGGCCTGACGGTCTCCGCTACCAGCCGCACACTGACCCGCCTCGAAGAAAAGCTGGAAACCACGCTGGTGCGACGCACCACAAGGCGCCTGGAATTGACCGAGGAAGGCAAGGCATTCCTCGATTGCGCGCGGTCGATTGTAGCCAAAGTCGAAGAGACGGAAGAAAAGATGTCCCTGCGGCGCCAAGGGCCGGCTGGCCGCCTGCGCATCGACGCCTCCACGCCTTTCATGCTGCACGTGATCGTCCCCCTGGTGAACGGCTACCGTGAACGCTTTCCCCGCGTGGAACTGGAGTTGAACAGCAACGAAGGCATCACCGACCTGATGGAAAAGCGCACCGACGTCGCTTTCCGCATCGGCCGCCTGCGCGACTCGACCCTGCATGCCACGCCGATCGGCACGGGAAAACTGCGCATCCTCGCCAGCCCGGCATATATCGAGCGATTCGGCGAACCGGCGTCCGTCGCGGACCTGGAAAATCACACCATCCTCGGCTTCAACCAGCCGGAAACCCTGAACGACTGGCCGCTGGAAGATGCGGACGGCCAGCCGGTACACGTCACGCCCAACATTTACACCTCAAGCGGCGAAACCTTGCTGCACCTGGCCCTGAACGGCGCGGGCATCGTCTGCCTGTCCGACTTCCTCAGCAATGCGGACCGCCAGGCCGGCCGCCTGCGCCAGGTGCTGGTCAATGAAACATTGGAGGTTCGGCAACCGATCAATGCCGTCTACTACCGCAATACTGCCCTGTCGGCGCGCATTGCGTCGTTCGTCGACTACATGAAGGAAAAACTGGGCGATCGACCCTTCAGCGACCCGGTATAATAACCACCCTTGCAACTGTAGGGTTATCTCAGAATGTCATTGCTAGATCACGAGCTCGAACTGCTGGCGCCAGCCAAAACCGCGGAAATTGGGCGCGAAGCCATCCTGCACGGCGCCGATGCCGTGTATATCGGCGGTCCCGCCTTCGGTGCGCGCCATAACGCCAGCAATCCGATCGAGGATATTTCCTCGCTGGTGGAGTTCGCCCACCGCTACCGCTCGCGCATCTTCGTGACCATGAACACCATCATGCACGATTCTGAGCTCGACCTGGCTCGCAAGCAGATCTGGCAACTGTACGAGGCCGGCGTCGATGCGCTGATCATCCAGGACATGGGCCTGCTGGAACTGGACCTGCCGCCAATCCAGCTGCACGCTTCCACCCAATGCGACATCCGCACGGTTGAAAAAGCCAAATTCCTGGGCGACGTTGGTTTCTCGCAGCTGGTACTGGCACGCGAACTGACGCTCGACAAGATCAAGCAAATCCGCGCCGAAGTCGATACCCCGCTCGAATACTTCGTGCACGGCGCGTTGTGTGTGGCTTTCTCCGGCCAGTGCTACATTTCGCATGCGGATACCGGCCGCAGCGCCAATCGCGGCGACTGCTCGCAGGCTTGCCGCCTGCCCTACACGCTGTCGGACAACCAGGGCCGCGTGGTGGCCTTCGAAAAGCACCTGCTGTCGATGAAAGACAACGACCAGAGCGCCAACCTGGAAGCCCTGGTCGATGCCGGCATCCGCTCCTTCAAGATTGAGGGCCGCTACAAGGATATGGGCTATGTGAAGAACATCACCGCCCATTACCGCCTGCTGCTGGACGAGCTGCTAGAGCGCCGTCCGGAGTTCGCCCGTGCCGCCAGCGGCCGTACCCGTGTGCTGTTCACTCCTGACGTGGACAAGACCTTCCACCGCGGCCACACCGACTACTTCGCCAACGGCCGCCAGGACGACATTGGCGCCTTCGATTCGCCGAAGTATGTGGGCGTGGAACTGGGCACCGTGGTACGCATGGGCGGCGACCACATCGACGTGGTCACCAATGCGCCGATGGCCAATGGCGACGGCCTGAATTACATGAACAAGCGCACCACAGTCGGCATCCAGGCCAACAAGGCCGAGAAGCTGGGCGACACCGAAGACGGCCAGCGCTGGCGGGTCTTCCCCAATGAGCAGATGGCTGCCCTGCCCGGCCTGAAAGTCGGCACCGTCATCCACCGCAACCGCGACCACCAGTGGGAAGCGGCGTTGCACAAGAAGTCGTCCGATCGCCACGTCGGCCTGCAACTGACCCTGGCCGAAACCGGAGACGGCTTGCGCCTGTCGATCATCGATGAAGACGGCATCGTCAGTGCGACCGAAGTTGCGATGGCACTGCAGCCGGCACAGAATGCCGAACAGGCGGAAAGCGGCCTGCGTGCGAGCCTGGCCAAACTGGGCAATACGATGTTCGTCGCCGATCACGTGGAGCTCAAGTTGTCGCAACCCTGGTTCGTGCCCTCGTCGGCCATCAACGCGCTGCGCCGCGACGCGGTGGCTGCACACGAGGCGGCACGCCTGGCAGCGTGGCAACGTCCAGAGCGCAAGGCGCCGGCCGAACCGCGTGCCGTCTATCCCGATACGCAACTGAGCTACCTCGCCAACGTGTATAACGACAAGGCGCGCGAGTTCTACCAGAAGCACGGCGTGCAACTGATCGCCGCAGCCTATGAGGCGCATGAAGAAGCGGGCGAAGTGCCCCTGATGATTACCAAGCACTGCCTGCGTTTCTCGTTCAACCTGTGCCCGAAACAGGCCAAGGGCGTGCAGGGCGTGCAAGGCCAGGTGAAGGCAGAACCGATGACGCTGGTCAGCGGCGACCATACTTACACCCTGCGCTTCGACTGCAAGCCGTGCGAGATGCATGTGGTTGGCGCGATCAAGCCAGGCATCCTCAACTCCCCGCCTCCATCGGCCGTGCCTTACAGCCCGCTGGTGTTCCACCGCAAGCGGCCGAACTAAGCAAGCAAGGCGCGCGCTTCTGCCAGCAGGCCCTCGGCGCAGGGCTTGCCGGTCTTTGACTCCCTTAGCGAGACGTGCCACAGGCCGATGACACCAGCCAGCTGGCTTTCGTCTTTCGCATGTTCGATACGGCGCACCAGGTCGGCCGCCATCAGGCCGAGGTGCTTGCGCGCTGCTGCCATCATGAATTCACGTGCTGCCGTCAAAGCCGCCGCCCCAGCTGGCTGCCGCGCGGGAGCCGGCGCCGGGACCGGGGCCGGAGCCGAGCTTATTCCCACCAATCCCTTGCGCAGCAAGGTTTCAACTGCCTCCAGCATCTCGTCCTCGCCCAGCCAGGTCTCGATCTCGCCCAGGGCTTTCTGGCCGTCGATCAGGATCAGCACCGAACGCTGGCGCGCCGTGAGCCCAGCGCTGCGCTGGACAAATTCCACGCGGCCGGCTTCGGTCTTGCCGAATACAGTGGCACGCAGGCGAAGTCGATTTTCCGGAGTCAATTGCATGTTGACATCGTACGGGGCAATTGTGACAACTTCATTTCAGCCTTATACATCTTCCGTGATATAAAGACATCACCATCGTCCCGCCGACCTCGCCATGCCATTTCGCCTGCGCACGCTAACAGCCTTGCTGCTCGCTACTGGAGCGTACTACCTGCTGGCGCGGTTGGGTCTGATGCTTGCACTGGCACCGAGCAATGCCAGCCCAATCTGGCCTCCCTCGGGCTTCGCGCTGGTCCTGCTGCTGCGCTTTGGACGGCATTTGTGGCCCGCGATCCTGGCCGGCGCTTTCCTGGCCAACCTGGCCGTTTTCCAGAGCAACAATGCCGCCTCCTTGCCGGTCTTGCTGACCGTTTCGCTGGCCATCGCAGTCGGCAATGCGGCGGAAGCGATGGTGGCCAACTGGCTGTCCCAGCGCCTGGGCATTGCTAGCCTTGGCCTGCATTCCCAGCGCGAGGTCTACAAGTTCGGTGGCGTTGCTGCCGTGTCCGCGCTTGCTTCGGCAACAGTGGGCGTGCTCTCGCTTGAACTCTCCCGCATCGTCCCGCCCGCGCTGGCCTGGCAAGTCGCCGCCACCTGGTGGACCGGCGACTTCCTTGGCCTGTTGCTTCTGGCGCCGTTGGCCATGGCGCTCCCTGCGCGGCCAGCCTGGCCGCAATGGACGCCGGGACAGATCGGATTCCTCGCCACCCTGCTCTTCTCGACGCTGGCTGTCTTCCTGACCGACTCCCACCTCGCAGTTGCCCAGTTCCTGCCATACGGCCTGCTGTTCTTCCTGGCGCTGGCTGCAGTGAACCGCTGGCGTTCCATGGTGCGCATCTCGCTGGCCATCATTGCCAGCGTTGCCATCCCGGCCACAGTCATGGACCACGGCCCCTTTGTTTCAGGGGTCCTGCATCACTCCCTTTTGTCGCTGTCGACCTACCTCGCCATCAGCAGCATCCTCGCATGGGTGCTGGCCACCGAAGAAGACCCGGCCCTGGCGGAGAGCTATGTCTGGACACCGATCCTGATCCTGCTGGCCTGCATGTCCCTGACTGTCGGCGCCTGGGGCTGGATCACGTATGACACCGAATCGCGCACCAGCGAGCGCTTCCAACGCGCCGCCGACAACGTACGTGAAACGATCCGCCTGCGCATGGAAGGCTACGAATCGCTGCTGCGTGCCGGCGCCGCCCTGTTCAACGCCTCGGTCAGCGTCGAGCGCGATGAGTGGCAGCAGTTCGTGGCGGGACTTGACGTGCCGAACCAGTATCCGGGTGTGCTCGGCGTGGGCTTCGCGCGCTTTGCACCGGCGGGCGCGTTGGCGGCATTGAACAAGGAGCTGCGGGTATGGCCGGATGGCGACCGCGACTTGCATGCGGCCATCGTCTACCTTGAGCCGCGCTCGGAACGCAACAACGTCGCCCTGGGTTATGACATGATGTCCGAACCCACGCGCCGCGATGCGATGGTGGCCGCGATGCAAAGCGGCAAAATGACGGCCAGCGGCCCGATCACGCTGGTGCAGGAAATCGCAGGCCCCAAGCAGGCCGGCTTCCTGATGTTCAATCCCGTCTATCGCACGAATGCGGCGGGCCGTCGCGAACTGCAGGGATTTGTATACAGTCCCTTCCGCATGGGCGACCTGATGCAGGGGATCTTTGGCAACGGATTACGCGAGGTGCGGCTCGATGTCCATTTCCAGGACACCAAGGGACAGCTCATGTACACCAGCGCCCGCAGCGGCATGGGCCAGAGCTTTACACGACTATCGAGCCTGCAATATGTGCCCGTCGGCGACAATGGCCAAACCTGGGCCTTGAACATCCACCCGACTTCCTTGTTCGACGCCGCGGTGGACCAGGGCAAGTCCTTCCTGGTGCTGGTCATGGGCACGCTGATCAGCCTGCTCTTCTTCGGCGCCAGCCGCAACCTGGTCCACGAGCGCATCGCCGCCTTGCGTGCCAAGGACCAGTCGGCCAGGCAGCTGGAACAGCAAACCGCCAGCCTGGAGGAATCCGAAGCGCGCTTCAAGCTGCTCACCTCGCATATCCGCAACCATGCGATCGTGCTGCTCGACCCGACCGGCATCATCACCACCTGGAACGAGGGCGCCGAGAAGCTGTTTGGCTACACGGCAGCGGAAATTGTCGGCCAGCCCCTGCAGCGGCTCTCCACCGAGAGCCATGCGATCACCAGCATGACGCTGGCCCTTGAACACGGCCAGTACGAAGCGACTTCGCTGCGCCGCCGGCGCGACGGCAGCACCTTCCTCGGCCTGAAGCAGCTGTTCCCGGTGCATGACGACCATGGACACTGCATCGGTTACGCCATGATCATGCGCGACGTGACCGCCGAACGGGCTGCCGAGAAAGAACTGAACGACGCCAAGACCCAGGCCGAATCGGCCAGCGCGGCCAAGAGCGCGTTCGTGGCGAACATCAGCCACGAGTTGCGCACGCCGATGAATGCAGTGCTGGGCGTCAGCCAGATCCTGTCGCGCACGCCGCTCAATGCCGAGCAACGCCAATACCTCGACATGGTTTCCGGCGCCGGCCGTTCCCTGCTGGCCCTGCTCAACGACGTGCTGGACTTCTCTAAAATCGAAGCCAACAAGCTGGAACTGGCCGAGGACGATTTCCTGGTCGAAGACGTGCTCAGCGCGCTGGCCGCCGTCATGGCCATGACCAGCGCCGAAAAGGGCCTGGCACTGTCGCTGTGCGTCGAGGCCGACGTGCCGCTGTCGCTGCATGGCGATGTGCAGCGCGTCCAGCAGGTCCTGCTCAACCTGGTCAGCAATGCCCTCAAATTTACGGAACGCGGGACCGTCAGTGTCCACGCCTGCCGCGATCCTGCGCGGCCGGGCATGCTGCGCTGGGAAGTCAGCGATAGCGGTATCGGCATCAGTGCCGAGCAGTTGCAAAGGCTGTTTACGCCGTTCAGCCAGGCCGATGCCTCGATGGCGCGCCGCTACGGCGGTACCGGGCTGGGACTGGCCATTTCCCAGCGGCTGGTGCAAATGATGGGCGGTTCGATCGAGGTGGCAAGCACGCTGGGCCGCGGCACCACCTTTACCTTCCTGATGCCGCTGCGCGAGGGCGAGCTGCCCGACCCGTATGCGTTGACCGCGGCGCGGCGCAACTGGCGCGTGCTGTATGCAGATCCCAAGCAGGACTTGCATGACGACGTGGTCCAGTTGGCGGCGCGCTGGGGCTGGCGTTGTGACACGGTCGATTCTGCCGCCGGCATCGTCGCTGCGCTGGCGCGCGGCAACTACGATTTGCTGATTTATGACAGCAGCCTGGCAGCTAGCGCGCGGTCGGCCAATGTGGCGCAGCGGATCTGCCTGCGCAGCGGCGTGCCGGCGGCGGCTGGCGGCACCGTGCACGATCCCGAACTGCTGCGCCCGCTGACCCGCTCTGCCCTGTATCACGCCCTGTCCGGCCAGCCAGACAAAGCTGCCGCGCCAACCGGATCCACCCTGGGGGCGTTCAGCCGCGGCAGCCAGGCGCTGGAAGGGGTCTCGATCCTGCTGGCGGAAGACAATGCGCTCAACCAGCTGGTCGCGCGCAGCATGCTGGAGGCGGTTGGCGCCACCGTCCATATCGTCGAGAACGGCCAGCTGGCGCTCGACTTCCTGCGCGGCGGCCTGCATCCGGTCGACCTGGTCCTGATGGACGTTCAAATGCCGGTGATGGACGGCTTCAGCGCCACCCAGGTCATTCGCACGGAGCTGGGACTGGATATCCCCGTGCTCGCAATGAGCGCTGGCGTCACCCTTGGCGAGCGCGCCGAGTGCGAAGCGGTCGGCATGAATGGCTTTGTCGCCAAACCAGTCGACGTGGATGACTTAATTACAACGATTTTGCGCTTTGTGCATGCCAGGGTGCGCAATTGAAATCTATCGAAATGACACAAACGCTATAATTAACCAGCAGTCATTAACTTTTTGGAAATAAATGAAAAAGCTTTTGGTCGGGGCTACTTTTGCTGCCCTGTCGGTGCCGGCGCTTGCCGACACTTTTTCGGTGATCGACAACCAGCCCTTATCCGAACTTTGGGTAAATCCCGGCTTTTACTCCTATCACTTCCAGCGCGACAAGGGATTCGATGACACCAATCCCGGCTTTGGCGCCGAATACCGCTTTTCCACAGTTGCCTCGGTAACCGCTGGCCGTTTCCATAATAGCGACCGCCAGATGTCGAATTACGCCGGCGTCTATTACCAGCCCTGGGCCATCGGCCCGGTCCGGTTGGGAGCCGTGATTGGCGGCTTCAATGGCTATCCGAAAATGCGCGATGGCGGGTGGTTCCTGGCGGCAATTCCAGTCGTCAGCGTGGAATATCAACGCGTTGGCGTTAACTTTGCTATCGTACCTACATACAAGGAGCGTTTGCATGGCGCCCTGTCCGTGCAGCTCAAGTTCAAACTGA
>Ga0102595_100648_pt1 | contig 21081 bp, 18 predicted proteins | sample Araplaol_mTSA_r2_2_FD_76864 | JGI IMG/M metagenome (GOLD analysis project Ga0102595, IMG submission 76864) | Arabidopsis root microbial communities from North Carolina, USA - plate scrape MF_Col_mTSA_r2 (SPADES assembly) (version 2) | ecosystem: Host-associated > Plants > Roots > Endosphere...
ATCCACTCCCGGCCGAACAGCGCACCCACCATGGGCAGGGCCAGCGGCGCCGACAAAGCGGCGGCCAGCGCGACAGGCCACCAGGCGGCGGCGGGTTTGTTGGCGCGGCTTTCGCCGGCCGCCGGGATGTCACGCGCCTGATAGCCGGCCTTGGCCACCGCCTCGATCAGCGCGGGCAGCATGGCGGCGCTGCCGGCCACGCTGACTTCCGCGGTTTCGGTCGCGAGGTTGACGCTGGCCGAGAGCACGCCTGGCACCTGCTGGAGCGCTTTTTCCACGCGCGAGACGCAGGAGGCGCAAGTCATGCCCTCTATCCTGAGCCTCAAGGTTTGTTCGGCCACGCTGTAGCCGGCTTTCGCGACGGCGGCCTTCAAGGTATCCATGCCGACATCGCCGCGTGCCTTGACGCTGGCCTGCTCGGTTGCGAAATTGACGCTGACGTCCTGCACGCCGGGGACATCGGCCAGCGAGCGTTCCACGCGCGCCACACAGGACGCGCAGCTCATGCCCTGGACGGGAAACCGCCATTCGGCCAGCGCGGCGGCGGCGGGCGGGATTTTCAGGGAGGAAGTGGTGTTCATGGGAGGCAGTCTGAACCTTACCATCATGGGAGGGTCAAGCCCCGGGGACAATAGCCACAGCCGCGGGGAGGGCTTGGCCGGCCTGGCTGGACTTTGTCCCCGTGGGAAGGTTCAGACTCCTCCCAACCCTTTTAATAACGCCCAAGAGGTTCTATGGAATTCACGATCCCCGCCATGAGCTGCGGCCACTGCGCCAACGCCATCACCAAGGCTGTCAAGGCACTGGATCCAGCCGCGCAGGTCAATGTGGACCTGGCGTCCAAAAAAGTCGTGGTCCAGACCCCCCGGGACCGGCAGGCCGTGGCCGCGGCGCTCGCGCAGGCGGGTTATCCCGTACAGTGAGGCAGCGCCGCGCGGCGGCAAGGCCTTGGGGCGTCGATAGAATGGCCCTTCCTCCACCCTTCAAGCCGCCTAGTGTCCGACCGATTCGCCGTCCTTCCCCAATACCTGTTTCCCAAGCAGGCGCTGACTTCCTTTGCCGGTTTTGTGGCTTCGCGCGAACGCGGCTGGGTCACGACGGAAATCATCCGCCGCTTTGTCGCCAAGTACCGGGTCAACATGGAGGAGGCGCTGAACCCCGACATCGCCAGCTACCTGACCTTCAACGACTTTTTCACGCGCGCGCTCAAGCCCGGCGCGCGGCCGCTCGCCGCGGCCGAGCTGGTGTCGCCGGTGGACGGCGCGATCAGCCAGTTCGGCGCCATCGAGAAAGACCAGATATTCCAGGCCAAGGGCCACCGCTACTCCACCACCGCGCTGGTGGGCGGCGATGCGGCGCTGGCCGCGCGCTACCAGGACGGCCACTTCGCCACGCTCTACCTGAGCCCCAGGGACTACCACCGCATCCACATGCCTTGCGACGGCCGGCTGGTGCGCATGGTCTACGTGCCCGGCGAGCTGTTTTCGGTCAATCCCGTCACCGCGCGCGGCGTGCCGGGCCTGTTCGCGCGCAACGAGCGTGTGGTCTGCGTCTTTGAGTCGGCGCGCGGGCCTTTTGTGCTGGTGCTGGTCGGCGCGACGATTGTCGGCAGCATGGCCACGGTGTGGCACGGCGTGGTCAACCCACCGCGCGGCAAGGAAGTGCGGCAGTGGGACTACCCCGACGAGCCGACCTCCGCGATACGCCTGAAGCAAGGCGAGGAAATGGGCCGCTTCCTGCTGGGCTCCACCGTCGTCATGCTGTTTCCCAAGGGGCCGCTGCAGTTCAATCCCGAATGGGCGCCCGGCCGCGAGATCCGGCTGGGCGAGGCTATGGCCTCCTAGCCCTGAGCGGGGGGCGTAAAGCCCAGGCGCTTTAAAAACGCCATGGCCGCGGCAGGCGCCCTTTCCTTGGCGCCGTTGATGAAATACACAAACACGTCGCGCGGCTTTCCCTGCGCCGGGGCTTCTTCCAGCGTTGGCAGGTCCCCGGGCGCACCGCCTGCGGCCCATTGCCTTGCACGTTCAGCCCAGGCGTACAGCGCACCTTCCTCATAGCCGGTCTCCAGGCCTGCCTCGCTCATCATGAGGCGGGCATAGGCAAAGTCGCCCGTGAGGTCGGCGAAGGACGGGAACTTGTCAGCGTCGGTAAACACCGTCGCGACCCTGTAACGGCGCGCCAGCGCGAGGTAGTCGGGCGACATGAAACTTTCATGGCGCACGTCGACCACATGGCGCAGCGCGAGGCCGTCCACCTGTTTGGGCAGCAGCGCCAGAAAGGCCTCGAAATCCCCGGCCTCGAACACCTTGCCGGGCATGAATTGCCAGACGATGGGGCCCAGCTTGCCGCCCAGCTCGCTGATGCCGCTTTCGGTGAAGCGCCGGATGGACTCGCCCGCCTCGGCCAGAACCCGGCGGTTGGTCGCGTAGCGCGAGGCCTTGAGGGAAAACACGAAGTTGTCCGGGGTTTCGTCATGCCATTTTTTGAAGCTGGCCGGCTTGAGCGTGCCGTAATAGGTGCCGTTGACCTCGATGGCGCTCAGCTGGCGGCTGGCGTACTCGAGTTCCCGGCTGTGCGGCAGGCCGGGTGGAAAAAAGCTGCCGCGCCAGGGCTCAAAAGTCCAGCCGCCCACCCCCGCGCGTATGCGGGCATCGGCGGTGGAAGGCGCGGCGGAAGATGGCGCTTGCGCGCGGCTGGTGGGTGTCATGGCGGCTCCGTGGCGTACTTGTCTGGTCTCTCGTCCAAATAGAGGAGATATCTTTGCCCTCGCCCGGCGCCGGCGCTGTAGGTTGAATTCTCCAATTGCGGGTCTATGTGGCGTGGTCTGTGCCGGAAGCGTACAGTAGCAGCTGCCGCAGCAAAACGCTGTCCTAAAAAGCCGACATTTTTCTCCCGGAGCCTTTCCCATGAACGCCCCATTGCACCGCGAAATTCCCGCCAGCATCCTCAATGCCGCCCAGGCCCTGTCCCAGGTCACGGCCCAGTGGGACGGCGACATCGTCAAACAGATCACCGACTACATTTCCATCCCCGCCAAGTCCCCCACTTTCGATAGCGACTGGGCGCAGCACGGTTTCATTGACACCGTCATGCGCAATGCGGCAGCCTGGGTCGAGGCGCAGAAGGTCGAAGGCCTCAAGCTGGAGATCGTGCGCATCGAAGGCCGCACGCCGGTGCTGTTCTTTGAGATCCCGGCCACACGCGCCGATTCCACACAAACCGTGCTGATGTACGGCCACCTCGACAAGCAGCCCGAATTCACCGGCTGGCGCAATGACCTGAGCCCCTGGACCGCCAAGTATGAGGACGGCAAGCTCTACGGCCGCGGCGCCGCCGACGACGGCTACGCCGTCTATGCCAGCATTGCCGCGGTGCAGGCTCTCAAGGCGCAGAACGTCCCGCATCCGCGCATCGTCGGCCTGATCGAAACCTGCGAGGAAAGTGGCTCCTACGACCTGCTGCCCTACGTCAACGCGCTGCGCGAGCGGCTGGGCGAAGTCGCGCTGGTGGTGTGCCTGGATTCCGGCGCCGGCAACTACGACCAACTGTGGCTGACCACCAGCCTGCGCGGCAACGCGGCCGGTGTGCTTAAGGTGGAAATCCTCACCGAAGGCGTGCACTCCGGCGACGCCAGCGGCCTGGTGCCTTCGAGCTTTCGCATCATGCGCCAGGTGCTGGACCGCCTCGAGGACAGCAAGACTGGGCGCCTGCTGCCGCAGAGCTTTCACTGCGAAATCCCGGCCGATCGCCTGGCCCAGGCGCAGGCCACCGCCAAAATCCTCGGTGACGAAATCTACAAGCGTTTTCCGTGGGCGCATTACGACTGCGAAGGCTCCAGTACCTTTGCCTTGCCCACCACCACCGACCCGGTCGAAGCCCTGCTCAACCGCACCTGGCGCCCCACACTGAGCGTGACCGGCGCCGAAGGCTTTCCGGCGCTCAAGGACGCTGGCAATGTGCTGCGCCCCTACACCGCCTTCAAGCTCTCGCTGCGGTTTCCGCCGCTGATCGATGCCGGCGCGGCGGTGCAGGAACTCAAGGCCCTGCTCGAAGACAACGCGCCCTACCAGGCCAAAGTCACCTTTGAAAGCAACGGCGGGGCTACCGGCTGGAACGCGCCCAGCACGGTGTCCTGGTTCGAGAACGCGCTCAACGACGCCTCGCAAAGCTTTTTTGGCGCGCCCTGCGGCACCATAGGCCAGGGCGGCACCATTCCGCTGATGAACATGCTGAGCAAGGGCTTTCCCAAGGCGCAGATGATGGTCTGCGGCGTGCTGGGCCCCAAGAGCAACGCCCACGGCCCCAACGAGTTTCTGAACGTGCCCTACGCCAAGAAGCTGACCGCCGCGGTCGCGCACGTCATGGCCCGCGTCCCCGGTTGATTCGGGTGCGGCGCCCTTTTCCTTCGCATCGCGGCCTGCCGCGCGCGCTTGCCACAGGCCAGGCTTTCGCCGCCGCATGCATTCGACCATCCTAGCCCCCTTCACCGCCCGCGATGGCGAGAACCTGGCCTTGTACGAGTGGCCGCTGGACGCCTGGGCCGACGAAATGGGCCCACACGCGCCGCCGCCGCGCGCCGTCGTGCTGCTGGTGCACGGCCTGGGCGAACACGCCCTGCGCTACGACCATGTCGCGCGCCAATTGATGGAATGGGGTTTTGCCGTGCGCGCTTACGACCAGCGCGGCCACGGCGAGTCCGGCGGCGCGCGCGGCGTGCTGCCCGCTGACAGCACCTTGCTCGAGGACCTGGCCGAGGTGGTCGACGACACGCGGCTGCGCTGCATGCGCCTGCTAAAGGAGTCTCCCTCGCACCATGCGTCGGCCGAGTCCGACCATATCCCGCTGGTACTGCTGGGCCATAGCCTGGGCGGCCTGGTGGTGAGCCGTTTTGTCTCGCTGGGCATACGTCCCGTCGAAGGCCTGGTGATGTCTTCGCCGGCGCTGGATGCGGGCCTCAATCCCCTGCAGAAACTGCTGCTGGCCTTCATGCCCAGGCTGGCCCCCGACTTTTGCGTGGGCAACGGCCTGGACCCGCACTATCTTTCGCACGACCCGGAAGTGGTCAGGAAATACCTGGCCGACAAGCTGGTGCACAACAGGATTTCGCCCCGGCTGGGCAAGTTCATCGCGACGGCCGGCCCCGCCACGATAGCGGCCGCCGCCCAGTGGCGCACGCCCACACTGCTGATGTATGCGGGCGCGGACCGCCTGGTTGACCCGGCGGGTAGCCGCGCTTTCGCGGAAAGCGCCGCGAGTTCACGCGCGGTCAAGCCCGGCACGGTGACCGCGCGCTGCTTTGAGGGCCTCTACCACGAGATATTCAACGAAACCGACTCGGCGCCGGTGTTCGACACGCTCAAGGCCTGGCTGGACGCGCGTTTCTAGGCTTGCGCCAACTCAAAAAAATCAGCGGGCCTGCTTCAGCAGGCCGCCCAGCATGCCCATCAGGTCCTCGCCGTTGCCCAGGCCTTGCTCGGGCGCCTGGCCTTCGGGCGTCAGGTGGTTGATGAGGCCCGGCAGGATGTGGGAAAGCTGGCTGGCGGCATCGCCGGGATCCAGCCCCAGCTTTGCGGCGATGTCGGATACGGTGCCGGCGCCCAGCGCGCTGGTGACCTGGTCGCCGGAGACGGGCTGGTTGGCCCCGCTGCCTATCCATGACTGGATGGCGTCGCCCAGGCCGGCTTGTTCGAACTTGCTGACCAGCCCACCCAGGCCGCCCTGGCCGCCGTTGTTGGCCAGCATGTCCGTGGCGACCTGGATCAGCTGCGGATTGCTGGCCAGCATGCCGATGAGGCCGCCCAGGCCCGCGCCGGCCTGGCCTTGCTGGCCGTTGTTGTTGAAGACGCTGCCCAGGACTGAATCAAGCAAACCCATGACGAACTCCTCAAATGAGGTGAAATAAAAACGGGAGAAAACGGGAGACACAACCGTGGAAGGCTTCAGGCATTCTGTTCCCTGCGCCGGCCCAGTGCAAGCCAGGCCAGCAAGGCGCCGGTCAGGCCCAGCGGCAGCAGCGAACCGAGGTTGAGCAAAGCCCAGCCCTGGGTTGTGACCAGCACGCCGGAAGCCAGCGAAGAAACCGCCAGCACGGCAAAAATGCAGAAATTGAGCGCGCCCTGCGCCTTGTCTTTTTCTTCGGGGCGGTAGGCCGTGAGCGCCAGCGTAGTGGCGCCGGTGAACAGGAAATTCCAGCCCAGCCCCAGCAGGAAAAGCGCCCCCAGGAACTGCTTGAGGTCCACGCCCGAGAGTGCGATCAGCACGCACAGCACGTTGAGCGCCAGGCCCGCCGCCATGATGGGCAGGGTGCCGAAGCGGCGTATCAGGTGGCCGGTGAAAAAGCCCGGCGCGAACATGCCGATCACATGCCACTCCAGCACCAGCGCGACGCTGGAAAACGGCAGGCCGCAGACCTGCATGGCGATGGGCGTGGCGGCCATCAGCAAATTCATCACGCCAAAACCCAGGGCGCCGGCGGCCGCGGCCACGATAAAGACCGGTTGGCGCATGATTTCAGAAAGCGGACGCCCTCCCCGGGCCGCATGTGCCTCGGGCGGCGGCGGGAACCGGATGAAGGCCAGCAAGGCCATGGACAGCAGCGCCACGCCCGCCAGCGCCAGGTAGGCGCCGGCGAAGGGCACGGCGGTCAGCTCCCGCGTATGTGCCGCGAGGTTGGGCCCGGCGACGGCGCCCAGCAGGCCGCCGGCCATGACCAGCGAAATCGCTTTTTCGCGAAAGGCCGGCAGGGCCAGCTCGGCCGCGGCGAAGCGGTAGAGCTGCGCGTTGGCGCTGTAGTAGCCGGCCACCACCGTGGCCGTCACCAGCAGCCAGAAGTTGCGGCTGTAGGCCGCATAGCAGCACAGCAGGGCCGAGGCCACGGCCACCAGCAGGCCCAGCTGGAAAGAGGTCTTGCGCCCGAAGCGCGATTGCGTGCGCGCCACCACCGCGGTCGACAGCGCACCGCCCACCACATACCCCATGACGGGCAGGGTGGCCATCCAGCCCAGCGGCGCCAGGTTCAGGCCGACCAGGCCGTTGATGGCGATGAAGGTGACGTTGTTGGTCAGGAACAGGCCCTGGCAGACGGCCAGCAGCCAGAGGTTGCGGTTCATGCGGCGGCACCCAGCGTCAGCAGCGAGAGGCAGGCCAGCGGCGCGGTTTCGGCCCGCAGCACACGCGGGCCCAGCGTGACGGGGCTGAAGCCGCCGGCGATGGCCGCGGCCTCTTCGGCGGGGCTCAGGCCGCCCTCGGGGCCGCTCAAAAACGTCAGCGCGCCGTTGCCCGGCACTGCCTGGGCCAGCGGGCGGCTGCCCTCGCGCAGCGACAGCAGCATGCGGCTGCCATCCGCGGCCGCGTTCCCGGTGCCCTTGAGCCAGTCGGCCAGGCTGGCGACCTCGTGGATCAGCGGGATGCGGCTGCGGCCGCACTGTTCGCAGGCGGCGATGGCCACGCCGCGCCAGTGCGAGATTTTTTTGTCGGCGCGCTCGCCCTTCAGGCGCAGCACGCTGCGCTCGCTCATCAGGGGCTGGATGCTGGCCGCGCCCAGCTCGGCGGCTTTTTCCACCAGCCAGTCCATGCGCTCGTTGGCCGGCATGCCGACCGCCAGGTGGATGGCGCGGCCGGCCTCGCGCGAAGTCGCTGTGTACGCGCCAATGGTGACCTCGACCTCGCTGCGGCCCATGCGCGCGACCGTGGCGCCAAACTCCCCTTCGCTGCCGGGCAGGCCGTCGCCCCGGCCGTTGAACAGCGAGAGGGCATCCCCGGGCTGCAGCCGCAGGACCTGCACGTGGCGGGCGGCGTCCGGCGGCAGCTGGACTGTCGTGCCCGGCACCAGCGCGATGTCGGCGTAGAAACGGGCATTCATGGCATGGCCTTAAAACGTGTAGCCCACGCGGGTCTCATTGCCTTCGATCTCGTCGAGCAGCACCATCAGCGGGCCCAGCTGCCGGTAGCGCGCGGCAGTGTTGCGCGCGTATTTGATGAAGCGCGGGGTGTCGGCCAGGTACTTGGGCTTGCCGTCGCGCAGCGTGAGGCGTGCGAAAATACCCAGAATTTTGAGATGGCGCTGCAGGCCCATCCATTCGACGGCCCGGTAAAACTCGCCGAAATCGTCACCGACCGGCAAGCCCGCCTTGCGGGCCTTTTGCCAGTAGCGCACGGTGATGTCGAGCACAAAATCCTCTTCCCAGCTCAGAAACGCATCGCGCATCAGGCTGGCGATGTCGTAGGTGATGGGGCCGTAGACCGCGTCCTGGAAGTCAAGCACACCCAGTGGCGGCGCATCAGCGGGCGTTGTGGATACGCCATCCGGAATCATCAGATTGCGCGGCATGAAGTCGCGGTGCACGAACACCCGCGCGCCGTCGAGCGAATTCAGGTTGCTGGCCTTGATCTGCGCGAAGAGGACGTCGAGTTTGTCCTGCAGGCCGGTGTCTAGCGCGAGGCCGCGGTGTTTGGCGACGTACCAGTCCGGAAACAGCGAAAGTTCGCGCGACAGCAGTGCGTCGTCATAGGGGGGGAGCACGCCGGGCTGCGACGCGAGTTGCCAGCGAATCAAGGCCTCCACCGCATCCATATACAAGTCATAGTGCGCAGGCGTCGGGCTGGCAATGGCCTCAACTGCGGCGGGTGGGGCGATCACTTCCATCATGGTCCGCGCGCCCAGGTCGCTCAGCAACATAAAGCCCAGGGATTCGTCCCATGCCAGCACGCGCGGCGCGTTCAGGCCTGCGCCGGCCATCAGGCCTGCGACCTTGACAAAGGGCTTGCAGTCCTCCTGCGCGGGCGGCGCATCCATGATGATGCAGCTGCCTTCGCCCGACGCGGCGTCCACCCTGAAATAACGGCGAAAGCTCGCGTCGGCGGAGGCCGGCCTCAATGTGTTGGCTTGCAGGTGGTGCTGGCGGGCCGTGGCGGCCAGCCAGTGCTCGAAGGCGGCGGCGCGTGCGGGATCGGCCCAGGCGATGGATGGTGCGGTCATGCTTGCGAAGCCTTCGCCGGGCGCGCGGCCGGGCTCGGGTTCGGCATTGTGGGGAGGGGATGGAGGGTCATGGATAATCAGGCCTGATTTTACAAACGGGTTTATCTCACATAAACGATGCGCCGCGCATCCCCCTCGCCTTTTATTCTCTCCCCGGTAGCTCTTGCTGTCTCCAGGCTGGCTGTGTTTTGCGCCACGCTGGGGATGACTGTTGCCGGGACGGCGCACGCCCAGGCGGCGCCGGAGGCACCGCGAGGCGCGTCCGCCGCCGCGACGGCGGAGCCGGTGGAATCCGGGGGCGGGCTCAAGCTCAAGCCCTCGCCCAAGCTGGCCGAGGAAGTCTCCAACGACCCGGAGAACCGGGGCCCGACCTTTGTCTTCGGCGACCGTATTTCGGGCCGCCCCGACCTGGAGACGGTGATCGACGGCAATGCGGAGCTGCGCCGCGGGGCCACCTCTATCCGTGCCGACCGCATTGAGTATTACCAGCCTGACGACCAGCTCAAAAGCCGCGGCAATGTCCGTATCAACCGGGCCGGCAACCGCTTTGACGGCCCGGAGCTGGAACTCAAGCTGGACCGGTTCGAGGGCTTTTTCACCACTCCCGGCTACCGTTTCCTGAGTAATGGCGGCAACGGCCGGGCGCAGCGGGTCGACTTCCTCGATGAAAACCACCTGACGGCCCAGCGCGCCAGCTACACCACCTGCGAGCGCGGCGATGAAGCGAGCTGGGAGCCGGCCTGGGTGCTGCGCGCCAGCAGCTTCGAGTTCGACCTGGAGACCGAGGTCGGCGTGGCCCGGGGGGCCGTCGTCCGCTTCAAGGACGTGCCCATCCTGGCTTTTCCCAAGTTCAGTTTTCCACTCAGCGACAAGCGCAAGTCGGGGCTGCTGCCGCCCAGCATCAGCATGGGCTCGACCGACGGCTTTGAGTTGCGCCAGCCTTATTACTTCGACATCGCGCCGAATCGGGACGCGACCTTTTCCCCGGCGATCATGACCAAGCGCGGCGTAGACCTGGCCGGCGAGTTCCGTTACCTGGAGCCCAGCTACCGGGGCGAGCTGCGCGCCAACTATCTGCCGAATGACAAACTGCGGGACCGGGATCGCTGGTCCTACGGCTACCAGCACACCGGGGTCATTAACACCGGGCTGTCCTCTGTCGGTGCCCTCGGCCTCAACCTCAACCTGAACCGTGTCAGCGACAACGATTACTGGCGCGATTTCCCGGCACGCTCCGGTTACACCACCCAGCGGCTGTTGTCCCAGGATGCCACCCTGTCCTGGAGTCGGGGCTTCTTCTATACCAGCTTGCGTACCCTGAAATGGCAGACGCTGCAGGACGTGACCTCGCCCATCGTCCCTCCCTACGACCGGCTTCCGCAATTGACCGCCAGCTACACCCGGGTGGATGCCCCGCTGGGCGGCCTGGGCAAGGGCTTTGACTGGTCCATCGAGGGCGATTACACGCGGTTTTCCGCGGACCGGACCCTGACGAACCAGCCCAACAGCAACCGGGCCTACACCAAGCTGCAGGTCAGCCGCCCCTGGCTGTCGTCGTCAGGCTTCATCACGCCCAAGGTGCAGCTGCACGCTACCAGCTACCAGTTCGACGCGCCGCTGATCACCGACGGCGCGCGATCGGCCTCGCGTGTCGTCCCGACCTTCAGCCTGGACAGCGGCCTGCAGTTTGAGCGCGAGGCGAGTTTCCTGGGCCGAAATTTCACCCAAACGCTGGAGCCGCGGGCCTTTTATGTGCGCACGCCCTTTCGCGACCAGAGCCGGCTGCCGAACTACGATTCCGGCCTCAACGACTTCAATTTCGCGACGGTGTTCACCGAAAACGCCTTTGTCGGCAATGACCGCATTTCCGACGCGAACCTGCTGACACTGGGCGTGACTTCGCGCCTGCTGGACCCGGCGACCGGCGCCGAGGCCGTGCGCGTGGGCATCGCGCAGCGCCTGCGCTTCGAGGACCAGCGCGTGACCTTGCCCGGCGCGCTGCCCGTCACCGACCGCATCAGCGACATTCTGGTCGGCGCGTCCGTCAACTGGGTGCCGCAGTGGTCTTTCGACAGCACGGTGCAGTACAACCCCAAGACCCGGCAGTCCGAGCGCGCCTCTTTCGGCGTGCGCTACAACCCGAGCAACTACCGCGTCATCAGCGCCGCGTTCCGGCGCCAGCGCAATGTCAGCGAGCAGATCGACGTGGGCTGGCAATGGCCCATCAACGACCTGTGGGGCGACAGGGGCAAGGACCTGGGTGCCGGGCAGGGCCAGGGCGGCGGGCGCTACTACGCGGTCGGACGGCTCAATTACAGCGTGCTGGATAAGCGGCTGGTCGACTCCATCATCGGCGTCGAATACGATGGCTGCTGCTGGATAGGCCGCGTCGTGTTGCAGCGATCGCAGACCGGCACGGGTACTTCGGACACCCGGATCATGTTCCAGCTGGAGCTGGTGGGTTTCTCCCGCATAGGCGCCAACCCCCTGGAAACCCTCAAATCAAATGTCCCGCGCTACCAGTACCTGCGTGAGAAAATCGAGGCTCCAAGCCGCTTTACCACTTATGACTAATCACCGCTTTGTTCCAGAATTTTTCTCGGGCCTGCCGCACCTCGCCGGAACGGCGCTCGCGCTCGCCATGCTGTTGACGGCACAGGCGCATGCACAGGGGCTCAAGCCTTCCGCGCCGCTGCGCCTGTCGTCCGATCCGGTCGCGCGGCCCCCGGCCGGTCAGCGCCAGGCCGATTTCATCGTCGCGGTGGTCAATTCCGAGCCCATTACCAATAGCGAGGTCCGCCTCAAACTGGTCCGCACCGAGCAGCAAATCCTGCAGCAGGGCACGGCGCTGCCGCCGCGCAGCGAATTGGTGGTGCAGGTCCTGGAGCGCATGATCAGCGACAAGGCGCAGCTGCAGCTGGCGCGCGCGTCCGGTGTCCGGATCGACGAAAGCGCCATCCAGGCCGCGGTCCAGAGCGTCGCGAGCCAGAACCAGATCAGCGTGGACGAGCTGCGCAGCCGCCTGAAAGCGGACGGCATCGACTACGCGCAGTTCCGCTCCGAGGTACGTGACGAGCTCCTGGTGGGCCGCCTGCGCCAACGCGAACTCGAGTCACGCGTCAGCGTGACCGAGCAGGAGATCGACCAGTTCCTGCGCGACCAGGAAGGCGGCGGCGCCGAGGCTTCCGCCCTGGCCCTCAACCTGGGCGAAATCCTGGTGGCGGTGCCCGAGAACGCCACGCCCGAGCAGGTCGCGGCGCTGCAGGCCCGAGCCCAGCAGGTGGTCGACCGTGCCCGCGCGGGCGGTGATTTCGCCGCGCTGGCCGCCGAATTCTCCGCTTCCGCCACCCGCACGACCGGCGGCCAGATGGGCCTGCGCACCGCGGACCGCTATCCTCCGCTTTTTGTGGACGCCACCAAAAACCTGCAGACCGGCGGCGTGGCGGGCCCGGTGCGAAGCGGCGCGGGCTTTCACATCCTCAAGGTGATTGAAAAGCGCCAGGGCGGCATGCCCGGCGCGACCGTGACCCAGACCCATGCCCGCCACATTCTGCTGCGGCTGAACCCCAAGGTGACGGAAGCCGCCGCGACCGAAAAACTTGCTGAATTCAAAAAGCGCATCCAGGCCGGGCAAGCCGATTTTGCGGCCCTCGCTCGCGAGAACAGCGATGACGGCTCGGCCAAGGAAGGCGGCGACCTGGGCTGGGCCAGCCCCGGCATGTTTGTGCCCGAGTTCGAAAAAGTCATGAACAGCCTGGCACCCAACCAGGTGTCCGATCCGCTGGTGTCGCGTTTCGGCGTGCACATCATCCAGGTGCTGGAGCGCCGTGACACCCAGCTCTCGCAGCGCGACCAGCGCGAGATCGCGCGCAACGTGTTGCGCGAGAAGAAACAGAACGAAGCCTACGCACTCTGGGCCCAGGAGGTCCGCGGCCGCGCGTATGTGGAGTACCGTGAACCGCCGCAGTGAGATGGCCCCCACGGTCGCTCACTGCGTGTAGCCTGCGGCTTCTCCCTGCCCCTTTCATTACGAGAGGGGCCGCTGCGCCTGCGGTCTGGCAAAGCCAGTCCCGCGGCCCCTGCTGGTTTAGGAATCGAGGCCGCAACACATGAAGCACATCCCCCGCAAACGCTTCGGCCAGCACTTTCTGACCGACCAGGGCATCATCGAAGGCATCGTCCAGGCCATCGCGCCGCGGGCCGGGCAGGCTGTGGTGGAAATTGGCCCCGGGCTTGCCGCCCTGACCCAGCCCCTGGTCGAGCGCCTGGGGAAGCTCACGGTGATCGAACTGGACCGCGACCTGGCCCGGCAGCTGCGCGAGCATCCCCAGCTCAGCGTGGTCGAGTCCGACATCCTCAAGGTCGACATCCATGCGCTGGCGAGCACCGCCTGCGCGCCGGGGCAAAAACTCCGGGTCGTCGGCAACCTGCCGTACAACATCTCCACACCCATCCTGTTTCACCTGCTGGGCGCCGTGGACGTCATTGAAGACCAGCACTTCATGCTGCAAAAAGAGGTCATAGACCGCATGGTGGCGACGCCCGCCACTGGCGACTACGGCCGGCTCAGCGTGATGCTGCAGTGGCGCTACGCCATGGAAAATGTGCTGTTCGTGCCGCCGCAGAGCTTTGACCCGCCGCCGCGCGTGGACAGCGCGGTGGTGCGCATGGTGCCGCATGCGGCGCCGGCGGCGCTGGACGCCAGGCTGCTCAGCGAGCTGGTGCAGGTGGCATTCAGCCAGCGCCGCAAGCTGCTGCGCCACACGCTGGGGCAGTGGCTGGCCGCGCGCGGCTTTGGCGGCACGTTTGACGTGCAGCGCCGCGCCGAGGAAGTGCCGGTGGCCGAGTACGTCGCGCTGGTGCAGGCGCTGCAAGCCTGAACGCCGGCTTTCGGCATAAAAAAAGCCCGTCGATGACGGGCTTTTTTGCGGGCGCCTGCGGCGCCCCCATGGTTTGCTTCAAGCAGCGGCGAGCCAGTAACCCGCGTTAAACGGGCTGCTCATGCGCAATGCCAGAGGTGACACGTCCACCAGTTTGTCGGTAGGCATGACTTCTTCACCTTCTGCAACTGCTTGCTGGGCCTCATTCGCCCGATCCCCTTGGCCGATGTCTGGGGAGCGGGCTACAGAAAAGAATAGAAACATCTGAACGGTATCTTGCGATCCGCCCAGTAGTCCGAGGCATCCCGGAAGATGTCGAGCAGCTGCTCGCGCGCTTCCTTGTCGAATTTGGCGTTGGCCGGAATCTGCTCGAGCACGACGATGAAGCCAGGCTGCGGGCCCGACTTGTGGACCAGGTCCGTCATGCAGTCGTACAGCGCGTCGAAATTCTTGCCGAAGTGGGCCGGGAAGGTGTATTGCGCCGCAATCATGTCCAGCACGTCCTGTTTGCTCTGGGCATTGCCCAGGTTGGCATACAGGAAATGCTGGTTCAGCTGCGTCGCAGCGTCCTGCAGGTCCTGCACCCGGAAGGCGCGTATGGATTGAACGATATTGGGCCGCACGCCGCGCAAGGGCGTTTCACCGTCCTTGCGCACCGGCGTCTCGTTGTCCCGACGAAGTGGTGTATCCATCTCCGCTACTCTTTCTCTGAAGTCAAAAACTCGTAATAACAACCACGGTTCATTTACTGAACGATTCTGCGAAAACTCGCATAGTGGTCGTCGGTGTAATAACAGGCATCCGGGGCGGTGGGTTTCAAGCCGCCACAAACAATGCGCCGGGCTCCCCGGCTGCGTTCATTGGGCGTTCGGACGGTGTATTCGCGGTAGTAACCGCGACGGTTGGCCGGAAGAAGTCGCTCCCGGTTGCCAAACACCACGCCGTCCTTGTCATGCCTGAACGGCCCACCCTGGTAAATCAGCGTCATCATGTCGCGCCCTTGCGGGGGCAATTGGGCCGCTGCGATGGTACCTACCGGCGCCGGTGAATCCGCGCCCTTGGCCTGCACCACGCTGGGGATCAGCCCGCTCAGGCTGGTTGCCAAGACCAGCAGGCCGGCCATTTTGGCTACCTGCCGACGTCCCCACCCATTGCGCAACATGAAAAAGAAGCCTTTCCTGAACCCAGGGTCCTCCCGCCGATTTCGGGTTAACCCTTAAATTTCAAGAGAGCTAGTTTGCCGCAAGTGGCCGGAAAACGCAAGTGGCTGCTGAAAATTTAGGCAGTAAAGACAGGGCTTATTGCCTAAATAAGTTAGTACTGGCTATCTAATTCAGGCTTATCGGGCCGCGTTGGCGTCCGCTACCGTGAGGGCCGTCATGTTGACGATGCGGCGCACCGTGGCGGTGGCGGTCAGGATGTGCATGGGTTTGTTCGCACCCAGCAGCACGGGGCCGATGGCGATGTTGCCGCCGGCCGCCGTTTTGAGCAGGTTGTACGAAATATTGGCCGCATCAATATTGGGCAGCACCAGCAGGTTGGCCTCGCCGGCCAGCGTGCTGTTGGGCATGATCAGGCCGCGCGCGTCGGCGTCCAGTGCCATGTCGCCGTGCATTTCGCCGTCGACTTCCAGCCAGGGCGCTTTTTCGCGCAGCAGCTCCAGCGTGCGGCGCATCTTCAAGGCGCTGGGCAGGTTGGAGGAGCCGAAGTTCGAGTGCGACAGCAGGGCCGCCTTGGGCTTGATGCCGAAGCGCATCATTTCTTCGGCCGCCATGGTGGTGATCTCGGCGAGCTGCTCGGCCGTCGGGTCGCAGTTGACGTGGGTGTCGAGCAGGAAGACCTGGCGATTCGGCAGCAGCAGGCCGTTCATGCAGGCGTAGGTGTTGACGCCCTCGCGCTTGCCGATGACCTGGTCCAGGTAGTCCAGGTGGTGGGCGGTCGTGCCCCAGGTGCCGCAGATCAGGCCGTCCACGTCGCCCTTGTGCAGCAGCATGCCGGCGATCAGCGTGAGGCGGCGGCGCATTTCGATCTTGGCGATCTGCACGGTGACACCGCGGCGCTCCATCATGCGGTGGTAGGTCTGCCAGAAGTCGCGGTAGCGGTGGTCCTGCTCGACGTTGACCACGTCGTAGTCGAGTTCTTCCTTCAGGCGCAGGCCGAATTTTTCGATGCGCTGGGCGATGATGGCGGGCCGGCCTATCAGCGTCGGCCGTGCCAGGCCCTCGTCCACCACGATCTGGCAGGCGCGCAGCACGCGCTCTTCCTCGCCTTCGGCATAGGCCACGCGCTTGCGGCTGGCGGCCTTGGCGGCCGCGAAGATCGGCTTCATGACCGTGCCCGAGGCATAGACAAAACTCTGCAGCTTGTCGCGGTAGGCGTTCATGTCCTGGATGGGCCGCAGGGCCACGCCGCTGTCGGCCGCCGCCTGTGCCACCGCCGGCGCGATCTTCATCATGAGGCGCGGATCAAACGGCTTGGGAATCAGGTACTCGGGGCCGAACGCCAGCTTCTCGCCCACGTAGGCGGCCGCCACGACCTCGCTCTGCTCGGCCTGCGCGAGTTCGGCGATCGCATGCACGGCCGCGATTTCCATCTCAATGGTGATGGTGGAGGCGCCGGCATCCAGCGCGCCGCGGAAGATATACGGAAAACACAGGACGTTGTTGACCTGGTTGGGGTAGTCGGTGCGGCCGGTTGCCATGATGGCGTCGTCGCGCACGGACTTGACGTCCTCGGGCGTGATCTCGGGATTCGGGTTGGCCAGCGCCAGGATGATGGGCTTGGCCGCCATCTTGGCGACCATGTCCTTCTTGAGCACGCCGCCGGCCGACAGGCCCAGGAAAATGTCCGCGCCCGCGATCACCTCGCCGAGGGTGCGGGCGTCGGTCTTCTGCGCGAACTGGATCTTGTCCTCGTCCATCAGCTCGGTGCGGCCTTCGTAGACCACGCCGGCCAGGTCGGTCACGAACACGTTTTCACGCTGTATGCCCAGCTTGAGCAGCAGGTTCAGGCAGGCCAGCGCCGCCGCGCCCGCGCCCGAGGTCACCAGCTTGACCTGGCCGGGGCCCTTGCCGACCACTTTGAGCGCGTTCAGCACCGCCGCGCCCACGGTGATGGCCGTGCCGTGCTGGTCGTCGTGGAACACCGGAATCTTCATGCGCTTGCGCAGCTCGCGCTCCACATAAAAGCAGTCGGGCGCCTTGATGTCTTCCAGGTTGATGGCACCGAAGGTCGGCTCCAGCGAGGCGATGATGTCGACCAGCTTGGCCGGGTCTTTTTCGTCGATCTCGATGTCGAACACGTCGACGCCGGCGAACTTCTTGAACAGCACGCCCTTGCCTTCCATGACCGGCTTGGAGGCCAGCGGGCCGATGTCGCCCAGGCCCAGCACGGCGGTGCCGTTGGTCACCACGGCCACCAGGTTGCCGCGGCTGGTGTATTTGAAGGCGTTGTTCGGGTCCTTGACGATTTCCTCGCAGGGCGCGGCGACACCGGGGGAATAAGCCAGGGCCAGGTCGCGCTGGTTGGTCAGCTGCTTGGTCGCTGCGATGGCTACCTTGCCGGGGGTCGGAAACTCGTGGTATTCAAGCGCGGCGCGGCGCAGTTCAGCGCGTTTTTCTTCACGGTCGGCAGGCGTCGCGGCGGTGGGTGTCGGCATCAGCAGGGTCTCCAGCGGGGAACGGTCGGATGACCGTCAATTTCTTGTAAGGGTCTGCGATTGTAGGCCGTTGGAGGGGAAAACCCTAGTAAGTGAATCTACGCAAAAAGGTGGATCGCTTTTGACTTTTGGGCATGGAAAGCCGCGTTGCCGTGGAGCTGCTTCACGATGGCGGCGCGTAGATGTTTTTTGGGCGCTGTAAGCGCGAAATACGGAACAGCAGGCCGGGCTGGCGGCCCGGCCGCTCAGCGTGCCACGCCCAGCAACTGGTCCAGGCGTTCGGGCTGATCGCGCAGCGCCTGGGCCGTGCCCGTGTGCACCACCACGCCGCGGTCCAGCACCACGGCACTGTCGGAAATCGCCAGGATGGCCTGCGGATGCTGCTCCACGATGATGGCGCTCAGGCCTTCTTCGCGGGTGATGCGGCGTATGGCGCGCAGCAGTTCCTCCACGATGATGGGCGCCAGGCCCTCCAGTGGTTCATCGAGCAGCAGCAGTTTCGGATTCAGCACCAGCGCCCGGCCCACGGCCAGCATTTGTTGCTCGCCGCCTGACAGCTGCGTGCCCAGGTTGGTCTTGCGCTCGGCCAGGCGTGGGAACATGGCGTACACGCCCTCGGGGTTCCATTTGCCCGGCCGCGCCACCGCCGTCAGGTTCTCGTGCACCGTCAGCGACTTGAAGATGTTGCGCTCCTGCGGCACCCAGCCTATGCCGTTGGCCGCGCGTTCGTGCGAAGGCAGCCGGTGCAGCGCCACCATGGCCGGGCCGGCGCCGAAGGAGATGGCTCCGCCGTGCTGGCGCGTTGCGCCCGCCAGGGTGTTGATCAGCGTGGTTTTGCCGGTGCCGTTGCGGCCCAGCAGCGCGAGGGTCTGACCTTCGCCCAGCGTGAACGAGACCTCGTGCAGCACCACCGCCTCGCCGTAACCGGCGCGCAGCTTGTCGACCTTGAGCAGTTCAGCCATGGGCCACCTCCCCATGTTCCTCGCCATGGCCCAGGTAGACCGCCTTGACCTGCGGGTCGGCCGCGATCTGCTCGGGCGTGCCCTCGGTCAGCAGCGTGCCGTTGACCAGCACCGTCATGGTGGTGGCGAAGCTGAACACCAGGTCCATGTCGTGTTCGATCAGCAGCACCGAAACATCGGCGGGCAGCGCGGCCACGGTTTGCAGCAGCTCTTCGCGCTCGCCGGCCGGCACGCCCGCCACCGGCTCGTCCAGCAGCAGCACGCGCGGCTCGCAGGCCAGCGCCACGGCGATCTCCAGCAGGCGGCGTTTGCCGTAGGCCAGCACGCGGGTCGGCTGGTCCATCACCTCCGTCAGGTGAAACTGTTCCAGCAACTGCTCGCAGCGCTCGGCCACGGCCTGGTTGCGGCCCAGCGGTTGCCACCATTTCGCGCCCAGGCCGGCCTGCTGCGACACGGTGAGCGCCAGCGTCTGCAGCGGCGTGAGCGAGTCGAACAGCTGGTTGATCTGGAAGGTGCGCACCATGCCGCGCTTGACGCGCTGGTGCGGCGCCAGCCGCGTGATGTCTTCGCCTTCGAGGAAGATGCGGCCTTCGGTGGGTTGCAGCACGCCCGTCAGCAGGTTGACCAGCGTGGTCTTGCCCGCGCCGTTGGGGCCTATCAGCGCATGGCGCGCGCCGCGCCGCAGGTTCAGGCTCACATTGTTGGTGGCGGCGATGCCGCCGAAGCGCATCACCAGGCCTTGCGCGGACAGCACCGCGTCCTGGACCGGCGCGCTCATGGCCGGCCCCCGCGCCGCGGCAGCCAGGTCCAGGGCCGGACCAGGCGCTCGCGGCCCACCAGCACCAGCACCACCAGGAAAAGGCCTATCCAGAAGGTCCAGTATTGCGGCGTGATGGACGAAAGCGCGTCCTGCATCAGCTTGAACACAATCGCCCCGGCCACGCCGCCATAGAGCCAGCCCACGCCGCCCACCACCAGGATCAGCAGCACGTCGGCCGAGCGGTGGAATTCAAACAAATCCAGCGAGGCAAAACCGGTGGTCTGCGTCAGCAGCGCACCGGCCGCGCCTGCCACGCCGGCCGCCACCGTATAGACCACCGCCAGCCGCGACGCGACCGGAATGCCGATGGCCATGGCGCGCAGGCGGTTGTCGCGTATGGCCTTGAGCGTCGCGCCCAGCGGTGAATGCACCAGGCGGCGCATCAGCACAAACAGGATCAGCAACACAGTCAGCGAGTAATAGGCGCCGGTGCGGCCTGAAAGGTCGAATTCGAAGCGGCCCAGCAGCGGGCCCATGACCACACCCTGCAGGCCGTCGGCCCCGCCGGTCAGCCAGTCCAGCTTGTTGGCCAGCTCCAGCAGAATCAGCGCCACGCCCAGCGTCACCATGAGCCGCGTCAGGTCGCTGCCGCGCAGAATGGTCAGCGAACAGACCGCGCCCAGCAGCGTGGCGGTGGTGACGCCCACGGCCAGGCCCAGCAGCGGGTCAGGCATGACCAGCTTGGCGAACAGCGCCGCCGCATAGCCGCCTATGCCGAAGAAGGCCGCATGGCCCAGCGAGACGATGCCGGTGTAGCCCAGCACCAGGTCCAGCGACACCGCGAACAGCGCGACGATGGCGATCTCGTTGATGAGCGATGCATGGCTGGGCATCAGCACCGGCGCGGCAAAGGCGATGAGCCAGAGCACCGGCTCCCAGGGTTTCCAGCGGCTGCTCTTGAGCAGCGATGTCTGGGTGTTGCTCATGTTATTTGCCTCCCTTGCGCACAAAGAGGCCCTGCGGCCGCCAGATCAGGATCACGATCATGAGGCTGTAGACGATGAAGGCGCCCAACTTGGGGATGTAGTACTTGCCCGCCACGTCGGCGATGCCCAGCAGCAGCGCGGCCAGCAGCGGTCCGGTGATGGACGAGGTGCCGCCCACGGCGACCACGATCAGGAAATAAATCATGAACTTGAGCGGAAAGCCCGGGTCCAGGCCCAGCACCTCGGCGCCCAGCGCGCCGCCCAGCCCGGCCAGGCCCGAGCCCACGGCGAAGGTCGAGAGGAACACGATGTTGACATTGATGCCCAGGCCGGCCGCCACGCGCTGGTCGTCCACCGAAGCGCGCAGCCGGCTGCCGAAGCGCGTGCGCGCCAGCAGGTATTGCAGGCCCACCGTCAGCGCCGCGCAGACCGCGATGATGAACAACCGGTAGTGGCCCATGCCCAGCATCCAGGCACCGCTGCCGATCTCGGTGCGGCCCTTGAGCCATTGCGGCAGCTGCACGATTTGCTGCGTCGAGCCGACGAAGTAGTCCACACTGGCCACCGCCATGAACACCAGGCCTATCGAAAACAGCACCTGGTCCAGGTGCGGCTTGTTGTACAGCGGCCGGTACAGCGTGCGCTCCAGCACGCCGCCCAGCAGCGCCGAGCCGATAAAGGCCAGCGGCAGGCACAGCAAAAAGGGCACGCCGAAGTGCTGCATCAGCAGCACGGTGATGTAGCCGCCGGCCATGGCGAAGGCGCCGTGCGCGAGGTTGATGAAATTCATCAAGCCCATGGTCACCGCCAGGCCCACCGCCAGGATGAACAGCAGCATGCCGTAGGCGATACCGTCAA
>Ga0102595_100652_pt1 | contig 20981 bp, 23 predicted proteins | sample Araplaol_mTSA_r2_2_FD_76864 | JGI IMG/M metagenome (GOLD analysis project Ga0102595, IMG submission 76864) | Arabidopsis root microbial communities from North Carolina, USA - plate scrape MF_Col_mTSA_r2 (SPADES assembly) (version 2) | ecosystem: Host-associated > Plants > Roots > Endosphere...
TCGGACGTGGTCGTCATCGGCACGCCGTTCTACAACTTCTCGATCCCGACGCAGCTCAAGGCGTGGATCGACCGCCTCGGTCAGGTCGGCCGCACCTTCAAGTACACCGACAAGGGCCCCGTGGGCCTGGCCGGCGGCAAGACCATCATCGTGGCCTCCAGCCGCGGCGGCGTCTACTCGACCAGCGAAGGCGGCCAGGCCATGGAACACCAGGAGAGCTACCTCAAGGCAGTCTTCGGGTTCTTCGGCATCACCGACGTGCGCATCGTGCGCGCCGAGGGCGTGGCGATGGGCGACGAAGCCCGCAACAGCGCCCTGGCGGCTGCCCGCGCTGACATCCTGGTGGCGACGGCAGAAGCCGCGAACCAGAAGAGCGTCGCGCAGGCTGCCTGAGCACGTTCAGCCTCGCACCATGAAAAAACCGCCCGATGGGCGGTTTTTTCGTTCCGGCCTGCGCGGAATCTCAGGCCGAGTGGCTCTTCACCCAGGCCACGTACTTGTCCATCCAGCCCTGCAGGAACTTCTTCGAGCCCTCGTTGCCGATGTGGCCCTTGTCGTCGAACAGGTCGTCCTTGGCCTGCAGGAACACTTCGGGGGCGCCAAGCGTGGGCACGTCGAGGTAGGCCAGGATGTTGCGCAGGTGCTGCTGCGCCAGCGCGGTACCGATTGCGCCGACCGAGATGCCGACCACGCCGGCCGGCTTGCCTGCCCAGGCGCTCTGGCCGTAGGGGCGCGAGGCGTGGTCGATGGCGTTCTTCAGCACGCCGGGAATGGAGCGGTTGTACTCGGGCGTGACGAACAGCAGGCCGTCGGCCGCCGCGATCTCGGTCTTCAGGCGCTTCACCGAAGCGGCTTGGTTGGCGTCGTCGTCCTGGTTGTACAGCGGCAGGTCGTCGATGCGCAGGCTTTCGAAGGTGAAGTCCGAAGGCGCGAGCTGCGCCAGCGCGAGGGCCAGCTTGTGGTTGAACGAATCCTTGCGCAGGCTGCCGACTATGACGGCGATGCGGGTCTGTGCCATGGGTGAAGCTCCTTTGATGAGGGGGTCGGAAATGACGAACGCGATTATGCGAAGCGCCCAAGACCTTATCCGGAAAAGTTCATGCATTTACACCGTGGCACCCGATCGCTGCCTCGCGATCGATGCGCTCGGGGCATGTCGAACCTGCCCTGCGCCCAGGCCTGCCGGGCGATGCCATCGCGCATCATGTGCCGGACCGCCCGCGCGTGTTCCACCTCTTGCCATTTGCCCGCCGCCGACAGCCGGGGAAGGCGCCCGCTCGAAGCAGGCTGCGGCGATCCCGGGCATCATCGCGGCCGGTCTTTTTTCCTCTGTCGAATACAGGAGCGAAACGCGATGAGATTTCTGGTGGTGGGTGCCGGCGCACTCGGTGGTTATTTCGGCGGCCGTCTGCTGGAGGCGGGACGCGACGTCACCTTCCTGCTGCGCCCGCGCCGCGCGGCCCAGCTCGCCAAGACCGGGCTGGTGGTGCAGAGCCCCTTCGGCAACCTGCAGTTGCCATCTCCGAAGCATGTGCTGGCCGATGGCATCGACGGCCCCTACGACGTGATCGTGGTCGGCAGCAAGGCCTACGACCTCGACTCGACGATGGACTCCTTCGCGCCGGCCGTCGGCCCGGACACGGTGATCCTCCCTCTCCTCAACGGCATGAGCCACATCGACCGGCTCGCCGAGCGATTCGGCAGCGAGCGCGTGCTGGGCGGCCTTTGCATGATCTCCGCCACCCTCGACGACGAAGGCCGCGTGCTGCATCTCAACGACATGCACGGCCTGAGCTTCGGCGAACGCGCGGGCGGCCGCTCGGCGCGGGTCGACGCCATCGCGGCGCAGTTCGCCGGCGCCAAGTTCGATGCCACCGCCAGCGAGAACATCTCGCAGGACATGTGGGAGAAGTGGGTCTTCATCGCCTCGGCCGCCGGCCTCACCAGCCTGATGCACGCCTCCATCGGCGACATCGTGGCCGCCGGCGGGCAGGACGTGGCGCTGTCGATCTTCGACGAGTGCTGCGCCATCGCCACCCACAACGGCTTCGCGCCGCGCCCCGCCGCCGTGCAGCGCGGCCGCGCCATCATCACGGCCGCCGGCTCGCCGATGACGGCCTCGATGTACAAGGACATGGCGCGCGGCGCGGCCGTGGAAGCCGATCACATCGTCGGCGACCTGCTGAGCCGCGCAGCGCCCGGCAACGCCACGGTGCCCACCGTGCTGCGCACCGCCTACGTGCACCTCAAGGCCTACGAGGCGCGACGCGCACGCGAGGCTGCCGCGACTGTCTGAGGATCCGATGAAAGACGCGCTCGCCTTCCTGCACACGGCACAGGTCCACGTGCCGACATTCGAGCGGCTGGCGCGCGAGAACGCTCCCACTCTGCGTGTGCGGCACGTGGTGCGCGAAGAGCTGCTGGCTGAGGCGCGCGTCACCGGCGTCGACGACGCCGACCTCATCGCCCGCGTCAACGAGGCGATGCACGAAGCCGCCGCGGGCGGCGCAAAGGTCGTGGTGTGCACCTGCTCGACCATCGGCGCCATCGCGGAACGCACGCCCTCCGGCGATGCATTCAGAGCCCTGCGCATCGACCGGGCCATGGCCGACAAGGCCGTTCGCACCGGGCCTCGCGTGCTGATCGCCGCAGCGCTCGAAAGCACGCTGGCGCCTACGAAGGCCCTCGTTCTTTCCGCCGCACAGAACGCTGGAATCGCCGTCCAGCCGGCCCTGCTGTTCGTCGAGGACGCATGGCCGCATTTCGAAGCCGGAGCCCACGCGCGCTACATCGAGACACTGGCTGGCGCGATCCGTGCGGCGGCAATCGAGGCCGACGTCGTCGTGCTGGCCCAGGCCTCGATGGCCCCCGTGGCCGATACGCTCGCCGACCTGGGCATCGACGTGCTCAGCAGCCCCGTGCCCGGCACCGCCCACGCGGTGACACTGGCCCTGGCGCTCAGTCCGACTTGAGGATCGTCTCGCCCTTCAGCATCCCCATGTCGCGGATGTTGAAGCGGTGGCGCTTCCAGCCTTCCCAGGTGCGGCGCATGTTGCCGATGGAGATCAGGTAGTACAGCACCTTGAACATGCCGACCGGGCCGCGCATCGGCGTGCCGCGGTAGATGTCGCCGGCCAGCAGCGTCATCAGCCCCTCCTTCACGCGGAACGGGTTGCCCGGATGCATGAACATGTCGCGGATGGTCGGGTTGGTCACGCGGTAGATGAACCACGAGTACTCGCGCGGGCCCTTGCGCATCATGGCCTCGAAGCCCTTGCGTACCGCGGCCAGCTGGGCCGGCTTGTCGAGCGCTGTCGCCACCAGTTCAGCGCCGTCGAAGGCGCTGTGCATGGCGAGGTATACGCCCGAGGAGAACATCGGGTCGATGAACGTGAAGGCGTCGCCCAGCATCAGGTAGCGATCGCCCGTGGCGTGCGTGCTGGAGTACGAGAAGTTGCCGGTGGCATGCACCGCGTCGTCGACCAGCGTGGCGTTCTTCAGGCGGTCCACCAGCACCGGACAGGTCGCGATGGTGTCGTAGAAGAACTCCTTGAGCGGCTTGTCGCGCGTCTTCAGGTAGTACGGCCAGCAGACCGCGCCCACGCTGGTGGTGCCGTCGGCCAGCGGAATGAACCAGAACCAGCCGTGCGGAAACCAGCAGATGCTGATGTTGCCTTCCTTCTTGCCCTCCAGCCGCTCGGCGTTGGTGAAGTGGCCGAAGAGCGCGGTGCTGTTGTGGTCGGGGTTCTTCTGCTTGCAGCGGAATTTGTTGGCCAGCAACGTGTCGCGGCCGGTGGCATCGACCACGAAGCGGGCGCGCCAGCTGCGGCGCGCGCCGTCGTCCATCTCGGCCTGGACCGTCGCGCCCTCGGCGTCGAAGGCCACGTCGCGCACCTTGCAGCCTTCGATGGCCTGCGCACCGCAGGTGGCGGCGTTGCGGAACAGAAGCTCGTCCAGCTCCGAGCGGCGGACCTGCCAGGCCGAGTCGAGCGACTTGTCCAGGCCCTCGCCGAATTCCACGTAGCTGCGGTGCTCGTGCTCGGGCGAGACGAACTCGATGCCGAACTTCGGCATGCCGATCTTCTCGACCTGGTCGCGCACGCCGAGCTTGTCGAACAGTTCCACGTTCGCGGGCAACAGCGATTCGCCGATGTGAAAGCGCGGGTGGTGCGCCTTCTCCAGCAGCACCACCTTGCGGCCCTGCCGTGCCAGCAGCGTGGCGATGGTCGATCCGGCGGGACCGCCGCCGACGACCAGCACGTCGCAGGATTCGTCGGCGGCCCGGGGCGCGGGAGAAGAAGCTTGGGACAGGGACATGCGAAGGCAGGCAACGTTGTTAACAATCGCAAGCATAGCGCGGCGGCCTGCGAAGACCGCAAAGCCTGCTAAGCGGCCCACCGGCTGGCGCCGCACACTGGGGCAATGCGCCTCCTCCATCTTCTGCGCCCCTTCTGCCTCGCCGCCGCATGCCTGTCGGCGGTGTTCGCCCATGCCGCCGGCTTCAGCACCATTGATATACCTGCCGACCGCGAAGGCCCGGCCATGCAGGGCGCCGTATGGGCACCGTGCGCCGCACCCGCGGGCGAAATCAAGCTGGGCCGCAACACGATCCAGGGCGTGCGGGACTGTCCGCTCCCGCCGGGCAACGCCCGGCTGCCGCTCGTCGTGATCTCGCACGGCTACGGCGGCTCGTTCCTCGGCCATCACGACACGGCGCAGGCGCTCGCCGACGCGGGCTTCATCGTCGCGGCCATCAGCCATTCGCAAGACAACTTCCAGCTCCGTGGCGGCCCGGACGACAGGATCGTCGCGCTGGCGACGCGAACCACCGACATCAAGCGGCTGATCGACCACATGCTCCAGAAGTGGCCCGCGCACGGCAGGATCGCGGCCGACCGGATCGGCTTCTACGGTTTTTCGAGGGGCGGCTACACGGGCCTCGTGCTCGCGGGAGCGCGCCCGGACTTCGAGCGGCTGCCGCCGCTGCCCTCATCCCCGTGCGCAACGCAGCCCGAAGGCAAGGCGTGCGAATGGGTGAAGCAGGGCTTCCAGGAACTGCTGGCCACGCCTCTGACGCACGACACCCGCATCAAGGCGGCCGTGATCGCCGACCCGCTCGGCATGCTCTTCGACGCCCGGGGCCTGAAGAACGTGAAGATCCCGATCGAGCTCTGGGCGTCGACCTACGGCGGCGACGGCGTCACGCCCGAGAGCGTGGCAGCCGTTCGCGGCAACCTGCCCCTGGCGCCCGAATGGCATGTGGCCGACAAGGCCGAACACTTCGGTTTTCTCGCGCCGTGCTCGCAGGCACAGCTCGATGCCAGGATCGAAATCTGCCGCGATGCGCCCGGCTTCGACCGAATCGCCTTTCACAAGGCGTTCAACGCCGAGGTAGCGGCCTTCTTCAACCGCCACCTCGGGCCAACGCACTGACCTTCACTGACCAGTCTTCAGCCCGCGCGCCGCTGCGACGCCAGCCGCCGCACCACCGCCACCAGCCGGTCGATCTCGTCGAAGGTGTTGTAGAAGGCCAGCGAGGGCCGCACCGTGGTTTCCACGCCGAAGCGGCGCAGGATAGGCTGCGCGCAATGGTGGCCGGTGCGCACCGCGATGCCCTCCTCGTTCAGCGCCCGGCCCACCTCCTCGGTGGTGTAGCCGTCGAGCACGAAGGACATCACGCTGGCCTTGTCGGCTGCCGTGCCGATCAGCCGCACGCCTGGAATCGCGCCGAGCTGCGCCATGCCGTACACCAGCAGGTCATGCTCGTAGCGCGCGATGTTCTCGATGCCGATCTTGTTGACGTAGTCGATGGCGGCGCCCAGCCCCACGGCGTCGGCGATGTTCCCGGTGCCGGCCTCGAACTTGTTCGGGATCGGCTGGAACACCGTCTTCTCGAAGGTCACGTCGGCAATCATGTTGCCGCCGCCCTGCCACGGGGGCATGTCTTCGAGCACCTCGCGCCTGCCCCACACCACGCCGATGCCGGTCGGGCCGAACACCTTGTGGCCGGAGAAGACGAAGAAGTCGGCGCCGATGTCCTGCACGTCCACGCGCATGTGCGAGACCGACTGCGCGCCGTCCACCAGCGCCTTCGCGCCAGCGCGGTGCGCCAGCTCGACGATCTCCTTCACCGGCACCACCGTGCCCAGCGCGTTGGAGACCTGCGTGACGGTGACGATCTTCGTGCGGTCGTTCAGCAGCTTGCGGTACTCGTCGAGCAGCACCTGGCCCGATTCGTCCACCGGAATCACGCGCAGCTTCGCGCCCTTGGCGGCGGCAAGCTGCTGCCACGGCACGATGTTGGCGTGGTGCTCGAGGTTCGACACGACGATCTCGTCGCCCTCGCCCACGTGCTGTCCGCCCCAGCTCTTGGCCACGAGGTTGATGGCCTCGGTGGTGCCGCGCACGAAGATCACCTCTTCGACCTCGGGCGCATTGATGAACCGGCGCACGCGCTCGCGGGCGCCTTCGTAGGCGTCGGTCGCGCGCGCGGCCAGCTCGTGCGCCGCTCGGTGGATGTTGGAGTTCTCGTGCTCGTAGAAATACGAGATGCGGTCGATGACCGACTGCGGCTTGTGCGTGGTGGCCGCGTTGTCGAACCAAACCAGCTGCTTGCCGTTCACCCGCTCCTGCAGGATCGGGAAATCGCGCCGCACGGCCTGGATGTCGAAGGGCGGATGCTGCCCGCTGCCGGCCAGCGGCACGGCGGCGGGGCCGCGCGGATCGGGCTTGGCCGGCGTGACGAAGCCGCTCGGCAGGCGCACCGCATCGACGAAGTAGAACTGCGCGTCCCGCCCCGCGGGGGCCGTCGGCGCGCTCTGTGGCGAGAAAGGTGCAGCCACCGGCGGCAGCGCGAGACCCGCGAACGGATCGTGGATCGCGATGCCCTCGGTCGCACCGGCCGAAGGATGCCCATAGCCGTTGTCCAGGAAATAGAACGACGAGGCAGCAGCTTGCGGTGCCGCCGCCCCGTTCAGCTGCGGCACGCCCTGCACCGTGCCACCCGAGCGCGGCTCGAAGGCCGGCGCCACCGAGAGCACGCTGTCCGGCACGCCGTTGCCCGCCACCGCGTGCGGCACCAGCGCCGGTGCGCGGTTCGCGAGCGAAGGCACCTGCGTCGGCGACGCGGGCACGAGGTTGGCGCCCGGAATCTGCCCCTGCGGAATCGGCGTGCCCGGCACGCTGGGCCCGAAGCCGGCAGGGCTCGCCAGCGGTGAACCCGCGGGCGCGACGTTGGCCGGAAACTGCGCTCCCGGCACCAGCCCGTTCGCCACGCCGGGCACCGAGTCGGGCGGCGTGCCCGGCAGTGCGGAAAACATGGCGCTGGCCATGCGCGCGAGAACCGCCGGGTCGAACGGCGCCTCGCCCGGGATCGATGGAGTGCTGCTCACAGCGGCTTACTTGTAGGTGTCGGCGTAGTCGTGGTACTTGCCGATCTCGACATCGTCGAGCACCGCCAGCGCGTCGGTCGTCAGCACCGCGAGCGAGCAGTACAGCGAGATCAGGTACGACGCGATCGCGTGGTTGTTGATGCCCATGAAGCGCACCGACAGCCCCGGGCCCTGCTCGCCCGACAGACCCGGCTGGAAGAGGCCCACCACGCCCTGGCGCTTGTCGCCCACGCGCAGCAGCAGGATCTTGCTCTTGCCATCGGCCACCGGCACCTTGTTCGACGGGATCAGCGGAATGCCGCGCCAGGTGATGAACTGCGAGCCGAAGAGGCTCACCGTCGGCGGCGGCGTGCCGCGGCGCGTGGCTTCGCGGCCGAAGGCGGCAATGGCCAGCGGGTGCGTGAGGAAGAAGGCCGGCTCCTTCCACACCTTGGCCAGCAGCTCGTCGAGGTCGTCGGGCGTGGGCGCGCCGGTCAGCGGGAAGATGCGCTGCTCTTCGCTCACCTGCGCCAGCAGGCCGTAGTCGGGGTTGTTGATGAGCTCGCTCTCCTGGTTCTCCTTGATCGTCTCGATCGTCAGGCGCAGCTGTTCCTTGATCTGGTCGTGCGGGCTGCTGTAGAGGTCGGAGATGCGGGTGTGCACGTCGAGCACGGTGCTCACGGCGTTCAGGTAGTGCTCGCGCGGGTTCTCTTCGTAGTCGACGAAGGTGCGCGGCAGCTGGTTCTCTTCCTCGCGCGAGGTGCAGGTGACCTTGATCGCCTCCGGGTTCTTCACCTTGTTGACGCGGTAGATGCCCGCCTCCACCGGAACCCACTGCAGCAGGTGCGTCAGCCAGCGCGGGCTGATGGTCTCGAGTTGGGGGACTGTCTTGGTGGCATTGGCCAGCTGTCTTGCGGCGTTGTCGCCAAGGGCGGTGGTACCACCAACTGTTGCGCTCATGGATCAGGCTTTCGTGGTTGAGAAAAAAGTGGCCGCCAGTGTCCGGCGGCCACGGGTTTTCCCTCAACAGGCTATAGCCGCCAAGTTGATCCTTCGCGCGAGACGCGACTGCTCCAACTGCTCGCAGCGCATGAGCAGGCCGACCATGTTGATGCCCAGCGCGGTGGCCAGCTTCTGCGCGGTGACGATGGAAGGAATGACACGGCCGCGCTCGATCTCCCCAACGTAGGAGCGGTTCAGATCGGAACGCTCGGCCAGTTCCTCCTGCGACCAGCCCCTGTCCTCGCGCAGCTGGCGGATGGTCACGCCGAAGTCTTCGACGAACGCCTTCATACGCCACCTGCCTTCGGTGCGTTCTGCAGGCTGGCCTGCGTGACGCTCGCGCCCGGCGGCACGTCGTCGGTGATCCACACGTTGCCGCCGATGACGGCGCCCTTGCCGAGCGTCACGCGCCCGAGGATGGTCGCGCCGGCGTAGATGACCACGTCGTCCTCCACCACCGGATGGCGCGGCAGGCCCTTCTGCAGGTTGCCCTCGGTATCTGTCGGGAAGCGCTTGGCACCCAGCGTGACGGCCTGGTAGAGCCGCACGCGCTTGCCGATGACGGCCGTCTCGCCGATCACGACGCCCGTGCCGTGGTCGATGAAGAAGCCCGCGTCGATCTTCGCGCCCGGATGGATGTCGATGCCCGTCTGCGCATGCGCCAGCTCGGCCACGATGCGCGCCAGCAGCGGCAGCCCGAGCTTGTAGAGCTCATGCGCGAGGCGGTGGTGGATCATCGCGAGCACGCCTGGATAGCACAGAAGCACCTCGTCGACGCTGCGCGCGGCCGGGTCGCCCTGGTAGGCTGCGAGCACGTCGCTGTCGAGCAGACTGCGCAGGCCCGGCAGCGCATTCGCGAAGCGGCGCACGGCCTCGGTGGCGATATCGTCGATTTCGCTGGCAGGGCGTGGCTCGTGGCGCGCATTGAAGTTCAGCTCCAGCCGCGCCTGAACCAGCAGCGCCTGCAGCGCCGAGTCGAGTGTGTGGCCGACGTAGAAGTCCTCGCTCTCGTGGCGCAGGTCCGGCGGGCCGAGCCGCATCGGAAAGAGCGCGCCCTTGAGCGACTCGACGATCTGCGCGAGCGCATCGCGCGACGGAAACTCGCGCGCGCCGGGCTCGCGCGAGCGCCGCTGCGAATCGCGCCACTCGTCGCGCACGCCATGCAGTGCGCGCACGATGTCGCTCACCTCGAAATGGGCCATCTGTAGTTCCTCCCGGAGAAATGTCGTGTGGGGTGCGGTCTCAGTCCTGCACCCAGGGCAGCTTGTGGAAGCGCCAGCCGTCGGAGCCGCCGCGGTGCTGCTGCGCATCGATCTCGCCCTCGAAGCCTTCGAGCACGTTGAAGACGTTCGTGAAGCCGGCCTTTGCCGCAGCCTCGGCCGCCAGCGCGGAACGCTTGCCGCTGCGGCACAGCAGCAGCACGACGGCTTCCTTGCCGCCGTCCTTCGCGAGCCTGGCTTCGAGCTCGCGCACGAAGCGCGGATTGCGCGTGAGCGCCGTGCCCGTGGCCCAGGCCACGTGCTGGCTGCCGGGCACATGGCCGACGAACTTGCGCTCCTCGCCGGAGCGCACGTCGACCAGTACGGCCTGGCCGTTCTGTACCAGTTCCCAGGCTTTCTGCGGCGCGACGCCGCCCGCATAGGGCAGATTGCTCCCGGCGGCCCTGGCGCGCGCCTGTTCGAGTGCTTCGGGCAAGGCGATGACTTCTTCTTCAACTTCCACTGACATGCTGTGAGGCTCCTGTTGTGCGTTGGATACGCCTTGGTGGCGATAACCACCACTGTAGGAGCCGGGCGCCGAAGCTCAAACAACCGAAAAGTCGATTTCTAACAACCAGCCGTTGTAAAGGATCGATTCAGGCGCGATCAGGCGACGGCTCGTGCAGCTTCGGCCGCACGCACGGCCGGAGCCGTCAGGTCCACGCTCTTCGCACCGTCCACGCCATACGGCACGTCGCCCGCGATGGTCACGCGGCGCACCACGCGGTGCTGGTCGCCGTAGTCGTTGATCGCGTAGTGCTGCGTGGCACGGTTGTCCCAGATGGCGACGTCGCCCTGGGTCCAGCGCCAGCGCACCGTGTTCTCCAGCCGGTGCACATGGCTCTGGAGCACGTTCAGCAGATGGCCGGAATCGTGCGTGGAATGCCCGGCCAGCCGCTTCACGAAGTGGCCGAGCACGAGGCTGCGTTCGCCGGTCTCGGGGTGCACGCGCACAACCGGATGCTCGGCCTCGAGCAGGCGGCGAGTGAAGACATCGCGGTAGCGCTTCGTGCCCTCCTCGTCCAGATCGGCCGGTGAGCGCGTGGCGGCGTAGTCGTAGTCGTTGCCGTGGATGGCGCGCAGCCGGTCGGCCAGCGCCTTCAGATCGTCGGGCAGGCTCTCGTAGGCCGCCACCGTGTTGGCCCAGACCGTGTCGCCGCCATGGGCCGGGATCACCACCGCCCGCAGGATCGACACCTGCGGATAGGCGACCTCGAAGGTCACGTCCGTGTGCCACGAATTGGCGCGGCCGCCGTGGCGCGAGTCGAGCTCCAGCAGCCGTGTGCCGTCCCTCGAAGGCACGGTGGGATGCGGCACCAGTTCGCCCCACAAGCGTCCGAAGGCCTCCTGCTGTGCGTCGTCCAGATGCTGCTGGCCGCGGAAGAAGAGCACCTTGTGCTTCAGCAGCGCGGCCTTGATGGCGCCGAACACCTCGGGCTGAAGCGAGCCCGAAAGGCGCACGCCGCGCACCTCTGCACCAATGTGGCCGGCCTGGCGGACGATGTCGAGTTCGTGGTGGTGCACGGCTTGCGCGGGAATCGTGGAAGAAAGAATGGCGCTCATCGGAGGTCCTTTTTCGGGGGATCCGGAAGATTCTGCGAGGCGGCTGATGGGGGTGGAAGGAAGGTGTTTGCAGTTTCTAATGCGCTGTGCGACTAAGAGGGCCGCCGATGGAGGACTGGCAAAAGAAAACCCGCCGTGGCGGGTTTTCGGGGGAAGCCATGCTTCAGTCGATGCGTCAGGGCTTGTCGCGCTGAACTCGCGCCCAATTCAAGCGACGCGCTGCTTCGCTGGCGGAGAGCTGTCCCTCCGCCACCAGCCTCTTGAGCCTTCGCTCGTCTGCGCGGTTCAGTGCGTCTTTCAGGAGGGCCATCTTGCGTGTCCGGCAGGGGCTGCATTCGTAGAAGCTCGTGGACCCCGCGACAATATCCGCCTTTCGGTCGTACTCCGCCGTGCCGATTCGCCCAGTAGGCTCGATGCCCATGGCGAGCACCCGTCCATTCTTGAACGTAACGAGTGCCTCGCCCTCGCATCCCGTGGCATCCACCACTTGTTCAGGGTCGTAGCCTTTCCACGAAACTCTACGCATGTGCCGCAAGGCATAGCGAACATCCTCCTCCGTCAATACGACGTCGTCGCAGTTCAGGAAGTCCTTGTTTTCCCAGGCGATGTTCCGGTGCGAAGGATCCGTAATCTCCACTTTCTGCACATAAGCAATCGGGTATCGCTTGTCGGCGGCATCCGCTGAAACTCCCGCGGCGAGGAGCAGCGCCGCTGCGGTCATCAAGTTGATGGTCTTTTTCATAGTGTGTTGGTGCGATCAGCCCACTGCAGTGGGCCGTCAGAAAAACCGAGTTGACAGGCCCTCAGGGCTTGTCTCGCTCAGCCTTGCTCCTCTTCAGCCGGACTTCCGCCTCACCGGGAGGAATCCTGCCTTCCGCCTCAAGTCGCTTGAGCCGTCGCTCGTCCGCGCGATGCAGAGCATCTTTTAGAAGCGCCATCTTGCGTTGCCTGCACGGGTCGCATTCGTAGAAGCTCGGTGGACTCGCTGTGGGCTTCATCTTTGCGTCGAATTCCCCGGTACTGATTCGGCCGGTCGGCTCGATGCCCATCGCGAGGATTTTTCCGTTCTTGAACGTGACGAGCGTTTTTCCTTCACACCCTGTGGTATCCGTATTTTCCGGGTCGTAGGATTTCCACGAAATTCTGCGCATGTGCCGCAAGGCGTAGAAAACATCCTCTTCTGTCAGAACAACGTCGTCGCAGTCCAGAAAGTCTTTGTTCTCCCACGCGCTTCGATGCGAAGGGTGCGTGATTTCCACCTTCTGCACATAAGTGACCGGATAGCGCCCGTCGGCAGCGTGTACCGAGAATGCGGTTGCCGCCACAGCTAGCGCAGCGACAGTTATTGAGTTCTTGGTCCTGGTCATGGTTTGGGGGTGGACAGAGTCCAGTTCGCGCCTTGCGCCTCCGTCAGATTCTTCCTGCTGACAACGGGATGGCGAAATACCTCATCCGCAGCGATCTGCATCGACCCCTGGAGTGCGTTGACAAGCCACGAGAGGGATTGATTCTGAGCTGCGGTCGGCGTTTCAAATATGCCGTACTTGCCTCGTATCTTGTCGAGTGACCATGTTGCTTCTTCACCGAGCGCTTTGAACCCCGCGGGCAATTTGGCTCTTCCGACCAGTTCGATCCCTATAGCCTCCATATTGCTCGGATATCGATCGGCAGGCGCCTTGAGCATTTCAATGCGATGCATCTCGGCTGCGCCCACCTTTGCAGGGAAATCTCGCGGCTTGCATTTTTGGATCGCCAGACATCTTGCCTGCAACGGCCCCACATGATTCGTCCTCTGATAAATCGCCGCCGTCTGATAGATCGTTCCATCCTTGTCGATCAGAAAGTGCGCCCCGTTCGCCTTCGGCCGCTTGTAGCTGTTCAACGAAGACGCCGAAGTATCGGCGTCCGTCTGGTGCACGACGATGCCGGTGATCGCCCCGGCCCTCTTCCCTCGTTCGATCTGTGGACTGCGAGCACGTCTCACTCGCGCGTGGCTGATCATTCCATGTTCGTCAATCTCAACGAGCATGCGGTTCCTCCCTGAATATCTTTGATTGGTTAACGACTCTTCACGAGGCGTTTCCATGCATCGAAAAACGACACCGACCGCGCCTCGCGGCGCGCATGCTATGGCGATGCCCTTAAAGAAAATTCAGGTCACTGAAAGATCATGATGAATTCAGAAATTCAGCACGATCGATCAATCCACACTCGGTAAACCTCTGAAAACACAAACCCCACAAACGAAAAAACCCGGCGCCAATCGGCGCCGGGTCGTCGCAGATGCCCGAGGGTCCGTCAGAGCTTCGCGATCGAAACCTCGGTGGACTTCACGAGGGCAACCACGTCGGAGCCCACCTTCAGCTGCAGTTCGTCGACCGAGCGCGTGGTGATGACCGAGGTGACGATGCCCCAGGCGGTTTCGACGTCGACTTCGGAGACGACGTCGCCGCGGATGATTTCGCGGACCTTGCCCTTGAACTGGTTGCGGACGTTGATGGCTTGGATGGACATGATGGGTTCTCTTTCAGGTTGATGAGGGAATTCGTTGAGGAAAAGCACGGCGGACTGGCGGCGCTCAGACGATCTCGGCCACGTCGTCGAACGCCAGCCTCGGCCCGCGCTCGAAGGTGCCGGCGTGGTCGGCCACGCCGAGGTTGACGAGGAAGTTCGCGCGATAGCGGCCATCGGGGAAGAAGGCCTTGTCGACCAGATCGGCGTTGAAACCCGACTGCGGGCCCGCGTCGAGCCCGAGCGCTCGCGCGGCCAGGATCAGGTAGGCGCCCTGCAGGCTGCTGTTGCGGAAGGCCGTGGCCTGCGCGGCCTCGGCGCTCTTCTCGAAGAGCGGCTTGGCGTCGTAGGCCGGGAACTGGCTGGGCAGGTGCTCGTAGAAGCGCGTGTCCTGCGCCACGATCACCGTGACGCCTGCGGCCAGCGTCTGGGCGGTGTTTCCCGCCGACACGGCCGGCTTCAGCTTCGCCTTGGCCTCCTCGCTTCGCACGAACACGTAGCGTGCCGGCTGGGCGTTGAAGGCGGTCGGGCCCCACTTGAGGAGGTCGTACAGCTTGTGGATGAGCTCGTCGGTCACCGGCACGGGCTTGAACGCGTGCACGGTGCGGGCCTTGCGGAACAGCTGGTCCAGCGCGGCTTCGGGAATCGATAGCAGTGTGGTCATGGCTTCAGGAGAAAGCTTTGATTCAGTTCGATGCTGCCGCCAGCGCCTGGTCGAGGTCGGCGATCAGGTCGTCGATGTGCTCGATGCCGACTGACAGGCGCACCGTGGCCTCGGTCACGCCGGCCCTGGCCAGCTCCTCGGGCGAGAGCTGCCGGTGCGTGGTCGATGCGGGGTGCGTGGCCAGCGAGCGCACGTCGCCGATGTTGACCAGGCGCGTGAAGAGCTTCAGCGCGTCGAGGAACCTGGCGCCGCCCTCGCGCCCCGAGCCGATGCCGAAGGTCAGCACGCCGCTGGCCTTGCCGCCGAGGTACTTCTTCGCCAGCGCATGGTCGGGGTGGTCTTCGAGCGCCGCGTAGTTGACCCACTTCACCGCCTTGTGCGTCTTCAGGTGCTGCGCCACGCGCAGCGCGTTGTCGCTGATGCGGTCGACGCGCAGCGCGAGCGTCTCGATGCCCTGCAGGATCAGGAAGGCATTGAACGGCGAGATGGCCGCGCCCGTGTTGCGCAGCGGCACCACGCGCGCGCGGCCGATGTAGGCGGCCGGGCCCAGCGCGTCGGTGTAGACCACGCCGTGGTAGCTCACGTCGGGCTCGTTCAGGCGCTTGAAGCGCTGCTTGTGCTCCGCCCACGGGAACTTGCCCGAGTCGACGATGGCACCGCCGATGCTGGTGTCGTGGCCGCCCAGGTACTTGGTGAGCGAGTGCACCACGATGTCGGCGCCGTGCTCGATGGGCCGGCTCAGGTACGGCGAGGGCACCGTGTTGTCGACGATCAGCGGCACGCCGTTGCGGTGCGCGATCTCGGCGATGGCCGCGATGTCCGTCACGTTGCCCGCCGGGTTGCCGAGCGACTCGACGAACACGGCCTTGGTTCGCTCGTCGAAGAGCTTCTCGAAGCTCGACGGATCGCGGTGGTCCGCGAAGCGCGTGGTGATGCCGAACTGCGGCAGCGTGTGGGCGAACAGGTTGTAGGTGCCGCCGTAGAGCGCTGTGCTGCTAATGATGTTGTCGCCGGCTTCGGCGATGGTCTGGATCGCGTAGGTCACAGCCGCCTGCCCCGAGGCCAGCGCGAGCGCGGCAATGCCGCCTTCGAGCGCCGCCACGCGCTGCTCCAGCACGTCCTGTGTCGGGTTGTTGATGCGGGTGTAGATGTTGCCCGGCACCTTCAGGTCGAACAGGTCGGCGCCGTGCTGCGCGCTGTCGAAGGCGTAGGCCACCGTCTGGTAGATGGGCGGCGCCACGGCGCGGGTGGTCGGATCGGGCGAATAGCCGGCGTGGACCGACAGGGTTTCGAATTTCCAGTTCTGCGACATGCGGAATACCTTTCAGGGTTGAAGGAAAGAACGGGCTGACGGGTTCATCCAGGAATACCGCGGAACCGGCTCTGCCGGGCCGCTGGTATTGCCCCCGGCGAGGGGGTTGGCGGCCACACGAAGTGGGCAAGCCTGGGGGTGGACATCAAATCGCCCAGCGCAATGCGTGCGCGGGCGTGGCGAGCCAGCTGGCGTCGGTGCTCTCGGCTTCGGTCTCTCCGGACTTCTGCAGCACCCTGTCGAGGATTCGTTTTTCGATCGCGGCGAAGGCCGGGTCGCCCTGCGAGCGCGGACGGGCCAGCGCGATGTTCTCGTCGAGCGCGATGCGCCCGTCCTCGATCAGGATCACGCGGTCGGCCAGCGCAACGGCTTCCTGCACGTCGTGCGTCACCAGCAGCGCGGTGAAGCGGTGGCGCTGCCACAGGTTCTCGATGAGGCGATGCATCTCGATGCGCGTCAACGCGTCGAGCGCGCCCAGCGGCTCGTCGAGCAGCAGCAGCCGCGGGTGGTGCACCAGCGCGCGCGCCAGGGCCACGCGCTGGCGCTGGCCGCCCGACAGGCGCGCCGGCCATTCGTTCTCGCGGTCGGCCAGGCCGACCTGCGCCAGCACTTCCTTGCCGCGCGCCTTGGCGTCGTTCGGCAGGCCCAGCGTTACGTTGTCGAGCACGCGGCGCCATGGCAAGAGGCGCGCCTCCTGGAACATGATGCGCGTGTCGTCGTGCAGGCCGTTCACGGCCTTGCCGTCGGTGTAGAGCCCGCCGGAGCTCGGCTCCTCCAGGCCCGCGATGAGCCGCAGCAGCGTGCTCTTGCCGCAACCGCTGCGCCCGACGATGGCGATGAACTGGCCCGGCTCGATGGCGAGGCGCGTGTTGCGCAGCACCTCGCGCGCGCCATATCGCTTGTGCAAGTTGCGCGCCTCGAGGCGCACGCCGCCCGCAACGCCTTCGTGCGAACGAGCCAGGGGTTGGATGTCTTTCAGTACGGCACTCATGGTTTCTTCAGGCTCCGGGCTTGAATAGCGCCACGTTCGGCGCGTCGATCGTTCGGTGAAGCAGTCTTTCGGCGAGGACGGCGGCACGACGAGTGATGGGGGCTGACGACTGCATCTTCCCCAGCCCTCACTTCGCCTTCTTCTGGTAGCCGGGGTGCCAGCGCAGCCACCATTGCTCCAGACCGCGGGCGAACAGGTCGGCCAGCTTGCCGAGCAGCGCGTACAGCAGGATGCCCACCAGCACGATGTCGGTCTGCAGGAACTCGCGGGCGTTCATCGTGAGGTAGCCGATGCCGGCCTGCGCCGAGATCGTCTCGGCCACGATCAAAATCACCCACATCAGGCCCAGCGAGAAGCGCAGCCCCACGAGGATCGACGACAGCGCGCCCGGCAGGATCACCTCGCGGTACAGCTGCCAGCGCGACAGGCCGTAGGTGCGCCCCATCTCGATGAGTTGCGGATCGACGTTGCGGATGCCGTGGAAGGTGTTCAGGTAGATCGGGAAGAACACCGACACCGAGATGAGAAAGAGCTTGGCCGACTCGTCGATCCCGAACCACAGGATCACCAGCGGAATCAGCGCCAGCGCCGGGATGTTGCGCACCATCTGGATGGTGGAGTCGAGCAGCGTCTCGAAGAACTTCACCGAACCCGTGAGCAGCCCCAGCACCAGCCCCGCGCCGCCGCCGATGGCCAGCCCCGCGAGCGCCCGGCCCGCGCTGACCTTCACATGCGTCCACAGCTCGCCGGAGACCGTGAGGTTCCACGCTGCCTTCACCACGTCGACCGGCGCCGGCAGCACGCGCGTGCTGAGCCAGCCCAGCGACGAGGCGATCTGCCAGAAGACGATGAGCCCCACCGGCACCAGCCACGGCACCAGCCGCTTCGCGACGCTGACGGCAAAGGCCTTGAATGCGTTGTTGCCCGCGTTCTCCGCCGGCACCACCGCCGGCAGTTCCTGAACCTGTTCGGTCATGGCAGTCCTTCAACTTTGGGAGACGAGGCGCGAAGGCGCATCGAGATTGGCGACGACCTCGCCGAAAGGGCCGCTCAGCGAGCCGCCCGCCAGCCGTGTCTTCGCCCTGCGCGAGAGCAGCGGGAACACCAGCTCGGCGAAGCGGTAGGCCTCTTCGAGATGCGGGTAGCCCGACAGGATGAACTTATCCAGGCCCAGCGCCGCATATTCCTCGATGCGCGCCGCAACCGTCTTCGCATCGCCCACCAGCGCCGTGCCGGCACCACCGCGCACCAGGCCCACGCCGGCCCAGAGGTTCGGCGCGATTTCCAGCTCGGCGCGTGTGCGCTTGGCGCCGCCCGCGTGCAGCGCGGCCATGCGGCGTTGTCCTTCCGAATCCATGCGCGCGAAGGCGGCCTGCGCGCGGATCACGGTCTCGTCGTCCACGCGGCTGATGAGTTCCTCGGCGGCCTTCCAGGCGGCGTCTTCCGTCTCGCGCACGATCACATGCAGGCGGATGCCGAACTCGACCCGCCGGCCCTTGCGCTCGGCGCGCGCCCGCACGTCGGCGATCTTCTTCGCGACCTCGGCGGGCGGCTCGCCCCAGGTGAGGTAGGCATCGACCTGCTCCGCCGCCAGCTCGTGCGCAGCCGCCGAAGAGCCGCCGAACCACACTTGCGGATACGGCTTCTGCACCGGCGGGTAGAGCAGCTTCGCGCCCTTCACGCTCAGGTGCTTGCCCTCGTAGTCGAAGGCCTGCCCGTCGTGGCTACGCGCGATGATCTCGCGCCAGATGCGGATGAACTCGGCCGACTGCTCGTAGCGCGAGGCATGGTCCAGGTACACGCCATCGCCTTCGAGCTCGGCCTGGTCGCCGCCCGTCACGAGGTTGACGAGCAGGCGCCCGCCCGAGAGCCTGTCGAAGGTCGCTGCCATGCGCGCGGCCAGGCTGGGCTGGTGCAGCCCGGGGCGCACCGCCACCAGGAACTTGAGCTTCTTCGTCGCGCCGATCAGGCTGGAGGCGATGACCCACGGGTCTTCGCAGGAGCGGCCCGTCGGTATCAGCACGCCCTCGTAGCCGAGGTTGTCGGCCGCGCCGGCGATCTGCTGCAGGTAGGCCAGGTCGATCGGGCGCGCGCCCTCGCTGGTGCCGAGGTAGCGGGCGTCGCCGTGCGTGGGGAGGAACCAGAAGATCTGCATCACGCGACTCCCGCGCCGGCCGCTTCGAGCACGTTGATCCTCTTCGGGATCAGCTTCAGCTCGAAGAAGGTGTCGGCGATCTTCTGCTGCTCGGCCAGGATGGCCTTGGTGATGGGCGTGGTGCCGTACGCCGAACGGTTTACCGACAGTTCGGCCACGGGCTTGGGCAGGCCCCAGAGAGCGGCGAGCTCACCGGCCAGCTCGCCCTTGTTCGAGGCGCCCCATGCGTCCACCTTGTTGAGTTCCTCGATCGCGATGGACAGCACGTCGGCATTCTTCGCCACGTAGTCCAGCGACGAGAAGTAGTAGGCGCGGTTGCCGACCACGCCCGTGGCATCGGCGAGCACGCGTGCGTCGAGCGATTTTTCGGCGGCGGCCAGGAAGGGGTCCCAGATCACCCAGGCATCGACCGAGCCCTTCTCGAAGGCCGCGCGCGCGTCGGCAGGCGGCAGGTAGACCAGGTTCAGGTCGGCGTAGGAGAGGCCGTGCTTCTCGAACAGCTTGACGATGAAGTAATGGACGTTCGAGCCCTTGTTGAGCGCGATCTTCTTGCCCTTCAGTTCGGTCACCGTCTTGATGGCCGAGCCCTTGGGCACCAGCACCGCTTCGGACTGCGGACGCTGCACGGTCGCGCCCACGTAGGCCAGCGGCGCGCCGGCGGCCTGCGCGAAGATCGGCGGCGCCTCGCCCACGTCGCCGAAGTCGATGGAGCCGACGTTCAGCGCCTCGAGCTGCACGGGGCCGGCGGTGAACTCGGTCCACTTCACGCTCACGCCCAGCGGCGCGAGGCGCTTCTCGAGCGTGCCGCGGCCCTTGAGCAGCGTGAGGTATCCCTTCTGGTGGCCGATGCGGAACTGGCGCGCGGACGACTGCGCCAGCGCGCCGAACGAAGGCAGCGCGATGGCGGCGGCAACGCACTGCAGCAGGCGGCGGCGGGGTGCGGAGATCAGTGTCATGAGAAGGCTTTCGACTGTGTTGGCCGCGCGCTCAGGCAGCGGCGATGAAGCTCACGATCAGCGCGACGGCGCTGACGACGATCACGCTCGCGGCCAGGTCGCCCAGCGCATGCCAGAGGGAGCGCGGGGTCGTGTCGAGCACGGAGTCTTCGGTGGCAACGGGAGTCATGCGTGGGTTCCTTGGTGTTGCGAAACGAAAGGCAAAGGCTGTCCCGCACCGCGCACAGGCGGTGTTCAAAAAGGGAAGCGGGATGACCGGAGGAAGAGTTCCGAAAAAGCCGGGCTCGCGCTGGCGCGCGGCCCGTGCTTTCAGACGCTACATCGCACGCGCGAGAACGGCACCGGCTCGAAGCCGTGCGTCGCCGGCAGCTTCAGGCCCTCGGTGGCCAGTACCTCGACGGCCTCGTTGAGTCGTTCGGCCAGGTCGTTGTGCACCTGGTAGGCGTTCTCGGGCGTCAGCGCGATCTGCGATTCGCTGGCGTAAACGCCCGGAAGGATGTGGCGCGCCGACAGCGACTGCAGCACGGGCCGCAGCGCGTAGTCGAGCGCGAGCATGTGGTGCGGGCTCCCGCCGGTGGCCAGCGGCAGCACCGTCTTGCCCTTGAGCGCGTTCTGCGAAAGCAGGTCGAGAAAAACCTTGAGCAGGCCGCTGTAGGCCGCCTTGTAGACCGGCGTGGCCACCACGATCACGCGGGCCGCCGCCACCTGGGCGATGGCGCGCTCGATGGCCGGATGGTTCCACTCGGCCAGGAGCAGCGCCTGCGCCGGCAGTTCGCGAACGGCGAGCCGCTCGATCCGCGCATGGCGCCGGGCCAGCCGCTCGCCCACCGCGTCGAGCAAGGCGGTGGAACGGGACGGGGCCGTCGGGCTACCGGCAATCAGGAGAACGGACACGGAAAACCTCAGTTCGATGAAAAAAAGCGCGAATTCGCGGGGGCCGCGGCGCACGGCCGCCCGAAGCGGCCGGCCCGCCCCCGGCAGGGGGTGGGCGAAGCGACACGAAGTGCGCGCAGCCTGGGGGGTTACTTTTGTTTCGCTGTGTAGATCTGGTCGAAGGAGCCGCCGTCGGCGAAGTGCTCCTTGTCGGCCTTCGCCCAGCCGCCGAAGGCCTGGTCGATGGTCACCAGCGTGAGCTTGGGGAACTGCTTGTCGTACTTGGCCTTGGCCTTCTCGGAGGTCGGGCGGTAGAAGTTGCGGC
>Ga0102595_100663_pt1 | contig 20649 bp, 17 predicted proteins | sample Araplaol_mTSA_r2_2_FD_76864 | JGI IMG/M metagenome (GOLD analysis project Ga0102595, IMG submission 76864) | Arabidopsis root microbial communities from North Carolina, USA - plate scrape MF_Col_mTSA_r2 (SPADES assembly) (version 2) | ecosystem: Host-associated > Plants > Roots > Endosphere...
TGACCATCCTGCGCACCGCGCATGACATCCGCCAGCGCTACGGCAAGCGCGCCATCCGCAACTACATCATCTCGCATACGGAGACCGTGTCCGACCTGCTGGAAGTGTTCGTGCTGCAGCAGGAAACGGGCCTGCTGCGCCAGGGCGCCGACGGCGAACGCACCTCGGACCTGATGGTGATCCCGCTGTTCGAGACCATCCCCGACCTGCAGCGCGCCGCCGGCATCATGGAAGCGCTGATGGCCGTGCCGATGGTGCAGAAGCTGATCGCCAAACAGGGCCAGATCCAGGAAGTCATGCTGGGCTACTCCGACTCCAACAAGGACGGCGGCTTCATGACCTCCAACTGGGAGCTGTACAAGGCGGAACTGGCCCTGGTGGAAATCTTCGCCAAGGCCGGCGTCAAGCTGCGCCTGTTCCACGGCCGCGGCGGCACCGTCGGCCGCGGCGGCGGCCCAAGCTACGAGGCCATCCTGGCGCAGCCGAAAGGCACCGTCAACGGCCAGTTGCGCCTGACCGAGCAGGGCGAGATCATCGCCTCCAAGTTCTCCAACGCCGAAATCGGCCGCCGCAACCTGGAACTGCTGGTCTGCTCGACCCTGGAAGCGAGCCTGATGCCGCAGCCGGCCGACGCCTGCCACGGCCCTCGCCTGGCCGGGTTCGAGACCGCGATGGCGGAAATCTCCGAGCTGGCCTACAAGGCTTACCGCAACCTGGTGTACGAAACCCCGGGCTTCACCGACTACTTCTTCTCGGCCACCCCGATTGCGGAAATCGCGGAACTGAACCTCGGCTCGCGCCCGGCTTCGCGCAAATCGACGCGCCGCATCGAAGACTTGCGCGCCATTCCGTGGGGCTTCAGCTGGGGCCAGTGCCGCCTGCTGCTGCCGGGCTGGTACGGCTTCGGCTCCGCCATCGGCGCCTGGATCGCCGCCGGCAACAAGGAGGAACGCACGGCGCAGCTGCGCGACATGTTCCAGCACTGGCCGTTCTTCGCCACCCTTCTGTCGAACATGGACATGGTGCTGGCCAAGACCGACCTGGCGATTGCCTCGCGCTACGCCGAACTGGTGACGGACAAGGAACTGCGTGAACGCATCTTCAAGCGCATCACCGAGGAGTACCACCAGACCCTCGCCTGCCTGGAATCGATCACCGGCACCAGCGACCGCCTGGCGGGCAACCCGCTGCTGGCGCGTTCCATCACCAACCGCTTCCCTTACCTCGATCCGCTGAACCACCTGCAGGTGGAACTGATCAAGCGCCGCCGCGCGCTGGGTAACGAAGAAGAAAGGGCCGATCCGCGCGTCAACCGCGGCATCCACCTGTCCATCAACGGTGTCGCTGCAGGCCTGCGCAACACCGGCTAAGCCGCACCGGCGAACGGGCCCGGAAAAATCCGGGCCCGCTTAGCAAAAAAGCTACAACTAAGTCATAATCATGCGCTCTGATATGAGGAGAACGTATGTTCCGTTTGACGCTGTTGGCTGCAATGCTTTTACCCTCCCTCGCCCTGGCCGACGACCAGGTCCGCAAGTTCGACGCCTTCTACGGCATCAACGTCAAAGGCCCGATCAGCGTCTACGTTGATGTCGGCAAAGAGCAATCGGTCAAGATCAGCGGCCGCAAGGAATACATCGACAAGGTAAGCACCGTTGTCGAAGGCGGCGTCCTGCGCGTAGTCTACGAAAACACCAACAAGGCCCCGGTCAACGTCAAGGAAGGCGACAAGATCACCGTCACCGTGCCGGCCTTGACCAGCTTCCGCGTGCTGGGCGCCGGCGAATCCCGCGTCACCAACATCAATGGCGAGCGCATCGACATCAGTTTCGAGGGCGCAGGCGCGCTGTACGCCAGCGGCAAGGTCAAGCTGCTGCGCATGAAGGGGCAAGGCGTTGGCCAGGCCGACCTCAAGGACCTGCATGCCGAACGCGCCGACGTCAATTTCACCGGCATGGGCGACATCAGCATCTACGCCAGCGATACCCTGAACCTGATCGTCGAAGGCATGGGCAACTTCACCTATTACGGCGACCCGAAACACATCAACAAATCGGCCAAGGGCATCGGCAAAGTCAGCCCGGGCAAATAAGCCGCGCATGCGGCAGCTCGCGCGTTGCCGCAAAGCCCATCGAGCGGTACAAAGCTTGGGCACGGGCATTGGCCGCTCCCACGTGCAGCATGGGGCGCACGCCCTGCTGCTGCATGCCGTGCATGATGAATTCCACCAGCTTGCGCGCATAGCCGCGCCCCGTGAACTTGGGATGCGTGCAGACTGCGCTCACCTCGCGCAGTTTGCCCAGGTCCATGCGCTCCCCGCTCAGCGCCACCAGCCGCCCGCCTTCGTCGTGAATGCCGGCATATTTGCCCATCTCGCCCGTGCGCGGCCGGAAGTAGCCGGGGAAGGCGATATTGGTCAGCTCCACCATCGCCGGATCGTCGGCCGCCAGAACGCGGATCATGGCGGCATCGGGCGCCGCGACCTGGCCGCCCTCGTACACCATCTGCAGCACGCCGGACAGGGGCTGCAGGGACCAGCCTTGCGGCAAAGCTGGCATCGCGCCGAGGAAGTAATAGCCATCGCCAACGCCTTCCAGGTCGGCTGACGTCAGCGCCACGCCCTCTTCCACTACCGCGATGAAGGGCGCCACGGCGGCCGGGTAGCGGCGGGCCGCGCCCGTCGCAATGCTAAAATGTTGCTGCGCGGAGGTCAGCGCAGCCCAGATCGGGTTTTCCAATTCCTGCATACGAGTTCCAATGTCCAATTTCCCAGCCTGCCCAAAATGCCAGTCCGAGTATACCTATGAAGACGGCGATAACTATGTTTGCCCTGAATGCGCCCATGAGTGGCCAAGGCAAGCCGCCGAAGCAGCCGGCGAATCCACCCGTGTTTACAAGGACGCTGCTGGCAATATCCTGCAAGATGGCGACACCGTCACCGTGATCAAGGACCTGAAACCGAAAGGCTCCGGCGGCGTGATCAAGCAAGGCACCAAGGTAAAGAACATCCGACTGGTCGACAGCGACCACGACATCGACTGCAAGATCGACGGCTTCGGCGCTATGAGCCTGAAATCGGAGTTCGTCCGCAAGGTGTGACAATTTGCGAATATTTATTCGCAATTTTCCCGTATAGTCTCCCGGAATAATTCTTATTTACCGGAGACTGCCGATGAAGCCTGCTTCGCTTGCCCTGACCATCGCACTGGTCTTGCCCTTCGCCACCACCCAGGCTGCCGGTCCGATGGGTGAACGAAAAACAGAGTCCAGCAGCATGACCGGCATCAACGCGGCAGGCGAATGGGTCGGCGAGATCAAGGATGAAGATGGCAAGCGCCGCGCCATCCTGATGTCCCAGGGCCGCCGCATCGAGATCGGCACCCTGGGCGGCAGCGACAGCACCGCCAACGCCATCAACAACCAGGGCATGGTCACCGGCGGCGCCCTCACCGCAGGTAATGCGTGGCATGCCTTCCGCTACGACGAATCCCTGGGCATGCGCGACCTCGGCACCCTCGGTGGCAGCAGCAGCGTAGGCACTGCCCTCAACGAAGCCGGCCACATTGTCGGCTACGCCGATACGGCTGACGGCAATTACCACGCCTTCGTCGATACCGGCATTGCCATGCTGGACCTGGGCACCTTCGGCGGCAAGAACAGTTACGCCACCGGCGTCAACGCCAATGGCTATGTGGTCGGCGCCGCGCAACTGTCGAACGGCTACCGCCGCGCCTTTCTCTACAAACCGGGTAGCGGCATGATCGAGCTGCCAACGCTGGGCGGCCGGGTCAGCGTGGCAACCGGCGTCAACGACCACGGCGTGGTGGTCGGAGCCTCCGAAATGGCAGACCGCAGCTGGCACGCCTTCATGTACGAAAACGGCCGCATGATCGACCTCGGTGCGATGATCGCCCATGGTTCCAGCTTTGCAAACGGCATCAACAACCACGGCGACATCGTTGGCACCGTACGCATGAAAGACCACGACGCACCGCATACCTTCATCTACAAGGACGGCCGGATGCAGGTGCGCTCCGGTTATGAGAGCCTGTACCTTACCCGCGACATCACGGAAGACGGCAAGGTGATCGGCTCCAGCTACACCGGTCACGTGTTGAAGTCCAACGCGGTAGACTCGGCCCGCCCCGATCATGGCCTGAAGCCGGTCGACTGGCTCACTCTCGGCTTCCTGGCCATGCTCGCCGTATTAGCAGGCTTCAAGGTTCGCGACCATCTCCGCAAAGGTTTCGACTTCGGCATGAAAATGCTGTCGCTGGCCTGATGCAGCCAAGGGTTGCATAGATGCTGCGCCGGTTGCTGCTCATCCTGTGCGTTGCCGGCGCAGCCCTGCCTTGCGCAAGTGCGAAGTCGCCCCAGGCTGACCTGCACGGCCGTATGCAGCATCTGGCCTATCGCTACGGCATTTGCGATGTGGCCGTGGCCGTCGTACGGAACCGTGAACTGCAATCCGTCGACGCCGCCCATACCTGCGCCGGCCAGGTACCGGCGGCGGAAGAACGCGTTTTCGAAGCGGCATCGCTAAGCAAGCCGTTATTTGCCTATGCAGTCCTGAAACTCGTGCAAGAAGGGAAAATGTCCCTCGATGCGCCGCTTCTGAGCTACCTTCCGCAAGGCTATGCGCACCGCCATTTCGCGCACCGTCCCGATTCGCCCATCGACCAGGTGAGCGATCCGGCACTGTCGGCGGTGACTGTCCGCATGGCCATGAACCATACTTCGGGCCTGGCCAATTGGTCCAACGGAGCGCTTGCGTTCACAGGCAAACCGGGCGCCGGATGGCAATATTCGGGCGAAGGCTACGTGCTGCTTCAGCGAGCGGTGGAAACAATAACCGGCGAACCACTGGACAAGTACATGGAGCGCACTGTGTTCCGCCCGCTGGGGATGACCCATAGTTCATACACGCACAATGCCGGGCTCGCAAACGCCATCGTGCGCGGAACGAACTTCTACGACGAGGTGCTTCCCAACTATCCGTTTCGCGAGGCCGTTGCCGCCTACTCGCTCTACACCAGCGCCGGCGACTACGGACGATTTCTCGCCGCGCTCTTGAGCGACCCGGCCCTCCTGCGCCAGACCGTGGACTCACCGGCGTCCCTGGACGCCAAGCCAGGGCTGGGCTGGGGTTTGGGATGGGGCTTGGAACGCAGGGCGGGCGAAACCTACCTTTGGCATTGGGGGAACAATTCCGGCTATCGGGCTTTTGTCATGGTCTCAGCGCAAAGCGGTGATGGATTCGTGATGCTGACCAATAGCGACAAAGGCCTGGCTCTGGCCGAACCGCTCGGCGAGCAGCTCCTTCCTGGCCCGCACCCAGTGTACCGTCTTCATTTCCTGCGCGACGGTCTCGCCAACTACTTATGCGAGAAGTTGGACATCTGCTTCTGACGGCAAGGCGAATGTAACGTCATGTTTCCCTCGCCCCGCCCGCCGCGGCAGCGCGCTTTTTCCATGCAATACTGTTCGGATGAAAACATACATCCGCATCCTCCCCGCCCTGCTGCTGGCCGCAAGCGGCGTCCACGCGCAGGAAAAGCCAGCGACTGAAGGCGCCGCCAAAACACCGGCAGCCGCCGAACACCCGGCCGAGACCAAAGCCTTCGATCGCACGCTCAAGGCCGAGTCTTCAGTCAGCAAAAGCAGCACTGTCACGATCAGGGGCAAATCCGTGCCCTACAAGGTCACCGCAGGCACCCAGCCGGTGTGGGACAAGGACGGCAAGGTGCTCGCCTCGCTGTTTTACACCTATTACCAGCGCAGCGATGTCAGCGACAAGTCGCGCCGCCCGCTGGTGCTGTCCTTTAACGGAGGCCCCGGCTCGGCCTCGGTCTGGATGCACATCGCCTACACCGGTCCCAAGGTGCTGAACATCGATTCGGAAGGCTACCCGGTGCAGCCGTACGGCGTGAAGGACAACCCGAATTCCATCCTGGACGTGGCGGACATCATCTACATCGACCCCGTCAACACCGGCTTCTCACGCATCCTCGATCCCAAAGCCGACCGCGCGAATTTCTTTGGCGTGAATGCCGACATCAAGTACCTGGCCGACTGGCTGCAGGCTTTCGTATCGCGTGAAGGCCGCTGGACTTCGCCGAAATTCCTGATTGGCGAAAGCTACGGCACTGCGCGGGTTTCGGGTCTGGCGCTGGAGCTTCAAAACTCTCACTGGATGTACCTGAACGGCGTCGTACTGGTATCCCCGACAGGGCTGGGCCTGAAGCGTGACGGCCCGGTGGGCCAGGCGCTGTCCCTGCCCTACTACACCGCCGCTGCCTGGTACCAAAAAGCCCTGCCGGCCGACCTGCAGCAAAAAGACTTGAAAGACGTGCTGCCGGAAGCGGAATCGTTCGCCGTGAATGAGCTGATCCCAGCGCTCGCCAACGGCGGCTTCCTCGACGCGCAGCGGCGCAACGCGGTCGCAGCGAAGGTCGCGCACTTTTCCGGTCTCCCCGAAAAGGTCGTCCTGCAAAACAACCTGAGCGTGCCGGTCGGCACCTTCTGGAAGGAGCTGCTGCGCGACAAGGGCTACACCATAGGCCGCCTCGATTCCCGCTACCTCGGCATCGACAAGAAGGACGCGGGCGACAAGGTCGATTACAACGCCGAGCTGACCTCGTGGCTGCATTCCTTCACGCCAGCCATCAACTACTACCTGCGCGACGTGCTGGGCTACAAAACCGACCTTACCTACAATATGTTCGGCCCCGTGCACCCATGGGACAACAAGGACGACAACACCGGCGAGAACCTGCGCCAGGCCATGGCGGCCAATCCCTACTTGAAGCTGATGGTGCAATCGGGCTACTTCGACGGCGCCACCACCTACTTCGACGCCAAGTACACCATGTGGCAGCTCGACCCGAGCGGCCGCATGAAGGACCGCATGCGCTTTGAAGGCTACCGCAGCGGGCACATGATGTACCTGCGCGCGGAAGACCTGGTGAAATCGAACGACGACCTGCGCGACTTCATCCTGAAGGCATTGCCCGGCGCCGGCGTACCTGCCAAGTACTAAATAAAAAGTCGGGGTCAGCTCTGGCAATCGGACATTTCGCTGCGCGAAATGTCCGATTGCCAGAGCTGACCCCGACTTTCAAAGAAGGAGGCCGAGGCCTCCCTTTCTTGTTACTTCTCTGTCAGGAAGGTCTTCAGCTTGTCCGAACGCGATGGCTGGCGCAGCTTGCTCATCGCCTTGGCTTCGATCTGGCGGATACGCTCGCGGGTCACGTCGAACTGCTTGCCCACTTCTTCCAGCGTGTGGTCGTTGGACATCTCGACGCCGTAACGCATGCGCAGCACCTTGGCTTCGCGCGGGGTCAGGGAGTCCAGCACTTCCTTGATCACGTTGCGCATCGATGCGTGCAGCGCGGCATCCAGCGGCGCCAGCGTGGTGTTGTCTTCGATGAAGTCGCCCAGTTGGGAATCGCCGTCCTCGCCCATCGGGGTTTCCATGGAAATCGGTTCCTTCGCGATCTTCATGATCTCGCGCACCTTCGACTCCGGCATTTCCATCTTCTGCGCCAGGGTCGCCATGTCCGGCTCGGAACCGGTTTCCTGCATGATCTGGCGCGAGATGCGGTTCATCTTGTTGATGGTCTCGATCATGTGCACCGGCACGCGGATGGTACGGGCCATGTCCGCGATCGAACGGGTGATCGCCTGGCGGATCCACCAGGTGGCGTAGGTCGAGAACTTGTAGCCGCGGCGGTATTCGAACTTGTCGACCGCCTTCAGCAGGCCGATATTGCCTTCCTGGATCAGGTCCAGGAACTGCAGGCCGCGGTTGATGTACTTCTTCGCGATCGAGATCACCAGGCGCAGGTTGGCCACGGTCATTTCGCGCTTTGCGGTACGGGCACGCTTTTCGCCGGCAGCCATCTGCTTGTTGATCTTGCGAAGGTCGGCCAGCGGCAGCGCCACGCGCTCCTGCAGGTCGATCATCTTGTTCTGCAGTTCCTTGATGGCAGGGACGTTACGGCCCAGAACCGCGCTATACGGATAGCCGGCAGCCACTTCGCCGTCGACCCATTCCAGGTCGGTTTCATTGCCAGGGAAGACCTTGATGAAGTGGGCGCGCGGCATGCCGCAGCGGTTCACGCACAGTTCCAGCACGGCGCGTTCGATCGAGCGCACCTGTTCCATCTGGCCGCGCAGAGTGTCGCACAACTTTTCCACCACCTTGGCGGTGAAGCGGATGCCCAGCAGTTCGTCGGAGATGATGTCCTGCGCCTTCACGTAGGCGGCGTTGCCGTAAGCGGCCTTGCGCATCTTGTCGAACTGGCTCGAGATCAGGGCGAACTTGGCCAGCGCGTCGTCTTTCAGCTGCGCCAGTTGCTCGGTCGAATAGCCGGCAGCGCCGCCATTGACGTCGCCGTCTTCTTCCTCTTCGTCCAGCTCTTCTTCTTCCTCATCTTCGTCGGAAGCGGCGGCGGGAACCTTGGCCGGCGCCGGGGTCGGCGCATCTTCGTTCAGGTCGACGAAACCGTCCACCACGTCGTCCACCTTCATCTCATCCTTTTCGATCTTCTCGGCCAGGGCCAGGATCTCGGAGATGGTGGTCGGGCAGGCGGAAATTGCCTGGATCATGTCGCGCAGGCCGCCTTCGATACGCTTGGCGATCTCGATCTCGCCTTCGCGGGTCAGCAGCGCCACGGCGCCCATCTCACGCATGTACATGCGCACCGGGTCGGTGGTACGGCCGAAGTCGGAGTCGACGGTCGACAGCGCGGTGGCAGCAGCGGCTTCCACTTCATCGTCGCTGGCGGCGGTCGGCACGTTATCGGACAGCAGCAGTGCCTCCGCATCCGGCGCGCGCTCGTACACGGCGATGCCCATGTCGTTGAAGGTCGCGATGATGCCTTCGATCGCTTCCGGATCGACGATGTTTTCCGGCAGGTGGTCGTTGATCTCGGCGTAGGTCAGGTAGCCGCGGTCCTTGCCCAGGTTGATCAGGTTCTTGAACTGGGTGCGGCGCTTTTCCAGCTCCTCCGCGTTGGCGCCGTCGGTCATGCCGAAAGCGTCGATGCCCTTGGCCTTGCGCTCGCGCGCCTTGGACGCGGCCTTCAGTTCGGCGCGTTCCACGGCGTTGAGTGCCGCCACTTCATCGTTTTCCGGGGTGAACTCGCTTGGCTTGCGGCCGCGGCGGCCCGGCACTTTCACTTGCGGCAGCAGGTAGCCGGAAGTGTCGATCGATGCCAGCACGGCGGCGTCGCGCACTTCAGTCACGGCGGCCGGGCCGGTGGTCACGGTCACTGGCGCAGGTTCAGCAGCCTTCGGCTTGCGGCCGCGCTTCGCAGGCGCCGCCACCGGCGCTTCTTCGGCGACGACCGCCAGCGATACCGGCTTGGCGGCAGCGGTTTTGCGGGCGCGGGGCTTGACGACCGCTTCTTCGGCCACGGCTTCCACTGGCGCCTCCTCGGCCGGCACGGCAGCCAGGCGGCGGGATTTCTTTACTACGGTGACTTTTCCTGCTTCCTCTTGAGCGTTGTCGATCACATACGAAAGGCTGGTCTTTGGCACGGCCAACGAGGCGCTGGTAGTGGCGGAGCCAGTGGATTTCTTGGCGGACAACGTCAGGGTCTTAGGTTTCGTCATTCAATATCTCTCTCAGCGCGCCCGGAGGTGCACTTATCGAAGGCTCGCGATGGCCCGGTTTCAGGGATAATCGGGAAAAGAAAAAGCCCGCATGACCGGGCTCGATTCCGATGATTCAGTGATTAGAGAGGGCACATGCCCTGGAACTGGACTACACAGGGCAGCGCGGCCCCGGCCGAAACTCTTTACCAAACTGAATTCGCACCGTCCTGCATTTGGTGCGTCTGCCATTATACGAGGTTTTGGCTCGCAACGCACCCATTAATTCGATATCAAAACCACATCATGAGCTAAAACACAATGCGCCGGGCACCTGCATCGTGGTATGCTGGCGGCTCTTGATTAACCTATGAAGTCGATGAACACTAGCACTACCCCTCAGCAGCCGGCCGAAGGCCAAGCAACCGCTCCTGCCGCTCCCAATTCCGCGCGCGCCCTGCTCAAGCAATTGCAGCAACAGTATGCCGCTGTCGATCGGCATCGACAAACAGCTCATCGCCGCGATGCCGGAGCTCAATCGCAAGCTGATGCGCGCTGCCCTGGGCATCCATACTTCCTCGCAGCGCTACCTGCGCGCCATGGAAAAAGCCACCGTCCGCTTCAACCTGGATGGCAGCACCGGTGCCGAAGTGACCGACGAACACCGTAAGCACGCCAAGGAAACCCTGGCTGAACGCTACAAGAAAGAAGTGGAACGCCGCAAGGCCGAACGCGCCGCCGAACGCGAGGCTGCAGCCGCCGAAGAGGCCGACCGCCGCCGCGCGGAGAAGCTGCAGGCGCTGACCGCCAAGTTCTCCAAGAAGTAATGAGCGACGCGCCGGAAGCTGTCTCCGAGTTGCCTCCTTATGAAGGCATCCGGCTGGCCGACGTCAGGCTCGTGAAAACCGCCGCCGATGCGGAGGCTGCGCAAGCGGCCCTGCTGGCGGCGGATGCTATCGGTTTCGACACCGAATCAAAACCCACCTTCGTCAAGGGCGAAAGCTCGGACGGTCCGCACCTGATCCAGTTTGCGGACGACCGCCACGCCTGGCTGTTCCAGGTCGGCGATGCATTCCCCCACCTGTCCACGGTCAAGGCCATCCTCGAATCCGACATGACGCTGAAGATCGGCTTCGGCCTGTCTGACGATATCAAGCGCGTGCGCTCCAAGCTGGGAATCGAGCCGTTGAAAGTGGTGGACCTGGGCGTGGTACTGCGCGTGCCGGGACAGAAGAACGACCTGGGCGCCAAGAGCGCGGTCGCCAAGTATTTCGGCCAGGCGCTGACGAAATCCAAGAAGATCTCCACCACCAACTGGGCCACCCCGCGCCTGAACGAAAAGCAGATCCTGTACGCAGCCGACGATGCGCAAGTGGCTTTGCGCGTGTATCGCCACTGGATCGGCATCGGCAACGTGCTGCCGCCGATCAAGCCGCCCAAACGGCCTAGGACCGGCAAGCCAGCATCCCAAGCGTAGCAATCGCCGCAGCCTGTCGCTCATCCCAAACATGGCCGTAGTTCAGGCGGATGCAATTGCGAAATGCCCGCTTCGCACTGAACATCGGCCCCGGTGCAATGCTGATCCCATGCGCCAACGCCTGGCGATGCAACTCCAGCGCATCGACCGACTCCGGCAACACCACCCACAAGAAATACCCGCCTTGGGGCTGCGTCACCCGCGTCCCCGCCGGGAAATGCTCCTCGATCGCCGCCAGCATTCGCTGCTGTTGCCTCGCCAAGGCACTGCGCAGCTGCCGCAAATGCCGCTCATATCCACCTTGCCCAAGGTACTCCGCCAGCGCCAGCTGCGACGGCATCGCCGCCGCCAGGCTGGTGGTCAGCTTGAGCCGCTCAACCTGCCGCGCAAAGCGTCCCGCCGCCGCCCAGCCGACGCGGAATCCAGGCGCAAGGCACTTCGAGAACGAACTGCAATGCATGACAATGCCCTTGCTGTCGAAACGCTTGGCCAGCGCCGGCCGTTGCGCACCGAAATACAGCTCGCCGTACACATCATCCTCAATCAATGGCACGTCATGGGCCGCCAGCAGTTCGACCAAAGCCCGCTTTTTCTCCGGCGGCATGAGGCTTCCGAGCGGATTCTGGAAGCTCGTCATCAGCCAGCAGGCACTCGGCTTATGCTGCTCCAGCGCGGCCGCCAGCGCCCCAAGGTCGATCCCCTCGCGCGGATGCGTCGCCACCTCGACCGCCTTCAAGCCGATGCGTTCCAGCGCCTGCAAGGCCGCGTAGAAGCTCGGCGACTCCACCAGCACCGTATCGCCCGGCCGCGCCACCGCCTGCAAGCACAGGTTCAAGGCCTCCAGCGCGCCATTGGTGATGACGATATCGTCAGGCGACACCTGCAAGCCATCAAGCTGGTAGCGCAAGGCAATCTGGCGCCGCAACTCCGCATTCCCCGGCGGCAGGTCGGCAATCGTGCTCCAGGGGTCGATATGGCGCATGCTGGCCGTGACCGCGCGACCCAGCTTATCGAGCGGAAACAGCAAAGGACTGGGGAAAGCGGAGCCGAAAGGCACGTTGCCCGGCGCCCGGCTGGCCTCCAGCACCTGGAATACCAGCTCGCTGACATCCACCAGCGTGGACGAAGGATCGGGGCGCGACACCTCCGGCTCCGGCGTCGCTGCAAAGCGCCGCGAAGCCACGTAATAGCCCGAACGCGGACGGGACTCGACCAGGCCACGCGCCTCAAGCAGGTAATACGCCTGGAACACCGTGGACGGACTGACGCCGCGCCGCTCCTGCTGCTGCCGCACCGAAGGCAGCTTCTCGCCCGGCCGCAGCACGCCGGACGCCATCAAGCCCGCCAGTTCGTCAGCCAGCGCCTCGTAAAGCTTCAAACTGATACCCTCATTCCGTGGCCTTTCTGAGCCTGTTATTCTTTGCCTCGCAGGCGTATCCTTGACCCATCACAAGAAAAACGGGTTCATCATGCGACTATTCCCCCGCATTCTCTCATTTGGCGCCGCGCTTGTGGCTAGCTCCGTCCTGGCGTCCCCGGCCAGCCTGCCGGACACGGTCGAGCAACGCGTCGCCGCCTGCATTGCCTGCCACAAGGCCAATGAGCAAGGCGATGCCTTCTTCCCGCGCATCGCCGGCAAGCCGGCCGGCTACCTGTACAACCAGCTCCTGAACTTCAAGGAAGGCCGCCGCCAGTATCCGATGATGACGTATATGGTCGAACAGTTGCCGGACGCCTACCTGCGCGAGATCGCGCAATACTTCTCCGGGCAGCATGCGCCCTACCCGCCGCCGGCTGCCACCAGCGCCACGCCGCAATTGATCGAGCGAGGGCGCGTCCTGGTGCACCAGGGCGACCCATCGCGCAAAGTGCCGGCCTGCGTAGCCTGTCATGGCGACGCGATGACCGGCGTAGCACCCGCCATCCCCGGCCTGATCGGCCTGCCGCGCGACTACATCAACGCCCAATTCGGCACTTGGCGCAACCAGAAGCGCAAGGCGCACGCGCCGGACTGCATGGCCGAAGTAGCCAATCGCCTGAGCGAATCGGACGTCGCAGCAGTATCCGGCTGGCTCGCCGCGCAGCCGGCCGATCCGAATGCACGTCCCGCAGCCTCCCTGCCAAAGCCACTGCCGATGGAATGCGGCGGCGTTCCCAAATAAACAAGGCAGATCATGAAGCGCAATACGAAAATAGCCATCGCCGTGCCACTGCTGCTGATCGTCGCAGCGGTAGGCTTCATCTGGCCCAAGCACGACACCGGTCCGGCGCCAAGCGCCGCCTCGAAAAACATGCCGGCCGCAGAAAAGGTCGCGCGCGGCGCCTACCTCGCCAAAGCCGCCGACTGCATGGCCTGCCACACCACGCGCGGCGGCGCCGCCTTTGCCGGCGGCCGCGCCCTGCAAACGCCGTTCGGCAATGTGAACTCGCCCAATATCACGCCAGACAAGGAAACCGGTATCGGCAACTGGACCGCCGACGATTTCTGGAACGCCCTGCACAACGGCAAAGCCAAGGATGGCCGCCTGCTGTATCCCGCCTTCCCCTACACAAATTACACGGCCATGACGCGCGACGATTCGGACGCGATGTACGCCTACTTCCAGACCGTCACGCCGGTAAAGCAGGCCAGCCAGCCGCACAGCCTGCGCTTCCCGTATAACCAGCAAGCCATGCTGGCCGTATGGCGCGCCCTTTACTTCAAACCTGCAGTGTATGCGCCCGATGCCAGCAAGTCCGCAGAATGGAACCGCGGCGCCTACCTGGTGCAGGGTCCCGGCCACTGTATTGCCTGCCACAGCGAACGGAACGCACTGGGCGCCAGCGACAAGGGCTTGTCGGGCGGCCTGATTCCGGTGCTGGGCTGGTATGCGCCCTCGCTCACCTCCGACCGCGAAGCCGGACTGGGCGACTGGGAAGTGAAGGACATCACCGACCTGTTGAAAACCGGCGTTTCGCAACGCGCGACGGTATTCGGCCCGATGGCGGAAGTGGTGCGCGAAAGCCTGCAACACCTGAGCGATGAAGACGCGCGCGCCATGGCCGTGTACCTGAAGTCGCTGCCGAACGAAAGCGGCAATCGCGAGCCGTACGAGCGCTCAAAGGAACCTGAAGCGGCAGCCTGGCTGGCAGCCGGCGAGAAAATCTACAGCAAGCAATGCCTGGACTGCCACGGTGAAAAGGGCGAAGGCATCGCCCCGCACTACCCGCCCCTGGCCGGCAACCGCGCACTGACGATGGATGAAGCGGTGAACCCGATCCGCATCGTGCTGAATGGCGGCTTCGCCCCAGGCACGGCAGGAAACCCGCGCCCCTACGGCATGCCGCCGTTCAGCCACTCATTGAATGATGTGGAAGTCGCCCAAGTAGTCTCCTACCTGCGCGCCGCCTGGGGCAACAACGCTCCACCGGTCGAAAGCACCACGGTGAACCGCTACCGCAACGTCCCGCTCGAGTGAAATTAAATGGGGACGTCCCCATTTAATTCATTTACAACATGTCGGCGAAGCCGATGCGGTCAGTGGTGGCGTGGCGGGCGTCTTCGATGCTGACCTTTTTCTCGGCCAGCAGCTTGCGCAGGCATTCGTTCATCGTGTAGCAGCCTGGCGCGGATTTCCGTTCCATGACATTGCGCAGGTCGGCCACGCTGCCGTTCTCGATCACTGCTGCCACTTCAGGATTGACGGTCAGGCTTTCGGTGGCCAGGTAGTAGCGGTCGCCATCCATCGCCGGCATCAGCGCCTGGCACAGCACGCCGCGCAGGGCGTGCGCCAGGGCCTGGCGCTGCGGTTCGGTATTGCCCAGCAAGCGGATCATCTTTTGCAGGCCCAGTTCTGTAGAACGGGCGTGCAGGGAGGCCAGCACCAGCGGGCCCGATTCAGCCAGCGCCAGCGCTTCGTGCGCGGTTTCGGCGTCGCGGATTTCGCCGATCACTATCACGTCCGGGCGTTCGCGCAGCGCGTCCTTGGCGCCCAGGTCGAAGGTTTCGACGTCGCCGTCAAAGCCCACCTCGCGCTGGGTGATCACGCATTTGCGTTGCGGGATCAGGGTCTCCACCGGGTCTTCAATGGTGATGATGTGGCCCGAGCGGTTCTTGTTGATATCGTCCAGCATCGAGGCGATAGTGGTCGACTTGCCTTGGCAGGTGTCGCCAATGATCAGCACTAGGCCGCTCGACAGTTGCGCGAACTTCTCTTCGGTCGGGCGCAGGCCCAGGCCGGACAGCAGCAACGGTTCTTTCGGGAAGCGGCGAATGACGCAGCCCAGGCGTTTCTTGCCCTGGAAGCTGAAGCAGTTGGCGCGAATGCGGGCAGTATGCAGGTCTATGGCGCGGTCGAAGGCGCGGTCCTGGATGCGTTCGCGCCAGTTCGGCTCGACCACTTCAAAGAATTCTTCCAGCTCCTCGCGCGTGATCGGCGAATCGGTCACGGCCACCAGGCCTTTTGGCTGGCGCAGCAGCAAGGGGCTGTTCTGGTGGATCAGGATGTCGGAAAAGACCAGTTTGGAGTTCAGCAGGTGCAGGATTTGCTCGACGAGAGTACCAAAGACCGGGTGGTCTTCGTTCTCGATATACGTCAGGGTGCGAATTTGCGAGTATTCCATAGTGCCTGTGCTCTCCAATAGGTTCGCATGATTTTATTTCATTTGCTCTGTGGAATGTAAGTGGCTGGTGAACAACATTTATTTCGGATATTCAAACCCGGTGCGGATATCGTAAGGAAAACTACGGCCACGCTCGGTCACCATCAGCCGTTGTGGCGGCTCTTCGCCGGCCAGCGCGCGCGATTTCACATGCAAACCCTCGCCTTCCCGGATCAGCTTGTCCGCACGTTCATAAACATTTTGACAACCCGTCTCCGCAATCAGCGCCTGCACGATGGCGATCTTCCAGGCGTCCACCGCCGCTGACTGGAACTGGCACACCAGGTAGCCGTCCTTGCCGCCGTAACTTTGCACCAGCAGCCCCGACAGTCCGTCTTCATCGCCCAGCACGATAGGTACCAGCTCATCGGGGCGGGCCGCTTGCAGCGAATGGATGCGGCGGGAGATGGCGGCGCGCACCCGGCGCTTCACCAAAGCATGGTCGATCGGCTCGTCTTCGCGCAGGGTCCAGACGCGGGCTGCAATCTGCGACTTGGCGTTATACGCGGCACGGGCCAGGAATTTGCGGGACGAGGACACGACTGTGGCGGTGGCGCCAGGCTTGTTTTTCTCCGCTGGACGCCCCTCGACGCGCTCGATGGCGGACAGGTAGATATAAGGGTCGCCGGCCAGGATGGGCTTCTCCTTGCCCTGTTTGATGATGATAGTAAGCATGGGCGAAATGATACAGGAGCGACGTCCTGTCCCCGGCATTTGCATTCTGTTCCTGCGAGGCAGCGTCCTGTCGCACCGCACAGGCGCGCTATCACCGGCTTCGCTACGATGTAACCATCAAACAATGATTCACACAGGAGAAACAAGATGAAGATGTCTGCCGCAATGCGCAATGCCCTGATCGCCGCTTCCGTTTTTGCAGTCGCCACCCCAATCGCGGTGGTGTCGGCCGCCCCGCTGGGCTGGTTTGCCGGCGAACGGGTGCAGGGCAATGGCAAAGTCTTGAAGCAGGCACGCGAAGCGGCCAACTTTACCGGCCTCGGCCTGGGCTTGCCGGGCAGCGTGGAAGTCCGCATCGGCAATACCGAAAGCGTCAGCATTGAATCGGATGACAATATCCTGCCACTGATTGAAACCGCGGTCGAAGACGGCACCTTGCAGATTCGTCCTATTCGTCCCAACCTGCAGTTCGACACCCGCAACCTGAAGGTTGTCATCACTGCAAAAAAACTGGAACGCATCTCGGTCGGCGGTTCTGGCTCGGTTGATGCGGAAGGCCTGCGCGGCGGAAAGCTGTCCTTCAACGTCGGCGGTTCGGGCTCCATGAACCTGCGCAATATCGAAGGCGAATCGGTGACCGTTTCCCTTGGCGGCAGCGGCAACCTGAAGGCAACTGGCTCGGCCGATAAGTTGAAAGTGTCGATCGGTGGTTCCGGCAAGGTTAGCACCGGACAACTGGCGACGCGTGATGCCGCCGTTAGCATCGGCGGTTCGGGCCAGGCGGTGGTGTGGGCGAAGCAATCGCTGTCCGTCAGCGTGGCGGGATCTGGTGACGTGAGTTATTACGGCGAGCCGCAACTGACCAAGAGCGTCATGGGGTCCGGTAGCGTCAAGCGCCTGGCTGGCGCCCCGAACTGATCAGCAGTTTGTCCCGGCCCGTGTTGCCACAAGCGTCACGGGCCATCTTCCCCAAGAAATTTTTCCAAGTTCTCGCCAGCGATCAGTTGCCCCCACCAACTTTCCAGCTGCCCCCTATCGGCGCAGGCGATCCGCGCCTCAAAGTGCGCCCCGCCACCGCGCTGCTTACCTGCCTTGCTTAGTATTTCCCGAAACGCTTCAATTCGCCCTTCTTCTCGACCTTCTTCTCGACCTTCTTCTCGTCCTTCTTCCCGGCCTTCTTTTCGCCCTTCGCGTTTCGCTTCCATTCGCGCTTCGACCACCCGTCTGAACTCGGGTATATCTTTAGCCGCGTTGTAAACATCGAGGATATATTGCTGGATGAGGGCATGTTCCTCGGCGGTAAACTCTTTTCGACCTGCTTCATTCCCACGTTCACTCATGATTGTCTCCTGGTTGGCACCAAAATGCGCCAGACGCTCATTGGCTATCTTTAATACGTCCCGCCGTAACCCATCGCTTGCCGTTGGCCATGCTAACAATACATTCTGCGATCGCACCACATCAGCAAGTGTGTTAGCGCGCACCAATCGGATAACGTCACCGATGATGGAATTGCCAGCCGACTCTTCGTCTATCAACACATACACTTTCCCTTCCTGCAATGGTTTTAGCCACTCGAGGCCCACCGCATCGGCCGAGGCCCACTTGCGACGCCCCGAATAGACTACGACAGGCAAGAGGTTCAAAGGTTCCGCATTTTTATGCTGGGCATACAGATCCTGCGACAACAGCCCTGAATAGACTCTCATCCTTTGGTTTTGGCGCAGCGCAAAGGACAACGCCCCCAGCGGGGCGTTGTTCACTGCGGATCAGAGGTCGAACTTGAGGTCCGCGCTGACGGTGCGCTGGGCATATGGGTGGAAAGCCCAGTATTTTTCGCCATTCAGGTTGTCGATCCCGATTGAGGCAGTCCACTGCCGATTGAAGCGGTAGCGCAGGCGCACATCGGCGACCAAGTAGTCCGACACGCCCATATACGTCGTGCCATTAGAATCACTGTTATCGAGCGTGCCGAATTGCTTGCCGCTATAACGCACCCCGAACGTGCCGGTCCAGTGCTGGCCGACGTGGTAAGACGCCAGCGCATTCGCGCGCCACTTCGGCACACGCGGTTGCCGTCTGCCGACGCTGGAAGGCATGGCACTGTTCGACACGATCTCGGAATCCGCATAAGTAAGGCTGCTCTGCAGTGTCAGCCCATGCGTCAGGACATTATCAGCCTGTTGCGAAAATTCCAGCCCACGCGTGCGGATCTTGCCCACGTTCTGCACCGTATTCACAGTCGCAGTCAGCGGCTGCGAATACAGCGCATCGCGCGTAATTTCGCCAAACAGCGTGGCGCGCACACTGCCTTGGGCTGTCATGTACTCCGCCGTCAGCTCGCTGGTCCACGATCGTTCGGCGCGCAGGTTCGGGTCGGTGTTGACGATCCTGTCGTCGACAATCGAACCCTGGAAAAGCTCCGCCGCCGTCGGATTGCGCACAGCACGGCCGGCAGAGGCCTTCAGGGTCCAGGCCTCGCCTGCGCGCCACGCCAGCGCCGCCTTGGGCGACCAGGACTGTGCGCGGCGGTCGGTGAAAGGCAGCAGCTTGCCAGCGGCACCCGAAATTTCGCCGCCATACGCGCGCCAGGTTTCGTGCCTCAGGCCGAGCGTCGCCTTCCACTCCGGGGACAGCCGCCAGGTATCCTGCGCATACAGGCTTTCCAGCCGCGTATTGCCATTGAAAGTGGACAGGTGCCTGCCGCCTTCGCCCGATATCCAGTCCGCCACGCTGGTCACATGCGTGCGTAGCTTGGCGCTCTCGCGCTGCACGCCCAACTCCACCTGATGCGAGAGGCCAGCGCGCCAGTTGCCGCGCAACGCCAGCGTATTCCAGCCGCTGCCGCCCATATCGGTCAGGTTGCCCTGCCCGCCTCCGGTCGGCACGCGCGCCAGGTCACGCGAATAGTCGTAGACGCTGCCCGCAATCTCCCAATTAAAGCTTTCACGCCCATGCGTCTTCAGCGACAGCCCATGCATCACGTGCTCAAGGTCCGAGCGCGCGCCGGCGAAGTCCGTAGGCAGCAAGGTAAAGCGCTTGCCGCCGATATTGATCGCGCCGCTGGTCACCGCATTGCCTGATGCATCGCGCAGGTAGGAGTCGACATTGCGCACCGCATCGTTCTGCCACCACCCAAGCGTGTAGCTGGCGCGCAGCGTCGGCGAAAAGTCGTAAGCCAGCTTCGCCTTGGCGTGGTCCTGTACGGTGTTCACCTGGTTCGTGCTGCCCAGGATGTACCAATCTTTTCCCGCAGGATTATGGTCGGCGACAGCTCCGGTGACCGGTACGCCGGTCGCCTCGCCCGGCTTCGGCGTCACGCCAGCGGAGAGCAGCTTGTTGGCGAAGGCAATCGGCTGGCCGCTGCTGTTAAGGCGCGACAGATCGATCCACCACGACAGCGCGCCCGCACGGTCGCCCAGCGAGGCGCTGAACTGGCGGCCGGTATGGCGCGAGTGGCTCGCATACTGGTCGAAGCCCTGCCCCACCCACGACAGCTTGGCGTGCCCTTCCAGTTTGCTCGGCATGCGCGTCTGGTAGTCCACCACCGCACCGACCGAATTGCCCGCGTACGCAGCCGAGAATGGGCCATACAGCACGTCGACGCGTTCGATTTCTTCCGGCGTCACCATGCCCCAGCGCGGCGTATAAGTCGCGCCATTGCCCAGCAGGTTGGACAGCAGGATACCATCCGCATACACCAGTGAACGCGCGCTATTGCCTGTGCCGGAAGCGCGGCTGGCCAGCACTGCATGGTCGTAGTCGCCGATGAAGCGCTTGCGCACGTTCAGGCTTGGCAAGTACTTGAGTGCATCTTCGCTGTCGAAGGCGTTGATGCGGTTCTCCACCTGCGTGCCGGTAATTCCTTCGATTGTGGTCGGAATCTGCGTCGGCAAGGAAGTCGGGCGACCACCCTTGATCGTCACCACATGGTCCGCATGCGCCGGGCAGGCGAAGCCAATCGCCGCCAGCATTGCAGCCAGCGGTTTGAATGTCGTATTCATCCCGGGTCCTTAGCGCGTTTCGAGGGTTGTTTCCCAGTTCGCGCTGCCGGCCTGGCAGGACTGGACGATCTTCAGGATATGGCTGCCTGCCGCCGGCAGCTTGCCGAACATGACGAATTCCTCGTAGAAGTCATCCGGCAGCGGGCCGCCGCGCCAGGTCAGGCCGTCGGGCGAGCGCTCGATATTCCAGCCGGACTTTGGCATCGGGCGCATCGCCGCAAAGCCTTCCGGCAGGCGAATGCTGACTGCCGTGGT
>Ga0102595_100667_pt1 | contig 20555 bp, 10 predicted proteins | sample Araplaol_mTSA_r2_2_FD_76864 | JGI IMG/M metagenome (GOLD analysis project Ga0102595, IMG submission 76864) | Arabidopsis root microbial communities from North Carolina, USA - plate scrape MF_Col_mTSA_r2 (SPADES assembly) (version 2) | ecosystem: Host-associated > Plants > Roots > Endosphere...
CGATGATCGACCTGGGCCTGTTCCGCCTGCCGGCCTTCACCGTCTCGCTCGGCGCCTACATGCTGGCCTGCTTCGTGATGTTCGGCATCTTCCTCTACAACGCCCAGTACCTGCAGCTGGTTCTGGGGCTGTCGCCGCTGCATGCCGGTCTGTGGAGCATGCCCGGGGCGGGGGCTTTCATCGTCGGGTCCATGGTCGTTCCGGCGCTGGTGCGGCGCATGCGCCCGGCCTTCGTGATGGGCGGCGGGCTGGCGGTGGCGGCGCTGGGGTTCGGCATGCTGGCCGTGCTGCCCGCGCAGGACGGGCTGGCCTGGATGGTGGGCAGCGCCGTCATCTCCTCGCTCGGGCTCGCGCCGGTTTTCACGCTGGCGACCGACCTGGTCGTGGGCAGCGCACCGCCGGAGCGCGCGGGCGTGGCCTCGGCGATCTCCGAGACCAGCTCGGAATTCGGCGGGGCGCTGGGCATCGCGATCCTCGGCGCTATCGGGGCCGCCATCTACCGCAATGCCATGGCCGATGCAGTGCCCGCGGGCCTGGCAGGCGCGTCCGAGGTGGAGGCCGCCCGCAGCACGCTGGGCGGGGCGGTCGCGCTGGCTGGGCAGATCGGCGGGAGCGCGGGCGCCGAGTTGGTCGACGCGGGCCGAGGTGCCCTGCTGCGCGGCATTCGGCTCACGGCCGGAGTCTGCGCGGCGGTGCTGCTGTTCGTGGCGGGGCTGGTGGCGATCCGGCTGCGCGGCGCGGGCAGTGCCGGGCAGGCGCACCCTGGGGATGCCCCGGGTGCCGCCGCATTGCCGGAGCGTTGACGAGACCCCATACTGGGGCTCCCACGACGCGACCACCGGAGCCTTCCATGAGCAACGAACTGCGCAAGAAGCTGCATGACCTGGCCGAACTCTGCGATAACACCACCGACCCGCAGACCAGGGCCATCATCGAGGCGATCCGGCTGCAGACGGCGGTGCTGAACGAGCGGCTGTTCTCCATCGAGCTGCAGGTGGCGGCCCTGTCCAAGCGCCTCGAAAACACGACCGACTGAGGGGCGGCCGCTTTGTTGGGATAATCCCCGCCATGAGCGGCAACACCTTCGGAAATCTTTTCGCTGTCACCAATTTCGGCGAGTCGCATGGCCCGGCCATCGGCTGCGTCATCGACGGCTGCCCCCCGGGCATGGAACTCAGCGAGGCGGACATCCAGGGCGACCTTGACCGCCGCCGCCCCGGCACCAGCCGCCACGTCACCCAGCGCAACGAGCCCGACGCGGTGCAGATCCTTTCGGGCGTATACGAAGGCAAGACCACCGGCACCCCCATCGCGCTGCTGATCCAGAACACCGACCAGCGCAGCAAGGACTACGGGCAGATCGCCCAGCAGTTCCGCCCCGGCCACGCCGACTTCACCTACTTCAAGAAATACGGCATCCGCGACCCGCGCGGCGGTGGGCGTTCCTCGGCGCGGCTGACCGCACCCATGGTTGCCGCCGGCGCGGTCGCCAAGAAATGGCTGGCCGAGAAGTACGGCATGGTGTTTCGCGGCTGCATGACGCAGATCGGCGAGATCGCCATTCCATTCGAGAGCTGGGACCACGTGCCCAACAACCCCTTCTTCGCCCCCATCGCCGACGTGAGCGCGCTGGAGGACTACATGGACCGCCTGCGCAAGGCCGGCGACTCGTGCGGCGCGCGCCTTCGCGTCACCGCGACGAACGTGCCCGTGGGCCTGGGCGAGCCGCTCTTCGACAAGCTCGACGCCGAGATCGCCTACGCCATGATGGGCATCAACGCGGTGAAGGCGGTGGAGATCGGCGCCGGCTTCGACAGCGTCACCCAGCGCGGCACCACGCACGGCGACTCGATCACGCCCACCGGCTTCGTCACCAACAACGCGGGCGGCATCCTGGGCGGCATCAGCTCGGGGCAAGACCTCGAAGTGAGCATCGCGATCAAGCCCACCAGCTCGATCATCAGCCCGCGCCAGTCCATCGACATCCACAACAACCCCGTCGAGGTCGTCACCAAGGGCCGCCACGACCCGTGCGTGGGCATCCGCGCGACGCCCATTGCCGAGGCCATGCTGGCGCTGGTGGTGATCGAGCACGTGCTGCGCAACCGTGCGCAGTGCGGCGACGTGCCCCAGGGGGCCCTGGGCAGCAAGACGGAAGCCGCGTCGCCGCAGGCGTCTTTCCTCTAGTGTCCGAGCCGCCACCAGTGGCCGCCGCCAGACGCGGCCACCTGCTGGCGTTCGCTGGCCTTTCGGCCAGCTATTTCGCGCACATCGGTTTCTTCAATCCCTACCTGCCGCTCTGGCTGAAGGATCTGGGGCTGCCGATCTTCACCATCAGCCTGCTGGCTTCGGTGCAGTCGATCACGCGCGTGTTCGCGCCCTATGCCTGGGGAGCGCTCAGCGACCACACGGGGCAGCGAGTGAAGCTGCTGCGCTTCAGCGCGGCGGTGGCGCTGGCGAGTTCCTTCGGCCTTTGGTGGAACGGCGGCGCATGGTGGCTCGCGCTGGTGCTGCTGGTCATGTTCACGCACACCAGTTCGATGATGTCGCTCACCGAAGCCGCGATGGCGCAGCTGGTTGCCGGCGACTGGGGGCGCTACGGGCGCATCCGGCTGTGCGGCTCGGCCGGTTTCCTGCTCACCGTGTTCGTGGCGGGCGAGTGGTTCGATCGCTTCGGCATGAAGCACTTTCCGGCGTGGGCGGCCGGCACGCTGGCCATCGTGCTGATCGCGACGATGAAGCTGCCCGACGTGCGCGAGCCGCCCGCCGCGCACGACGCGGTGAAGGAGCCCATCGGGCCGGTGCTGCGCAATCCGGCCGTGCAATGGTTCTTCGCGGCGCTGTTCTTCCAGGTGATGTCGCATTTCTCGGTGTACGCCTTCTTCTCGCTCTACCTCGATTCGATCGGCTACGGCAAGAGCACCATCGGCCTGTTGTGGGCCCTGTCGGTGGTGGCGGAGATCGTGTGGTTCTTCCTCCAGGGCAGGCTCATCGGCCTGATGACGATGCCGCGCTGGATGCTGGTGTGCAGCGTCGCCGCCGTCGCGCGGCTTGGACTGACGGCCGGGTTGGGCAGCTGGATCGCGGCCCTTGTCCTGGCGCAGTGGCTGCATGCGCTGAGCTTCGCGGCGCATCACACGACCTGCATCGCGGTGGTGTCGCGGCGATTCCCCGGTCATCTGCGCGGGCGAGGGCAGGCGCTGTTCACGGTCATCGGCTACGGCTTCGGGGGAGTGCTGGGCGTCTTGCTTGGCGGCGCTGTCGCGCAGACCTTCGGCTATCGCACGATGTTTACGGCTGCCACCTTGTTGGCGGTGCTCGGCAGCCTGTGTGCGTGGCGAGTGGTGAAGCTGGATCGGATGGAGCGCGCGGCAAGGGTCTGAGCTGACCTCCCGACAAAGTGTCATGGGCCTTACATGCCCACGTCACCTCGGATTTTTACGCTGCGCGCTCCGTAACCTTTTCTCCTAATTTCTCATGTCCGTTTCCGATGAATCGCGCGGCGCGAATGCGCCGCGCATCTCTTCGCCTGCCCAATCGAACGCTGCCGAACAGAACAACGACAACAACAGCAGCAACACGGCACCGCGCCGCCAGGTGCTCAAGCTCGGCGCCTCGCTTCTTACGGTCGGCGGCAGCGGGGCCTTGCTCGCGGCATGCGGCGGCGGCGGTGGTGGCGGCACGCCTGTTCTCCCGCTTCCAGCTGCGGCGCCGGCTCCGGCGCCCGCGCCCGCGCCCGCGCCGGCTGCAACGCCAGCTCCGCCGGCGGCCGCTGCCAAGATCTCGAGCTTCTCGATCGCCGTGATGCCCGACACCCAGTTCTACGCCCGCTACGCCACGGCAGCCGAGAGCGACCAGTACAACAAGCGCTTCGGCAGCGCGCCCTTCGCCGCGCAGACCAAGTGGATCGCCGACAACGCCAAGGGCCTGAACATCCCGTTCACCATCCACCTCGGCGACGTGGTCGATCAGGTCGGCAAGCCCGACCAGTGGAAGGTGGCCGATGCCGCCATGAAGTTCCTCGAGGACGCGAAGCTGCCCTACAGCGTGCTCGCCGGCAACCACGACGTGCTGCGGGACATCGACTACAGCGTCGATCCCTCGGGCGGCACCGACAAGGACCGCACTCCCGCCAACGAGCCGTACATCCAGTGGTTCGGCACCGAGCGCGCGGAGAAGCAGGCAACCTTCGGCGCACGCGACACCAGCGGTTTCCACGAGTACCACGTGTTCGAAGCCCAGGGCCAGAAGTTCATGGTGCTGTCGCTGTCGTGGCGCATCTCCGACGCCGGCATCGCATGGGCACGCCAGGTGATCGCGAAGAACCCGACGCTGCCCGTGATCCTGGTGAACCACCAGTTGCTCAATATCGCTCCCGACGGCACCAGCCCGCTCGAAACCGACTACGGCAAGATGCTGTGGGACAAGCTGATCCGCGACAACGACCAGATCTTCATGACGCTCAACGGCCATCACCACGGCGCCGCGCATCTCACGAAGACCAACGACTTCGGCCATAAGGTCGAGGAGATGGTGGTCGACTACCAGATGGCCTACCAAGGCGGCAACGGCCTGATGCGCCTCTACGAATTCGACCTGACCAACAAGAAGATCAAGGTGCTGTCGTTCTCGCCCTGGGTTCCGCAGAAACCGGCGGCCACGCTGAACAGCTTCGACCAGGCGGTGCTCACCACGCCGAACGAAGCCTTCACCATCGACATGGACTTCGCCCAGCGCTTCTCGGGCTTCAACAAGAGCTTCGGCACCGGCAGCGCCACCATCGAGGGCTCGCTGGTCGACAAGGCCCGTTCGATGATCCTTGCCAACTACAAGGAACCGGCGACGACCGTGCAGCGACCCGCAACGAATTCGGATGACTACCCCAAGGTGGCGAATACGCTGGCGCACTGGCGCTTCTTCGGGGGTACGGCCAACCAGCCGGTGCTGCCTGGTACTGTCATCGCCGATGTCACGGGCAACAACCCGCTGCACCGCGATGCGCTCAATCAGGGCGGTGTGGTCGGGGCGACAGATGGCGACATCGTGTGGACCGACGACCGCCACTACCTCTCGGCTGCGCCGGGCTCCGTGCGTTTCCTGAACACCAACAAGAACACGCCGCGCCTGAGCTACTTCCTCACCGAGACGACGGCGCCGATCAATGCGCAGACGCTGGAGAACGGCTACACGATCGAAGCCTTTATCAAGATCGACAAGAGCTGGACCAGCGCCAACCAAGCCTGGATGAACATCATGACGCGTGATGGCAAGCGCGGCGATCTGGCGGGCTTCTCGGGCGGCGATCCGGAGTCGCCGCCGATGCTGTTCGCCATATCGAGCCTGCGCGAAGTGCAGTGGGAGGTGACCCCGAGCCCGGCTGGAACCCGCGCGCCCAAGGCCAACTGGTCGGGCGAAGTCATCGCCGACCGCTGGGTGCACATTGCCATCGTGAACGACCCGGTGTCGCACGACACCACGATGTATGTCGAAGGTGCGCCGGTGCTGCGCAACGCCTCGGCCATTCCTGGCTTGGCCACGCTCTCGGCCACTGCACCGTGGGTCGTTGGCGGTGGGTCATGGGACGGTGCTCGTGCCGACGGCTTCTTCGGCAACATTGGCGAGATCCGAGTCGTGGCGGCAGCGCTGACCCCGGCTCAGTGGCTCACGGCACGCAAGCCCGCCTGAAGCTTCGGCCCTCCCTCTGACCGCGATGCGGGAAGGCCGGCTGCCTATTTTTTCTTGCCGGTCTTTCCCGCCTTCACTGCCTTCGCTGCACCCTTGCCGTTCTCCTTCTCGAAAATCGCAAAGTACTCCGAAGCCAGCTTCCGCAGCGACCGCCCGATGTTCGCGTAGTCGTATTCGTTGAGGTTCGCCAGCGACACCCGCCCCGACGCATGCTTGCCGCCGAAGCCCCGTCCCGGCAGCAGCACGATGCTGGTCTCCTCGGCGATGCGGAAGAGGGCCTCGTTCGGCTGCAGCTTCGTCACGATCCATTTGCCGAAGCGCTCGCCGTGCATCTGCGTGGCGATCTCCTGAAGGTCGAGCAGGTGGTAGTAGCTCACCGAATTGGGGTCGAGCTCCAGCGGCAGTCCAAGCTCGCGGTACAGCGCTTCCTTGCGGCGCAGGACGATGCGCTTCATCGACTTCTTGTACGCCTCGGGCTCGTCCATCAGGCAGAACAGCGAGAACATCACCATCTGCGCCTGCACGGGCGTCGAGAGGCCGGCCGTGTGGTTCAGCGCCACGGTGCGGCTGTCGGCCACCAGCCGGTCGATGAACTTCAGCTTGCGCGGCTCGGTGGTGATCGAGCTGTAGCGCGCATCGAGTTCCTTCAGCTGCGCCTCGGGCAGCTGCGCGATCCTGCGGTCGATGATGTTGTCCTCGTGCGTGGCCACCACGCCCATGCGCCAGCCGGTCGCACCGAAATACTTGGAGAACGAATACACCAGGATCGTGTTGTGCGGGCAGATCGCGAAGAGCGATCGGAAGTTGTCGGCGAAGGTGCCGTACACGTCGTCGGTGAGGATGATGAGGTCCGGCCGCTGCTTCACGATGTCCGCGATGTAGCCCAGCACCTCGTCGCTGATCTTCACCGACGGCGGGTTGCTCGGGTTGCACAGGAAGAAGGCCTTGACCTTCGGATCGAGCAGCTTCTGCAGCTCCTTCTTGGTGAACTGCCAGCCGTTCTCCGAAGGCGCGTCGATCAGCGCCTCGATGAGCTGGTAGTCGTTCAGGTGCGGAATCTCGATGTACGGCGTGAAGATCGGCATGCCCAGCGCGATGGTGTCGCCGGCCTGCAGCAGCAGGTTCTCGCGCAGGCTGTTGAACAGGTAGGTCATGGCGGCCGTGCCGCCTTCCACCGCGTACATGTCGAAGTTGCCCACGAAGGGATGCGTGCCGATCATCTCCTGGTGGATGTACTTGCCCACGATGATCTCGCTCAGGCGCAGCATGCGGTCAGGCACCGGGTAGTTGCAGCCGAGGATGGCCTCGCACATCTCGTAGATGAAGTCGCCGGCCGACAGGCCCAGCTGGTCGCGCACGTACGACACGGCCGCCTCGATGAAGCGCACGCCGGGTTCGCCCTCGTGTGCCTTGGTGAAAATCTCGAAGCGCGCCTCGATACCCTCGCGCTGCGGAAAGCCGCCCACGCCGTCCATGTAGATGTAGGAGCGCTCGCTCTCGGTCATCGCGAAGAGGCCGAACTGGAAGAAGCCATGGCGCGGCGTGGTCGCCAGGAAGTTCGGATTGCCGCGCCCTGCGTTCAGCATCAGCCGGTCGCTCTGCCGGGCCACCTGGATGAGGGCATCCTTCAGTTCGAAGGGGCTCAAGCCGCCGAGTTTTTTCACGTCGCTGAAATCCATTGGATGCTCCTGTTTGAAGGGATGAGAAAAAGAAGGAAGGCAGGCCGTCGCATTCAAACGAGCGCGACGATCAGCGGCCCGAGCAGCGTGAGAAACACGTTCGCCAGGGCATAGGTGATGGCGAAGGGCACGGTGGGAATCGAGTTCTCGGCCTTGTCCAGCACCTCGCCGAAGGCCGGGTTGGCGCTGCGGGAGCCGCTCAGCGCACCGGCGAAGACGGCCGTGTTGCCGTAGCGCAGCACGTAGCGGCCGAAGAGCATGGTCAGCAGCATCGGCACGATGGTCACGACCACGCCCACTCCGAAGATGGTCAGGCCCAGCTGCTTGATGGTCTGCACCGCCTGCAGGCCCGACGACAGTCCCACCACCACGACGAAGCCCGCGAGGCCCAGATCCTTCAGCAGCTGCACCGCGCTCGGGGGCAGTGCGCCGAAGGTCTGGCGCTTCGCGCGGTACCAGCCGAAGAGCAGGCCCGACAGCAGCGCGCCGCCGCCAGCGCCCAGCGTCAGCGGGATGCTGCCGATCTTCACGCTCAGCAAGCCGACCAGCAGCCCCACGACGAGGCCCGCGCCGAGGTAGACGAAGTCGGTCTTCGCGCTCGGCACGATCACGTCGCCGACGATGGCGGCCACGCGCTTCACGTCCTGTTCGGAGCCGAAGATCGACACCATGTCGCCGGTCTGCACCACGGTGTCGGGCTTCATCGGCAGGACCTTGCCCATGCGGCTCAGCTGCACCACGAAGATGCCGTGGCGCACGCCGCCGGCGGTGGCCTTGCGGATCTCGTCGACCGTCTTCCGGTCGAAATCCTTGTTGGTCAGCACGATCTCGCGCTTGTGCATGGTGAGCTCCATGCCGTCGACCGCGTAGACCTCCTTGCCCAGCAGCGGCGCGCTGGCCACCACCGCGTCGCGCCGGCCGACGGCCAGCACGATGTCGCCCTTGTGCAGCACGAGCTCGGGGCTCACTTCGACGAACTTGCCGTCGCGTTTCACGCGCTCGATGGTGATGGTCGTGGCCGGGTTGGCGTTCTCGATGTCGGCGACGGTGCGCTTCGGCTCGGCCGTGAGTTCGTAGATGCGGCCCACCAGCGAGGGGGCGGCTTCTTCCTGGTCGGGGCCCAGCACCTTCACGCCGGCCTGCTGCGCGGTCTCGGCCGCGATGGCGTCGTCGCGGATGGTGCGGCCCATGAACTTGGGCAGGATGTTGACGCACACGATGATCGCGCCGAAGGAGCCGAACACGTAGGTCACCGCATAGCCGATGGCCACGTTGGCCTGCAGCCGCGCGGTTTCGGCGGCATCGAGCCCGAGCTTGCCGATGGCGTCGCCCGCCGTGCCGATGATGGCCGACTGCGTGAGTCCGCCCGCCGCCACGCCCGCCGCAAGGCCCTTGTCGAGTTCGCAGAGCCTGGCCATCACCACCACGGTGGCGAGGCCCGTGGCCGCCATCACCGCGGCCAGGATGATCTCCTTCACCGACTGCCTGCCCAGCGAACTGAAGAACTGCGGTCCGCTCTCGAAGCCCACCGCGTAGATGAAGAGGGCGAAGAGCACCGCCTTCACGCCGTTGTCGACCTGCACGCCGACCTGGCTCACCACCACCGCGACCAGCAGCGAGCCGGCCACGCCGCCGAGCTGGAACTTGCCGAACTTGATCTTGCCGATCCAGTAGCCGACGGCCAGCGAGAGAAACAGCGCCATTTCGGGCGACTTCTTGAAGAGTTCGTGCAGCCATTCCATGGGTCAGGTTCCTTTCGGGTTCTCGACGTTGCTCAAGCTCATTTCGCCGCGTGCGCCACCAGCCCGGCCAGTGCCACGATGAGCGGGCCCATCAGCGGCAGCACCACGTTCGAAATTGCGTAGGTGATCGTGTAGCCCAGCAGCGGCGTCGCGTTGCCGGCGGCGTTCTGCACGGCGCTGAGCGCCGGCGTGCTGCACTGCTGGCCTGCGATGGCGCCCAGCAGAACGGGTGCATCGAGCTTGAGCAGCCGGTGGCCGACGAAGAGCGAGATGCACGCCGGCACCACAGCGACGGCCACGCCGACCAGCGGCAGCGCGATGCCGAATTTCTTGACGAGCGCCAATGCCTGCGGCCCGGAAGCGAGGCCCACGCAGGCAATGAAGGTGGCCAGGCCCAGGTCCTTCATCAGTGCCAGTGCCTCGGGCGGCACGCTCAGCCGGTGCGGGTTCTTCGACTGGTACCAGCCGAAGATCAGGCCGGTGAGCAGCGCGCCGCCGCCCGTGCCCAGTGAGAACGGAATGCCGCCCAGCTTGACGCTGAAGCCGCCGATGAACACGCCCAGCAGGATGCCCATGGCCGCGTAGCTGATGTTGCTGTGCGTGGATTCGACGACGCGGTCGCCGACGAGCGGCACCGCCCGCGCCACTTCGAGCACCGGGCCGTAGAGCTTGAGCACGTCGCCGCGCTGCAGCTTCACGTCGTGCAGCAGCGGCATCGCGTTGCCGTCGCGCTCGAGGCCGACGATCTGCACGCCCGGCGGAAGCGGCGCGCCGAGCTCGTGCAGTTCGCGCCCGAACCATTCGCGCCGGCCGACCACCACCTCGGTGGTCTCGACCACCGCGTCGAAGGCCGTGGTGTTGGCGAACTCGCGGCCCAGCAACTCGGCCACGTTCACCAGCACGCTGCGGCGCCCGATGGCGAGCACCTCGTCGAAGGCCTGCAGCCTGAGCGCGGGCTCCACCGCCAGGCTCTGCCCGCGCCGCACGACCTGCTCGATGCTGGCGTGGCCATCGAAGATGGCCGCCAGTTCGCCCACCGTGCGGCCGCGGCCGACGGTGACGAGGAACACGCGCCCGATCATCTCGGGCGTGGCGGAAGCCGCGTCGGGCTCGTCGCCTCCGCCGCCCATCTCTTTCCAGAGCCGGTCGGCTTCGGCGCGGAGGTCTACCCGCAGCAGCAGCGGAAAGACCTGGCTGGTGGCCACCACGATCGCGATCAGCCCGAACACATAGGTGATGGAGTAGGCCGTGACCACGTTGGCCTGCAGCTGCCGGATGTCGGACAGCGGCAGCGCAAGCTTGGAGATGGCATCGGTCGCGGTGCCCACCACCGCCGATTCGGTTGCCGCGCCGGCCGTGAGGCCGGCGGCGGTGCCCTGGTCGAGCGAGAGGAAGACGGTGGCGCCGAGCACCAGCGCCAGCACCGCTACCACTTCGACCAGGCAGAGCAGCCCCAGCCGCAGCCCCTTGGCGTCGAGGTTCGCGAAGAACTGGGGGCCGCCCGCATAGCCGAGCGCGAAGATGAAAAGCATGAAGAACACGTTCTTCACGCCGTCGTCGAGATGGATGCCGAGTTGCCCGACGACCAGCGCGGCGATCAACGTGCCGCAGATGCCCCCCAGCTGGATCGGGCCGAAGCGGATCTGACCGATCGCGTAGCCGATGGCGAGCACCAGGAATAGCGCGATCTCGGGCTGGCTTTTAAGAATTGCAACCAGATCGTGAAGCACGGCCCGGTCCTTGTCACGGGCGAACCGGTCGAAGGGGTGCGGCTTTATTGGCCCGGCAATTGAGGCGGGCGTAATTCACGCAACCCCCGTTTCGATGGGGGCGTATGCCGGTGGGCGCGACGCGCAGACTTTATGCTGATTTGAGGAGCCGTCTATTTCTCGCATTGGCTCTTACGATAAATCAACATTTAAAATAATTGTGAAATTGTGTGCTGGGAGGTGAGTGTGAAACTCATGTTTAAAACGATATTCGTATTGTTGAAATTCTTTTTAGGTAATTGGTCGTATAAATCGGCCGTGGCAGCCCAATGACGCGGCGAGTCACGATCCAGACGCCGGCAGGCGAGGCGTTGCAGTTCCGCCAACTCGTAGGCCGCGAGGCACTGAGCCAGCTGTACGCCTTCGACGTCGAGCTGCTGGGCACCAGCAACGGCGTGGACCCCAAGACCCTGCTGGGCAAGGCTTCCACCGTGACGGTGGAGACCGAAGGCGGGGTGCGCTACCTGGGCGGCATCGTCACGCGCTTCGGGCTGCAGCAGGAGGATGCGCGGCATTCCTTCTACCGGATGCGCCTGCGGCCATGGCTGTGGCTGGCCACGCGGCGCAGCGACTTCCGCATCTTCCAGGGCAAGAGCGTGCCCGACATCGTGATGGAAGTGCTCGGCCGTTACGGCCACCCCATCGAGAAGAAGCTCACGCGCGGCGACTACCGCGTGTGGGACTACTGCGTGCAGTACCACGAGAGCGACTTCGATTTCGTCTCGCGCCTGTGCGAGCTCGAGGGCATCTACTACCACTTCAGGCACGAGGCCAGCCAGCACGTGCTCGTCTTCGCCGACGACATCGCGCATTCCCACAGCCCGCTGCCCGGCGGCGAGGAAGTGCGCTACCACCCGCTGGAGAAATCCGGCATGGGCCAGCGCGAGCGCATCTACGCCTGGGAGATCGCAGAGGAAGTTCGCTCGGGCCACCACTACAACGACGACTACGACTTCGAGAAGCCCAAGGCCGAGCTCTCGCACCTGAGGCAGATGCCGCCCGGGCACGACCACGACGCCTTCGAGAACTACGAATGGCCCGGCGGCTTCGTGCAACACGGCGACGGCGAGGCCTATGCACGCATCCGCAACGAAGAACAGCTCAGCCAGCGCAGCCGCGTCACCGGCCGCTCCAACCTGCGCGAACTGGCCGCCGGCCACACCCTGCGCCTCACCGGCCACCCCAAGGCCGACCAGAACCAGCAATACCTGCTCGTGGGCGTGAGCTACCACCTGCAGGAGAACCTGCAGGCCAGCGAGGGCGTGGAAGGCACCGAAGGCTCGGTACAGCGCTTCGCCTTCGAGGCGCAGCCCACCAGCTACGCCTGGCGCCCGCCGCGCGCCACGACCAAGCCGCGCACGCGCGGCCCGCAGACCGCCATGGTGGTGGGCCCGTCGGGCGAGGAGATCTGGACCGACAAGTACGGGCGCATCAAGGTGCAATTCCACTGGGACCGCCTCGGCCAGGAGAACGAGCACTCCAGCTGCTGGGTGCGCGTGTCCACCGCGTGGGCAGGCGCCACCTTCGGCATGACCAGCGTGCCGCGCATCGGCATGGAGGTGATCGTCGACTTCCTGAACGGCGACCCCGACTACCCGATCGTCACCGGCTGCGTGCACAACGCCGACACCATGCCGTCGTGGGAACTGCCGGGCCAGAAGCACCTGTCGGGCATCAGGAGCCGCGAGCTCGGAGGCGGGCGCGGCAACCACATCGTGCTGGACGACACGCAGGGCAAGATCCAGGCGCAGCTGCGCAGCGACCACCAGGCCAGCCAGCTGAGCGTGGGGCACATCGGGCGAATCGAGGACACGGCGGGGCGCAAGGAGCCGCGGGGTCAGGGGTTCGAGCTGCGTACCGATGGCCATGGCGTTTTGCGCTCGGGCAAGGGGCTGCTGGTGACCACCGAGGCGCGCCCGAATGCCCAGGCGCACATCACCGACATGAGCGAGACGGTGGGCCGTCTCACGCAGGCGCGCGACCTGCATGAAGGCCTCAGCAGCGTGGCGCAGGGTGCCCAGGCCCACGAGCCTGGCGACCAGGACGAAGTCACCGCGAGTCTCAAGGAGCAGAACGACGCCATCAAGGGGCAGGGCGGCAACCGCGAGCAGGGCGAGTTCCCCGAGTTCCAGGAAGCGCACATGACCCTGGCCAGCGCCAAGGGGCTGCAGACCGTGGCGCAGGGCTCGACGCACATCGTGAGCAACGAGCACAGCGCGCTCACCAGCGGCGGCCACACGAGCCTGAGCGCGGGCAAGAGCCTGCTGGTGAGCGTGCAGAACGCGATCCGCATGTTCGCCTCCAAGGCCGGCATGCGGCTCGTGGCGGCCGGAGCCGACATCGACATCAAGGCGCTGAAGGACAGCGTGAACGTGCTGGCCAAGCTCAACATCACGCAGACGGCCAACAAGATCACCATCCACGCGAAGGAAGAGGTGGTGATCAACGGCGGCTCGAGCTACAGCCGCTGGAGTTCCGGCGGGATCGAGCACGGCACTTCCGGCACCTGGCGCGAACACGCGTCGGTGCACAGCCTCGTCGGGCCCGCCAGCGAAGGCAAGCCTGCGCTGCCCAATCCACCGCAGGTGCCGAAGGGACAGCTCGACCTGTACCACCAGTACATCAAGCCGACCGGAGAAAAGCGCCAGGGCGTGGCGCAGGGCGACTTCACGGTGGTCGATTCGCAGGGCGGCACGCACGCCGGCACCTTCGACCGCAACGGCTTCGCGACCGTGTCGGGCCTGCCCATCGGCACCGCCAAGGTCACGTTCGGCAAGGACCCGCGCGACCCCTGGGAGGAGGGCAGCTACTACGGGACTCCCGAAGACTGGAAGGCGAAAGGTGCGACGGGCGCAGCGGCTGATGGAGCAGGCGGCGGCGTGTCCGGCATTTCAGGCATCTCGGGCATCTCCGGCATCTCCGGCCTCATGGGCAACGCCGCCGGGCTGACCGGCTCGGCAAGCGGTGCCGCAGGCGCCCTCGCGGGAGTGGCCGGCATGGGCAGCAAGGCGGCGAGTGCGCTGAACCAGGTCACCCAGGCAGCCGGCATGGCGCAGCAGGCCGTGGGTGCGGCCCAGGCCATCCAGCAGGGCGGCGCCAAGGCGCTGCTGGGCCAGGCGAGCCAGGCCGCGACCGGCATGGCGATACAGGCAGCGGGGGCCAAGCTCGGGCCGATGGGCGTGCCGATCACCGGCGTGATGAGCGGCATGGCTTCCGGCGGCATGAAGCAGGGCGTTGCAACTGCTGCAGCCAACCCTGCGGCCTCAGGCCGAACGCCTGGCTTCGCGGGCTGACCCGCGCGGCCCGCCGCATTCACTTCACCAATACGAAGCACGAACTCTCAGAGAACAAGAAGAAAAGATGGCAGAACAGGAAGCAGGCGCGAAGCCGCAGGCGGCGGAGCGCGAACCGCAGACGGCGGTGGCGCCGCTGAACACGATCGTGAAGGAGGACGTCGCCGCGGCAAGCAAGGCAGTGGACGACTGGCTGCGCTCGTTCAGCGGCGGCTACGTGACGCTGGAGCGCCTGACGATGGTGCTGGGCAGCATCCCGATCGTCGGGAACATCATGGCGCTGGTGGATGTGTTCCTGGACATCATCAACATCGTCGAGAAGAAAGCGAAAGACGGCGTCGACACGTTCCTGAACTGGGTGAGCCTGGGAATCAACCTGATCGGGCTGATCCCGATACCTCCGAGCATGGCTGCGGCACGGATGAGTTTGCGTCCGACGCTGCACCTGGTGAAGCAGGAGTTGAAGACGGCAGCCTCCAACCTCGGCGAAGCGATCGTTACCACGCTGGTGGGCCACCTGAACGCCACCATCATGGGCGAGCTGGACAAGTTCATCGATGGCGCGATCGCCAAGCTCGACGGCATCCTCAAGAGCTGCGCTGATCTTGCGGACAAGATCATCGACAACCTGGTGGACATCCTGCGGCGGGTGCTGGGCCAGAAGGACCTGTTCACGGTGGGCACGCCTGTGTCGCCGGAAACCAAGGTGCACGATCCGAAGACGCAGAGCACGTGGAGCCGGATGTGGGGAGCGGCGGTGCGCTACTCGAAGCAGTCGGCGAACTACGTGGCGAAGGCGGCGGCGAGCCAGTTGCCGGATGGCGTTGCAGGCCGGGTCAACGGCGTGATCACGCAGATGCTGGATTTCAAGCGTCTCCTGCGGGGGCAGCTGTCGCGGCTCGCAGACAAGGAGGCGCAGGCCAGCATCATGTGGCTGCTGCACAAGCTGCGGGATGCGTTGTTGAAGAAGAAGGGCAAGAGGGCCGCGATCGTGCCGCCGCAGTCGGGGGCGGTGGCCCAGAAGGACAAGCCCGGTGATCAGCTGGGTCACATCAGCAAGCAGGCGCCTGCAAACGGGCGAGCGTGCAGCATCAAGAATGGCCCGGCGCCGGTGCGCAAGGGCGGCTCCATCAGTCTCGCTCTCGGGGATGAGAGCTTCACCCACACCGATTTCGTTCTCGCAGCGCCGCTGCCGATCGAATGGGCGCGCACTTACGCCAGCGACCTTGACGCCTTCGACCGCGGCAGCCTCGGTGCCCGCTGGATCACCCCCTACAGCATGCGCGTGGACATCACCACGCCCGCGCGAGGCGCGCGCCAGGGCCAGTCCAGCCTCGTCTACCACGCCGCCGATGGCCGCAGCCACGCCTACCCGGTGCTGGCCGTGGGCGAGGCCTACTTCGACCCGATCGAGGAAGTCCGCGTCTCTCGCCTGAGCGAGAGCCTGTTGGCGCTGGACTTCGGCAAGCCGCTGCCCCAGAGCGAACGGAGCGAGCAGAGCGAGTGGCGCGAGATCTACGAGTACGTCGACAGCAGGCAGCCTCATTTCCGGCTGGTCGCGCAGCAGGCCAAGGACGGTATGACGATCGGCCTGCGCTACGACCATGTGATCGCGGCAACGGGCGAACGCGTGCTCAGCGACATCGTCAGCAAACATGGCGAAGCCGTCATGGCGCACGTGGGCACCAAGCCCGATGCGCAGATGGGTCTCATCCAGTCGCTGTGGGAGCTCAAGGATGGCCAGGTCGTGCGCCAACTGGCCGCCTACGCCCACGATGCAGAGCGCGACCTTGTCTCGGCCCAGGACGAAGACGGCGCAAGCTGGAGCTACACCTACAGCCACCACCTCGTGACCCGCTACACCGACCGCACCGGCCGGGGCATGAACCTGGAGTACGACGGCACGGGCCCCGACGCCAAGGCCGTGCGCGAGTGGTCCGACGACGGCAGCTTTGCGCTGAAGCTGGAGTGGGACCGCAACATCCGCCTGACCTACGTGACCGATGCGCTGGGCGGTGAGACCTGGCACTACTACGACATCCAGGGCTACACCTACCGCATCATCCATCCAGACGGGCTGCAGGAGTGGTTCTTCCGAGACGAGGCGAAGAACATCACCCGACACGTGCACACCGACGGCACGACCGACGACTACACGTATGATGCCGACGGCAACCTGCAGACGCACACCCGCGCCGACGGCAGCCGGGTGCACTACGAGTACGACAGCCTGCACCGGCTCACGGGCATCCGCGATGCGGAGGGCGGCGTGTGGAAGCGCGACTACGACGCGCAAGGCCATCTCACGGAAGAGGTCGATCCGCTGGGCCACAAGACCGAATACGCCTACGACAAGGCCGGCAGGCCCGTGCGGATCACCGATGCGAAGGGCGGCGTCAAGGCGCTCGCCTATTCCCCGTCCGGCCAGTTGCTGAGCTACACCGACTGTTCCGCAAAGACCAGCCGCTGGGAATACGACGATCGCGGCCGCCTGGTCAAGGCCACCGATGCCGCCGGCAACGCCACCAGCTACCGCTATGCAGCCGGCCAGCTGGAAGAGATCGAACAGCCCGACAGGACGAGCGAACACTTCGAGCACGACGCCGAAGGCCGACTGCTCGTGCACACCGATGCGCTGGGGCGCGCCACGCGCTACAGCTACACGCGTGCTGGCCTGATCGCCGGTCGCACCGACGCCGCAGGCCGTTCGCTCAGGTATCACTGGGACCTGCTGGGCCGCCTAACCGAACTGCACAACGAGAACGGCAGCCGGTACGACTTCCGCTATGACCCCGTGGGCCGACTGCTCGAAGAAACCGGCTTCGACCGCAAGACCACGCAGTACGTCCACGAAGAAACCACGGGCGTGCTCGCCGAAGTGATCGAGGCGGGCCACCGCACCGAGCTCGAATTCGATCCACTCGGCCGCCTAAGCGAACGCCGCGCCGGCGGGCAGTCCGAACGCTTCGCCTACGACCGCAACGGCCGCCTGCTCGAGGCGACGAATAGCGATGCGCGCCTGCAGTGGTTCTACGACCCGGCCGGCAACCTGACCCGCGAGCATCACCAGTACCTGAAGCGCAGGCGCACGGCAGTCTGGCAACACCGCTACGACGAACTCAACCATCGCGTCGCCACCGTACGGCCCGATGGGCATGTCACCCAGTGGCTGACCTATGGCTCTGGCCATGTGCACGGCCTGATGATCGACGGCCAGGACATCCTGGGCTTCGAGCGCGACGACCTGCATCGGGAGATCGCACGTGAGCAGGGCAACGGACTGAGCCAGCGGCAGAAGTACGACCCGGCGGGCCGACTGCTCGAGCAGCACATCTCGCGCACCAGGCCAGGCGCCATCGAATCGACCACCGGCATCCAGCGCCGCTATACCTACGACAAGGCTGGTCAGCTGGTGACCATCGGCGACAGCCGCCGAGGCAGCCTGAACTACCGCTACGACCCCGTGGGCCGCCTGCTCGAAGCCAACAGCCGCCTCGGGCGCGAGACCTTCGCCTTCGACCCCGCAGGCAACATCGTCGACCCACCCCTGGCCAACGCACCACTGAGGCACCCGGCCGGCAAGCTGCTGGACAACCTGCTGAAGAACTACGCCGGCACCAGCTACCGCTACGACGAACGCGGCAACATGACCGAGCGCGTACGCAACGGCTGGCGCACCGTCTTCGCATGGGACGGCTTCAACCGCATGACAGCTGCGACCGACCACAGCGGCATCACCACCACCTTCAGTTATGACGCGCTGGGGCGGCGTCTTTCCAAGAGTTCGGGCGACACCACGACCCTGTTCGGCTGGGATGGCGACGTGCTCGCATTCGAGAGCACGCAGAGCAGCTCAGCGATAGAAGAGGGCGGCGAGCAAGGCTGGAGCGTGCACTACATCCACGAGCCGAACTCGTTCGTGCCGCTGATGCAGGTGCGCCGCGCGAGCGCGATGGCGCTGAGCGAGACGACGGATGCGAAGGCGCTGATGGAGGTCAACGGCGTCTATGACATCGAGCAGGATCCGCTGTGGAACGGCGAGCAGAGGCAGGTGCCGCGAGCGTTTGACCGGAAGGAGATGGCGTTCTACCAGTGCGACCATCTGGGCACACCGCAGGAACTGACGGACCATGAGGGGAGCATTGCCTGGTCGGCGCAGTACAAGGCGTGGGGAGAGGCGCGGGAGGCGATCAGCGAGGCTGGGAGAAGGGCGGGGTTCAGGAATCCGATTCGGTTTCAGGGGCAGTATTGGGATGAAGAGACGGGGTTGCATTACAACCGGTATCGGTATTACGACCCGCAGGCGGGGCGGTTCGTCTCAAAGGATCCGATTCGAATTCTCGGTGGTGAAAATTTCTACGAGTACGCACCGAGTCCGACATATTGGATCGACCCCTTTGGGCTAGCGCGAAAAGGAGGGCAGCGGGCGAATGGGGATAGCACTCCACCGAAAAAAACAGAGCAGGGAAAAACGACCCAAACGCAGGAGACGACGCAATGTCCGTTAATGACGCGAGTGCGGCATTACACAAATCGAAAAGGGTCGACTGGAATTCAACTTACCGGTAAAGTCATTGCGAGTGACAACAATCGTGTCTATGTCGAACCTGCAAGCGCGAAACCACTAAGCCAGCGCGATGCCGAAGATAAGTATCAGATCGGACAGGGCAGAGGTCGGGACTATGTTGAATTTGACGTGCCAGTGTCAAGGGTTGAATGGGTGGAGAATCCCAGATATCACAGGCAAGAGTTGACCATTAAAGGTGATGTTCCAGCATGCAATCTCAAAGTCTTTAGGAGGGCTTAAATGATGAAGGATAATAAGGAATTGAAATTCGATGGAGAGAAGATTTTAAATGTTCTGCGGGAAATCGAATACATGCTAATTTCGCTGCACAAAATTGGCTCCTACTATGCGCACGAACTTCCTGGTAAAAGATTGGAGTACAATGCAGAAACAACCAAATTCATTGATGACGGTGATGTGACGAGGCGGCTCGCAAAAATTCGGTCTACCTTGTCCGAGGTTTTTGACGACACGCGAGGAGAAGATGATCTGACAGATATTGAGCGCGCTTTGGAGGGGTTGCGGTTTTGGAAACCGGGAAGTAACGGTAAGTGAGTAGTGCTGAATGGCGTGCCTGAAATTTCCATTCCCTAGTTTCTAATGGCTTTGGAGCTATTATCGATGTCGAATTTTGACGAAATTGCTTGGTGCTCCGATGGCAGTGTTGGCGTAGCTTGATAGTTTTTCAGTTTGGCCATTGAGCAAAAAATGAATTACTGATTTATTTCGATGAAGAAGGTGCTGACTTGCTTCTCTCGAAGATTTTCGCATTGCTGAATGAAAAAGGCGATGCCGAGCGCATTGGCTGTCTTCGGTTGCTTAGAGAGGCTTCAGAAGAAGTGATCATTGAATTGCGATTGAATGTGCTTGGATCGCATCGAAACGAAAATAATTCGCTCCTCTTGAATATGAGCTCGGATGCTTTGAAGTAGGCGTTCCATCAGCTGAGTGAATTTCTGAAGGCAGGGTACTTCTTCCCTTTCGAATTCTGGGATTTTTCAAGAGAGGGCCGAAAATACGGTACGCAGGTTTTCTTCGGCACGCTCTCCTCGCAAAGATGAGGACTCTTTTGCTTCCGGTTTGAGAGGCAACTCGGAGGCTGCGCGGACCTCCTTCAGGATTGCGCGCACGACAGACGTACCCCTGCGCAAAACCCCTCGTTCACCTGGCTGCAGTCCGAGCCACAGGCTTCGACACCTCTCCCCCCGCTGTCTCCGGGTTTCCGATAACTAAATCACCTTGATTTAGTCCCTCGACTACCCGATAGTCCCCTTGCGCCCGGACGCCCGCTTCCCACTACGCGATCCGGATCCAAAACCGCAGGCGCAAACCAACCGCCCGCCCAAGGAGACAACCCATGCACACCAGCCCTCGCTCCATCCTCGCCCTGGCGGCACTGTCGCTCGCCGCAGTCACTGCGTCGACCGCTGCCTTCGCCGCCGACCAGCCGGTCATCGGCCTCGTCACCAAGACCGAAACCAACCCCTTCTTCGTCAAGATGAAGGAAGGCGCCCAGGAAGAGGCCAAGAAGCAGGGCGCCAAGCTGCTTTCCGGCGCGGGCAAGGCCGACGGCGACAACGCCGGGCAGATCACGGCGATGGAGAACATGATCGCCGCCGGCGCCAAGACCATCCTCATCACGCCGAGCGACGCCAAGGCCATCGTGCCGGCGATCAAGAAGGCGCGCGACAAGGGCGTGATGGTGATCGCGCTCGACAGCCCGGCCGATCCGCCGGATGCGACCGACGCGCTCTTCGCGACCAACAACTACACCGCCGGCGTGCTGATCGGCGAATACGCCAAGGCCGCGATGGCGGGCA
>Ga0102595_100673_pt1 | contig 20391 bp, 20 predicted proteins | sample Araplaol_mTSA_r2_2_FD_76864 | JGI IMG/M metagenome (GOLD analysis project Ga0102595, IMG submission 76864) | Arabidopsis root microbial communities from North Carolina, USA - plate scrape MF_Col_mTSA_r2 (SPADES assembly) (version 2) | ecosystem: Host-associated > Plants > Roots > Endosphere...
CGCCTGCGGGCCGCCCACCATGATGGTGAGGCTGGCCGCCTTGGCGCCGACTTCGCCGCCCGACACCGGGGCGTCCAGGTAGTCGCAGCCCAGGGCATTGATCTTCCCGGCGAATTCCTTGGTGTCCATCGGCGAGACGGAGCTCATGTCGACAATCGTCTTGCCCTTGGTCAGCGCCGCGGCCACGCCGCCTTCGCCGAACAGCACCTTGGCCACGTCGGGCGTGTCGGGCAGCATCATGAAGATGATGTCCGCCTGCTTGACGACCTCGGCGATGGAGTCACAGGCCTTGCCCTTGCCGGTCAGCAGTTCGGCGGGCACCTTGCCCCGCGTGTTCAGGAAAACCTCGTGCCCTGCCGCAATCAGGTGCGCCGCCATGGGGCTGCCCATGATGCCCAGGCCGATAAATCCAAGCTTGCTCATTCAAATACTCCAGTCAAAAATCCAGTCAGAAAAACACTGCGCCCCTCAGGCGCGTCAGGTGCGGTAACGGTCGTGCAGGGCTTGCGTGGCGGAGCGGAACACGCCGAGGTCGCTGCCCACGGCGACGAAGGTGGCGCCCATCTCCATGTAGCGCCGCGCGTCGGCTTCCACCGGCGCGAGGATGCCCGTGGGCTTGCCGCAGGCCTTGGCGTCGGCGAACACGCCGGCAATGGCTTTCTGCACATCGGGGTGGCCCGAGTTGCCCAGGTGGCCCAGGCCGGCGGCCAGGTCGGAGGGGCCGACAAAAATGCAGTCCACGCCCTCTGTTTCGGCAATCGCGCGCGCGGCCGCGACGCCGGCACTGCTTTCGATCTGCACCGCGACGCAGATCTGGTCGTTGATGCCCTTGAAGTAGTCGGGCACGGTGCCGTAGCGGTTGCTGCGCTGCGAGACCGACACGCCGCGCACGCCCTGCGGCGGGTAGCGCGTGGCCGCCACCGCGCGCCGCGCCTCGTCGGCGCTTTCGACAAAAGGCACCAGGAAGTTGTAGAAGCCGGCATCGAGCAGGCGCTTGATCTCGACCTCATTGTTGCTGGTGGGGCGCACAAAGGGCGCGCTCGGGCTGTCCTTGAGCGCCATCAGCTGGGGAATGAAGGTCCCCACGTCATTGGGCGAATGTTCGCCGTCCAGCAGGATCCAGTCGAAGCCGGCCACACCCAGCACCTCGGTGGTGATGGCGTTGGCCAGCGAGGACCAGCAGCCTATCAGTTTTTTGCCGGCCAGCAGGTCTCGCTTGAAGCTGTTGGGAAAGGATTGGTAGGGAGTTGCTTGTGTCATGGTGGTTTGCTTCTACGATGTCGGTTGCTTCGATTTGCGGCCCGCCGGGCTTTATTCGGCCTTGATGTTCGCGGCCTTGATGACCTGTGCCCACTTGGCCACTTCCGCGCGCTGGAAGGCGGCGATCTGGGTCGTCGTCATGTTGGCCGGCTCCATGCCGAAGCCCTTGAGTTTTGCCTGCATCTCGGGTTCCGCCAGGATGCGGCCGATTTCCTTGTGCAGGCGGTCGACCATGAGGGCGGGCGTTCCCGCCGGCGCAAAAATCGCCTGCCAGGAGAGCACTTCAAAATTCGCCAGGCCCGGCAGGCCGGATTCAGCCACCGTCGGCACATCCGGCATAGATGGCAGCCGGCTGGCGGACGTCACCGCGATCGCGCGCAGCTTGCCGCTTTGCACATGCGGCGCCGCGACGACGCTGGTGTCGAACATCATGTCGACCTGCCCGCCTATCACGTCCTGGATGGCCGGGCCGCTGCCCTTGTAAGGCACATGCGTGAACTTCACGCCGGAGCGAAAGGCCAGCAGCTCCAGCGAAAGGTGTTGCGAGGTGCCGGTGCCGGCCGAGGCCGACGACAGCCCGCCGCTTTTGCCCTTGCTGGCCTCGATCACGTCCTTCAAGGTTTTGTAGGGGCTGGCCTGGTTGACCACCAGCACCAGCGGGTTGGTGCCTATCAGCGTGACGGGCACAAAGGACTTGATGGGGTCGTAGCCGATCTTGGGATACAGGCTCACATTGATCGCATGCGAGCTGACCGTGCCGCCCACCAGGGTATAGCCGTCCGGCGCGGCGCGCGAGCCGACTTCCGAACCAACGCTGCCGCCCGCTCCGGGTTTGTTGTCGACGACGATGGTGGTGCCCAGCGCGGTGCCCAGCTTCTGCCCGATCAGCCGGCCCAGCACGTCGGTGGTGCCGCCCGCAGCGAAGGGCACCAGGTAGGTGATGGGCTTGCCCGTCGGCCAGTTGCCTTGCGCGAATGCGGGAAGCGTTGAAAAACCGGCCATGGCGGCCAGCGCGGTGTTGAGCAGGGTGCGGCGTTGCATCATGATGAGTCCTTTGTGTGTGTCAGATAAAAGTTGCCGGGCGCTTCACGCGCTCAGGGCATCTCGACAATCTCAATCCAGTTCGGGTTCTTGCCGACGGGCAGGCGCTTGGGCGCGCCCAGCGCGCCGGTCGCGGCATCAATGGCGTACACCGACACGCTGTGCGAATCCTGGCCCGCCGCGATCAGGTAGCGTCCCTGCGCATCGATGGCAAAACCGCGCGGGGTCTTTTCGGTGGGCGTCTGGCCCAGGGGCTCCAGCAGGCCGGTGGCGGCATCGACACGGAAGGTCGACAGCGTGCTGGAGGTGCGCTCCGAGGCATACAGGTAGCGGCCGTCGGGTGTGAGGTGCAGGTCGGCGGCCCAGGGCTTGCCCGCGAAACCGGCCGGCAGCGTGGTGCGGGTCTGCAGCAGCTTGAGCGTGCCGCGCGCGCCATCCCAGGCGAAGACCTGGAGTTGCGCGTCCAGCTCATTGAGCAGGTAGGCAAAGCGCTGCGCCTTGTCCCAGACAAAATGGCGCGGGCCGGATTTCGCGGCGCTGGCGGTCAGCGCCGGGTCGTTGGGCGAAAGCACGCCGGTGGCGGCATCAAAGCGCCAGCTTGAGACGTTGTCGTTGCCCAGGCTGGTGGCCAGCACAAAGCGGTTGGCCGAATCGGCATGGATGGCATGCGCATTCGCGATCCCGGGAATCAGCTGCTGGATGGCGCCTACCTTGCCTTCCTTGTCGATGCTGTTGACGGTGATCTTGTGGCCGGGATAGGACGCCGCGAAGAGCCAGCGCCCCGTCAGGTCGGTGTCGATGTTGGCCATGCTGTCGGCCAGGGGCGCCTCCCCCAGCTTGCGCAGCTTGCCGCTGGCGCCGTCGATGGCGAAGCTCACGGCGCGAAAAGGCTGCGAACGCAGCGCCGCATACAGAAACCGCTTGTCCGGGCTCACGGCCATGGGCATCACGGTGCCGCCCACATTCACGGTTTCCACCGGTTTGAGTGTGCCCTGGGCGCGGTCCAGCTCAAGCACCGAAATCTCCTGGCTGTCGGCATTCGACACATAGACCCAGGTAGCGGCCGAAGCCGCGCCGGCAGCTAGCGTAAAACCGGCCGCCGCCGTCAGTTGCAAGGCCAGGCGCAGCGCGCGCAGGCCGGGTGGAACGATGGTCATGGTCTGTCTCCTTCTGTTTGTGTTGTGGATGCGGCTCAGGTCACAGGGGCCGGGTTGAACAACACCAGCGCGTTGTGCAGCTTCCAGTGCTCGGCCCAGGTTTTTTTGCGTCCGCTGGCCACGTCCAGCATGAAGCGGAACAGCTCCCAGCCGACCTCTTCAATCGTGGCGTCGCCGTCGGCGATGCGCCCGGCGTTGATGTCCATCAGGTCGTGCCAGCGCCGCGCCAGGTCGCTGCGCGTGGCCACCTTGATGACCGGCACTTCGGCCAGGCCGTAAGGCGTGCCGCGGCCGGTGGTGAACACGTGGATGTTGATGCCGGCGGCCAGCTGCAGCGTGCCGCAGATAAAGTCGCTGGCGGGCGTGGCGGCGTAGATCAGGCCTTTCTGTTTGACCTTCTCGCCCGGCGAGAGCACACCGCTGATGGGCGCGCTGCCCGATTTCACGATGGAGCCCATGGCCTTTTCAACAATGTTGGACAGGCCGCCTTTTTTGTTGCCCGGCGTGGTGTTGGCGCTGCGGTCCACCTGCCCTTTTTTGAGGTAGGCGTCGTACCAGGCCATCTCGCGGATCATGGCCTCCGCCACCTCCGGCGTGCTGGCCCGCGAGGTCAGTTGGTCTATGCCGTCGCGCACTTCGGTGGTCTCGGAAAACATCACCGTCGCGCCGGCGCGCACCAGCAGGTCGGTGGCAAAGCCCACCGCCGGGTTGGCCGTCACGCCGGAAAACGCGTCGCTGCCGCCGCACTGCACGCCGACCACCAGTTCGCTGGCGGGCACCGTCTCGCGCCTGCGCGCATTGAGCCGCTCCAGGTGCAGCAAGGCGGTCTGCATGATGGAGTCGATCATGGACATGAAACCGACGTGGTTCTCGGACTGCAGGCAGACCACGTCCAGCGTGGCTTCGGCGCTGGTGCCCACGTCGGCCACATTACGCTCGTCGACGATCTGTATGCTGCCCGGCGGCAGCAGGCGCTCGGGCTGCAGCTTCTCGCAGCCCAGGCTTACCACCATGACCTCGCCGCCGAAGTTGGGGTTCAGGCTGATGTTGCGCAGGGTGCGGATGGGGATGATGGCATCGGGCGCGTCAATCGCCACGCCGCAGCCGTAGGTGTGCTCCAGCCCCACCACGTCGTCCACGTTCGGGAAACGCGGCAGCAGTTCTGTCTTGATGCGCTGGACGGCGAAGTCCACCACACCGGCCACGCACTGCACCGTGGTGGTGACGGCCAGGATGTTGCGGCTGCCGACCGAGCCGTCCGGGTTGCGAAAGCCCTCGAAGGTATAGCCTTCCAGCGCCGGCAGCGGCTCGGGCCGCACCGTGGCCTTGGGCAGGTTGTCCAGCGTGCGCGCGTCGGGCATCTCCAGCAGGCGCTCATGCACCCAGCTGCCGGCCGGAATGTCTTTGAGCGCATAGCCTATGGGCACGTTGTAGCGCAGCACCGCCGTGCCCTTGGGCAGGTCCACCAGCGCCACCTTGTGGCCCTGGGGCACACGCTCCACCAGCCGCAGGCCGCCCTCAAAAACGCTGCCCTCGGGCAGGCCGCCGTCATTGGCGACGATCGCGACGTTGTCGCGAGGATGCATGCGGATGTGGAGCGGTGCGGCCATGGCGTGCGATGTCCTTATTTACCGACTGTCATGTAGAGGCTGGGCAGCCACATGGAGAACGCGGGAATGAACGTGACCAGTGCCAGCGCGAATATCAGCGCGCCGTAGAAAGGCCAGATGGTGCGCATCACCGTGCCCACGGATACCCCGCCTATGGCGCAACCCACAAACTGGGTAGTACCCACGGGTGGGGTGTTCAGGCCCAGCGCACAGTTGATCAGCAGCACGATGCCGAACTGCACCGAGCTCATGCCGTAGTGCTGGGCAATCGGCAGGAAAATCGGCGTGCACAGCAGGATGGTGGCCGCCATGTCCAGGAAGGTACCCAGCACGAACAGGATGATGTTGATCAGCAGGAAGATCACCCACGGCGTGGTGGTGACCTGCGACAGCATTTGCCCCGTAAGTTCCGCAACGCCGTAAAGGCTGATGAGATAACCGAAGGTGCTGGAAATGCCGATCAGCAGCAGGATGACACCGGTCGTCTTGACGGCCTTGGAGGCGGCCTTGATGAAGTGCTCCCACTTGAGCGTGCGGTAGACGAAGATGGTCAGCGCCAGCGCATACAGGACAGCCACAGCGGCGGATTCGGTGGCGGTGAAGATGCCCGAAAGAATGCCGCCGAGAATCAGCACCACGATCATCAGGCCCGGCAGCGCCGCAGCGAGCGAACGCCAGACAATCGCCCATCCCGGGAAACTGCCGGCCGGATAACCGCGTTTCACGGCGACCAGGTAGGCCGCCGCCAGGTTGCAGATGGTCAGGATGGCGGCAGGCAGCAGCGCCGCCAGGATCAGCGCGGCAATGGAAACCTTGCCGCCGGCAGCCAGTGAATAAATGATCAGGTTGTGGCTGGTCGGCATCAGGGCGCCCACCAATGCGGCATGCGTCGTCACGTTGACGGCGTAGTCGGCGTGGTAGCCCTCTTTCTTCATCATCGGGATCATCACGGCACCCATGGCCGAAACGTCCGCCACGGGAGAGCCGGAAACGCCGCCGAACAAGGTGCAGGCCACCACGTTGGACATGCCCAGGCCGCCGCGCACATGGCCGACCAGGTTGCGCGCCAGGTTCACGATGCGGTCGGCGATACCGCCGTAGAGCATCAGCTCACCGGCGAAGATGAAGAACGGGATCGCGAGGAAGGAAAAAATCCCCATGCCCGAGGTCATCTGCTGGAAACCGACCGCCAGCGGCAGGCCTTCATAGAGCAGCGTGGCCAGCGCCGACAGGCCTATGGCAAACGCCACCGGCACGCCCAGCAAAAGAAAGAGCGTGAAGGAAATACAAAGGATCAACAATGGGATAGTCATGATTTTTTTAGCCCCAGGCGGGTTCGACTTCTTGGCCCTTGGCGAGCGCGATGATGTGTTCAATGGAGAACATCACGATGAGAACGCCCGCAATCGTTGCGGGAACATAGCGCCATCCCTCGGAAATCCACAGGGTGGGCAGGCGATAGCTCCACACGGACTGGGCCAGCGAGGCGCAGTTGTAGGCCATGGCGGCACCGAACAGCAATACCAATGCGTGGATCAGGTATTCCATCTTCAGGCGAATGCTTTCCGGCGCGAGAACCAGAAAGGATTCCAGCCCGATGTGGCCGGCATCACGAACGCCCACAGCCGTGCCGAACATCGTGACATACAGCACCAGCAGCAAGGCCAGGCTCTCAGCCCAAGTGGGGGTGTTATTCAGGACATAGCGGCCGAAGACCTGCCAGCTGACGGCGCAAATCACCGCCACAAGGCCAAAAATGCCCAGCCACATGCAAGTCCGGGCGAGCCCACGACAAATTTTTGTGTACATAAATAAAGTGCGGAAGTGAAGGCCGCCCCAGAGAAATTTTTCCAAGCGGCAGGAATTGCCGTAAAACGCGCCGGCCGCCAACGGGCCGGCGCGGGATCAGGACTTACTTGGTGTCCTGGATGCGTTTGACGAGGCTCTTGAGCGCCGCGTCGGTGATGAACTTGTCATAAACAGGCTTCATGGCGTTCTGGAAAGACACCTTGTCCACCTGGATGATCTCGGCGCCACCGGCTTTGACCGTGGCCAGCGATTTTTCCTCGCGCTCGTCCCACAGCTTGCGCATGTAAGGCACGGACTCCTTGGCCGCCTGGCGGATCGCCTTCTGGTCATCGGCGCTCAGGCCGTCCCAGGTGCGCTTGGAAAACAGCAGCATCTCGGGCGCCATCGAATGCTCGGTGATGGAGTAGAACTTGGCCACTTCAAAATGGCGCGAGCTTTCATACGAGGGGTAGTTGTTTTCGGCGGCGTCAACCAGGCCCGTCTTCAGCGCGGTGTAGACCTCGCCGAAGGGCATGGGCGTCGCGTTGGCGCCCATGGCTTCGAGCAAGGAGACCCACAGGTCCGACTGCTGGACGCGCACTTTCAGGCCTTTCGCGTCGGCAAGCGAGCGAACCGGCTTCTTGACCGTGTACAGGTTGCGCGCGCCGCTGTCGTAGTACGCCAGGCCGATAAAGCCCTGGGGGGCGCACGAAGCCAGGATCTGTTCGCCGATCGGGCCGTCAAGCACGTGGCGCATGTGATCCTTGGAGCGGAACAGGAAAGGCATGGTCGGGACCTGCGTTTCGGGGCAGATGTTGTTCATCGGCGCGATGTTCACGCGTGTCATCGCCAGGGCACCGATCTTGGTCTGCTCGATCGTGTCTTTCTCGCTGCCGAGCGCGCTGTTGTTGAACACCTTGATGCTGTGCTTGCCGTTGGTCAGCACCTTGAGCCGCTCGCCCATGAACTTCACGGCTTCCACCGTGGGGTAGCCGTCAGGGTGAATATCCGAAGAACGGAATTCCGTGGCGAAGCCGGCCAGCGGCGCCATGGCCAGTGCGGCGGCGACGGCGAACAGTGTTTTTTTAATCTTCATGTCTCATCCTCTAAGGTTGGTGGTGGAAAGCAGGTAGCGGGAAAGGGGTAGCGGGAACTTTTTTTAATACAGGCACGCGGTTTCGGGCAGCCCGCGCACGCCGGGGCGCAACGCGAACACACCGCCGGCCAGCGGCTGGTCAGAGAGATCGACACCTTCGGGGCGTATCGATGTCACGAACAGGGTGTCCAGCCCGGCGCCACCGAAGGCGCACATGGCGGGCTTCTTCACGGGAACGGCCAGCGAGCGGTCCAGCTTGCCGGCGGGCGTGAAGCGGTGGACCAGGCCGGCGTCGTTGCCGCAGATCCAGTAGCAGCCGTCGGCGTCGACGGCCGCGCCGTCGGGCCGCCCGGGCAGCGGGTTCATATCGATGAAAAGGCGGCGGTTCGACGGCGTGCCGGTTGTGGTGTCGTAGTCGAAGGCCCAGACCGACTGCACCGAAGGGTGCGAGTCGGACAAATACATAGTGCGGCCGTCCGGGCTGAAGGCCATGCCGTTGGGCGTGATGAAACCCTCCAGCAGCACCTTGAGGCCGTCACCCTGGTAGCTGTAGACGCTGCCGACGCGCGCGCCGGCGGCCATGTTCATCTGCATGGTGCCGGCCAGGAAGCGCCCCTGCCGGTCGCAGCGGCCGTCGTTAAAACGCATGCCGGCCTGTGCATGGCTCACGCCGGCAAGCCGCTGGAACCCCAGCTGGCCGCCGGCCCCGGGGCTCAGGCGGAAGACGCCGCTCTCGGCGCCGGCGATCCAGTCCCGCGTATTGCCCAGGCGGGCGATGCAGGCGGGCATTTCAGGGGCCAGCCACTCTGTCAGCGCGGCATCGGCCACGCTCCAGCGGCACAAACGGCGCGCCGGGATGTCGACCCAGTACAGCGCCTGCTCGGCAGCGTCCCAGACCGGGCTTTCGCCCACGCCGTTGCGCGCATCCAGAACCAGTTCAACCTGCAATTCGCTCATGCCGTGCCTGCCGCTCAGTCGCCGAAAGGGCCGGCCACGACAAAGCCGCCGCCCTGGTACTGGGCCACCGGGTCCTTCAGGTCGGGCGCGGGCGTGCGGGCGTAAATGGCCTCGCGGAAGATGTCGGAGCTGTCCTTGGGCACGTAACCGATGTGGCGGGCGCGGCTGTTGTCCCACCAGGTCACGGCGTTGTCGGACATGCCGAACACGATGCTGTGGCCCAGCACCGGCGTGGTGAGGCAGGCGGTGATCAGGCGGTGCAGGTCGTCAAAGCTCAGCCAGGTGGCCAGCATGCGGCGGTCCTTGGGCTCGGCGAAGGAGGAGCCTATGCGCACGCAGGCGGTTTCAATGCCGTAGCGGTCGAAATACAGGCGCGAGAGGTCTTCGCCGAAGGCCTTGCTCAGGCCGTACAGGCCGTCGGGGCGCGGCGGGTGGTCGGCGTTGATGGTCTGGTCCTGGCGGTAAAAGCCGGTGACGTGGTTGGAGCTGGCAAAGACGATGCGCTTGACGCCGTTCTTGCGCGCCGCCTCATATAAGTTATAGGCGCCCAGGATGTTGGCCTGCAGGATGGGGCCGAAAGGCCCTTCCACCGAGACGCCACCCAGGTGGACAATGGCATCCACGCCCTGGACCATGGTGTGCACCGCGGCGGAGTCCGCCAGGTCGGCCAGGACGACCTCTTCGCCGGCCGCGGCTGGGCCGAAAGGCTTGACGTCCGACAGGCGCAGCACCGAGCAATTGGCCTTCAGGCGCTCGCGCAGGGCCTTGCCCAAACCGCCGGCCGCGCCGGTCAGCAACAGCTTCTCATGAACTTTGATGGTCATTTTTTACGTCCGGGTCCGGTGCCGCGATAAACGCCGACAAACACTGGACTTTTTTTCGGAGTTTGTTAAAGTCAAGCTACAAATGCATCAGTCATAGGTTGTCTGATGACCAAGAATTCTCGGTTTCGCCCCCTAGCTTGTCAATGGTTTTTTAATGGACTCAAGGAAAACCCCTAGTCGCCCGGAAGCAGGCCTTACGCCTGCCTTTCACGAGGAGCTGCCGCGCGTGCGCCGGCCCCGCGGGCTGGTGGGCGAGATCGTTGAAAGCCTGGCCAGCAGCATCCGTGAGGGCCGCCTGCAGCCCGGCGAGAAACTGCCCACCGAAGCCGAAATCATGGCCCGCTTCGATGTCAGCCGCACCGTGGTGCGCGAGTCGCTGTCCAAGCTGCAGGCCTCGGGCCTGGTGGAAACCCGGCACGGCATAGGCACTTTTGTGCTGCAGCCGCAGAACGCCGGCAACTTCAAGATCACCGCCGAAGACTTCGCCACCGTGGCCGACGTGATCTCGGTGCTGGAGCTGCGCATCAGCCTGGAAACCGAGGCCGCGGGCCTGGCGGCCCAGAGGCGGACGCCGGAAAACCTCAAGGCCATGGAGACCGCCCTGCGCGCCTTCCACGACTCCATCAGCCTGGACTCGGACGCCGTGCCGCCCGACTTCCAGTTCCACATGGAAGTGGCCCGCTCGACCGGCAACCGGCACTTCGCCGACCTGATGACCTACCTGGGCACCATGATCATCCCGCGCACCCGCGTGAACACGGCGCACAGCGCACCCGAGGGCCGCTTCAACTACCTGCAGCGCGTCAACAGCGAGCACGAAAGCATTTACAACGCCATCCGCAACCAGGACGCCGAGGCGGCGCGCGCCGCCATGCGCACCCACCTGTCCAACAGCCGCGAGCGCCTGCGCCGGGGCAACAATGCGCACACCATGCAGCCGCCCGGGGAGCCTGCGGACACACCGGCCGCCCAGGCCCTGGGTACAAACCTGGTTGCATAAAAAATCAGCGAGTTGTACGATAACTGATAAATCAGCTTTATCAACCCACTACAACACGCCCGGTATGCCCGCTTCCCAAGCCCCCCAAGCCTCCCCCGTTTCCCCACCCGCCGCTTCGCAAACGCCCCGCATCACCCGCGTCCAGGTGATTCCCGTGGCCGGCCAGGACAGCATGCTGCTAAACCTGAGCGGCGCCCACGGCCCCTTCTTCACCCGCAACATCCTGATCCTGACCGACAGCTCCGGCCGCACCGGCGTGGGCGAGGTTCCGGGCGGCGAGAAGATACGCAAGACCCTCAACGATGCGGCCCCGCTCATCGAAGGCCAGTCGATAGGCGACTGGAACCGCATCCTCAACACGCTGCGCACCGCCTTTGCCGACCGCGACAGCGGCGGCCGCGGCAACCAGACCTTTGACCTGCGCGTGGCCATCCACGCCGTGACCGCCGTGGAAAGCGCCCTGCTCGACCTGCTGGGCCAGTTCCTGGGCGTGCCGGTCGCGGCCCTGCTGGGCGAAGGCCAGCAGCGCGACTCGGTGGCCATGCTGGGCTACCTGTTTTACGTCGCCGACCGCAAGAAGACCGACCTGGCCTACGCATCGGCGCCCGACGCCCAGGACGACTGGCTGCGCCTGCGCCATGAGGCGGCGATGGACGCCAAGGGCATCGTCGCGCTGGCCGAAGCCGCCTACCAACGCTACGGCTTCAAGGACTTCAAGCTCAAGGGCGGCGTGCTGCGCGGCGAGGAAGAGATGGAAGCCATCGTCGCGCTGTCCGAACGTTTTCCCGAGGCGCGCATCACGCTGGACCCGAACGGCGGCTGGCTGCTCAAGGACGCCATCCGCATCTGCAAGAACCGCCACAAGGAACTGGCCTACGCCGAAGACCCCTGCGGCGCCGAAGGCGTGTTCTCGGGCCGCGAAGTCATGGCTGAGTTCCGCCGCGCCACGGGCCTGCCGACTGCCACCAACATGATCGCCACCGACTGGCGCGAGCTCTCGCACACCATTCACCTGCAGTCGGTGGATATCCCGCTGGCCGACCCGCACTTCTGGACCATGCAGGGTTCGGTGCGTGTGGCGCAGGTCTGCCAGACCTGGGGGCTGACCTGGGGCTCGCACTCCAACAACCACTTCGACATTTCGCTGGCCATGTTCACGCACGTGGCCGCCGCCGCGCCGGGCAAGGTCACCGCGATCGACACGCACTGGATCTGGCAGGACGGCCAGCGCCTGACCAAGGCGCCGCTGCAAATCGTCAATGGCGAAGTCGCGGTGCCCAAGCAGCCCGGCCTGGGCGTGGAGCTGGACATGGCCGAGGTGGAAAAAGCCCACCAGCTCTACCTCAAGCACGGCCTGGGCGCGCGCGACGATGCCGTGGCCATGCAATACCTGATCCCGGGCTGGGCCTTCAACAACAAGATGCCCTGCATGGTGCGCTAAACACAGCAGGCTTGCGGGAAGTTAGAGGCTCCCGCAGGTCTTTTTTTGTTTTGTCATTGGGCGTGGCCATAGCCCCGTCGGGCGTCGGGGGCGGTATACCCCGGCGCCTTTTTCACCAGCGATACCCACTCACTATTAATACAAACATCAGGAGACAAGACATGAAACGCAGAACCCTCTGCAGCCTTGCGGGCGCGACCTTGCTGGCCCTGGCCGGCACGCTGGGCGCGGGCGGCGCGGCCGCCCAGACCAAACTCAAATGGGCGCACGTCTACGAGACGTCCGAGTCCTTTCACAAGCAGGCCGTCTGGGCCGCCGATGAAATCAAGAAGAAGACCAACGGCCGCTATGTGGTCGAGGTCTTCCCGGCCTCGTCGCTGGGCAAGGAAACCGAGATCAACCAGGGCCTGACACTGGGCACCGTGGACATCATCTACACCGGCGCCGCCTTTGCCGGCCGCGCCTACCCGCCGCTGTCGATTGCCGCCGCGCCTTTTGTGTTCCGCGACTACAACCACTTCCAGGCTTTCCGCAACGGCCCCATCTTCCAGGAACTGGCCCAGGGTTATGCGAGCAAGACCGGCGGCCAGCATATCGCGGGCTACACCTATTACGGCCTGCGCCACATGACCTCGAACAAGGTCATCTTCAAGCCAGAGGACATGAAGGGCCTCAAGCTGCGTGTGCCCGATGCGCCGCTGTTCGTGATGTTCCCCAAGGCGGTCGGCGCCAACCCCACGCCCATCGCCTTTGCCGAGGTCTACCTCGCGCTGCAGAACGGCACCGTCGATGCGCAGGAAAACCCATTGCCGACCATCGAGGCCAAGAAGTTTTATGAAGTGCAGAAATACATCACGCTGACGGGCCACATCACCGAATCGCTGGTGACCGCCGTCTCGGGCTCGGTCTGGTCCAAGCTCAGCGACGCCGACAAGAAGATCTTCGACCAGGTGCTGTGGGAGGCCTCCAGCCGCGCCAGCCAGGACATCGTCGATGCGGAAAACCGCCTGGTCGCCGAGTTCGAGAAAAAGGGCAAGACCGTCAACAAGGTGGACCGCGCGCCTTTCGCGGCCGCCGTGCTGCCGTCGCTGACCGCCGCCGACGCGCCCTGGCCCAAGAGCCTGTACGAGCGCATCCAGGCCATCAAGTAGGCGGGAAGGAAGCCCCATGAAACGCCGTTCCCTTATTCAATCGGCGCTGGCCGGCGCCGCCTTGCCCCTGCTGGCAATTTCGGCCCTGCCCGCCTGGGCCCAAGGCGCCTGGCCTTCGGCCAGGCCCGTGGTCATCGTCGTGCCCTTTCCCGCGGGCGGCTCCACCGACATGGTGGCGCGTGCACTCGCGCTGCAGCTGCAGGCCAGGCTGGGCGGCAGCTTTGTGGTCGACAACCGGCCGGGCGCCACCGGCACCATAGGCGCCGGCCAGGTCAAGCGTGCGCCCGCCGACGGCTACACGCTGCTGGTGTCCTCGCTGGGCGCTTTTGTCGTCGCGCCGCACCTGCTCAAAGGCGTGCCCTATGACGCCACCAAAGATTTCGACTACATCAGCGTGCCGGTGCAAGCGCCCAATGTGCTGGTCGCCAATGCCGCACGGCCCGAACGCAGCCTGGACGATGTGCTGGCGCTGCTGCGCAAGACGCCTGGCAAAGTCTCGTTCGCAAGTTCGGGCAATGGTTCGTCCGACCACCTGTCGGCCGAGCTGTTCTGGCAGCAGTCCAAAACCGAAGGCGTGCACGTGCCCTACAAAGGCGGCGCCCCTGCGGTCAACGACCTGCTGGGCAACCAGGTCGACTTCTCGTTCCAGAACGTGAACGCCGTGCTGCCGCACATACGCGCGGGCAAGCTGCGCGCCATTGCCGTCACCGGCGACAAGCGCTCGCCCGTGCTGCCTGAAGTGCCCACCCTGGCCGAGGCCGGCGTGAAGGGCGCCGAGGTGTATTCGTGGCAAGGCATGGCCGCGCCCAAAGGACTACCGGCCGCCACCAAGAAGGCATTGAGCGATGCAGTCATTGCCGCCATGCAAGACCCCGAACTCAAAAAACGCATGCTGGACCAGGGGCTGGAAGTCGTCGCCAGCACGCCCGAAGAATTCACCGCTTTCCAGCAGCGCGAATGGGCGCGCTGGAAGACCTTGATAGAGACCCGCCGCATCACCGCCGATTGAGGCGCCGGGCCTAGCCCCCACAAAACCATGCCGTTACCCTCCTCCCGGCGGCTGCGCGTTGCCGTCATAGGCGCGGGCCTCGGGTCCGCGCCGCATTTTCACAGCCTGCGGGACCTGGCCGGCGAAGCCGAGCTGGTTTATGTTTATGGCCGCAGCGCCGAACGGCTGGCGGCCGTGCAAGTGCCGGCCGGCGCGCGCAAGACCACGCGGCTGGAGGACATCCTCGAAGATGCCGGCATTGAAGCCGTGCTGGTGCTGACGCCGCCCAACACGCATCTTGAGACCGTGCAGCGCCTCGCGCGCGCGGGCAAACATGTGCTGGTCGAAAAGCCGCTGGAGATAGACCTGAACCGTGCCAACGCGCTGGTCGAGGCCTGCGAGCAAGCCGGCGTCACACTGGCCGTGATGCTGCAGCACCGCCTGCGCGAAGCGGCGGTGGCGCTGCGCGCCTTGATCGCGTCGGGCGAACTGGGGCAGTTGGTGAGCGCCAGTGCCGCCGTGCGCTGGTGGCGGCCGCAGAGTTACTACGATGAACCCGGTCGCGGCACGCTGGCGCGTGACGGCGGCGGCGTGCTGATCACGCAGGCTATCCACACGCTGGACCTGCTGCTGGATTTGATCGGCATGCCGGCACGCGTGACCGGCACAGCGAGCACCAGTGCCGTGCACCGCATGGAAGGCGAGGACACGGCCGCCGCGCTGCTGCACTACGACAGCGGCGCGGTGGCGATTCTGCAAGCCACGACGGCGGCCTACCCGGGCTTTCCTGAGCGCCTGGAGTTCAACTTCACGCGCGGCACGGCGACGCTGGAAGGCGGCGAGATGCGGGCTGCTTTCCAGGACGGCAGGAGCGTGAGCGCCGGTGGTCGCCAGGCCTCGGGCGGCGGCGCGGACCCCATGGCCTTCGACCATGCCGCGCACAAAACCGTGCTGCAGGATTTCATACGCGCGGTGAAAACCGGCACGGCGCCCGCCGTCAGCGGGCGCTCCGCGCTGGGTGTGCAACAAGTGATAGAAGCCGTCATGGCATCGTCACGATCCGGCGCCGCGGTGGCCTTGCATTCGCAAGCGATTCTTCTCATGATGTAGCTGCGGGGCCGTCGTCCAGACGTGGCGGGCATGTGCAGCTATAAAACTCGTAGCAGTCAGGAAATTGCGTTATATTTGGCCCCGACAATAGAAGCTTTTTGCTTAACGACCACCTGTGACCGGATTGTGACCGAGGAGATGAGCTGATGAGCGCCAAAGAAAATGCAGCGGTAGGCCAGCTACTTGAATTGCTGGAAGCACGCTATGCATTGCGCGTGTTGTGGGCGCTCAAAGACGGCCATCCCCAGACCTTTCGCCTGCTGCAGGACAGTGTCGGCAACATCACACCCAACACCCTCAACACCCGCATCAAGGAATTGCGCGCGGCCGGCCTGATCAGCCATGGCAATGAAGGCTACATCGTCACCACGCTGGGCGCCGACCTGCTCAAGCGACTGAACGACCTGCAGGCCTTCGCCGGCAAATGGGTACTCAGCCAGGCCAAAAAACCCAAGCCTTGAACTTCGCCGGTTCCACAAAAAAAAAACGACCACCTGATCGCTTTTTTTGTGGCGGGCTGCGCCCTCCTAATCCACCGCCGCGCCCGAACGCTTCACCGCATCGCCCCACAGCGTCATGTTGCTCGCAATGTGTCTGGCCAATTCTTCCGGCGTGCCGGGCGCGGCCTCGGCGCCGCGCGACTGCAATTGCGCGCGCAACTCGGGATCGGCCAGTGCCTTGTGGATCGCGTCATTCAGCCGGTTGACGATGGGGCGCGGCGTTCCGGCGGGCACAAAAATCGCGTCCCATGCGCTCACATCAAAGCCGGCCAGGCCCGACTCCGCGATGGTGGGCAGCTCGGGCCAGCCCGCGACGCGCGTGGCCGTGGTCACCGCCAGCGGCTTGACGCGCCCGCCCTTGGCCTGGGGCGCGGCATTGGGCATCACCTCGATCATCATGTCGACCTGCCCGCCCATCAGGTCGGTCATGGCCTGCGCGCCGCCACGGTAGGGAATGTGCACCACGGCCAGGCCCGCGCGCGATTTGTAGATCTCGCCAGCCAGGTGCGAAGTCGTGCCGTTGCCGGCCGAGCCGAAGGTGTATTTGCCCGGATTGGCCTTGAGCAGTTTGGTGAGCTCGGCCATGGAGTTGACCTGCAGCGTGGGCCGCACCACCACCATGGCCGCGATGCGCGTGAGCTGGCTCACCGGCTCGAAGTCGCGCACGCTGAAACCCGGCGACTTGTAGATCGCATGGTTGATGGCATGCGTGCCGTTGGTGCCGTAGAGCAAGGTGTAGCCGTCGGCCGGCGCCTTGGCTGCGGCCGCGCTGCCCACGTTGCCGCCGGCGCCGCCCAGGTTTTCCACCACGACGGGCTGGCCCAGTTCCTTGGCGGCACGCAGCATGATCAGGCGTGCCAGCGTGTCGCCGCCGCCGCCGGCCGGAAAGGGCACGATCAGCTTGATAGGTTTGTTGGGATAGGCCGCGGCCGGCTGGGCCTGGGCGGCGGGCGCCATCAGGGCCAGCGCGGCCATCGCAGTGCAGGCCTGCAGCAAGCGGCGAAGCAGGAAGGCCGACAACGGCGAGCGATGGGGAACATGGCAAAGCGGCAAATTCATCGTGTCTCCTGGAAATGCGTGCACCGGGGCAAGGCATAAAATTCTTAGTGATCTTATTTTATTGCACGCAATAACATCGACAAATAGCTAGTTAACCCTAGGTTACGCCTTTTTTGCATGCAATAATTTGAAAACTTTTCCACCAGAATCCTATGTCCTCACAGATCGACTACACCACCAATGAGTTGAGGCGAAGAATCCTCAGCGGCCAGGCAGCGCCCGGCGAACGCATGGTGGAACTCGAGCTCTCCGCCCAGCTGGCAGTGTCTCGCACACCCATACGCATCGCACTCGGTGAGCTTGAAAAAGAAGGCCTGCTGGAGCGCCTGCCGACGCGCGGCTTTCGCGTGCGGCAGTTCAGTGTGGACGAGATCACCAACGCTGTCGATGTGCGCGGCGTGCTCGAAGGCATGGCGGCGCGGCAGGCAGCCGAGCGCGGCATCAACCCCGAGACCCAGGCAGAGCTGCAGGCCTGCATAGACGAGGGCCGTCTGCTGCTGGAGAAGGCCGCTGCCGCCGGCCATGTGATCGACGCGGCCCGCTGGGTGCCCATGAACGCGCGCTTTCACGCCGCGCTGGTGGCCGCCGCCGGCAACAGCACGCTGGTTTCGGCCCTCGCGCATGTGAGCAAAACCCCCATGGCCGGGGCCGGCGCGCTAAGCCTGAATGGCTCGCTGCCGCTGCTGGAGTTCGGCTTCATCCAGCGCGCCCAGAGCGACCATGAAGACGTGCTGGCCGCCCTGCTGGCCGGCGAAGGCGCACGCGCCGAGGCGCTGATGCGCGAGCACGCCCACCGCAGCCGCGACAACAAGCGCGAACTCATGGCGCGCCTGCAAAAACGCGCGGCGGCTTGAGTCATTCCCTTGCCGGCCAGCGCGCCGCCCAGGACTCCAGCGGCACGCGCGCCGCATTGCACACATAGCTGATCGCGTGGTACCAGCCGGCCAGCATCAGCAGTTCTATGAGCTGGGGCGGCGACCACAGGGCCGCCAGTTCCTGCCACAGCGCATCGCTGACCGTGCTGCGGTCATGCAGCTCATCGACCAGTTCCAGCAAGAGCTTGTCTCGGTGCGCCAGGCCGCGTCCATCCGATGCCGGATCGGCAATCGCGGCGTTGTCGGCGTCGCTGAAACCCGCCGCCCGGCCGAAGGCGCTGACGTGCACACCCCACTCGTATTCCGCCCCGCAGCGCGCGCAGACGCGATTGATCACCACCTCGCGGTCGCGCAGGGACAGGCTGGCGCTGCGGCCGAGCAAGTAGCCGCCCCATGACGGCATACGTTCGGCCAGCCCGGGATTGACGGCCAACACACGAAACAGCGCCAGCACATTGGGCGCCCCGGGCGGCGTGATCTTCTTGAGCAGCGCATCCTGCTCCAGGGTGTAGGGCGGCTCCAGCGGCGTGATGCGTGGTTCAGGGGCCGTGGTGTTTATCGTCGAAGTCATGCTGATAAGGCTCCTCGTATTGAAAGCTTGGATTTCGCTACGGATTTCGTAGCGAATGGCAACTATATCGCTACGCATTCCGTAGCGACCGTCGCGAACACGACAGGCGCAGCCCCTACAATCCGGGGCATGACTTCCACGCTCCCCCTTCCCGGTAAACCGGTCCGCGGCTCCGCCACGGGCCGGCCCGTGATGGCGCTGCTGGACCTGCTGGGCCGCCGCGGCACGCTGCGGCTGCTGTGGGAGCTGCGTGATGGGCAGGCGCAAAATTTCCGGCAATTGGCAGCAAGCGCCGGGAACATGTCGCCTTCGGTCATGAACGACAGGCTCAAGGAGTTGCGCGAAGCGCGGCTGGTCGAACTCGGGAGCGGCGGCTACGGCCTCACCGCCACGGGCAGCGGCCTGCTGCACAAGCTCAAACCGCTCCACCAGTGGGCAGAAGAATGGGCCGCCCAGGACGCATAAGCCAAGCCGGCCGCCCGGCCTCCCGGCGGCCAAAACTTTCGTAGCCAAAACTGAAGCCCTTGTCTTGAAAAGGGCTTTGCCATCCCCAGTTGGGAACCTTACCAACACCAACCCTGTTGCCTCGCATGTCTGAAAACAAACAACCCGAACAAAATCAAAACCTTAGCGGTGAACCCAGCCCTGAAGAGCTGGAAGCGGCGCAGGCCGCCAACGAGTTTGACGCGCTGACCGTGGCCCAGGCCGAAGTCGCCACGCTACAGGCCAAAAACACCGAGCTGGCCGACAGCTACCTGCGCGCCAAGGCCGAGACCGAAAACGCCCGCCGCCGCGCCGACGAGGACGTCGCCAAGGCCCGCAAGTTCGCGCTGGAGAGTTTTGCCGAAAGCCTGCTGCCTGTGGCCGACAGCCTGGAAGCCGGCCTGGCCATCAAGGAAGCCACGCCCGAGCAGATCCGCGAAGGCGCCGAAGCCACGCTCAAGCAGCTCAAGAGTGCGCTCGAGCGCAACAAGGTGGTGGCGATCGACCCCGCCGCAGGCACCAAGTTCGACCCCGCCCAGCACCAGGCCATCAGCATGGTGCCGGCCGACCAGGAAGCCAACACGGTGGTCAGCGTGCTGCAAAAAGGCTATCTGATCGCCGAGCGCGTTCTGCGCCCCGCCCTGGTCACGGTGGCAGCCCCCAAATAAACACCCGGCAAGAATGCAAAAACATGTTGAGGCCCTTGAAGCCCATCAACTTACCCACAAGTTATCAACATAGTCATTCACAGCGGCCAGGGACAAACCCCGGCCACACCACTTTTAATCTTCACGAATCAAAAAAGCAGGAGTAAATATCATGGGAAGAATCATCGGCATTGACCTGGGCACCACCAACAGCTGCGTGTCCATCATGGAGGGCAACACGCCCCGCGTCATCGAGAACTCGGAAGGCGTGCGCACCACCCCTTCCATCGTGGCTTACCAGGAAGACGGCGAAGTGCTGGTCGGCGCGTCCGCCAAGCGCCAGGCCGTGACCAACCCCAAGAACACGCTGTACGCCGTCAAGCGCCTGATCGGCCGCAAGTTCAGCGAAAAAGAAGTCCAGAAGGACATCTCCCTCATGCCCTATTCCATCGTGGCCGCCGACAACGGTGACGCCTGGGTGGAAGTGCGCGGCAAGAAGATCTCGGCCCAGCAAGTCAGCGCCGACATCCTGCGCAAAATGAAGAAGACCGCCGAAGACTACCTGGGCGAGCCGGTCACCGACGCCGTGATCACCGTGCCCGCCTACTTCAACGACGCGCAGCGCCAGGCCACCAAGGACGCCGGCCGCATCGCCGGCCTGGACGTCAAGCGCATCATCAACGAACCTACAGCCGCGGCCCTGGCCTTCGGCCTGGACAAGCAGGAAAAGGGCGACCGCAAGATCGCCGTGTATGACCTGGGCGGCGGTACCTTCGACATCTCCATCATCGAGATAGCCGACGTCGAAGGCGAGAAGCAGTTCGAAGTGCTCT
>Ga0102595_100682_pt1 | contig 20248 bp, 17 predicted proteins | sample Araplaol_mTSA_r2_2_FD_76864 | JGI IMG/M metagenome (GOLD analysis project Ga0102595, IMG submission 76864) | Arabidopsis root microbial communities from North Carolina, USA - plate scrape MF_Col_mTSA_r2 (SPADES assembly) (version 2) | ecosystem: Host-associated > Plants > Roots > Endosphere...
CCCGCCGCGGCCAGTACTTCGGCCGCCATCAGGCCGGCAGGCCCACCGCCGATCACCGCTACGCCTTGTAATTGATTGCTTTCCATAGGGGCAGCATTGTATTCGATCTCGGGCGATCGGCTGCCAGGAGTTGTGCCAGGTCTTCCGCCGCCATGGGCCGGGCAAAGAAGCAGCCCTGGATCTCGTCGCAATAATGCGACCGCAGCCATTCCTGCTGCAGCAGCGTTTCCACGCCTTCACCCACGATCTGCATGTTCAGGTTATGGCCAACGTCGATAATCGAGCGGCAAATCGCCTCGTCGGCCTGTTCGCTGCCGAGCTGGCGCACGAAGGACTTGTCGATTTTCAGCTGGTCCACCGGAAGCATGCGCAACCGGGCCAGCGACGAGTGGCCAGTGCCAAAATCGCCCAGCGACAGCTTGACGCCGAGCGCTTTCAGTTCATTCAGCCTGGCGATGGCATCGTCGAGATTGTCTTTCACCATCGCTTCCGTGATTTCAAAGCTCAGCATGGCGGGCGGGACGTCGTATTCTTCCATCGCGACTTCAATATGCTCGAGCAGCCCTTCTTCGCGGAACTGGCGCGGCGACAGATTGATCGAGATTGGCACCATAGGCACCCCGGCCTGGCGCCAAGCCTGCTGCTGGCGGCATACTTCGCGAATCACCCAGGCGCCAAGCGGAACGATCAAGCCGGTGCTCTCGGCCAGCGGCAAGAAATCCGCCTGCGGGACCAGGCCGCGCGTCGGATGCTGCCAGCGCACCAGGGCCTCGGCGGCAATCAGGCCGTCATCGCACAGGGCCACACGCGGCTGGTAATGCAGCACAAACTCGTTGTGGACCAACGCGCGCCGCAGCTCCGCCTCCAGCGCGAACATGCGCGAGGCGCGGTCGTTCATGTCCGCCGCAACGAAGCGGAACCGGTTGCCGCCGTGGCCCAATGCATGCGCCATGGCGCAATTCGCAGAGCGCAGCATGCCCGACGCATCGGCGCCATCCTTGCCCATCAGCGCAATGCCGATGCTGGCAGTGGTGGTCACGATATTGTCCTGCCAGCGCATCGGCTGCTTGATTGCGTTGAGCAGCTTGGAGGCCACCGGCAACACATCATCGTCATTCACCATATCGGACAAGATCACTGCAAATTCGTTGCCAAGCAGATGGGCGACGGTGTCGCCTTCGCGCAGGCAGGCCTTCATCGCGGATGCAGCGTGCATCAGCAAGGCATTGCAGGCATCGTGGCCCAGGCTGGCCTTGACGCTGCGGTAGCGGTCCATGGTCAGCGCCAGCACCGCTACTTTGCGGCCCGTTCGCTCGGCGGCCATCATTGCCTGGCGCAGGCGGTCGTTGAACAGGGATCGATTGGCCAATCCCGTGGCCGGGTCGTGATTGGCATGGTAAGCCAGCGCCTGTTCCGCAGCGCGGCGCCGGCGTGCTTCACGCATCCTGTTCAGGCCCAAAGCCAGCTCGGCGGCCAGCTCCTGCAGCAATGCAATTTCTTCGCTATCAAATGCGGCCGGGTCGATCGAGTAGACACAAAGCACGCCACCCGGCGTGCCGTCGCCTGCACCACCGCACAGCGGCAAGGCCAGCGCGCTTGGATAGCCGTATTCCGCAGAATCTCCCTGCAACACCCGTGGCTTGCCATCGCTCATCGATTCCAGTGCAATGCCTTTGCAGCTGCAGCCATGCTGCCACCCGCCCGCTGCCGCTGCAAAGCGCCCGGCAGGCGTTCCGAAGATTTCACTGGCCAGCAAGTCCTTGCTGCTGCCCGTGACCACTGTGCCGGTCCAGGCCAGCGAATAACCGCCTTCTTCGGATATGCAACGGCACACGGCTGCCATCATGTCTTCCGCGCTATCGGCATGCAACAGGGCTGCACGGCTGCGCGATGCCATGCGCAAGGCCCGGTTAGCACGCAGCAGTTGATCGGCGTTTGCTTCCGCAAGCTGGCGCTCGGCCACGCGCGCCCGATAGCACTTGAGCATCGCCACTGCGGATGCGGCGAGCATTCCAAGAAAAATATAGTTTTCCATGGCGTCAGTCCAGGTAAGGTACAAAGTCGAATGCCGACAGGATGCCGTTCACTTGGGCGGAAAGGCAGAAGGCGAAAAAACTTCGTGCGACGCCGGTTGGCGCATCCCTGCTTGCCAGGGTAAGTACACGGCAGATCGGATAACTGCCGTTGCGGATATTCGCAGTGCTGGCGGCGACGCCGGAGATCGGCAGCAAACGAACCGAAACGCCCTGCGAGATTGCCCGCTCGGCAGCACCCACCGACACGTAGGCAATCGCGTTTTCGCACGACGCCACCACTGCCAGGCGTTCGATATTCGACTCGACTGCCGCATTCAGGTTGAAAGCATCGAGCGGCTGCCGCAGGAAGCGCGCAAACAATGCGCTGGAAGCGCCGTCGCGCAATCCGCCCAATGCGTACACTGACTCGTCGCTGCCGCCGGCCTCGCGCCAGGCGCGCATGCGGCCTGTGAAGATCGCCTGCAGTTCCTCGATGCTGAGTTCGCGCAGCGGATTATTGGCGTGTACCACCACGCCAACGCCATCGCGCGCAATGGGAATGCCGTACAGGTCGCGTTCGGACGGCGCAAGTGCGCGCGACAACATCGCAATATGCGCGTGGCCGGAACGCACATCATCCAGCCCGCGCGACGACCCGCCGAGTTCCACTTCAATCGCAATGTCGGGATGCAGCAGGTGGTACTTGGCAGCGATTTCCTTCAACAACGGGCCCATGGTGCTGGAACCGGCGATATGAAGCTTTTGCGCACGCTTGCGCGGCGGGACCGGGATATGGCCACGCGTGATGCCATTCAGGCCTAGGGCGGCTAGGACGAAACCCATTGCGACTCTCCTTGCTGGGAAGGGAACAAGCCGCAGGGAAGAGGCGACGGGAATTGTGTGTTGGGATGGGCGCGGCGCAGGTTTTGGGCCGCACGTGACCAAGTATAACGTGATAGTGCTCGCGGTCAACAGTCAGCATTCGACTGTTGCGCGCGCACAGCAATAAGCATTAACCGCCTGTCACAGGTGGGAAAAAGGCAACTTCATCGCCCGGCGCAACCGGCGCGCCGGCGTCGCACATGCGCTGGTTGCACGCCATGCGCAAGGCGCGGCCTTCGGCCAAGGCGCTGGCCCACGGCTCGCCGCGCGCCAGCAACCAGGCCCGCACATCGCCAACCGTCTGCGTATGCGGCGGCAGGACGACCTGTTCACCACTGCCGAGCGCTTCACGCACGCTGGCAAAATATTTAAGGTTGATCAGCATATCAATACATCAGTTCACTGAAGGGGATGAAACGCACCAGGTCGCCGGGCGCGATCGGATTGCCCGGCGGATTGTCGACCAGGCCATCGCCCCATACCGTCGAGGTCAACACCCCGGAACCCTGGTTCGGAAACAGGTCCAGGCCTCCCTGCCCGTTCAGTTTAGCGCGCAGGAATTCATTGCGGCGGTCCGCTTTTGGCCAGTTGAAATCGGCACGCACCAGCATGCCGCGCGGCTGGGCCGGCGCATCCGCACCCTGCAGGCGCAGCAGGAATGGCCGCACGAACAGCAGGAAGGTGACGAAACTCGACACCGGATTGCCCGGCAATCCAAGGAAGAACGCCTGCCCTACTTCGCCAAAAGCCAGCGGCTTGCCCGGCTTGACGGCGATCTGCCACATATTCAGCTTGCCTTCCGCCTCAACGGCCGGCTTGATATGGTCTTCCTCGCCGACCGACACGCCGCCGGAGGTGATGATCAGGTCATTGCCGTCCGCAGCCTGCCGCAGCACGTTGCGGGTCGCTTCCAGCGAATCGGGCACGATGCCGAAATCGCGCACTTCGCAGCCGAGGTTTTCCAGCAAGGCGCGCAGCGTGAAGCGATTGGAATTGTAAATGGCGCCAGGCGCGAGCGGCTCGCCTGGCATCGTGAGTTCGTCGCCAGTAAAGAACACGGCCACGCGCAGCTTGCGGCGTACGCTCAGCTCCGCCATGCCGATCGAGGCGGCAAGGCCCAGTTCCTGGCTGCGCAGGCGGGTGCCCGCGGCCAGGATTACACTGCCAACGCTGATGTCTTCACCGGTGCGGCGAATCCATTCGCCCGCTTTAGGCGTGTGGCGGATGGTTACCAGGCCATCGTTCGCTTCGCACTGCTCCTGCATGACGACAGCGTCCGCACCCTCGGGAATCATGGCGCCGGTGAAGATGCGCGCGGCGCAACCGGGAAGCAGCGGCTGGCCGACGTGGCCCGCCGGGATGCGCTGCGTGACCGTCAGCGTAGCGTCGCCGCCGGCGCAGTCGGCAGCGCGGACCGCGTAGCCGTCCATCTGCGTGTTGTCGTGGCCCGGCACGTTCATGCCGGACACCACGGCACTCGCAAGCACGCGGCCATTGGCTTCCAGGGTTGGGATCTTTTCCACCTCCGCCACGGGGCGTGCAGCGGAAAGCAGGAAATCGAGGGCTTCGCGTACGGCGAGCATTGCCATGTTTTACAGTCCTGTATTGGCGGCGATGTAAGCCTTCATTTTGCTCACATCGGCCGGCATGACTTCAAAGCGCTGCGGCAGCGCTTCGATATTTTCAAAACCCGCCGGACGCTCGGCGTCTTCGCCCAGCGCTTCCAGGATGGTTTCGTTGAATTTGGCGGCGAGTGCGGTTTCCAGCACGATCATTGGGACGCCCGGCTCCAGGTATTCCTTGGCGACCTTGATGCCGTCGGCGGTGTGGGTGTCGATCACGATGCCGTAATCGTCGGCCACGTCGCGGATGGTCTGGACGCGGTCTTCGTGGGTCGACTTGCCGGACTTGAAGCCGTAGTTGGCCACCAGCTTGAACTCGTCGCCATCGCTGCCCGGGGCGCCCGACAGGTCGAAGCCTCCATCCGTTTCCACTTTCCTGAACAGCTCACGCACACGCTTGCCGTCGCCCTTTACCAGGTCGAACACGAAACGCTCGAAGTTCGAGGCTTTGGAAATATCCATCGATGGGCTGGAGGTGTGATACGTCTCGGCCGATTTGCGCACGCGGTAAATGCCGGTGCGGAAGAACTCATCCAGCACGTCGTTCTCGTTGGTGGCGACCACCAGCTTGTCGATCGGCAGGCCCATCTGGCGGGCGATATGGCCGGCGCAGATATTGCCGAAATTGCCCGATGGGACGGTGAACGACACCTTTTGCTCATTGCTCCTGGTCGCGGCGAGGTAGCCGCGGAAGTAGTACACCACCTGTGCCACCACGCGGGCCCAGTTGATCGAGTTCACGGTGCCGATCTTGTGGCGGGCCTTGAATTCCAGGTCGTTCGACACAGCCTTGACCATGTCCTGGCAATCGTCGAACACGCCTTCTACTGCGATATTGAAGATGTTGGGGTCCTGCAGGCTGAACATCTGGGCGGTCTGGAAGGCGCTCATTTTCTTGTGCGGCGACAGCATGAAGACTTTGATGCCTTTTTTGCCACGCATCGCATATTCGGCAGCGCTGCCGGTATCGCCGGAGGTGGCGCCGAAGATGTTCAGTTGGGCGTCCTGCTTGGCCAGCGCGTACTCGAACAGGTTGCCGAGCAATTGCATCGCCATATCCTTGAAGGCCAGCGTCGGACCATTGGACAGGGATTGCAGCACGAGTTTCTTGCCGTCGGTTTCTTCCAGCACGCGCAGCGGCGTGATGTCGGCGGCGTTTTCGCCTTCACGCACGTTGCGGTACACGTCGGCGGTATAGGTTTTCTTGGCCAGGGCACGCAGGTCGGCTTCTGGGATATCGCCTGCGAACTTTTTCAGGATTTCTACTGCCAGGTCAGCGTAGCTCAGGTGACGCCACTTGTTCAGCTCTTCGCCGGTAACTTGTGGGTACTCGACTGGCAGGTACAGGCCGCCGTCTGGCGCCAGACCACCCAGGAGGATGTCGGAAAATTGCTGGAGGGAGTGCGATGCAGCCGACGCGTCGGCCCGGGTAGACACGTATTGCATAAAGTAGAAAGTCCGGTGGCAGGTGAAAACGGACACCTATTATAGTCTGGCCGGAGTTTCTTTGTGAATTAAGCCAGTTTTTGAAATTTTCTATCGAAAACCGGTGAACCGGCGCCTGCCCCATTACGTCAGGCGCCCCGGTCCGCGACCGCCGCGTTCTAGCAGGCAGCGTGATTCACCGACACGACATGAATTGCCAGGCCGCCCAGCGAAGTCTCTTTGTACTTGGCCTGCATGTCGGCCCCGGTCTGGCGCATGGTTTCGATCACGTTATCCAGGGTGACGAAGTGAGTGCCATCGCCCTTCATGGCCAGCGACGCAGCGGTAATCGCCTTCACCGCGCCCATGCCATTGCGTTCGATGCAGGGAATCTGCACCAGGCCACCGATCGGGTCGCAGGTCATGCCCAGGTGATGTTCGATGCCGATTTCCGCCGCATTCTCGATCTGCGCGTTGCTGCCGCCCAGGGCAGCCACCAGGCCCGCAGCCGCCATCGCGCACGCCACGCCGACTTCACCCTGGCAGCCCACTTCGGCACCGGAGATCGAAGCGTTACGCTTGCACAGCATGCCAATGGCCGCAGCGGTCAGCAAAAACGCGCGCACGCCGGAAACCGGGTCGACCGGTTTGCAGTCTTCCGCATAGTATTTCAGCACAGCGGGAATGATGCCTGCAGCGCCATTTGTAGGCGCCGTTACAACACGTCCGCCCGCTGCGTTCTCTTCATTGACCGCCATCGCGTACAAACTCACGCCATTCAGCGCATCGTGTGGAAGCTGGTTGGCGCGGTCCCCACCCTGCGCCTGGCGCCACAAATCAGCCGCGCGGCGCTTGACGTTCAGGCCGCCCGGCAGTTGGCCGCGAGTCTCCAGGCCGTGCTGGATGCAGTCGCGCATCACGTGCCAGATGCGGTCCATGCCTTCGTTGAGCTCAGCCTCGCTGATGCGGGTCAGCTCATTAGCGCGCAGCATCTGAGGAATGGTCTTGCCGCTGCTGACGCCATGCCCCAGCAGTTCAGCCATGGTGTTGAATGGGTACGGCAGGCGAACGGCTGGCTTGCCGTCGGTGGCCGCCTCTTCGCCTTCGGCGCGAATGAAGCCGCCGCCGACCGAATAGTAAATCTTGGAAACCGAACTGCCGTCCGCGCGGGTCAAGGTAAAGCGCATGCCGTTCGGATGCTCCGGCAGGTTCTCTGCCATATGGAATACGAGGTGCTGCTTGCGAGTGAACGGAATGAGCTTCTCGCCCAGCAGGCGCAGTTCGCCGTCAACATCGGCAGCAGCCAGCATATCGTCCACTGCATCAGGGTCGACGCCTTGCGGCGTTTCGCCCATCAGGCCAAGCAGCACGGCCTTGTCGGTGCCGTGGCCGACACCGGTCAACGCCAACGAACCGAACAACTCGGCCGTCACAGAGCTGACATCGTCCAATGGACTGTTTTCGACCAGGAAGCGGCGCGCCGCCACCATTGGTCCCACCGTATGCGAACTTGATGGGCCAATGCCAATCTTGAATAAGTCGAAAACACTCATGTCCATTGTTGCTTGTCTCTCTCTGGTTATGCGGCCTCGCTGAGGCTCACGTCAATATTCTCCAGCATGTCCTTCACCATCTCTTCCACGCCGATCTTCGCTTTCCAGTTCCAGTCCGCGGTGGCCTTGGAATCATCCAGGCTGCGCGGCCAGCTGTCGGCGATGGCCTGGCGGCTGTCCGGCGTGTAGGCGATCTTGAAGTCAGGCAGTGCGCGGGTAATCGCTGCAGCCAGTTCTTCCGGGTTGAAGGAAACGCCGGCGACATTGTACGACGAACGAATCTTGATTTGTGAAGCGGGAGCGTCCATCAATTCAATGGTTGCGCGAATCGCGTCGGGCATGTAGATCATCGGCAGCGTGGTCTTCGGGCCAAGGAAGCAATCGTAGCGTTCACCGCGCAGCGCGGCGTGGAAAATCGCGATTGCGTAGTCGGTGGTGCCGCCGCCTGGAGGCGATTTGAAGCTGATGATGCCTGGGTAGCGAATCGAACGCACGTCCACGCCATACTTCAGGAAGTAGTATTCGCACAGTCGTTCGCCGGCCAGCTTGGAAATGCCGTAAATCGTGGTCGGGTCCATCACGGTGTACTGCGGGGTGTTCTCGGCTGGCGTGTTCGGGCCGAAAGCAGCAATCGACGATGGCCAGAAGATACGCAGCGGCTTGCCCTGCTCGCCGCGCTCGCGCGCAACTTCCAGAATGTTCAGCAAGCCGTCCATGTTCAGGTCCCACGCCTTCAGCGGAGCCGCCTCGCCGGTGGCGGACAGCATTGCAGCCAGCTGGTACACCTGGGTGATGCCTTCGGCAGCCACCAGTGCTTCCAGTGCTGCCTTGTCCATCACGTTCAGCACCTGGTAGCGGGCTGCGTTGTACTTGTTGACCGGGCTGATGTCGGTGGCGATGACGTTCTGTTCGCCGTGCTGTTTTGCCAGCGCTTCCACCAGTTCACTACCGATTTGGCCGTTGGCGCCGATGACGAGGATGCGTTCCATGATTCCTACCTGTTTTCCTGATTAGTTCTTGATGATGCCCAGCTCTTTGCCGGCTTGTTCGAATGCTGCGAGGACCTTGTCCAACTGTTCGCGGGTATGGGCGGCGGAGAGCTGCACGCGCACACGCGCCTGGCCCATCGGCACCACCGGATAGAAGAAGCCCGACAGCAGCACGCCCAGCTCATACATGCGGGCAGCAAACTTCTGCGCCACCGGCGCTTCGAACAGCATCACAGGCACGACAGGATGGGTGCCTGGCTTGATGGTGAAGCCGATACGCTCGATCTCCTTGCGGAAGTAGGCTGTGTTTTCGTGCAGGCGGTCGCGCAGTTCGGTCGAAGCGGACAGGCGCTTCAGCACTTCCAGCGAGGCGCCGGCAATGGCCGGAGCCAGGGTATTCGAGAACAGGTAAGGACGCGATTTCTGGCGCAGGGTGTCGATCACTTCCTTGCGGCCGGAGGTGAAGCCGCCCATCGCGCCGCCCAGGGCCTTGCCCAGGGTGCCGGTGATGATGTCGATCTTGCCCAGCACGTTGTGGTGTTCGTGGGTGCCGCGGCCGGTCTTGCCCATGAAGCCGGAAGCGTGGCATTCGTCGATCATGACCAGGGCGCCGTATTTCTCGGCCAGCTCAACGATCTTGTCCAGTTGCGCAATGGTGCCGTCCATCGAGAACACGCCGTCGGTCACGATGACTTTATGGCGCTTATCGGCGGCTGCCTGCAGCTGCTTTTCCAGATCGGCCATGTCGTTGTGGGCGTAGCGGAAGCGCGCGGCCTTGCACAGGCGGATGCCGTCGATGATCGATGCGTGGTTCAGCGCGTCGGAGATGATCGCGTCGTTTTCATCAAACAAAGGCTCGAATACGCCGCCGTTGGCGTCAAATGCCGCCGCGTACAGGATGGTGTCCTCGGTACCCAGGAATTCGGAGATCGCCTTTTCCAGTTGCTTGTGCACGGTCTGGGTACCGCAAATGAAACGCACCGAGGACAGGCCGTAGCCGTACTTCTCGGTTGCCGCGATGGAGGCCTGCGCCACCCATTCCTGGCCCGACAGGCCCAAGTAGTTGTTGGCGCACATATTGATCAGGGTACGACCGTCTTCCGACTGAACTTCGCTGCCCTGGCGGGAAGCAATCACGCGCTCAGGTTTATACAGGCCGTCATTGCGCAGCTTTTCCAGGTTCTGTTGCAGGCCGGTGTAAAACGCATTCGTCGCTTGGCTCATGGTCGTCCTCTGATGTAAAGTTTACTCTTAATTCACTAATACGACTGGAATTCACTATATTGAACGGAAATTCGATATACGGAATCCTACTTTACTATATTGAACTCTGCAAGCGTGAAGCCGAACATTTCCACCAACGCCCCGCCGGAAGTCGGCGCCGCCCTGCAGCGACTGCGCCTGGCGCGCGGCCTGACGCTGGAAGACCTGTCCCGCATTGCGGGGGTCTCCAAGTCCATGCTATCCCAGATTGAGCGCGAAAAAGCCAATCCGACCATCGCCATTACCTGGCGCCTGGCCAATGCACTGGGCGTACCGATCGGCGAATTGCTGTCCGACATCGAGAAGGATGTCGAAACGATAAAGTTGGTGGATGCGCACGAAACGCCTACCCTGCCTGGCGCCCACGCCGGCTACGTGCTGCGCATCCTCGGCCCAATGGAATTGGCGGGTAAATACGAGTGGTATGAACTGACTTTGTCTGCCGGCGGGGAGCTGGTGTCGCAGCCGCACGATCCGGGCACCACCGAGCACCTGACCATCCTGCATGGCTCGATGGAGCTGGAAGTCGGCTCCAACAAAAAGAAGATCAAGCTAGGCGGCACCGCACGCTACGCGGCCGACCTGCATCATGCCATTCGCAATCCAGGCAAGACCGAAGCCAAGGCCCTGCTGGTCGTGATCCACCGCTAAGGTGTAGTAGCTCTGACTTGACGTAACGACGAGTGTCAGGAGAGTTAGGGTTCGCTTGGGGTGAATTTGGCCAAAAACGGCCCTTCAATCTCATTCGCTGCAAGTCATGTGCTTATGTTAACTGCCACCGAACTTCATCTCAACCGGATCGCCCAAGATCAAATATCGGAAGTTGATGGCTATTCGTGGTTCGTTTCACAGCACCGTGAAGAATAGGTAAAGACACTCGGCGTGCTTGCGCGATGCTGTCTGCAAGCCCATCCGCTTGCAAAGGAAGTAGCGCAAGCAATCAATCGTTCTGGTTTAAAGCCATCATTCACTTCATGCGTGCTGTTGGAGCAAGCGATCAGGCCTGAGCTTGCGCTTCAAAAAATTCTTGCTTTACCTAACGTCGAGCGGGAAAAAACGTTCCGCCTGCTCATCGCACTTTTTTCCATAGCCGACGCGCGGCGTCGCGTAACTGCTTGCAGCGAAGGGTGCACACATGCTTGGCATAACCTTTCAACGCAAATATCCACATGCGGATAGGCGATGGATGCACTTCACCCAACCAGCCGGACGGCAAGTGCAGGAAGCCGCACTGAGAAGCAGGCGCCAGGGGCGAAACGCTGAATGGCTGGGCCGGAGGCGCAAAGTCCTGGAGCGTGCAATGTTCACGCAATCCGTTCAGAGTCGGGCGGAGGAACAACCCAACTGTGCATCCGTTCTTCATAGACGGAAACGCGTGGCGCCGGGAAGCCTGGATCCGCGAATGCACCGACGGGAATGCCCACCAAATCGCCAGCTCCTTCGATCTCGTAATACACTGTCGCGCCGCAGGTGGGGCAGAAATGGAACCTGGCCTTGCCACCCGAGTCGCCGGTGCGCACATATTCGGTCGAATTTCCCGAGACTGTCACCGCCTCTCGTGGAAACCGCGCCTGTTCGCCGAAGACGCTACCGGTGCGGCGCTGGCAGGCCAGGCAGTGACAGATTGAGATGCGAACTGGGTCACCGACAACTTCGGCCGTCAGTTGGCCGCAACTGCAAGATGCGAGGCGTTTTTCCATCACACTGCTCCTATTTGATGATAGACCTGAAGGTCAGGCTGATACGCGGCCCCGCGCCTACCAATTTGGGGATGGCATGGAGCCAATGGTCCTGTACTTCCTTTGTCATGTAAACCAGAGATCCTGGTGGGAGCGGATAGGCATATTCAACGGACTTATCGACTTTGCTCCGGAACACCAGGTTCCGCACACTTCCAAGGGACACGATCGCTACGCCCGTTCCTGGCTCAAGTTCCTCGCTGGAATCAGAGTGAAAGCCCATCGAAGAACTTCCATCTTCATAAAAATTCAACAGGCAGTTATTCGGAACGAAGCCGAGCATGTCGCCGATTCGCCCTGCTAACGAAACGAGACCGTCCGGCATAGGGGTCTCATCGTAAGTAATCTGGGAATAGTCATAGGAGACGCCAAAACTGGCAGTCTTGCGAGCCTTCATGCGCTCGTCCCACATGACCGTTTCAATAAGGTGCGCAAACAGGGCGCCATGTTCCGCCGTGAATAGCGGCTCAAAACGTATTGGTGGTGGATTCATCGTCACTTCACTCATCCCCGTGGCAAACAACGACAACCACGCCTCGCAGCGAAGTCGCTGACTCCGAAATTGACGTGATCAAACATGAGTCGCTCTTAGGCCTTTGGCTCATAAATCCCCGGGAAATACCGCTCCATCAGCGATTGCGGGAATAGCGGCGCCGTAAATCCATACTGCGCATACAAACCATGGGCATCGCCAGTGGCCAACGTGAACCGGCGCAGTCCCTGGAGCTGTGGATGCGCAAAGACTGCTGCCATCAAATCTTTGCTGTAACCTTTGCCACGATGCTGAGGCAGGACAAACACGTCCACCAGGTTTGCAAAGGTTGCGTAGTCAGAGATTACTCTCGCAAACGCGATCTGGTCCTTACCAAGAAATCCGCCAAAGCAAAGCGAATTGGCCATCGAACGCTCCACCAGGGCGAGTGAAATGCCCTTGGCCCAACTGCTCTCTTGCGATAGGAAACGATGCACGAGCTCGGCATCGAGTTCGCCTACTTCTGTGGTGATGCGAAAGTCTTGCATTCCTCAACACTCCTGGACTCAGTCCACTTCTTGAACGCAGCCAACCGGCGGCGCATGTCGCGCCGATAGAACGATGCCACGATCGGCTCAAGCAACCATCCCAGAAAAGCGGGACGCGTCTTGAAATTGTAGATAAAGCGGACTTCAGTGCTTCCGTCCTCTAACGCCTTGAACCGCCACGTTCCGCCGAAGCTCCTTAATATCCACGGTCCCTTGACCATTTCGACAGCAGCATGAGTGGGCGGAGCGAATGTAATATACCGCGAGACGAGGACAGAGCCGCCATGATTCTTGCAAAACGACTGCACGCCGACTGCTGCGGCGGCGTGGCCATCAAGCAAATGAGCATCGGAAAGGTATTCATCCCATTCAAGGCGGCGTGAATAATCCTGCGACAGCCAGAACAACTCTTCGGCAGGCCTCGTAATGACGCCTGAAATCGAAATACGCATACTCTCTATTTTTCAGATTGTTCGGATCGCACGGCGCGCCAGCCAATCAGCCGTCTGCCGCCGGTAGTCTTCTTCGCTTTGAATCGATGCCTTGGCGAGGAATTCTTCATCGGCCGTCGAAATCAGTCCCTTGCTAGCGAGCTTACGGAGACAGTTCTCCGTTCGCCGCGGCAAACTCCCAACCCATTCGGCGACGGCGAGCGATGCGCCTTGTTCGTCACCTCTGTGTGCCAGATATTCCGCCAGCTTAACAAACTGCCGCTGTAATTGCAGGTGGCGGACAACACCATCGTGCGATTCAAACTGCCCTAACCACGGCAGTGCGATCGATGGGAGCCAGTCTTTCATCTCCTGCTCAAACGCGGTGACATCATCAAGCGAATTCAGCGCCCAACTGCGCTTTGGATTCCGCTCAGATAGAACATATTGAAAATGACTGAATGGGATGCTGAAATCCGGAGTGAGCAGGGATTGTGCCCTTCCGTGCAGGGCGTATTGAAGTTCCTGAACAAGGCAGTAGATCTCCGCATACAAGACTCCACCGGTAGCCGTCCACAGCTTATCTCGATAAAAGACTATTTCCCGCTGGGTACTTTCAGTCGCGTGATAGAACCTCCGCAAATGCGGTCCGGTTCCCTTTTGCTTTGTAAATGGCGCACATTCCGGAACTTCCTGGAAAAGGCGATCCAGCGACTTTCCGACTAAAGTGTTAAACGACATCGGCAACATGTGTATCCGAAAGCTCGATTACTTCAATTCCGAGACCGCGCAGTCTGGCGGACACGCTCAGCGAGCGTCGGCTCGTACCTATGCGGCGGCTTCGCCCAAACGGTGAAGGGAGTGTTCACGCGATGAAGAAAGACGTCATCGGCCATCGGCCCCACTTGATAGGCTACGCCCTCTTCAAAAGCGGAATGATACGTGGCCATTTTTCGATTGCCCTTGAATTCGTACAGGGTGACGCCGTGACCTTGGCCTATCGCGATCACGACATAGTAGGTGAACTGCCCTCTTTTGAAAAAGACGATGTCCTGCCCTGTATGCGGCGTGTCCTGCCTGCTGTAAACCCCAAACTTCGAGTGACGGCTAGCGATGACTTCGACCTTTGGGTGTCGCAACTTGCCGAAGCGGTAGGTGAGCTTTGCGATGCGATCATCGTCTGGTACCACACAAAGCGAAAGCAACTTGCCGCCCGCTTCATAGCGTTCCTCGCCGTCGAGCTCATCGTCAATAGGTCCCATCCACGCATCAAGGAACGTAACTTCATCCTTCCTGCAGTGGCTTGGCATTGAGGCCTCCGCGCTGGCAGAAGGCGTGTACAGAGCAATGCACGCCCAAATCAGGCCAAGCGGTAAATTGAAGTTCCTTGTCATGGTCAATAATAGTCAGATCGGTGCGCCGGGAGGAATTGCCGGCAGCGTGCGCAGTTTAACGCTGCGAGGATCGGCCAGGTATCGCAATACGTGATCCGCAGCCTGCGCGCGGCTGGACGCCGTGGTGCCTTTGCCGGGGTTTGCTTTCAACCAGCCGGCGAAAGTGCGCAATTGCTGGCGCAGTTCGGCGTCAACGTTGGCGTGCAGCTTGCCGCCATCCAGCGCCTGGAGCAGAGCATCCAGCACGACCCAGTTGGCGGCAAGTTGGACCGCTTCGCCGCCGGCCACATTGGCAGGAACGGCAGTACGTTTCCAGCTGCGCGACAGCGCAGCATCGATGACTTCGTCGGCGCCGGGCAAAGCGGCGTCGCGCGCGTGCTGCCAGTACAGGCGATTCAGGCGCCCTGTGTCAAAAAGGAAGCTGGCAGTTTGCGCTGCGCCCGATTCGGCGGCAGACAACGCATCGAATACCGCGTTCATGCGGGTACCGAAGTATTCCTTGTTGCGCTCAAAACCTGTCGAAGGCGGCGACAACTGGTCGAGCACTCCTGCCGGCAAGGCCAGGTACTCAGCGCGCAGCGTGTCGGCCAGTCGTGCCAGCGCTGCGCGCTGGGTTGCGGCGGGCGTCACCTTGACGCCGGCGGCGGCCCGGCCAGCGCGAATGTCTGCGCTGGTGGCCGATTCGTATTCGCCGCCGGCAAGCAGGCGCGCTACAGCTTCCCCCTGGTAGCGCTGGAGCAGGTATACCGGCACCAGGCGCGCTTCCAGTTCTCCCGCCTGGCGTTCGTCAGGCAGGACGTCGAGCGAAAAGTTGTCCAGCGCGCGGCGGCGGATGGTCCCTAGCTGGTCCCAGGTTTTCAATGTATCGGGACCAAAGTCCCACAACAAGCCATTCGGATGCGATGCGCCGGGTGCACGCGAGTCTTCATCGGAAACGTATTGCAGGCCGGCGGCACGGGCATCGCTGCGCAGCTTTGCCAACGCAGAGGCTTCGGCTTCACCGCTGCCAAAGTCGCCGTAGACATGCTTCACGACGAAATCGTCCCAGGCGCCGACACCGACACCGTAGGCATCCTGCAGGTCGATTGCCCCATCCGCGCCGAGCTTCAGGACTGGGTGCGGATAGTCCATCACCGAGCCGTTGCCTTGGCGGCTGGCGGCGAAGTTGTGTGCGAAGCCGAGGGTGTGTCCGACTTCGTGGGCCGCCAGTTGGCGCAAGCGAGCCAGCGCCATTTGTTCGGCAAGCTTACGGCGTTCTGCGGGCGCGGACTTGCCATACGGCGCAAGCAAGGCTTCGGCGATCAGTATGTCTTGCCGCACGCGCTGTGAGCCGAGCGTCACGGCGCCACGGATGATCTGGCCCGTGCGCGGATCGGTAATTGCATTGCCATAGGACCAGCCGCGCGTGGCCCGGTGCACCCAGGTGATCACGTTATAGCGAACATCGGCGGGGTCTGCGCCTTCGGGCATCAGTTCGACACGGAAACCGTCCTTGAATCCCGCTTTCACAAACGCGCTGGTCCACCAGCGCGCCCCTTCAAGCAATGCCGAACGCACCGGCTCCGGGGCGCCGCGGTCAAGGTAATAGACAATGGGCTTGCCGCCTTTTTCCAGGCGGTGGCGCACCTGCCAGCGCACGTCAAGGCTGCTGGCAAGCGGCGTCGCGAAATCATAGTAGCCGGTGTCGAAGCCGCCGGAGAATGGGTGGTAGCGGCGCGGCTTGTAGCCGTCATCCGGCAGCCGCACCATGGAAATATGCTGGCGCATCGACAGGCTGGCCGGATCGGCCGCGACCTGTTTCACGAATTCGCCGCTGCCGGGTCCAGCGAATGTGAGCAAAGCCTCCAGTTCGATATTGTCCGGGAACGCCTTGGCTTCACTGGCCAGCACGGCGCTGCGCTTGTCGTCCACGCGGTATGCGCCCTGCTTTGTCTCCTCCAGGCGCTGCGCTATGCCGTGCTGGTCGGACAGCAGGAAGCTGGAGAAATCGACAAGGTAACGCGTCCCTTCGGTGGCGAGAATGTCGCCCGACCACAGAACGGCGCCGGCGAACGACTCGGCCACGGCGTTGCGCTCGTCGGCATCGGCCGAGCGCGCCACGTAACGGGTATTGTCCTGCACCAGGAACAGGCGCTCCCCAAACTTCTGGAAACGCACCATTTTAGGGCTGCCAGGCTGCGCGCGATCAAGGCCAACATCGTTCGAGCCCAAGGCGTACGGCAACGACGAGAGCAGCAGGAAGGGCTGGTCCAGCTCGCGCACGGAGAGCAGTACCCGGCCCTTCGCCGCATCGCGCCAGACTTCGATGAAGCCCGGCTGTGCGGCGAGCGAGCGGGTCTGCTCGGCAAAAGTTTTAGGCGCTTCCGCCGCCGTGGCCGGCGCAAGCAAGGCTGTCCACAGCAGCAGGAGCGCGCGCATGGCTTACTGCCCGCCGGTGGCGCTTGCTGCAGCGGCCGGATGCATGTCCAGCGCACGGGTCAGGAAACCCCATCGGTCGGCCACTTCCTCGATTTGCTTGGTGGTCGGCTTGCCGGCGCCATGGCCCGCCTTGGAGTCAATGCGGATCAGGATCGGAGCAGCGCCAGCTTGCGCCGCCTGTGCGGCGGCAGCGAACTTGAAGCTGTGGGCCGGCACCACACGGTCATCGTGGTCGGCAGTCATTACCATGGTGGCCGGATAGCAGCCGCCCTGCTTCAGGTTATGCAGCGGCGAGTACTTCACCAGAGCCTTGAATTCCTCCGCGTTGTCGGACGAACCGTAGTCCGAAGCCCATGCCCAGCCAATGGTGAACTTCTGGAAGCGCAGCATGTCCATCACGCCCACAGCAGGCACCGCTGCCCCGAACAGGTCCGGACGCTGGGTCATCGCAGCGCCCACCAGCAGGCCGCCGTTGGAGCCGCCGCCGATCGACAGCTTGGCTGGCGATGTCACCTTGTTGGCCACCAGCCATTCCGCCGCGCCGATAAAGTCGTCGAACACATTCTGCTTCTGCAGCTTGGTGCCGGCCTTGTGCCATGCCTCGCCGTACTCGCCGCCGCCGCGCAGGTTGGCCACCACATACACGCCGCCCATTTCAACCCATGCCAGGTTCGACACGGAGAAACTCGGGGTCAACGAAATATTGAAGCCGCCATAGCCGTACAGGTAAGTCGGATTGGTCCCATCCAGCTTCATGCCTTTTTTGGAGACGATGAACATTGGGACTTTTGTACCGTCCTTGCTGCTGAAGAACTCCTGGCGCGTATCGAAGGCGCTCGGGTCGAAATCGACTTTCGGCTGGCGGTAAACGCTCGATTTGCCGCTCTTCATATCGAGACGGTAGATCGTGGTCGGCGTGGTGAAACTGGTGTAGGCATAGAACGTTTCAGTGTCGCTGGCCTTGCCGCCGAAGCCGGATGCGGTTCCCAGGCCTGGGAGGGCGATCTCGCGCACCGGCTTGCCTTTCAGGTCAAACACCTTGACGGCGCTATGCGCATCGCTCAGGTAGTTGAGTACCAGTTGCTTGTTGACGATGCTGGCGCCGGTCAGGGTTTGCTGCGCTTCCGGCACAATTTCCTTCCAGTTTTCGATGCCGGGCTTGCGGACGTCGATGGCGATGATGCGCGAGCGAGGCGCATTCTTATCGGTCAGGAAGTAGAACAGCGGACCTTCGTTGTCGATGAAGTTGTAGGAAGCATCGAATGCCTCCAGCAGGCCGACCACCTGCGCATCCTTTGCCTTCAGGTCCTTGATGAAGACGCGGTTTTTCTGTTCGGTGCCGTGCGAGCCGTTGATCACCAGGTAGCGGCCATCGTCGGTTACTTCGGCGCCAAAGCCCCATTCCTTCTGGTCCGGGCGATGGTAGACCAGGGCATCGGCGCTCTGCAGGGTGCCGAGTTTGTGGAAGTAGACCTTCTGGAAATAGTTCACGCCGGCCAGCTTGCTTTCTTCGGTCGGCTCGTCGTAGCGGCTGTAGTAGAAACCGGAACCGTCGGCAGCCCAGGCCGTGTTGGAAAACTTGACCCACTTGATATGGTCGCTGGTGTCCTTGCCGGTCGCGATGTCGCGCACCTTGATTTCATTCCAGTCGGAGCCGGATGCGGCAGTGCTGTAAGCCAGGAACTTGCCATTCGGGCTCACGGCAGTACCGGCCAGCGCCACGGTTCCGTCGGCAGCCAGCGTGTTCGGGTCAAGCAGCACGCGCGGGGTTTCGGACAGGGTTTTGGCGGTGTACAGGACCGACTGGTTTTGCAGGCCATCGTTACGGCTGTAGAAGTATTGGCCGCCTTTCTTCGATGGCACGCCATAGCGCTCGTAATTCCACAATTTGGTCAAGCGCGCCTTGATCGCTTCGCGCTCGGGAATCTGGGCCAGCCAGGCTTGCGTGACCTTGTTCTGCTCCACCACCCAGGCCTTGGTCTCATCGCTGTTGGCATCTTCCAGCCAGCGGTAAGGGTCCGCCACCATCGTGCCGTGGTAGTTGTCCTGCTGGTCGACCTTTTTGCTCGCCGGATAGCTCACGCCGGGGGCACCTGCAGGACAGGTCTGGGCAAAGGCTTGTGTGGAGAAGGCTGCGATCAGGGAAAGTGCAAGGGTGGCGCGCTTGAATGGCATTTGTCTTCCGTAGAGTAGTTATGATGCGGCAGCGATCATAACTTGAACTTTAACAAATAAGTAACTCTCCGGAGCCTTCGGCGCCGCTGATTATTCGGCCAATGCCGACGCTTTCCAGTTCTCGACCCAGCTCGCCAACTGGTCGGCAGGTATCGGGCGGCTCATGAAATAGCCCTGGCCCTGGTCGCATCCCATTTCCGCCAGGATGTTCCACGCAGCCTCGCTCTCTATGCCCTCGGCCACCACGCGCAGGCCCATATTATGGCCAAGGTCGATGGTGGAGCGCACAATCTTTGCGTCGCCAACATCGCTCACCATATTCAGTACAAACGATTTATCGATTTTGAGCTCATCGACCGGCAGGCGCTTGAGGTAGGCCAGCGACGAATAGCCTGTGCCGAAATCGTCAATCGACAGATCGCAGCCCATGCCGTGCAGGCGCTCCAGGGTCTGCTGCGCGCGCACCGGGTCGTCCATGATCGCGCTTTCCGTAATCTCCAGGCAGAACGCACCGGGCGAAACGTGGTGGCGCATGAAGATCTCCCCGAACTTGAACGGCAACTCCTGGTCCAGCAGGTCGCGGGTGGAGAGGTTGACCGATACTTTCAGGTGGATGCCGCGCTGCGCAAGTTCGTGGCATAACTCCGCCGAACGCTCCAGCACCCAGTGCGTAATCACGCGGATAAAGCCTGTCTGCTCCGCAAACGGAATGAACTGGTCGGGGAAGACATTGCCGCGCACCGGATGCTGCCAGCGGATCAACGCCTCCATGCCTACCACCTGGCCGGTTGCCAGGGTCACCTTCGGCTGTACAAACAGGCGCAATTCATTGTTCTCGACGGCCTGGCGCAGTTCCGTCAGCAGCGACAGGCTTTGCTGGCTGCCTTTGTCGATCGCTTCTTCGTAAACCACGGCGCCTTCGTTGCGCTGCTTGGCTGCGTACATGGCAATCTCGGACTTGCCCAGTAACTCCTCGCCATCCACGCCGTTCTCGGGGAAGCCGGCAATCCCGATCCCGGCGCCGATGTCGACCATCTGCTCGTCCAGCGACAGCGGCGATTCCAGCACTTGCAGGATTTCAGCGGCGACCACCACTGCCTGGTCCAGATCCGAGCCGGGCAGCAATACCGCGAATTCATCGCCCCCAAGGCGCGCCACCTGTGCGGGATGGCGGCGGTTTGCCAGTTTCTGCAACAGGCGGCCTGCCACCTGCTTCAGCAAGGCGTCCCCGAAACTGTGGCCCATCACGTCGTTCACGTGCTTGAAGCGGTCGAGATCCATCATCAGTACATAGACGGAGCCGCCGCGCTTGCGGGCTTCTC
>Ga0102595_100702_pt1 | contig 19860 bp, 16 predicted proteins | sample Araplaol_mTSA_r2_2_FD_76864 | JGI IMG/M metagenome (GOLD analysis project Ga0102595, IMG submission 76864) | Arabidopsis root microbial communities from North Carolina, USA - plate scrape MF_Col_mTSA_r2 (SPADES assembly) (version 2) | ecosystem: Host-associated > Plants > Roots > Endosphere...
CGCTGCTAAAATTAAAGGCAGGCATGGCCCAGGGCCGTCCGCTGCCGGCGCTCCTGAAGGAATACCGCATCTGGGGCCCGCGCGAACGGCTGATGGAGCCGGCGCTGCGCCGCATCTCGCTGCCCACCCTGGAGGCGGCGATGCAGCAGGCCGCCCAGGTCGACCGCATGGTCAAGGGCCTGCGCGCCAAGGCGTTCGCCGGCGACCAGTGGGACGCCATGCTGCAATTGGCTTTGCGCGTCGCAAGAGGATAACGAATTAGGATGAATGCGATGGACATCAAGCAGTACATGCAAGACATCGGCCAACGCGCCCGCGCCGCCTCGCGCGGCATGGCGCGCGCCGACAGCGCCACCCGCAACCGTGCTTTGGCGCTGATCGCCGAAGCCATCGAGCGCGAGGCGCCGGCCCTGCGCGCGGCCAACGAGCAGGACCTGGCCGCAGCCCGCGCCGCCGGCCTGGCGCCGGCCATGCTGGACCGACTGGCGCTGACCGACAAGGCCATTGCCACCATGGTGGAAGGCTTGCGCCAGATCGTCTCGCTGCCGGACCCGGTGGGCGAAATCTCGAACGTGAAAATCCGCCCGTCGGGCATCCAGGTGGGCCAGATGCGCGTGCCGCTGGGCGTGATCGGCATCATCTACGAAGCGCGCCCCAACGTGACGGTGGACGCGGCCGGCCTGTGCATCAAGAGCGGCAACGCCACCATCCTGCGCGGCGGCTCGGAAGCGATCCACTGCAACCGCGCCCTGGCGCGTCTCGTCGCCGAGGGCCTGCAAGGCGCCGGCCTGCCGGCTGACGGAGTGCAGGTGGTCGACACCACCGACCGCGCCGCCGTCGGCGCCCTGATCACCATGCCGCAGTACGTCGACGTCATCGTGCCGCGCGGCGGCAAGGGCCTGATCGCGCGCCTGATGGAAGAAGCCACGGTGCCGATGATCAAGCACCTGGACGGCATCTGCCACGTCTACATCGACGCCAAGGCCGACATGGCCAAGGCGCTGGACATCGGCTTCAACGCCAAATGCCACCGCTACGGCACCTGCAACACCATGGAAACGCTGCTGGTGGCGCGCGCCATCGCCGCCGACGTGCTGCCGCAGCTGGCGCAGCGCTACGCCACCGAGAAAGTCGAGCTGCGCGCCGACGCGGAAAGCTACGCCATCCTGGCCGCTGCCGCCTACCCGCACCTGGCGCACGCCACCGAAGAAGACTGGGCCACCGAATACCTGGCGCCGATCCTGGCGGTGCGCGTGGTGGACGGGCTGGACGCCGCCATCGAGCACTGCAACACCTGGTCCTCCAAGCACACCGAAGCCATCGTCACCGAGGATTACTCGGCCGCGATGCGCTTCCTGCGCGAAGTCGATTCCTCGTCGGTGATGATCAACGCCTCGACGCGCTTTGCAGACGGCTTCGAATACGGCCTGGGCGCCGAGATCGGCATTTCCAACGACAAGCTGCACGCGCGCGGCCCGGTCGGCCTGGAAGGCCTGACTTCCCTCAAATACGTGGTGTTCGGCCACGGCGAAACTAGAAAATAAACATGCTCTGGATCAAAGCGCTGCATATCGTCTTCATCGTGTCCTGGATGTCCGGGCTGTTCTACCTGCCGCGCATTTTCGTCAACCTGGCGATGGAGACGCCGGGCCCGACGACCGAACGGCTGCTGACGATGGCGCGCAAGCTGTACCGCTTCACCACCATGCTGGCGCTGCCGGCGGTGGTGTTCGGCATCTGGCTGGTGGTGCTGCAATACGGCGCGAAGATGCCGGGCTGGCTGCACGCCAAGCTGTTCTTCGTGTTCCTGCTGCTGGGCTACCACCACGCCTGCGGCTCGCTGCTGAAGAAATTTGAACGCGGCGCCAATGCGCGCGGCCATGTGTTTTACCGGTGGTTCAATGAAGTGCCGGTCTTGATGTTGCTGGCGATTGTCATCCTGGTGGTCGTCAAGCCATTCTAAACCGGCAAACCGGTGTCTGACCCGCAGGGTCGGACACCGAAGTGCCGGTTTTGATTTTTACAACGGATAAAGGGTCCCCCAAAATGCCATCCTATTTCTGCCCATGCCCGCGCGGCCTGGAAGCCGCCCTGGCGGAAGAACTGACCGAAATCGCGGCCATGAGCCCGACCATGAAGGTCCACAACCAGGTCCCCGGCGGCGTGCACGCCTCCGGCGACCTGTACGACGCCTACCGCATCAACCTGCACTCGCGCATCGCCTCGCGCGTCCTGATGCGCATGGGCGTGTGCCACTACCAGAACGAAAACGACATCTACGACCTGGTGCTGGGCCAGCCGTGGGAAGAATGGTTCGGCATCCACCACACCATCCGGGTCGACGTCACCGCCATCAAGTCGCCCCTGAAGTCGCTGGAATTCACCACGCTGAAGATCAAGGACGCCGTGTGCGACCGCTTCCGCGACATGTACGGCAAGCGCCCCTCGGTCAACACGCGCGAGCCGGATATGCGCATCTTCGGCTTCCTCGACCAGCGCCAGTTCATGGTGTATCTGGACACCTCGGGCGAAGCGCTGTTCAAGCGCGGCTGGCGCAGCGAAACGGGCGACGCCCCGCTGCGCGAAAACCTGGCCGCCGGCCTGCTGCGCGTCTCGGGCTGGAAGCCGGGCGTGCCGCTGTTCGACCCGATGTGCGGCTCCGGCACCATCCTGTGCGAAGCCGCGCAGATGGTGCAGGGCATCCCTCCCGGCGCCCGCCGCCGCTTCGCCTTCGAGAAATTCCACGACTTCGACCCCGAGCCGTGGCAAAAGATGAAGACCGACTTCAAGCCCAACCCGCTGCCGACCGAACCGACCATTTTCGGCTCCGACATTTCCGGCGACATGGTGGCGATGGCGCGCCACAACCTGAAGAGCGCCGGCATTCTGTTCGAGGTGCCGCTCAAGCAGATCGAAGCGCAGCAGGTGCAGGCGCCGACCAAGGAGCCCGGCATCCTCTTGACCAACCCGCCGTACGGCGAGCGGATCGGCGTGCGCGGCGACGCCAGCCTGGAAGAAGACGAGCTGGCGAAAAGCTTCTACAGCGCGTTTTCCACCGCCCTCAAGCAGCGCTTCTCCGGCTGGACCGCCTACCTGTTCACCGCCGACCTGGGCCTGCCGAAGATGCTGCGCCTGAAAGAATCGCGCAAGACGCCGTTCTTCAACGGCGCGCTGGAATGCCGCCTGTTCCGCTTCGACATGGTGGCCGGCTTCAACCGCAAGCCGGCGGCCGACGCGCCCGCCAGCGAGTAAGGGCGGAACGGCGTAGAATGCCCCGATGCTTTCTACGCCTACTCCGCCGCCGCCGCCCGACGCCCCAGCCGCCATCCCCGAGCCGGAGGCGCCGCAGCGAAAGCCGCTGGGGCCCGGCGCCCTGGCGGCGGTCCTTGCCAGCCTGTCGATGCTGGGCCCCTTCTCGATTGACGCCTACCTCCCCGCCTTCCCCAATATCCAGGCCACGCTGCATGCAACGCCGATCGAAGTCCAGCAATCGCTGACGGCCTATATGCTGGCCTTTGCCGGCATGGTGCTGTGGCATGGCGCGCTGTCGGACGCCTTCGGCCGGCGCAACGTGATCCTGGTGTCGCTGGTAGCCTTCCTGCTCGGCACCGTGGGCTGCGCCGCCGCCCACTCGGTGCAATACCTGTGGTTCTTCCGCGTGCTGCAGGGCGTGTCGGCCGGCGCCGGCGTGGTGGTCGGCCGCGCCATCATCCGCGACCTGTACGCCGATGCCGCCGCCGCGCGCTTGCTGTCGCTGGTGACCATGATCTTCTCCATCGCGCCGGCCGTGGCGCCGGTGCTGGGCGGCTTCATCGTCAAGTATTCGGACTGGCGCACCATCTTCCTGGCCCTGGCCGGCTACACGGTGCTGCTGTTCATCGTCTGCTACCGGCGCCTGCCCGACACGCTGCCGCGCGACAAGCGGCAGCCGTTCAACCCGCGCTACCTGTGGCGCAACTACAAGTCCATCCTGTCCTCGCCGCTGTTCCACCTGAAGACCGGGGTGGTGGCCTTCAACTTCGCCGGCCTGTTCCTGTACATCACGGCCGCGCCGGTGGCGCTGCCGGCCCACCTGCACCTGGGCCCCGAGCAGTTTGCCTGGCTGTTCGTGCCGGCCGTTTCCGGCATCTTCCTCGGCGCGCTGGCCGCCAACCGCATCGCCGGCAAGACCAGCTTTGCGCGCCAGATCGGCATCGGCTTTTGCTTCCTGATCGCGGCCGCCACCGTCAACGTCGGCTACCACCTGCTGGCCGGGCCGGCGCTGCCGTGGAGCGTGCTGCCGCTGTTCTGCTACACCTTTGGCATGTCGATGGCGGCGCCGGCCGCCACCCTGCTGGCGCTCGACCTGTTCCCCCACATCCGCGGCACGGTGGCCTCGGTGCAATCGTTCGCCACTACTTTGCTGGGCGCCCTGGTGGCCGGGGTGCTGGCGCCGCTGGCCTCGCATTCCTTCCTGTGGCTGGCGCTGGGCCAGCTGGCGCTGACCCTGACCGCGCTCGGGCTATGGTTGACGGCGCGCGCACTACGGCGCAAGATAGTGCCTATTTGAAAATATTGTTGGTACAAAGTAAATGACTACCAATAGTGTAGTTCTTGCTACACAAATGCATTTTATTGCCGTCAGAAATTTGTATTGCTGCCAAGTTATAGTATATTTATGCCAATTGCGTAGTCGGTTGCAAGCCGGAATAAAGCCGGCAACACCCCGCAATTCGAGGATTTGGATCGCCCAGAATGCAACATCCCGAACAAGATATCCGCAATCGCTTGCTGATCGCGCGGCTGCCCGCCATGCCGCAGATCCTGATCAAGCTGATTGAGCTCCTGCAAGCCGACGATGCCGGCATGCCGGAGCTGGCTGCACTGATCGCCAAGGATGCCGGGATGGCCAGCAAGATCCTGGCCGTGGCCAACAGCTCGGCCTACCAGCGGCACAGCCGCTCGGTCAGCCTGGAGCAGGCCCTGGTCTCGCTTGGCACCGACATGATCAAGACGCTGGTGATTTCCGAGTCGGTGTTCCAGACCTTCAGCAACTTCCCGCACAGCGGCAGCACCGACTTGCGCGCCTTCTGGAAAGGCTCGCTGACCACGGCCGTCATCGCGCGCGACATCGCGCGCGCGCTCGACTACCCGCACGTGGAAGAAGCCTACCTGGCCGGCCTGCTGCACAATGTCGGCCGCCTGGCGCTATTGGCCACCGCGCCCAAGGAATACGCTTACAACTTCACCGCGCGCGACGACGAAGAGCTGTGCGCGGTGGAGCAGCGCACGCTGGAAATCACCCACGCCGAAGCGGGCGCCTGGCTGATCGAGCGCTGGAACCTGGACTCCTTCCTGGCCGACTCGGTGCTGTACCACCACGAGCCGGCGCCGCGCCTGGAAGCGGCGCATCCTTTGATCCGCATCGTGCGCCTGGCGCACCAGCTGTGCTACCACGCCGACGCGCCGCAGGCGGCCGCCGAAGCGGGCGCCCTGTGCGGGGTCGAGGACGACCAGCTGGACGCCTTCGTTAAGTCGGCCGCGCGGCAGGTGGCGCGCGCTGCCGAAGCGCTGGGCATCGACCTGGCCGGCGCCGACGACGTGCCGGCGCCGCCCGCCGCCGCGCCCGTGCCGGCCGACCCGGTGCAGGCGCGCCTGTCGGAAGAAGTGCGCAATATGGTGCTGGTGCAGGAGATGGGCCAGAGCTTCGCGCGCCAGCAGGGCGAGGGCGCCATGCTGGACGCCATGACGCGTTCGGCGCGCATCCTGTTCGACCTGGAAACCACGGTGATGCTGCTGGAGAGCCCGACCGGCCACGCGCTGCAGGGCGCCGGCAGCGGCGAAGCGCAGCAGCGCCTGGCCGAATTTGCCGTGCCCCTCAACAAGCCCGGCCTGCTGGCCGATGCCGCCAACGGCCGCCAGCTGGCCTTTGCCGCCCGCGCCGGGACCGGGACCGGGACCGGTGGCGCCGCGGCCGGCCTCGGCATCGCCGAAGAGCAGCTGTTCCGCCTCATCGGCAGCGAAGCGCTGGTATGCCTGCCGCTGGTGGCCGGCCAGCGTTGCCTGGGCATGATCGTGGGCGGGGTGCCGGCCTGGCAGCTGCCGCTGCTGCAAAAAAAGGCGCGCTTCCTGCAAGCCTTCGGCAGCCAGGCCGCCAACGCGCTGGAGACCGCGCTGTCCGAGCGCGGCCACGCGCGGCGCCAGCTGGCCCATGTGGCCGAGGAATACCGGGAAGCGTCGCGGCGCGTGGTGCACGAAGTGAACAACCCGCTGTCGATCATCAAGAACTACCTGTCGGTGCTGGACGCCAAGCTGGCGCGGCGCGAGCCGGTGGTGTCCGAGATGTCGATCCTGAACGAGGAAATCGACCGCGTCGGCCACCTGATCAACGGCCTGGCCGACCTGCAGCCCTCGGACGGCGGCTGCGTGACCAATGTGGCCTGCGTGGTGGAAGACGTGCTGCGCCTGTTCCGCGCCACCGACTTCCTGCCCGCTTCGGTGCAGGTCGTCACGCGCATGCAGGACGGCCCGCAGGAAATCGACGGCGACGCCGACCTGCTCAAGCAAGTGCTGGTCAACCTGGTCAAGAACGCCATCGAAGCGCAGCCGAACGGCGGGCGCATCGAGCTGGCCAACCGCGGCCTGGTCAACCGCGAGCGGCGGCTGTACGTCGAGCTGGTGGTGGCCGACGCCGGCCCCGGCCTGGCGCCGGAGGTACTGGCCAACCTGTTTGCCGCCGTCAAGAGCAGCAAGGAAGGCAAGCACCACGGCCTTGGCCTGTCCATCGTGCACAGCCTGGTCAAGAAGATGCACGGCATGATCAGTTGCCGCAGCGGCGCCAACGGCACCTCGTTTGAACTCCTGTTGCCGGCCCGCGGCAGCACCAGCCAGCTCGCCCCGGTGCAGGCGCGCGGCGTGGTCGATTCGCTATAAGGCCCGCATGAACCCGCTCATCCCGACGCCCGCCAACCCGGCACCGGAATTCCAGCCGCGCCTGCTGCTGGTCGACGACGAACCGCGCCTGCTGTCGTCGCTGTACGAGCTGCTGCGCGTGCAGGACAGCTACCAGCTGGTCACCGCCAGCAGCGGCGCCGAAGCGCTGGCGCACCTGAGCCGCCAGCAATTCGACCTGCTGCTGCTGGACCTGCGCCTGCCCGACATGAGCGGGCACGACATCATGGACTTCGTCAATGCGCGCGAGATCGACTGCGACGTGATCGTGATGAGCGGCGAGGCCGGCATCGAGGCCGCCATCGGCGCCCTGAAGCGCGGCGCCTACGACTACCTGCGCAAGCCGTACAACCCGCCCGAGCTGCTCAAGACGGTGGAAAACGCGCTGCAAAAGCGCCGCCTGGCGGTGGACAACACGCGCATCGCGCAGCGCCTGGAAAACTCGGAAAAGATGTACCGCTACCTGGTGGACAGCTCGCCCGACATCATCTACACCCTGAACCACGAGGGCTGCTTCACCTTCGTCAACGACCGCGCCTACCAGTTGCTGGGCTATTCGCGCGAAGAGCTGATCGGCAGCCACTATTCGGTGCTGGTGCACGAGGAAGACCAGGAGCGCGCGCGCTACGTGTTCAACGAGCGCCGCGTCGACGAACGCGCCTCGCGCAACGTGGAACTGCGCCTCAAATGCAACAACAGCGCCGCCGGCGACCGCACCTTCAGCAACACCCTGATGACGATTTCGCTCAACGCGATCGGCATGCACGTGCCGGGCGAGGAGGTGGCGCGCCACGAATTCTTCGGCACCTATGGCGTGGCGCGCGACATCACCGACCGCAAGCGGGCCGAGGAGATGATCTCCTACCAGGCCTACCACGACATCCTGACCGACCTGCCCAACCGCATCCTGTTCAAGGACCGCCTCGGGCTGGCCGTGATCCAGGCCAAGCGCAAGCTGACCGAGCTAGCCGTGATGTTCATCGACCTCGACCGCTTCAAGCTGGTCAACGACACGCTGGGCCACGTCAAGGGCGACGAGCTGCTGCAGCAGGCCGCGCGGCGCCTGAAGGAATGCCTGCGCAAGGGCGACACGCTGGCGCGCCATTCCGGCGACGAATTCACCATCGTGCTGCCCGAGCTGCGCGACCGCGCCGACGCCCGGGCCATTGCCGACAAGTTCCAGGAAGTGCTGCAGGCGCCGTTCGACCTGGACGGCCACGTGGTGCACATCTCGGCCTCGATCGGCATTGCCGTCTACCCGAGCGACGGCGACTCGATCGAAGAGCTGCTGCGCCACGCCGACATCGCCATGTACCAGGTCAAGGCGCAGGGCAAGAACGGCCACAGCTTCTACCACGCCTCGATGCAGGACATGTCGCACCAGAAGATCGCGCTGGAGCAGTCGCTGCGCAAGGCGCTGGAAAACAACGAGCTGGAAATGTACTACCAGCCGCAGGTCGACATGGCCAGCGGCCGCATCATCGGCGCCGAAGGCCTGATGCGCTGGAACCACCCGACGCGCGGCCTGCTGTCGGCCGGCGAGTTCCTGCCGTTCGCCGAGGAAAACGGCCTGATGCTGCCGATCTCGGACTGGATGATCGGCGCGCTGTGCCGCGACCTCTTGCTGTGGAACGCGGCCGGCGCCGACAATATCCGCCTGTCGCTGAACCTGTCGCCGCAATACCTGGACCGCGGCGACTTCTTCGAGAAGATGCGCAATGCGCTGGCGCGCTACCAGATTGCGCCGGCGCAGATCGAAGTCGAGATCACCGAGAACATCTGCATCCGCAACCCGCAGTACGCGATCGACCAGCTGAATAAGCTGTGCCAGCTGGGCGTGTCGGTGGCGATCGACGATTTCGGCACCGGCTACTCCTCGCTGTCCTACCTGCACCGCTTCCCGATCCACACCATCAAGATCGACCAGAGCTTCGTCAAGGAGATCCACGACGAGCATGGCCACTATCCGGTGATCCTGGCCATCATCTCGATCGCGCGCGGCCTGGGCCTGCACCTGGTGGCCGAAGGGGTGGAGACCGAGGTGCAGGCGCGCTACCTGGCCGCCAACGGCTGCGCCACCATGCAGGGCTACCTGTACTACCGTCCCATCGCGCTGACCGCGTTCATGGAAGCGCTGGCGGCGCAGAACCAGGCCGACGCGCCGGCTGCCGTCGTCCCGGCCGGCCTGCGCGTGGCCAACCAGGCGTAGCCATCGATGCCAGGTCGCGCACCCACCGCAGCTGCCGCCGGCGGCACGCCGGCGCCCGAGGCGCACTACGTGGCGGAATTCCTGCGCGTGCGCCAGCTGGCCGAACGCGGCGTGGCCAATGCCCAGCACAGCCTGGGCTTCATGTATTTCAACGGCCAGGGCGTGGCGCAAAGCTATGAGCTGGCCGTGGCCTGGTACCGCCAGGCCGCCAACGCGGGCCTGGAGCACGCGCAATACAACCTGGGCGTGATGTTCCAGAAAGGGCTGGGCGTCGACGTCGATTTCGCCGAAGCGGCGCACTGGTACCAGCTGGCAGCCGAGCAAGGCTATGCCGCCGCGCAGTACAACCTGGGCTGGCTGTACGCCAAGGGCCAGGGCGTGCCGCACGATACCGAGCAGGCGCGCCACTGGTTCGCCAAGGCCGCCGACCAGGGCGACCCCGGCGCGCAGAACAACCTGGGCATGATGTACGACAGCGGCCGCGGCGTGCCGCAGGATTTCGCGCAAGCGATCATGTGGTACCGCAAGGCCGCCGACCAGGGCTATGCGCGCGCCCAGTTCAATCTCGGACTGCGCTACGACAACGGACAGGGCGTCGCGCAGGATGGCAAGCAGGCGCTGGGCTGGTTCCGCAAAGCCGCCGAACAAGGCTACGCCGCCGCCCAGTTCAACCTTGCGCTGCGCTACGACAAGGGGCAGGACGTGCCGGCCGACGCGGCGCGTGCCATCAAGTGGTACACGCTGGCGGCCGAACAGGATCACGTCAGTTCGCAATTCAACCTGGGCCTGATCTTCGACAACGGCAACGGCGTGCCGCGTGACGAAGCACAGGCGCTGCATTGGTACCGCCGCGCCGCCGAACTGGGACACGCCGGCGCGCAGAACAACCTGGGCCAGCGCTACGAGCACGGCCAGGGTGTGGCGCAGGACCACCGCGCAGCGGCGCACTGGTACCGCAAGGCCTCCGATGCGGGCCATCCTGCTGCGCAGTACCACCTCGCGCTGCTGTACGAACAAGGCCTGGGCGTGCCGCACGACCAGCAGGAAGCCATTTTCTGGTACCGCAAGGCAGCCGACCAGGGCCATCTGCGCGCGCAATTCGACCTCGGCCTGCGCTATGAAACGGGGCAGGGCGTGCCGCAGGATGCATGCAAGGCGCTGGCCTGGTTCCGCCGCGCCGCCGAACAGGATTACGTGGCCGCGCAATTCATGCTGGGCCAGATCCACGACCGCGACGACGGCCCCGCGCCCGACCTGGCGCAGGCCAACGCCTGGTACCACAAGGCCGCCGGGCAAGGCCACGCGCTGGCCTGCTTCACGCTTGGCCTGCGCTACGACAACGGCCAGGGTCTGGCGCGCGATTTCGGGCAGGCGCTGTCCTGGTACCTGGCCGCCGCCCGCCAGGGCCATGGCCGCGCCCAGCTCAATGCCGGCCTGATGTTCCTGTCCGGCCAGGGCACGCCAGCGGACGCCGAACAAGCCTGGCGCTGGCTGGCGCTGGCCGCCCGCGGCGGCCAGCCCGCCGCCGCCCGCCACCTTGCCACTGCTGCCGCGCGCCTCGCCCCGCAGCAACTGGCCGCACTGCGCGCCGCCCCCGAACTACTTCCAGCATAAAAGTCGGGGTCAGCTCTGGCAATCGGACACGGGCTCAAGCGCTAGCGCTTGAGCCCGTGTCCGATTGCCAGAGCTGACCCCGACTTTATTAACGATAGCTGCTTGGGTCGAAGGGGTAGGAGTAGATGTTTTCGATAAAGCGCTCGCCTTCCTTGGCCTGGCGCGCCAGGTACAGGCGCTTGCCGTGCACGAAGGGCGTGAACTCGGCCTGCGCGGTGTTGAACGGCGTGCCGATATTCTTCGGTATGCTCCAGCCATCCTTGCCATGGAAGCTGATGTACAGGTCCATGTCGCCGGCGCCGCCCGGCACATCCGAGAAGTACAGCAGGTAGCTCTGGTCGGCGGCAATGTAGGGATTCGATTCGCGCCACGGGCCGGTGTTGACCGGTTCGGCCACCCGCTCGGGCGCCGTGTACTTGCCGTCGACACGGCGCGAGCGCCACAGGTCGGACTTGCCTTCGGCGCCGTTTTTCATGAAGTAGATGGTGCCGTCGGCGGCAATCGAGCCGGAAGACTCCGATTCGTCGCTGTTGATGTCGTGGCCGAGATGCTGCAGCGGCCCCCAGCGGCCATCCTGCAGCGCCACCGAGTAGATGTCGAAGCCTTTGCGCTGTGGCTTGTCCGGCACCGGGCGGTTGGACTGGAAGATGATCGACTTGCCGTCCGGCGCGAAGGCCGGGTCGATGTCGCGCGAGCCGTCGGTGGCGGAGAACGGCACCGGCGCCGGCTTCTGCCACTTGCCGTCCACCTTGTGCGATTCGACGATCACCAGCCTGGTGCGGGCGCCGCCCGATTGCACCCATAGCGCGTGCTGGCCATCGGGCGACAGCGTGAAGCCGAATACCCCGTTGTCGGACACCAGGCCCGGTTCGAACATGCCATCGCTGGGCGAGGCGGCTATTGCAGTGGCGAGCAGCAGGGCGGAGATATTCATCGATTTGATTGTGGTGGATGGATAAACATGCAGCCGTATAGTGAAGCAAAAGTAGCGATTTTGCTATCAAAGTTTGCGTGTTTCCACATGGAACCATACAATCCAATAACCAAAACTCACTTTACATATTGATATGAAAAAACTTCTGGCATGTGTAGTTGCTGTCGCAGCCCTGACTGGCTGCGCAACTGAAAGCCACCAGGCCATCCAGGTGGAAAAGGTCGCCAGCGCAGCGCGCCCATACGCCGGCCCGCGCACCCTGGTGGCGGTCGGCAAGTTCGACAACCGTTCCTCCTTCATGCGTGGCGTGTTCTCCGACGGCGTGGACCGCCTTGGCAGCCAGGCCAAGACCATCCTGATCTCGCACCTGCAGCAGACCAACCGCTTCAATGTGCTGGACCGCGACAATATGCAGGAACTGCAGCAGGAAGCGGCATACAAGAAGCAGGGCCAGAACATCAAGGGCGCCGACTTCGTGGTGACCGGCGACGTGACTGAATTCGGCCGCAAGGAAGTGGGCGACCACCAGTTGTTCGGCATCGTCGGCCGCGGCAAGACCCAGGTGGCGTACGCCAAGGTCACCCTGAACGTGGTCAATATCGCGACTTCCGAAGTGGTGTACTCCACTGCCGGCGCGGGCGAGTACAGCCTGTCCAACCGCGAAGTGCTGGGCTTTGGCGGCACCGCCAGCTACGACGCCACCCTGAACGGCAAGGTGCTGGACCTGGCCATGCGCGAAGCGGTGGAAAAACTGGTGGGCGGCATGGAAGCCGGCGCCTTCGCGCAGGTGCGCCAATGATGCGTCGCCTGGCCCTGGCCGTCGGCGTGGCAGTGGCGCTGGTTGGCTGCAAACACCAGCAGCCGACCTTGTATCAGTGGGAGAACTACCAGCCGCAGGTTTACCAATACTTCAAGGGCGAGAGCCCTGAGGCGCAAATCGCGGTGCTGGAAAAGGACCTGCAGAAGATCAGCGCGGAAGGCAGGATGCCGCCGCCTGGCTATCACGCCCACCTCGGCTTGCTGTATTCGGTGACGAACCGCCCGCAGCAGATGGCCGCCGAGTTCGAGGCGGAGAAAAAGCTGTTCCCTGAATCCGCCGCCTATATGGACTTTTTGCTCAAGAATACGAAGAAGGCAGTTCAATGATCAGGAAATGCATGAAACTGGCGGCTTGCCTGCTGCCCGCGCTGTTTTTCGTGGGCTGCGCCCACCAGGGACAGCCTTACGACTACACCGCGTTCAAGGCCGCCCAGCCGAAATCGATCCTGGTGCTGCCGCCGCTGAACAACTCGCCGGAAGTCAAAGCGACCTACGGCATGCTGTCGCAACTGAGCTACCCGCTGGCCGAAGCCGGCTACTATGTGCTGCCGGTTGCCGCGGTGGATGAGACCTTCAAGCAGAATGGCCTCGCCAACGCTGCCGACATCCACAACGTCAGCACCAGGAAGCTGCACGAGATCTTCGGCGCCGATGCGGCCCTGTACGTAACCGTGACCAAATACGGCTCGGTCTACACGGTGCTGAACAGCGAAGTCGTGGTAGCGGCGGAAGCCAGGCTGGTCGACCTGCGGACCGGCACCGTGCTGTGGGACGGCAAGGCCAGCGCCTCCAGCGCGGAGCAAAACAATAACAGCGGCGGCGGCCTGATTGGCGCCCTGGTGGCGGCTGCGGTCAAGCAGATCATCCACACCAGCACTGATGCGTCCTACCCGATCGCCGGCGTAGCCAGCGGCCGCCTGATGTCGGCCGGCGGCAGCAACGGCATCCTGTACGGCCCGCGCTCGGCCAACTACGGCAAGCCGTAAATCCTCCCTTAAAAGTCGGGGTCAGCTCTGGCAATCGGACACGGGCTCAAGCGCTAGCGCTTGAGCCCGTGTCCGATTGCCAGAGCTGACCCCGACTTTCATTACGCCACCGCGCTAGCGCGCGAAGTGCGCTTCAATTTCCTCCAGCGTCTTTCCTTTGGTTTCCGGCAGCAGGAAGGCGGCAGCCAGGAAGTACACCACCGTGCATCCCGCCCAGAAGAAGAACATTGCCGCGTAGCCGTGCCGGCCGACGGTCGGCAGGAACACGGCCGCAATGGTGGTGGAGACGAACTGGTTGACCAGCAGCGCGATGCTCATGCCGTTGGAGCGGATGCGCGTTGGCATCAGCTCCGATAGCGCGAGCCAGACGCAGACGCCGGGGCCAACGGCGAAGCTGGCCACGAACAGGCAGATCGCCAGCGCTACTTGCCAGCCGTGCGTCACGGAAGGCAGGGCGCCGATCTGCGCCTGCTCGACTTTCAGCGGCGCGTCGCGGCCTTCCGCCGGGTCGGCGAAGGGGTTCAGGTGCAGGCGGCGGAAGAAGGCGCCGATCACGCTGTCGGGCTGCACGGTGTCCTCGCGCGACAACACCATGGGCGCCAGTGCCGGGTCGTCGCTACGGCGCGTTTGCACGTTGGTGAACGGGCCGTAGGAGTAGGACACGGTCAGCAGCTGCGGCGTTGCTGCGCTGCCGCCGTGCGCGCCCAGCGCTTTCAGGGTTTTCGCGTCGAGGCGCAGCGACAGGGTATCGCCCCTGGCTTGTGCGGCCACGATGGCGCTGACGTCGCGCTGCTCGCTTTCGGCGCTGCGGAACAGCAGGCCGGCGGCCAGCAGGGCGATTACGATGCCGCCGCTGCCCAGCATCAGCAGGAACTTGCGGCCCTTGCGGTCGACCAGCAGCACCGCTACCACGGTCATGATGGCGTTCAGCAGCTTGAGGCCGACGTCGGCCATATTGGCGGTGGCGCCGGGCAGGCCGGCCTGGTTCAGGATGTTGACGACGTAGGCCAGCACGGAGTTGATGCCGGTGGCCTGGGTGCACGCGAGCACCAGGCAGGCCAGCAGGAAGGGCAGCACGTAGCGGCGGCTCAGCAGGCGGTCGTCGGCGGCCATGGCCGCGGCGCCGGCGCCTGCAGGGCGGATGGCGGACGCGCCGCCGCGGCCGGCAACCACGCCGCGCGCCGCGGCGATGTCGCCTTCGGTGGGCTCGCCTGCGCCGGCAGCGGCGCCGTGCACGGGCAAGCCGGTTGCGGCCTGCATAGCGCGCAGTTCGGACGCCGCTTCGCCGGCGGCACGGGTGCGCAGCAGGGCCGTGCGGGCTTGTTCGATGCGGCCGCGCTGCACCAGCCAGCGCGGCGATTCGGCCAGCAGCGCGCTGCCGAAAGTGAATACCAGGCCCGGGGCAAGGCACATCCAGAAGATGCTGCGCCAGGCGTGGTCCTTGGCCTCGAAGACCGCGGCGGCACGCGCGGTTTCCGGCAAGGCTTGCGCGGCTTGCGTCGCGCCTTCGACATTTTGCGCTTGCAGCAGGCCGATGACGGCGGCTGCTACCAGGCCGATGGTGAGCAGCAGCTGGAACAGGGCGGCGCCGCGGCCGCGCTGCGCGGCGCGCAGGCATTCGGCCAGGTACAAAGGCACCACCACGCCGATCAAGCCGCCGCTGATGCCTTGCAGCAGGCGCCCCAGCAGCAGCGGCGTGTAGCCGTCGGACAGGGCGATCAAGGGAATGCTGACCGTGAACAGGGCGCCGGCCAGCACCATGGCCCAGCGGCGGCCGATGGCGTCGGCAATGGCGCCGGCAAACAGCGAAGACAGCACGGAGCCCAGCAGCACCGCGGCAACGATGAAGCTCAGTTGCTGGGCGCTCAGCTTCCAGGCGACGGAGGCGGTGGACTCGAGGTATGGCAGGGCGCCGGCAATGATGCCGACATCGATCCCGTAAAGCAGGCCGCCCATCCCGGCGATAAACAGTAAATAGCGCATGGATAAGGCCTGCATTGGATCTCCTGTATTGTTATGAGAGTGGAATGGCCTCGCCTTCGACGAAGACGGCCACGGGGTGTAAAGACTGGTCCAGCACCACGATGTCGGCCCAGGTTCCCGGCGCCAGGCGGCCGCGCTGCGACTCGCCCAGGTAATCGGCGGGGAACAGCGACAGGCGCTGCGAAGCCTCCGCCACGTCCATGCCCAGGCTGACGAAGTTGCGCAGCGCCTGGTCCATGGTCAGCACTGAGCCGGCCAGCGAGCCGGTGGCAAGGCGCACGCAGCCCATGCACTTGAACACGCGCTGGGTACCCAGCGCATATTCGCCGTCCGGCATGCCGGTGGCGGAGGTGGCGTCGGTCACGCCGTACAGGCGCGGGATGGCGCGCAATGCGGCGCGCATGGCGCCCGGGTGCACGTGCAGCAGGTCGGGGATGATTTCGGCATATTCGGCATGCGCCATGGCCACGTCCACCATGCCCGGCTCCTTGTGGCTCATGCCGCTCATGCCGTTGAACAGGTGGGTAAAGCCGGCGGCGCCGGCGCGCATGGCAGCCACGCCGTCGTCGTAGCTGCCGGCGCTGTGGCCGATCTGGACGCGGATGCCCATGTTCTTCAGGTGCGGGATCAGTTCCAGGTGGCCCGTCACTTCGGGCGCCATGGTCAGCACGCGGATCGGCGCGATGGCGTGGTAGCTCTCCACCAGGGCGCGGCTGCCGGTCACCACGTCGGGCGGCTGCGCACCCAGGCGGCGGCGGTTCAGGAACGGTCCTTCCAGGTGCACGCCCAGCATGCGCGCGCCGTGCTGCGGGCGCTGCGCGATGACGCCGGCCAGGCCTTGCAGGGCGTGGCGGATCGAATCTTCCTTGGCGGTCAGCGTGGTGCCGAGCAAGGCGGTGGTGCCATGCCGTGCGTGGCTGCGCGCCACCACGGCGCCGGCATCGCCGCCTTCCATGATGTCGACGCCGGAAGCGCCGTGCACATGCAGGTCGACGAAGCCTGGAACGATGGTCAGGCCTTCGCCAACCGGTCCTTCGGTAATGCTGGCGATGCGCTGGCCGAAGGCAATGCTGCCGTTGATCCAGCCGTCGGGAGTGAGGATGCGGCCTTGCAGCATTGTTACTCCGCGATGATCACTTCGATGCCGCGCTTCTCCAGCCCCTCGCGGTACTCGGTGCTGATGCTGGCGTCGGTGATGACGGTGTGCACGCGGTCGAGCTGCACGATGCGGTGCAGCGACACGCGGCCGAATTTGGAAGCGTCGGTCAGCACGATGACTTTCTTGGCGCGCTCCACCATCTTGTGGTTCAGGTTTGCTTCCGCCTCGTGGTGGGTGGTGATGCCGAACTGCAGGTCGAAACCGTCGACGCCGAGGAACAGCTTGTCGAAGTTGTAGGCCGACAGGCAGGCTTCAGCCTGGGCGCCCTGCAGCGACAGCGATTGCTTGCGCAGGCGGCCGCCCGTCAGGATCAGGTCCACGCCCGGCGCGTCGGCCAGTTCCCACGCGATGTTCAGGCCATTGGTCAGCACCGTGACGTCGCTGGCGTCGCGCAGCTGGCGCGCCAGCGAGATGGTGGTGGTGCCGGAGTCGATGATGACGTTGTCGCCCGGCTGCACCATGCGCGCAGCCAGCAGGCCGATCTGTTCTTTCTGCGCCTGGTTCAGGGAATCCTTCTGGCGGATGGTGTGTTCCGTCGGCGGGGTGCGCGCCAGCAGGGCGCCGCCGTGGCTGCGCTGCACCAGGCCTTGCGATTCGAGCACACTGAGGTCGCTGCGGATGGTGACGGCGGAGACGCCAAGCTTGTCGACCAGCTCGGCCACCTGGACCGAGCCATGTTGTACGATCGCCTGCAGGATGGTTTCGCGGCGTTGGCTGGTATTTCGCATGTCTTCTGTCGCTGGATGTGAAAACGTCGAGCTTAACAGATGGCGGCAGCCATGTGCTGGCCGGCGGCGTTGGCGCTGCAGGCGCGCGCATACTGCGCCAGCAGGCGGCCGACCTTGTGTTCCAGCAGGGCTTGCGGCTCGGCGGCCAGTTCGCCCTGCTGCACGGCGAGGAATTGCTGCGGCAGGTATTGGCTCAGCAAAGGCAGCGGGATGCTGCGGCCGGCCAGGTTGGCGAACAGCTGGCTGACGGCGGTCGCGACTTCCGGCTCGCCCCAGTAATAGCGGCAGCGGTCGGACAGGCCGTAGCGGCGCATCAGGCGCTGCTCCGCGGCGCTGCCCAGGTAATGCTTCTGCCAGTGCTTCGGCTTGGCCAGCATGGCTTCGTCCAGCACTTCCATCAGGCGCGACGCCTTCTCCTTGCCCAGCAAGGCCTCTTCGATCTGGCACAGCGCCAGGAACCCTTCGCGCAGCGCGAAGGTGGCGGCCGGGCCGACCTTGAGGATCGCATAGTGGTCGCGCACCATTTCATGCAGGCCCGATTCGCGCTGGTAGTCGGTGGAGTGGGCTTCGAACACCAGGCCGGGCTGGCCGGCCACAAAGCCTGACAGCGCCACGGCCGCCGCTGCATTGTAGTGCTGCACATTGGCCTGGTCGAAGTCGACGCCCGGCTGCACCACCATGGCGATCACGCGCTGCCAAGCGCCGTGCAGGCCTGCTGCGGCGAAGGCGCGGCGGTGAACTTCCAGCGTGCGCGCAGCGGCTGCAGGCGCGGTGACGGCCAGTGCCTGCTCCAGCGACGCTTCGCCGCCGGGCACTGGCACTTCGGTGCCGATCACGTAGACCGGCGGCGGCAGGCCGGCGCGGGCGGCTGCCTGTTCGGCTATGGCGGCCAGGCGCACGGCCCGTGCGGCGACGACTTCGTCGCTCAGAACCGGCTCGTCGTCGGCGCAGCGCATGCTGCAATCGAGGTGGATCTTGTGGAAGCCGGCCGACACGTAGGCGTCGATCAGGACTTCGGCATGCGCCATCGCGCTTGCGGCGTCCTGCGACTGCCAGGCGTTGGGGCCGAGATGATCGCCGCCCAGCACCAGGCGTTCGGCAGGAAAGCCTTGTTCCTGCGCCAGCCGGTGCACGTAATCGCGGAATTCGGCGGGCTTCATGCCGGTGTAGCCGCCAAACTGGTCCACCTGGTTGGAGGTGGCTTCCACCAGAAGCGGCGTGCCGTATTGCGCAGCCACCTGCATCGCGGCGCGCAGCACGGTAGGGTGGCTGCAGCAAACGCTGTACAGGCCAACCGCTTCGCCGGCGCGATGCGCATTGACGATTTGCTGGACTGGGGAAACCTGGGCAAGTTGATTCATGGTCGTGTTACTTCGTTTGTTGGCGCGCCAGGAGGGCGGCGCCGCGCGCGCCGCCGGCATCGCCAAAGCGTGGCGGCAGCACCGGTGGCGCTTGCACGCCGCGGAACAGGTGGCGGCGCATGGCTGCCGGCAGTTGCTGGTACAGGTGCGACAGCTTGGACAGGCCGCCACCCAGCACAATGGCGTGCGGGTCGTAGGCCAGCACCAGGCCGGCCAGCGCGTGGCCCAGCAGGTCGAGGTGGATGGCCAGTGCCTGTGCCGCCAGTGCGTCGCTGTTGTTGGCGCGGGCTACGATGGCCAGCGGTTCGGCGCCGTCGCCACCGATGTGGGCGTGCAGTTTCGACAGGCCGGGACCGGAGACATAGCGCTCCAGGCAGCCCTTCTTGCCGCAAGGGCAGTCCAGCACCGGCAGCTTGTAGAGGGCCAGCAGCGTTGCGGGAATGGTCCAATGACCCCACTCGCCTGCGATGGCGTTGAAGCCGCGCTGCAGGCGGCCTTCGACGCAATAGCCGCCGCCGGCGCCGGTGCCGATGATGGCGCCGAACATGGTGGGCAGGCCGGCAGCTGCGCCTCCTTGTGCTTCCGACAGGGCGAAGCACTGGCAGTCGTTGCCGATGATGACAGGCCGCGCCAGCGCTTCCTGCAGTGCGGCGGCGACCAGGCGGCCGTTCAGGGCCGGCACGTTGGAGCTGAGCTGGCGGCCGGTGGCGCTGTCGATCACGCCGGGCAGGCCGATGCCGACTGCCGCGGGCGATGCCAGCGGGCCGAGTGCGGCGTCGCCGCGCGCAACCAGGGCGGCAACGGCGGCGACGAACTCATTGAAATCCGTGCCAGGCGTCGCGACGCGCTCGCGGAACACTTCCTGCAGCTCGCCGCCGGCATCGATCCACGACACCAGTTCGATCTTGGTGCCGCCGATGTCGATGCCGTGATAGCCGGTTTGTTCAGAACTGGTCATGGCGGTAAATGGTGACGCCTTGCACCACGCGGTTGACGGTGCCGTCGGCGAAGGGATTGTCGGGCGTCAGGCCGAGCGCGGCCGACTGGTGCAGGGCGTATTGCTGCGCCATCAGCAGCCACAGTGGCGCCAGCCACGAATCGGACAACTGGGCCGGCGCGGCGACCGAAATGTCGGCT
>Ga0102595_100706_pt1 | contig 19830 bp, 20 predicted proteins | sample Araplaol_mTSA_r2_2_FD_76864 | JGI IMG/M metagenome (GOLD analysis project Ga0102595, IMG submission 76864) | Arabidopsis root microbial communities from North Carolina, USA - plate scrape MF_Col_mTSA_r2 (SPADES assembly) (version 2) | ecosystem: Host-associated > Plants > Roots > Endosphere...
GAATCGAGATTGACGGTGGAGATATGCCCCTTTTGATGGGCGATTCCGGCGATCCGGCCATCAGCGACAGCTATCTGCCGGCGCGCCAAATCGGCCTGGATCTCGGACGGAATCTCATGGCCGTCAGAGAAGACCGTCAGCTTGTCTGTCCAATGCTGGAACAGCTTGACTGACTGGTACGATTGGGGGCCAGTCCAGAGCACGCCCCAATGCCGGCCGGCGACTTCAAAGCCATCGCAATAGGGACATGGCACGATGGAGGTGCCCCAGCATTCGGCAAATCCCGGGACGCTTGGCATCTGGTCAGCGACGCCATAGCTCAGGATCAAGCGGCGCGCTCCAAGGCTTTCACCATTGCCAGTGAGGATCGAGAAATTGTCGATGGCGCCGGAAATGCTTTCGGCGCGGGCATTGACCAGGCTGATCGCGGGATAACGCGCAAGCTGCTGCCGCGCCTCGGCCAGGATGTCCAGCGGCGGCTTGTGATCGTGGCCAAGCAGGCCATGCGAGTGGCCGGCGAAGCGATTGCGCGGCAGGCCGGTATCGAGAACGGTGACCTTGCGGCGGGCGCGGCCGAGCTGCAGGGCAGCGGCGAGGCCGGCAAAGCTGCCGCCGATGATGATGACGTCATTCATGGAAAGGGGCTCCGGGAAACGTGATTTGGGCACCAGGTTCAACCCTGGCCACTAGCTTGCATATTTCAAATACTACATGGTATCGTAATATTCTATTTTGAATACTGTCAAGTACTATAATTGTGATGAGCGAAAACAACCAGGGCCGACGCGGCCGCCCCGTCAACGAAGCGCTTGGCCAAACGATCATCGACGCCGCATTCGAACTCTTTGTGGAATTGGGTTTTCAAGCGACGACCATGGACAAGGTTGCCCAGCGGGCGAAGATCTCCAAGCTAAGCATCTATCGGCATTTTGAGAACAAGGAGGCGCTGTTCAGCGCAGCCATGTCGGCCCGTTGCCAGCAATTTGCACCACAGTCGTTAGTTGAAGGCGTCGACGGTTCGGCCGAAGATCAGCTCATGGCGATAGGATCATCGCTGCTTCGCACGCTGTTGAGCCCGGAGGTTCGCGGTGTCGAAGCAATGGTTATGGCCGACAAGACGAATCAACAGTCGTTGAGCAGGCTCCACTACGAAGCCGGGCCCGCTCATGTCATCGCGCTCTTCGAGGCCCTGTTGCGTCAGTTGCACGCGAAGGCGGTTCTGAACGTGCCCGAGCCTCTCCAGTCCGCACGCTTGTTTGCAGCACTTCTCAAAGGATCCGATCTCCTGCTTATCGCACGCTTCGATGAGGCGAGAGCAGAGGCTGAAATCGAATCCTATTGCCGGTCGGTCGTCGCCATGTTCATCGCCGCGCATGCTGGCAACGACCACGCGGGCGGATAGCCTGTACTAAGCAACGAATCAGGTCGCTGGTGTGGAAGTCAGGGTGCGCAGCGACATCGAGTTGGATTCACTGAGCGATAATGACGGCGCCTTTCGGGCGACGGATGCGCAACCCCTATCCGCGCGTGTGTTCTTATGATCCGACCTTAAAAGCAGTACTTGCCCCGGTTGGGTGTAGAAATCGGGCCCCAGCCACGTTCTTATCAATTCAAGATCTCACGCTTTGATTCGCACCTTGAGAACATTAATTATCCCCATTGGAGGCAGCTTTTCCCGTGGCCATCTGAGTTCGAGCACAATGAGCGCCGCTCAGATTTGTAGGCGAAAAGCACTGCAGTAGTGTCAAGGCAAATTCCGAAAAGTTACCCCTAGCGCTCTCCTTAAACTTCCGAAAACGCCCCCTCCCCTAATTATTGATCTCACAAGAACCAGTACAGCAATCGAAAGGACCACGCAGCTTCCAATAAGTAGGAACAGCGGCCACGTACCACTCAAGAGTGTCTCGGTTTTTTGCACAGAAAACTCCTAGAACTGGGTTCCAATCTCTTTCAAGATTTCCCACTTATCGCTTAGCTTTTCGGTAGCCAAATGCTTTTAAAATGAGCTTCCCTCGGTTTTTCGCCTTCCATCCGGCGACACCTATGCAGCGTTCAACTGCTGATTCTTAATGACCCAATCTCGGAGATACTGCGTCGGAGTGCGGTAACCAAGGCTTGAATGTTACCGCCGCCGATTATAGAAGACTTCGATGTATTCAAAGCTGGCCGCCTTGATCTGCTCATGCGTTTCATATCGAACCCGCTCATTCGATTAGATGGGGCAGGCAGCGCTTGAGCTGCGCTTTCGTTACGGCGCCTTTTCGGGGCACAAAATCGAGTATTTGACCGGTTCCGTCTCCGGCAACCAGGAGGCAAACCTGATCAAACGATAGGCTCCGTTTTTTGGCTAGCCCACCGCACTTGTGCGACAGACGATCTAAATGGCGGGCTCCTTTTTCGGGTTCGAATAGGTAAATTCCCTCGGCTGCAGTGATGCCATCAAAGTGCTAAGGGCGATCGATCTTCGGCAAAGCCAGAAGGCGACGGCGCCAACGGAAAGCAGTGCCCCGACGCATACCGCCGCTGATTTCCGCACCGTGCGTGATTCAAGGAGCCAGTCCACTTATTCGCCGCATCAATAGCCTAATCATCCCGTTACGCCAGTCAATTTTGCTGTCGCGCACGTTTGGACTCAGCCAACGCCTGTGAAGCAGCCTGTCCAACAGTCTTACAAAGACGCTTAAATTCTGCCGCCGTTCTGCAATCGGTCGCATTCACAACGATACTATTCAGGTCCGCATCGTCGGTAGTCGCATCAACATGGCGAAGTACCCAACGCTCGAACTCAGGATCTCTTCTTGCAAGTGCAGCAAACTCATCAAATTTTCCCCAATCTCGAGCGAACAGGTTCACAACTGCCTCTGAGTACCCTTCCCCGAGCACGCCATCGTCGCAAGAATTAAAGACTTTCTGATGTTTTAAAAGTGAAGCCCAACTACCACGGGCATTAACCAATGAAGACTGGGCAAGGCTATTCATTTCGTTAGAACACGTTGGCGTCGATGCCTGAGAGTATTGAAAATGCCCCAGCCAGAACGCGCACAGAAGCATCCGTAACGGCTTAAAGGAAGTACCTATCGATTCAAAGTAAGTCATATTTCCAAGCCCATCGTGAGATTATTGTTGAGTTCCAGACTGAGCTGCATTCGGATCATTATTGGTGACGGTAATCGAAGTAATCGGGTCGGTAGCCACGAGATCCCGTAAATACTCCATCGCCGCATCGGTCGTTCGCACGCATCCTAGCGTTGGATGGTTTTGGGCTCCGCTGTTAGCTCTTCCTGAATGTAATCCCATGCCCGATCTGCCAGGAACACTAAAGACAAAAATCCCATGTGAACCGTAAGGACCGTTCGCGCCGCTTTCCGGGTGTGGATTGGAATGCGAATATGGGAAGGTACCGTTCGGCCATGGCCCATTGCTTGTTGTCGTTGTGTTGTTATTTGCCGGGAATGTTCCGACAGTATTCCCGCTGCCATCTGAAACGGTGATAGTCCGAGTTTGCCCATTATAAGTTACTGATGAAAGGCCCAACGGGTCTATTAAGTTGTTCGGATTGCCTCGGACATAGGTGTAGGTATTTATACCTCCTTCAATTCCGATTGGATCACTTTGAATGTAGCGTCCTAGAGATGAATCATAGTAACGGTGCCAGTTGTACCAAAGCCCGGTCTCGCTATCAAAGTATTGCCCAGGGAACCCAATATTCATTGCCCCGACCGCATCCAACACGACACGTCGGTCAAATGCTGCATTCTCCGCGCGCCATTTAACGACACCGCCACTGTCTGTCAGAGCCTCTGGACGCCCAAGCTGGTCGTTGTGGCTGGCATAAAACTGCCCGGCGCGCACAATCCCCAACAGTTCGCCATTCAGCCATACATAACTAGTCGATTGCGAACCAATTTCGGCGAGGAGTTCTCCTGCTGGACCATGGACTGCAGAGGTTCCATTTTTTTGTGCGCGCTGATTCAGCGCATTGTTGCGATAATCCCCTACTTGCACCCCATTGATGAGCACCCCGTTCATTCGGCCGAACGTGTCGTAGGTATAGCTTCGGCTTCCATCATTCCGGCTTTCGCTTGTTAGATTGCCAACGTTGTCATATCCAAAGTTCCGCCATTTCCCAGAGCCGCTCCAGGCTGAGAGGCGGTTACTTTGTTGCGCGATCGAATCCGAAAAACTTCCTTCGTTGTCGCGAACAGAAGAGGTTCGGTTGCCGACCCCGTCCCAACCAAAATTCTGCGAATCGCCGTTGCGACTGACGGAGGAAAGGCGATCAGCACCATCGTAACCAAAGGTCGAATTCAGCTGAGGGTATGCGTAGTTTGTGATGGACGAGATCGTGTCAACATTGTGATAGCCAATTGCCATGTCATGTGCGCTAAGCGAGAACAGCCGCTCTACCCGCCCATCCTGGTCAAGCATGATCAAACGCGGCAGGCCATTGCCAAAACGCCAAGCATACAAACGGTCCGTTGATGGCTGATATAAGAAGGAGCTTGCGAGCGTCGACCAGGTACCGCCCAAGTTGCTCGACACCGATGTCACACGTCCAACGCCATCGTAGCCGTACGTCAATGCCAGCCCAGTGGGGTAGGCAATGCTGGTCAGCCGGCCAGCGGCGTCATAGCCCCAAGTGACCGAATAGTTCACACCGTAAATAAAGCTGTGTTGGGCCGTCATCTGCCCAGCGGCGTTATAAACATAGTTTGTCTGGCCTGTCGGATCGTTCAAGCGCGTCAGCTTGCCTTTGCCATAAGTCCCTTCGTCATATGTATAAAAATGTACGGCACCGCCGCTCCAGCGTCCAGTGATCCGCCCTAAAACATCCGACGCATAGGTGGTGATTTTATTGTTGGCATCCGTCTCCGTAGCGAGCGTCCCCGCAGAATCATAGCTATAGGTCGTCGTGCCGGTGTCGGGGCTGGTTCGCGTCAGCACTTGGCCGAAGCCATCATAGGTATAACTCGTCTGCAGCAGCCGCGCATCACGCACCCACTCCAGGTTGCCGGCGCTGTCGTACTGCAGATCGGTGACATCGCCTCGCGGATCGGTTATTTTCGACAGACGGTTCTGTTCGTCGTAATCGTAATACGTTGTCCTGTTACCGGCATCAGTACGTGTTTTTACGTTACCGTTATTGTCGTATGTGTATTGAACGCGATGACCATAATTCCCTGTCTCCGTATAATTCCGCCCAAGCGAGTCGAGCACAGTGCGCGAACTGATGGCTCCATTTGCGTTCGCTACCGGCGTGCTCCCACTCAGGCTGGCGACGTCGCGGGGCGTACTTGTACTCCTAGTGTTCGAGGCCACGTCAAGGCTGATTGTAGTGAACTGACCAAGCGCGTTACCAACTGATCCCAATCGACCATCGGCGAGGTAGCGCCAACGTTTGGCCGAACCATCAGGGTAAACGACGTCCGTGAGTTGCTTGTCGTTGTTGTACGTGAAGGTCGTGACGCGATTACCCGTCGGCAGCAACTGCGTGGCCGTTACGAGTTGGCCTTTGGGATTGTAGACATAAGAGGTCGAAATGCCATTAAGGTCGACATACGTCCCTGGACGCCCCATTTCATCATGCCCGGACCAGCTTTCCTGTTGACCAAGCGCGTTTATCTTCGAGATGAGGTTACCCGACCCATCGTAGTTATGCGTCGTAACTGCGTTCACGCCGTTTGCCAGGTACTTGGTTTCCTTGCGTTGGGAGATGACGCCACCACCGCTGAAACTGTATTCGAAACTGGTCCTCTTTTGCTTACCGGTTATCAGGTCATCGAGCGTAATCGAGCTTACGCGCCCCGTTTGCAAACCACCGATGTAATATGAATAGGACTCGCGCGCATATGTCGCACCGTAGGCTCCTCGATAATCGATATGATCGATCTTGTCGCCTGACCAGACATTCACTACTGAATGTGCCGCGGCAGTACCGTACGCCACGGTCGTATCCAACAGGCGTCCAGCCGCATCGTACGAATACTCCGTCCGGTTCCCATTCCAATCCACGGAATAGTCCGGATAGCCGTTCGCGTCATAGACCGTTGTCGCATTAGCGGCCCCACATGTAGCAGTGCCAGCACGAGACACTCCAATTATCTTCTTTTCCCCGAGAATGGTAGCGTAGGTGTAAGTCGTGGCCAGGCCGCGAGCATCCGTGACCGTCGTTGTGTTCGTGCCGTAGGTGAAAGTGTCGGACTCCGCGCCACCCGTCAAGCTGCTTTGCTGCACGCGTTTATCGGCATAGTAGCTGTAGGTGCTGTAACGCACGCCGTTTATCTTAATCCCGGTGAGGAGCTTGCCATCAGTGGCATTCTCATAAAGGTACTCACGGATATCAGGCTCCGCGCCTGGCGACGTCACTAAGGTCAACATGCCAGCAGCATTATAGCCGTAGGTCCATACCTTCCCTGCCGGGTCAGTAACTTGGCTCACGCGGCCATTGGATCCCCACGTTAACCCTATCGTCCGTCCGGCAGAATTCGAGATACTGGCAAGGCGGTCGTTCGTTCCGTACGTGTAATAGAGCTCCGCGCCCGAGTTGTCGGCCACCGATTGAATTTTCCCGGTGTCGTCAAACCATGTAGTAACAGATCCTTTCGTAAGCATCCAGCCACCACCGGCGATATATTGAAGCTCACCAGCTTGCGCCGAATCCTTTGAAGTAAAACTATATGCCCCACCCAAATCAAACTTGAATCGATACGTGAACTTGACGCCGTTTGGCTGGGTTAAAGTTGCGTACTGATTTACGCATAGCCCTTCTTCGGTGATCACGGAACATGAACCCGACGCAGAGATCTTGGCCACGTCGAGATTCGACAGCCAGTTTGGGCCAAACAGTTTTCCGCTCGATTGTTTGCTGCGGTAGAAGCGCGTTAAATGCAGGCCATATTCTCCCATTGAAACGAAGTCAGTTTCATCCTTCAGCTTTTCGCCCGTAGTCACAACGACCGGATTCTTTGTCGCCGGGCACGTCTTCGTATCCTGATCCGCTACAGGTTCGGCTTTATTAGATTCCGAAGGACCTGCATCAGAGGGACCTTTACTTGGCCCTGTAACAGAACCCTTCGATCCACGATTACTGCCGAACTCCGAGAGGCCGTCCCATCCACATCGATCGCTGAGCTTGTCATGACATCGTTCGATCACTTCGACAGGCGGAGGTGGAATAATCACACGGGGCATGTTCTCCTCGGCTGTTGAGACAGCTGGAACCGATGCTAAATAAAGGGCGAGAAGATTAAACCTTGAAAACCGAACGTTCCGAACCGATCTCATCGAAATTCTCATGAAGAAGTAACTTTATGAGAATACCAATCTGTCCATATTGAATTCTATCCAATTTTCACATGACTCAATAAACCATGATCAAATGTACAAACCGTTGTTTAGATGAAACGCTTGCGCTGAGTCCATTTCAACTAGGCCTTGCGCTTTCCCAACGTAAGCCTCACGCCTCGCACCGTACTCGAAAACATGCAAACCTCCGTGTTGATGGCGCGTTGACGACCAGGGCGATCTAGAGAACATACCGGCACCGCGTTGGTGCCACGCTCCAGTGGCCTGGAGCAGCCTCTTTTGCGGGCTTCCCCATCACGGCCCGAACGAAACTGGCTTGCTTCGTCAACATCATGCGCCCACTTGAAGCAAAACAATGCCAACTCTGCCCTGCGGGAAAGGAGCGCCCATCCTCGGTTTAGAAGACCGAGCGCGGGCACTGTGGGGATCTCCGTTCTGCGAACGAAACGTCGTTCCTTCTTCACCCCGCGACAAGGCGTTAGCAAACGCTCTTACGAATCAAAAAAGGCGGAGAAGATCATTTCCCACACTTTTTCCACTCCAAACAAAAAAGGCCTGCGATATAGATTCGCAAGCCTTTGATGATGAATACTGGTGGGAAGTGCAAGTTTCGAACTTGCGACCCCTGCAGTGTGAATGCCAAATTTCAACACCTCTAGATACTCGTGTAAACTACTTCTCATAGGAGAATTGTGCGCAGAAGTTAATGGAAGTACATCGGAATTCGCGCCACTTTTCCGGACTTTTTCCGGACTGGAGTCAAGTATGGCTGCCAAGATCGACACGGTTTCGTCACGAGAAGCGCTAAAACCAAGGAAGGAACCTTACTGGTCAAAGCGCTCCGAAGGGCAATTTGTGGGCTTTCGCCGCACACATGACTCGTGCGGAAATTGGCATGCCAGGTATCGATTGAAGTCGGGCGATCAGTCCACTCGCGGTCTTGGGGCCCTTGACGAATATCCGGCCCATGAGCGTTTTTCCCGCGCTGTGGCGTTGGCCGAAGAATGGTTCCAACATCTCAGTAAAGGCGGGGCAGTAACCAGCGGCACGGTTCTGGAGGCATGCAACGCGTATGTAGAACACGTCCGAGAGGAAAAAGGCGACACGGCAGCGAATGACCTGGCTGGCCGTTACCGTCGATGGGTTGCATCTGATCCGATTGCAGACAGTGAGTTGTCAAAGCTGGATCGCCAGGATGTGAAAGCATACCGGCAACGCCTGGTAAAGTCCCCGAAAAAATCCAGGCTTGCGGAACCAGCCGCACGATCGAAGGACACCGTCAATCGCGACATGGCCGCCGTGCGCGCCGCACTAAACTATGCATTCAAGGATGGCCTTGTCACTACAGATTTTGCGTGGCGGGAACCGCTGAAGGCCTTCAAAAACGTCACGCAACGCCGCGCACTGTATCTGGACATCGAGCAGCGGCGGGCCTTCGTCAAGGCCGCTCCGGACGATCTGGCAATGCTCTTGCGCTGTTTATCCGCCCTGCCCTTGCGCCCCGGCGCGCTGGCCGCGCTACTCACCCGCGACTTTGATCCCCGCATCGGCGAACTGAAGGTCGGCAAGGACAAAGCCGGCGCAGACCGCCGGATTATGCTTCCACCACAAGTTGCGAGCGTCTTGATCGAGGCCACAAAAGACAAACTGCCAACCGCTCCCTTGCTTACCAGGGCCGACGGCAAAGCCTGGAACAAAGATGCCTGGAAAGATCCCATCAAAGACGCCGCCAAGGCCGCGGGTCTGCCGAGTGCGGTAACAGCATACACACTGCGCCATAGCGTGATCACCGACCTGGTGACTGGCGGCCTTGACCTGCTCACCGTGGCACAGATCAGCGGAACCAGCGTTGCCATGATCGAACAGCACTACGGGCACTTGCGCAGCGAGGTGGCGGCATCTGCCTTGGCTAAACTGGTCATCTGAGGGCGGGTGTATGACAAATCGTGCCAATGGTTTCACACTCCAAGACGGCCAGCGAGTATTTTCTGTTGACCCTGCCGATATCGCCTGGCGGATTAGCGAGGATTGGCTCCCTTTAACCTACGCTGGGCACAACGTCCTTGAACACCCGTTCTTGCCCTTCATTGAGCGCGAAGCGGTATCGCGGTTAGGCAAGGAAGCCGATGTCACTAAGGAGACTCAACCACACCTTAGCGATGGCTACGACGATTGGCGATTATGGTGGACACGGATCGCACACGCCTACGTAACCGACTCTTGTGCCGGTCTTTCGCCTGTTGCTGCAGCCGCAGCAAGAATCCTGGTAAGCGCAGCCAAAATGCGCGCGGCAATTGGCGAGCGAAACGCACAAGTCTCGGCTCTGCTAGGGATGCAGATCATCTGCGAGGCGATTGCTGCCGGTTATGCGCTCACTGTCGAACTGGATGCAAAAGAACTGGCTGAGGAACCGCGCAAAACGGCGTTCGCAAACGGTGCCGGAAAACGCGCTGATGACTACACTGAACTCAAGCGCCAGATGATCATTTATGCTGCAAGACGATTTTCCGAGCTGCCCTGCCCTTTAATCGGCAAAGTCGCTGAGGAACTGTGGGCCGCTATAAACAAGCCAGAGACAAAAGAGAAAATGGCCGACTTTTGGGACCTGCCAAACAAAGACACTATCCGTGACTGGCTTAAGGACGCAGCCAAGGAAGGAAAGTTAAATATTCCACCGGCGGCACGGAAGGCCGGACGACCAAAGTCCAAGGTGAATTAATCATCCGCCCGCAGCGGGCGCATATTTTAATAGCCCCAAAGCAACTCTAAAGTGTTCCTCAGTACGCAGCAATCGCTGTGTATCTCGCTAGAAATGAGGGACCAATGAGCAAGCCAGTAAGCACCATCGCCGAGTTCTGTTCGGATCACGGCATCTCCAAATGTTTCTTCCATAAGATCGTCAATCAGGGCAAGGGCCCGCGCCTCATGAAGATCGGGCGCCGAACCTTCATCAGCGCGGAGGCCTCGGCTGAATGGCGCGCAAGCCTCGAAGATCAGACTGCTTGCGCTGGTAAGCGAGGTGCCAAATGAACTACGCACCCACCGCTCAAGCAATCATCGAAGGCGAGCAGTATGCCAGTGCTGCATTGGTTCAGGTCAGTACCCGCATTGCAGGGCAAGACTGCATCTATCAAGCCATGCAGTCTATGCTGCCCCAGACTTGCGATTGCTTGACCCTGGTCAGCATTCGTGGCTTCTGCCGTGCCCTGCAAAAGCAAATCGAGCGGGGTTCCAAATGAGTTGGCGCATAACTCGTCGTGACCATCGCGGGCTGGTTGAACTGCAACGTGGAGGTGTAACGGCGATGAGTGTCTCCATATCCGCCGGGATCAGCAATTTCAGCGCCTGGTTGTTTGAGATGCGCCGCCGCGGTTTGGAGGTTCCATGCGTAATGGTGTCGATGCTTAACCGCGACGGAATGAAGTGTCGGGTTGGGCACTACTCGCTCACGCCAACCGATCGCGAAAAAGTTCGCGCTTGGCTGGGTCAAAAGTGAGGCCGGCGCGTGGGAGTCGACAAAGCCGCAAAGAAGGGAAAAGGCGGGAAGCTATACGGGCACTTTGTCGGTATTCCGCGAAAGGTATTGATGTCTCACGCCTATCGCGGTCTGTCGCATACCGCACGAAGTCTCTTATGGGACATCGCCATCCAGTACGTTGGGTACAACAACGGCGCCCTACTCGCCTCGGTCACCTATCTGGCAAAACTCGGTTGGACCTCGCGCGATGTCGTTCAGCGGGCCAAAAAGGAACTTGTTGATTCCCGCCTGTTATTCCTAACCGCGCAAGGTCATAAACCGCGAAAGGCCAGTCAGTACGCTTGCACATGGTTGCCGTTAGATCCGTGCGAAGGCTTCGACCCTGGAACCGAGAAGGCATACCAACTCAACGAATTTCTGTTGACTGGCCCGCCTCCCGATGTCCGTCCAACGGTCATCAAGCAGACGCCCGTGTGACGGACATCAAACGCCTCTACTGTACCGTTGGACGGACATCAGCAAGTGCCCATAGTACCGTCAGACGGAACAGTAGAGGGCATTTACGGAAATTCTCGATGTCCGCCTCACGGTAACCCTGTATATCGACCATCTGCGGTGGGGTTCTTAAGCAGTTGCCGGCATCACGCCTGTGCTAGTTCTGATTCAAAGGCAGTCACGAATCGGGATGCCATCGAAGCCCCTTGCAAGCCCCTTCGATGGTGCGCGAAACCCTTTCGGGCTCAGTTCCGAATGGTTCGGGAGTCCTCCGGTAGTCATCCCGTAGTACTACCGGAGCATTCACGCGTAACTGACGCGTGCACCACGCGTGGCTTGAACACGCGGTGAAGCAATCGGGAAGCACCGGGCCTGTCCCTACAATGTCCCTAGGGACAGCATCGTGACAACCGAGGGACTGGTAACGGAACGAGCGTTACCAGAGCGTTACCGTTTCAATCGCAAACACTCGCGAACGAAACCGAACGCAGCCTGGCATTGCTGGCGCTGGCTTCCGTTGGCGTGACATGGCGTGACAGTACCGAATCGCTACGGAAACGAAGTTGAAACGCGTTTCAGCGGACCTACGAAACCATCTCGGCTTCTTTGAAAACCATGATGGTTTCTTTGGATGGAATGAACACATGGAAATGCATGACATTTTTGGACGATGCACCGGAGCGCCGCGCAAAGATTATGGCCTACTCGATCGCGAGAACCGAGTGCTGGCGCTGGGAGACTGGGCTCACGCTGTGACGAATGACCTCCCACGCGACACGGCCTTTGAAAAGTTCCTAGCCTTCGCAATTCAGGCCTGGCTCAACTCTCGAGAGAAGACCAACCTTTGCCGTGATCACCTCAAAGTGTCTGCCATACCGGGCAGCACACAGTGTGAGCAGAAGGTTTGGCAGCGCCTAAATCAGCTCTCCTCGCGAGGACAGCAATTAGTCGACACATCGCCCACAATGGAACCATCAACCAACCAGGAGGACGGCAGCAATGAGTAAAGATCAACGGCAGACAGTGGCGCACTTCGTCAGATCGGCCTATGTCGGCAAAGGTGCGCCAGAAATAGCCGCGAGCTTCGCAATGGCCCAGAATTGGGCTGACGCCGCTCTTGTTGCCACCGACTTCAAGTCAATCTCCAGCGCGATGACCACGAGCGACTATGCCGCAACTGCAGTCGCGGCAGATTTCTCGGCAGCGGTCAGGGCGCGAACAGTCGTCGGCCGCTTGACCGCAGCCCGTAGGGTTCCGCCATTGGTCAGAATTTTGACCAACCAACAGGGATCGAGCGCGGACTTTGTGGGCCAAGGCAAGCCGATCAAGGTCAGTAAGCTGGACTTCTCGGGCGGCGTAATGAACGAGCTGAAGGTCTGCAGCATGGGCGTGTTTGACAAAGAGCTGCTTCGCTCCAGTTCACCGCAAGCGGACACTGTCTTGTCAGAAGACCTTGCCGCAGCCTGTGTGGAAGCGATGGACCGCGCATTTTTGGACCCTTCGAATGGCGGCGTTGCCAACGAAAAGCCCGCAGCGGTGACGTACAACGCTCCGTCATTCGCGTCGACTGGGGCGACGTTCAGCGCGATCGATGCCGATTTGACGACAATGCTGGGGATGCTTGTGAGCGCAGGCAGCGACGCCCTTAACGCCACCTGGGTCGTGCGGCCGGAAACCGCGATTTCGCTCAGCTCCTTGCGCGATACCGCTGGTGCGTTGGCCTACCCGCAGATCACCGTGCTCGGCGGAACATTGAAAGGCGTGCCGGTTCTCGTCTCCGCCAGCCTCTCAGAGCCTGGCAGCCCCCCACTGGGACACATTGTCCTGCTGGACCAGGGCCAAGTTGCCTACATCGACGAAGGCGCGGCAAAGATCGAAGTCTTCGACCAGGGCTCGCTGGAGATGCTCGACAACCCGACGAACAACAGCGCCACCGGCACCGCGACGACTCTGGTGAGTTTGTTCCAGACTAACAGCGCTGCTTTCCGCGCCACGATTTGGGTAAATTGGCAGCTCCGCCGCCCATATGTCGTCGTGTTGAACGGCGTGACCTACTAAGGAACCACCATGAGCAAAGATCTTGAATCGATGGCTGATCGCGTCGTCCAGCAAATTAAGACCTACGTGCAGCGGAACTCGATCAGTCGAATCGAGGCACTCGAACAACGTGTTGTTGAACTGGAAGAGCGTCTCCGCGCCATCGATGGCAGGAAAGCGCACATTCCCAATAGCCGTGGCGGGTACATCACGAAGGTGATGTAAATCCCCAATCGCCGGGGAAAAGCTGCCGCAAGGCAGTGTCTAAGGGAGAATCGCCTCCGCGATAGACGCCTGGTGAAACGCCACCAGCGCCGGCAGATCCCTTCAGCAAGGATCTTGGCCGGCACCAATCAAAAGGAATGGCAATGCTTGAACTTGAAGACATGTTGGTGATGACTGCACGGCGAGCACGCGAATGCGGCTACCGGATTCACGATGGCGTGGCGGCATTGGCGATTCTTTACCTGGAGGAGGCGCCACCGCTGACGGTGATGTATCCGTCGCTGGAGCGTCTTGTGGAGTTCATCAAGGAGATGAACCCGCAGAACGTGAAACTCGAAAGCCACATCGACGAGGACTGCACCCTTTATGTGCGGGCTCTCAGTGACTTCGCAACGCACACCAAGCACTAAGGAATCGCCATGCCAGCACTAAGAATTGACATCGAAGCAGCGTATGCAAAGTTCACGGACTCCATGTCCAAAATCGAAGCATCCGCGAAGAAGTCGGCCGGCGGCATCGAATCCGCATTCAAAGGTGTGAACGGCACTCTCGCCGGCCTGGGCGTTGGCATATCGGTCGCCGGATTGGCCGCAATCGTAAGAAATGCGATTGACGCGGCGGACCACCTCAACGATCTGTCGAAGAAAACAGGAGTCGCGGTTGAATCGATTGGCGCCATCGGCTTTGCGGCCTCGCAGGCGGGATCGAACCTTGACGGCGCCGCCGCGGCGCTTGGCAAACTGAACATTGCAATCGCGAAGGCTGGCGCTGGTAATCAGGAGACAGCCGAAGCATTTAAAAAGCTGGGCCTAGACGTCCGTGATTCGGTAACGGGCAATCTGAAACAAGCCGACACAATGTTGGTGGAAATCGCGGGCGCCTTCGAAAAATACAAGGACGGACCGAATAAGGCCGCGCTCGCCAACGCGTTCTTCTCGAAGTCCTACGCGGACATGCTGCCGCTTCTGGCGGACGGCGGGAAGGCACTGCAGGACACTATCGACTACTACAAGAAATATTCGCAGGTTTCCACGGACCTGGCAAAGAAGAGCGATGCATTCAATGACGACCTCGGCAAATTGAAGTTGCTTGCTGGCGCTGCTGGGAACCAGATTGCGGGCGAACTGCTGCCAGCGCTCTCACAGATCACAAACCGAATGCTCAACGCCAAGGAAAGTGCAGAAGGCTTCGGTGGTACAGCAAAGGTTGTCGGGACCGCATTCAAGGGAATCGTGATCGGTGTGAACAGCGTCGCTGAGGCCGCAAGTGCTGCAGCAACGCATCTCGGCGCGATGGCCGCAATCGCGGGACGGCTGGCGGACCTCGACTTTTCCGGCGCGAAGAACGTCGGCAAAGAATATCTTGAGGATCAGATGAAGCGCTGGGAGGAGTTCAAGAAATTCACAGTCGCCGTTGCAACGGGCGCGGTGGCCAACAATGGCGGTCCTGCACCTGGAACCGGAAATGGCGACGGTGGCGGCGATGGGCGTGGTGATGCACCAGGCCTGGCCGCGCAGAGGGCGGAACAGTTGAAATCGAGAAGGCTTGATGAATATCTTCGCGGTCTTGAGCGTGAATCCGATCGCGTGCGGACTATCCTGGGCAACAGAAACCAGATGCTGCAGGACTATTACCGCGATGACCTGCTTTCGATCGAGCAGTACTACGACGCGCGCCAGGCCGCAGCGAACGAGGCTCTGAAGCAGCAACAGGCCAACATCGACAAGGAAATCGCCGCACTGCGCAAATCAATTCCCAAAGACGATGAACTCGGGCGCCTGGGCGTTGAATCCAAGATCAAGGACCTCCAGGCCAAACGGTCACAACTCGAAGTCGCAAACAACACGGAAACCACGAGGGCCCTGATCGATCGCGCCGCCGACGCAAAAGCATTCGCCGCGCAACTGGAAGGCATCAACACGCAGTTGCTTGAGATGCAGGGCCGCTTCGAGAAGGTGGCTGCCACCCGATTTGATGCCGAGCACGCCAAGAGCACAAAGCAGCTAGGCACCGCACGCGCTGCCGCTGTCGAGGCTGGCGATACCGGAAAGGTGGCGGAAATAGACGAGGCGCTGAAACAGCTCGAAATCATGCGCGATGCGACCGTAGCGCAAGGCCGGTTGAATGAACTGCAGACCGAAGCCGGCCGCATTCAATCGGATTTGCAGATTGCCACCGAGCGCGTTGATGCAGCGGTGCAGGCGGGCACGATTGGTGAACTCGAAGGATTGCGCCAAGTAGGAGAGGCGCGCAAGCAGGCAGCGATAGATTTGCTGGCGATGGCTGATTCGTTCAAGGATGCAGCAAAGCGCGCGGCCGATCCCCGGTTCGCTCAAATGGCCAAGGAATTTGAAGCGGCAGCGCAGAAGATGGCCAACTCCGCTGACCTGGTTCGCGACAGGTTCCAGGACGTTTTCCAACATGGGTTCGAGGGGATGTTTAATCGCCTGCTCAGTGGCACTGTTAGCCTAAAAGATGCAATGCGGGGCCTGATTGCCGAAATTTCAGCGGACCTCTCCAGGCTAGCCATCAAAGACCTGAGCAACGGACTATTTTCGAAAGGTGGTTCGCTTAGCGGGTTGGTCAACTTGGCGGCATCCTTCTTTGGTGGCAGCGGCGTTGCGTCCAGCGCCACGTACGCCAGTATGGACTGGCTCGCATCCGCCCACGGCAATGTGTTCAAGTCTGGCAACCTGGTCCCGTTTGCCAATGGTGGCATTCCAGGCGTCGTCAGTTCGCCCACCACATTCCCCATGTCAGGTGGTCGTACCGGCTTGATGGGTGAGGCTGGCCCCGAGGCCATCATGCCTCTGCATCGTGACGCCCTAGGCGAACTGGCAGTCAAGATGGTTGGCGACCGCGGCGAGAAGATCATGCTTCCGCTGACCCGCGATGCCGCCGGCAAGCTATCCGTCAAGGCGCCCAACGGGAAGATCCGCGCATTCGCAAATGGTGGCGTGTTCAGTGCCGGCTCACTCTCCCCGACGTTCAGCACCAATGCAGCCGGCGCGCTCAATGCGGCGATGGCTACCCGCACAGGTGGATGGATGGCGACAACAGAACACAATGAAAGCATTGTGAACCAACACTTCAACGTCACGGTCCCTCCGGGTACGTCGCGCGAATCCGCAGACCAGATTGCGAATCGAACCGCTATAGCAGTTGAGCGTGCACGACGCCGAAACGGCTAGAAATGCAGATCAAATGGCGCGAAAGTGGCGCGGACCTTGAAAGTAAGCCATATGTAATAAGGAAAGCGTGATGAAACAGGATCATCGGGCGTTTTGGTAGACGCGCCGGTCAGCGCCTGGATTTGAAGACCACATTCCAGCCGGCACGGAGTGGTTTTCGATCGGCTTGCGGGTGAGAGTCCAGCGGAGTACCGGGGGGGGTAGTCAGAAATTCTATTTCGAAGAATGCTGGACACCGCACTCTGTGCCACGCAGAGAAAAAATCCCCTTTTTCAACAGGAATTCAGCAAATGGCAGGAATCAAAGGTAAGAGCGGAGGCCCGCGCAAGAATGCCGGCGGGGCACGGCCCGGCGCTGGTCGTCCGAAAAAGAAGGAGAAGAAATCAGCAAATGAGATTTCTGAGCGCGACATGCTGCAACTTCTCCAGGACATCGCACTCGGGCGGGTGGAGGCCACACATATCCAGGTGCGCGCTGCAATCGCGGCCGTCCAGTACACGCACGCGAAAAAGGCGGAAGGCAGCAAGAAAGAAGAGGAGAAGCGCCGCGCCGCGGCTGTGGCGAGCAAGTACAGCCGCTCCCCGCCGCCTAAACTCGTATATTCCAAGAAGGATTGATGATGCCCCAGCCCCTCAAAGAAGCGCCGCCACCGCCACCGCGACTCACCCCGATGGAGTACCTGCTGCGGGTGATGAATGATCCTACTATCGATACCGGATTGCGAATCGAGGCAGCCGTCGCTTTGCTCCCGTACATGCACAGGGCCATAACGCCCCTTTGCTCATGTTGCGAGGGCGAGAAGCAACCTAGTCGAACGATGTCGACACCACGCCTACTTCGGAGGCTTAACGCTCGCCGCGTCCTTTGCGCCCTCGTCCGGCCCTTTCTGCTCCGGAAGCCAATCTTTGATTGGAATCCTGATGGAGGGATAGGTGTTGTTGACCTGCTCCCCAATTTAGTACGGCCCCGAACTGGAGTCTACGGTTAATAACCCTTTAGCAAATTGCTTCGGTGTCAGATTCCTCAGCGTACTGTGCGGCCGCTCTTCGTTGTACTCCCGACGCCAGGCTTCAATGACCTGGCGCGCATGCCGCAACGAGATAAACCAGTGCTCGTTCAAACACTCATCGCGAAACTTGCCATTGAAGCTTTCGACGTAGGCGTTCTGTTGCGGCTTGCCGGGCGCTATAAATTTCAGCTGAAGCTTGTGCTGATATGCCCACGTGTCCAAGGTTTTTCCTGCAAACTCCGGCCCGTTATCGACGGTCACTGAGTTGGGTAGGCCCCGCGATTCTGCGAGACGTTCCAGCACCGAGGCGACGCGCCAACCAGGCAGCGAGGTGTCGACTTCGATGGCCAAGCATTCCTTCGTGAAATCATCCACGATGTTTAAGCAGCGCAAGCGCCTACCATCGACAAAGCCATCCGACACAAAGTCCATCGACCAGCTTTGATTTGCGCCCGTGGCCAGCACTCTGATCGTGCGTTCAACCCCAGCGATGCGTTTGCGCTTCCTGCGCCGAACCATCAGGCCTGCCGCGTGGTACACGCGGTAGGTACGCTTCCAATTGAGCGTCCATCCTTCTCTGCGCAGCAGCACATGCAGGCGACGGTAACCATAACGCCGCTTCTGGCCGGCAAGCGCGGTCAGCCGCGTCAACAATTCTCCATCGTCCGGACGCTTTGCCACATACCGGAACAGCGATCTGGAGATCCCAATCAGCCCACAAGCCCGCGTTACGCCCAACGCATGGATGGTCATTAAATGCGCCACAGCGAGCCGCTTAGCTTGCGGGCCTACCACTTTCGACTGACCACGTCCTTTAACGCCGCGTTATCCAGCATGGCGTCGGCCAGCAGGTGTTTGAGCTTCGAATTTTCCGCTTCGAGCTCTTTCAATCGCTGCGCCTCTGAGACCGTCATCCCGCCGAACTTCGTCTTCCAGTTGTAGAAGGTCGCTTCGGCTATGCCGTATTTCCGGCTGATGTCAGCGACCTTGGCGCCAGCTTCGGCCTCCTTCAGCACACCAATGATCTGCTCTTCGGTAAATCGCTTTTTCATGCCTGCCTCCCATGTGGCAGACTCTAGCTTAGCACCGTACTATTTCAGGGGAGCAGGTCATTGTGTACGGCCACGGCTCCCGAGTACAACAGGATCACTAGGATCACTCCAAGCACCCAGCGGATAGTTTGTTGGAGCCATAACTTCCATGTGTCCCACCGTTCGGCTTTGCGTTTTGCCTTCTCATGCGCCAATTCAGAAGCCTGCCGATCCGCAATTCGGATCTTCTCGACCTCCCATGCATAGTTCGTTTTGGTGCGAAACTCCTCGATTTGCTTTGCGGTCTTTATTGTTTCATTTATAAAACTCTCGATTACGTCATAGTGCCCTGACCCTTGCGGATGCTTCTCGAAGAATGCGTGAAGGTGCCCGGTCTTTGCGCCATCGTATTCCGGAATACCAGATACCCTATGGTTTTCATCCAGGCTCTTGAGTGCATTTTGAATTGCTCGCGTGTGGCGCCCTAGATCATTTAAAAAGCGATTCGTGTCTTCCATCCAACAATCCCTTTAGTTGAGTCAACAAATCTTAGCAGGTTGCTATCTTAAAGCCATGCTGTATGCATGTACAGTGCAATCCGATAGCTCCGCAAGAGCGGAATCCGCCGCCCCGACCGGGAATTCAACAATGCCCCCGGCACTGCTGGCATAGAAACACTTCTACGTGGCTATCCTGCCTGCGAAGCAGTGCGCTTACTCGCGAATTGCGTCAGGAAATGCCCCTCTCTGGCAGACCGTAAATAGCAGCACAATGTTAAATCTTAAACTGGCATGCTCCGACTAGGACGTTCCTCGGGTAAGATAGCCAGAACCGAAGGAGCATTTCGACGTTACACAGATGCGCGCACCCTGATTGCCTCGAAACACTGAACAACGAAGGGGACGATATGGTAGTCATGTATAAGCCCATAGTGTAATGACCCAGCGGTTCCTGCTCAACTTAAGCCGCTAACGCAAATGCCTCAGCGGGCGTTTTCATACCCAGTGCCTGATGCGGACGCTGGTTGTTGTAGAACCCGATCCAGCCGCCGATGATCCG
>Ga0102595_100709_pt1 | contig 19736 bp, 16 predicted proteins | sample Araplaol_mTSA_r2_2_FD_76864 | JGI IMG/M metagenome (GOLD analysis project Ga0102595, IMG submission 76864) | Arabidopsis root microbial communities from North Carolina, USA - plate scrape MF_Col_mTSA_r2 (SPADES assembly) (version 2) | ecosystem: Host-associated > Plants > Roots > Endosphere...
CATCGTTGTTCAGGAAACCGCCTTCAACGCCCAGCTTGCCCACTGCTGCCACCGAGCCGGCTTCCAGCGCGGCTTTCAGGCCTCCGCCCGCTTCCTTCTCGGTCAACGCGTCCAGTGGGTTTGCAAAAGCGCTGGCGGCGAGCGCCAGGCCGGCCAGCAGGGTGGATACTTGTTTTGTGATGCTCATGGCGCACCTCCTTGGTTACAAAGTCTCAACCCTACCATAAGGAGTACGCCTCCAGGCAAGACTCGCCACCGCTGCCAGCACGCAAGCCATGCCGGCCAGTTGCGGTATCGTGACCGGCTCGCGCAGGATGGTGCTGGCGAGCAGCGTGGCGGAGATCGGCGACAGGGCCGTGAACAAGGCAGCCTCCGCACCGCTGATGCGCGCAGCCCCGGCATACCACAGGACGAAGCCGAGCACCGTCGGCACCAGCGCGTAATACAGTACCGCCTGCAAGGCGCTGGCACTCATGCTGATTTCCCACGGCCGCTCGATGGCCAGCGAGGCGCCGCCCGCAAGCAGCAGCCCTAAAGCACACATCAGCGTCGACAGCGGCAGCGCTTCAATTGGCGCACGCAGGCGCTTGTTCAGCAGGATGAAGAACGATTCGCACGCCACCGCGGCCAGGATCAGCGCCATCCCGAGCAGCCGCCCTGCCCCCGTGCCGCCTTCCGCCCCGGCGGCCGGCCAATTCACACCACTGCCAACCAGCACGCCGAGCGCCGCCAACGCGATTGCCCCCAGCAGCCGCACCGTCGGCCGCTCGCCCAGCCCCAGCACTGCAAATGCTGCGGTCACAATCGGGAGCGTACCAACCAGCACACCCGCGGTAGCCGCGCTGGTGAACGACATCCCCGAAATCAGCAGCACCGTATAGCCCACGCTTCCCGCGCCAGCCTGAAGTACAAGCAACACAGCGTCGCGCCGTCCGATTCGCGGCCAGCGCGCGCCCAGCAGCCAGCACAGGACGAGAAACACCGGCAGTGCCACCATGAAGCGTAAGGCCGTCGCCGTGAACGGCGGCAGTCCCGCTGCAATCACCTTGCTGGCCACCACTGTGCTGCCGACCGTCACCATCGCCAGCGCGCAATACAGATATCCCACCATATGCAGCCTCCCTCAACGAAAGCCGCATGCTAAGCTGGTTGGCGCAGTCAGGTCTTGAACGAAATTGCGACCATCTTCAGCTATCATCGTGCCTTGCTCGATTTCGTCTGGAGGCTGCAATTGAAAGACCGTCGTACTTTCATAAAAACTGTTGGTGCTGGAACCGCTGTGGCTTTCGGTGCCGGCGGGCTCATAGGCTCGGCGCGAGCCCAACAACTGCCAACGGTTTCACTCAGTTTTAGCCCAGCGAAGGTGATCTTTGACTGGAGCGGAAGTACGGATTACATGACACATAAAGATGGAATGCTTTATGGCAGTTGGGCGGATGGCCCAATGAATCCATACCGCCGCAAGTTCGATGATGTAATGCGTGCAGTAGTTCCCCACAGCGAGAATCGAACCATGTACCTGGTTCACGGTTCGATGGCAATCCCTAGCTTGTCGCCGCTGTCGCCAATGACGATGAACTCGCCGCGATACTCGCAAATGGCAAGCATGGACATGAGGCATTGGCTTTTTTCAGTATTCAACGTGAATGAAGACAAGGCGGTGGCCATTGCTCACTCGGAAAACTACACCGAATTGTTGACAGGTCAGAGTGGCTTGTCCTGGCCTAACGAAGCTAGCTCAAATTTCAAATGGTTCAATAGCCTGTCACTGTTCAAAAGCGCTCCACGAACAAGCAACCATGATTACTTCTCCTATGCTTTCGATCCAGTTGCTTTCATGGGGACCATTACTCATAGCGACCAGCATTTGATTATTCATCCTGCACCGCCGCAGTACGGAAGACCGGGCAAAGCCGCAAATTATGGATTCTTCCACCCATCCAATATGATTGAGGACAACGGCTACGTCTACGTATTTGCACAGCATATTCCGGCCACTCAGAATCCAACAATGACGGACCCTAATGGCTCGCCATCCAGCCCTGCTGGAAAGGCCGGTCCGGTCCTGCTTCGATGCATGACCTCGATGCTCGAACAGACTGACAACCCCGCCAACCGCAATGGCCACTACTGGGAGATTTTCAATGCCAGCGGCGCATGGCAATACATCACGCGCTGGGATTGGGCCGATGCAAGCATAGCCGAGGCCCCAATAAAGCCCTATGTCTTCTACAAAAACAATGAACCGACGCGATGGATGGCAAACATGGCGATGGCTCAAGCTGTGCGAAAGATAGGAAGCAAATTCGTCGTACTAGGCGTGCAGTATGCCGGTGTCTTGCGCTACTCTTACTGCGCCAGCCTTGCCAATCCGCTCGAATTAGAAACTCATCTGAATGAGTTCGGACAAGGACACCCCTTTGGCGGAGCATTCGATTTGCAGTCGGCAGCCTACATGTCGTTCTTCGACCCCTACGATCAAGACTGTAACTACAGGAATGTCGAACAGGATAGTAGCCGGGTCATGCTCGTCTTCCGAGCTTTAAATAACTGGACATGCTACGAGGGTTACAGCATCACCTTCTCAGGCTTCTGATCGACGGTTCCTGGCTATTGCAGTTGCAAAAGCGCCAGGAGCAACGCCATATTTGCGTGTGAAGACGCGGGTCATGTGGCTCTGGTCGGCGAAGCCGCTTGCAGCAGCGGCTTCGGCCAATGCCATCCCTCCCGCGATCATGCGGCGCGCCATCAGGATTCGGCGATGCAGGAGGAAGGCGTGCGGCGTAAAGCCCGTATTGCGGGCAAATGACCGCACGAGCTGGAAGCGGCTCAAGCCACAAGCATCGGCCAGTTCGGACAGAGACCAGTCCGACAGGGGATCATCTTCCATCATCGACTGGGCAATGGCAGTTGGCGCCGCTGCACGGGCAGCAGCAGCGCGGCGGCGCAGCAAGGTCTGCGCCATCAGGTCCAGCAGGTGCTGCTCGGCTGCCAGCCGGGCACCCGGCAGCGCTGACGTGGCGGCAGCGTATGCGCGCTCAAATTTTGTCGCCAGGCCGGCGTCGCTCAACACCGGCGCACTGAACTCCAGCGAAGCGCCGCCAACGCCGGTGTCGCCATCGCGCAGCAGCTCCGCCGCGAAGCCAGGCTCCAGGTACAACATCTTCCAGCTGCGCCCGCCTTCGCCAAGCGGTGCACCGTCGTGGACTTCGTTCGGGTTCACGGTGATGACATCACCGGCTCCAGCTTCTACCATCCCGCAGCCGCTGAACGACTTTGAAGCACCATGCGTCAGCAGGCCAATGCCGAACTGTTCGTGGGTATGCCGGGAAAAGGATTGGCTGCTACACGCTTCTACCGCCTGAATGCGTGCATCACCGCACGGTAGAACCTGGAAGTTCGCTTTGGCCATGGACACAGAGGGATTGGAGGTACCGGATGAATCACATGCATCTGGATGCATATTACCGGACGCTGAGCGTTCGCACAGCAAACGCTCAACCGCGCCCTCGTGGCATCGTTCAGATGCAAGTTTGTGGGAAGGCGGGTCAGTGTTCAGTGCACATCAACAGTCGCCGGTTCCATGGTCCGTCCGCGCTTGCGCAGATAAATGATTTGCGCTGCCAGGCCAACAACGAGGATGAGAAAAAGGATGCCTTGAGCAGCAAGAAGAATTGGCGACTTCAAATCGGTCGCAAGTGGATGACCGTCGGGCACGCGGCGCAGCGTTTCGCTGACCGTCGGTACCATCAACAGGAAGACAGTCAAGCTAAGAAAAACCGTTTCAAGATATTTTGCAGCTTTCCCCAGCCTTGAGAACCAGCCGACGCCATAACCAAGCAGCAGTAACACTAGTGTCACTGCGCCAATCGCGCTGCTAGCCGGCTGCTTTGCGATCAAAAACACAGTCGACGCACCAACAAACATTGAAGCCAGGTAGGCAACGCCAAGCCTCGAACGCGGCACGATCCGTCCGTGGCGGGCGAGCATGTAGATTGCGGTGGGGATGGCGGGAAAACTACCTATCACATGTAACCAGCCGAGTTGCGAAATTCCGAACATATCATTCTCCAAATTGAAAGACGAACTGCAATCTACCTACTAGTAAGTAGGTAATCAGGGCAAAAAAACGAAGGCTTCCTCATTTCGCTTATTCTCGAATGACCAGCCGATCCAGCATTTGACGTGTGATCAGGCCAAACATCCTGGTGTCACCGTACGCGCGCGAGGAAAGCATTGCGCCGTGGATGCTTGCCATGAACGCCTCAGCTTCCACCTCAGCAGTTCCCAGCAGACGAATACTGCCTTGCGCGGCACAGCAATTCAGAACAGATGCGAGCCAAGCGGCGAGTGATCGGAAATAGCGGCGCACCTCCTCTGCCACTGGAACAGGAAGCGCAGGAAGCTGACTGGCGAGTAGCGCACAGACGCAAAATGGAACCGATGTATCAGCGATGCACGTTTCCCAATAGCCCACGTAGGCGCGTAATCTCTCTACAGGGTCGGAGACATGATTGTCCAGTTGAGCAATGCCGGCTTCTGCATCCTCCCGATGCCTTACCACCAATGCCTGCACCAAATCAGCCTTGCTGGGGAAATGGTAATGGATACTCGCATTCCGAATGCCGATTACCTTAGAGATGTCGGCATAGCTGAAACCATCGTAGCCCCCTGCGAGGATCAGCGACCTCGTGCAGCTTAAAATGTCTTCGACTCTGGAAGAATGCGTACTCATATGACTGCACTCTACCTACTACTAGGTAGAATGTCAAACGGAAAGATGGCCAACGGGAAGATCGTTTGCTCAACAACGTGAAGTTTTTGGAGGGAGGAAGCCGCGGGATGAAAACTGCCAATTTTCCCTATGGAGCGGGTGATGGGAATCGAACCCACGTCTAAAGCTTGGGAAGCTGCCGTTCTACCATTGAACTACACCCGCGTGCACCGCATTCTATTCGGGTTTTGGCATAATTGGCAACCTCCCGGCGTAATGGATCAGGTACGTCCGAACAGTCCTCCCAAGGCAGCGCCAAGGCCGCCGCCGGCGTCGGGGATAGCGCCGCCTGGTGTCAGCTTGTCGACGACTTGCGGCAGCAACTGCGCCAGGTGGCCGGCAACTTCTTGCGTATTGAGGCCAAGACGGCTGGCGATGGCTTGCACTTGCTCGCTGCCCAGCACAGCCTGGATCTGTTCCGCGCTAATGGACTGGTTGGCGCCAGTGCCGATCCATGAGGCGATCATGCCGCCCATGCCGCCCTGCTCGAACGTCGTCACCAGCCCTTGCAGGCCGCCGGTCTTGGGATCGTTCAGCATCGTGGTGACCGCATCCAGCATTCCTTCCGGATGATTACCGCCTGAGAACTGGCTCAGCACTTCGCCTGCGAGTGAATCGAGAATACCCATGGCACACCTCCTCAAATAAATCGGCGACTACCAACAGTATCACAACAGGCTCTGTGTCCGAATGTAACGTTGTTTGTCCCATTGAAAATTCAACCTGCGACAGGCGCGAAAGGTGCAAAATGCCCGGACCAAATCAACCGGATGGACCACCAATGAAACCAACCGTAGCCCTCAGCATCGCCCTGGCTGTTGCCGCAAACGCCGCGCATGCGCAAACGGCACCTGCCGCAGATCCGATTTCCGCGCTCGTCGGCCAGCTTGACCTGGAAAAATATAAGGCCACCATCAAGAGCCTGACCAAGTTCGGCGACCGTCGCCAGGGCACGGAGCGCAATCGCCAGGCGCTGGACTGGATCGAGACGCAGTTGAAGGCATACGGCTGCTCCAACGTGGAGCGACTGCAGTACCAGTTCACCGAGCCTGCCGTACGCGGCAAGCCTGCGGTGGCTGCGGGCGGCGGCGCCGGCGGTCCTCCGGGCCAAGGCGGCAGCACGCTGTTCGGCAACCGTGCGCCGACCGGCGTAAACACTGATCCGATGAAGCAGCCGGACGAACGCCTGCGCGCACTGAACGCGGAACAGACGCCGCAAGGCACTTCGCTGCGCGAGAACGTCTACTGCACCAAGATCGGCAAGACGCGTCCCGATGAAATGTATATCGTCAGTGCCCACATGGACGGCATCGGCTTTGGCGAGGCAGCCAATGACGATGGCTCCGGCACTGCACTGGTGATGGAACTGGCCCGCATCTTCAGTGCGCCGGGCGTAGAAACCGATCGCTCGATCCGCTTCGCCTTGTGGAACAACGAGGAGACTGGCCTGAACGGCGCAGCCGCCTACGTGGAGCAGCGCAAGAACCTGCAAGGCCTCGAGTCGCCGAAAGGTTCGGGCAAATATCCCGAGCCACGCTGGCTGGGCATGATCCAGCACGACATGATGCTGTTCGACCATGGCATGCCGGTGCCGAAGCTCGATGATGCTGGCAAACCGGTGCTGGATGCGAAAGGCCACCCGGTCTACGTACTGCCGAAGGAGCAGCGCGCCGAAGCAGACGTAAACATCGAATTCCAGTCCAACTCGAAACAGGCGGAAGGTTCGGCTAAACTGGCGTGGGAGTTCCGCGCCGCGAACGACAAGTACGCGACCAACTATCCGGCCGCAGTCGGCTTCCACATGACCAACACGGACTCCACGCCGTTCATGGACCTGGTGCCGTCCATCTCGCTGCGCGAGAACGAGCGCGGGCAGCAGATCGGCTCCGGCTGGAACCCGCACTGGCACCAGCCAACCGACCTGTATTCAAACTATTCGGATAAAGATTTCCTGCTTGGCCTGAACGCTGCGCAAACCACGCTGGCCGGCGTAGCGAAGCTGGTTGGTGCGAAAGTCGTCAAGCAGCCTTAACGCCACAAAGGGTCGCTGGCCATCAAGGCAGTGGCCCAGTCAGTAAAGGCGCGCACGCGTGAGGACAGCCTGCGCGCATACGGGTAGACAAGGCTGATCTGCATGCTGCCCAGTTGCCAGTCGGGCAGTACTTCCACCAGCGCGCCGCTACGCAAATGTGGCGCTGCTTCCGCGCGCGGGATATTCAGGATGCCAAGGCCTGCCACGCCCGCTGCGACATAGGCAGCAGCGCTGTTGAAACGCATTGCAGGCTGTTGCTCGATCACGTAGCGCTCTTCGCCGCGCAGGAGCGTCTGCACATGCTGGCGGCCAGTCGCTGCGAACACGAAGCCAAGGTAGCGATGCGCGGGCAAGTCTTCCACCGTTGCCAGCCGCGGCGCTGACGCAAGATAGGACGGCGCGGCGCACAGGCAGAAGCGCATATTCCCTACCGGCCGCGCGACCAGGTCCTGGTCCGCCACCGGCCCGCCACGCAGGGCGCAATCAATCCCTTCCTGCACCAGGTCCACCACGCGTTCGCCGCAACCGATATCGAGTTGCACGTCGGGATAGCGCGCTGCGAAATCCGGCAAGGCGGGGATGATCAGGCCAGTGCCTACAGGTGAAGGCATTTCTACCCGCACGCGGCCGCGCGCATCGTGGCGCGAGGATTCCAGTTCGTCCAGGTCATCGAGCAGTGTGCGGGCGCCTTCGTAATACGCCGCGCCGTCGGTGGTGGGCGATACGCGGCGCGTAGTCCGGTGCAGCAGTTTCATGCCGAGGTGCGCCTCCAGGCCCTGGATCTGGCCCGAGATGGTGGTCTTCGGTACGCCAAGCGCTTCCGCCGCACCGACGAAGCTGCCCACTTCCACGATGCGGCAAAACGCGCGCATTGCCTCGAGCCGGTCAAATGCCATGATTATTCGACTTTCCGTACATTCAAAACGATAAAAGCCAGTTTATCCGAAGTTCCGTCCAGACTAAAGTGGACTTACGCAAACACTTCTGGAGGATCAAATCATGAACCGCGCTAAATACTACCAAGCCGCCCCGAACGCCATGAAAGCCATGATGGGGCTGGAAAAAGCCAACGCCGAATCGGTGCTGCCATTATCGCTGCGCGAACTCGTGCGCATCCGCGCATCGCAAATCAATGGCTGCGCATACTGTATCGACATGCATACCAAGGATGCGCTCAAGGCAGGTGAAGAAGTGCGCCGTTTGATGGCACTGACGGCCTGGCGCGAAACGGGCTTCTTCGATGAACGCGAGCGCGCTGCCCTGCTGTGGACCGAAACCCTGACTGAAGTCTCGACCCGCCATGCACCCGACGAGATCTACCAGCAGGTCGCAGCCCAGTTCAACGACCAGGAACTGTCCGAACTGACCTTCGTCATCGCTGCCATCAACGCCTGGAACCGCTTCGGCGTCGGCTTCGCGATGCAGCCGGAGTAAGGAGGCCCACGATGAAGAAGCTGATCCTGATCGCCGCCAGCCTCCTGGCCGGCGCAGCCTGGGGCCACGCCGGCGGCGGCGCCGGCGACGAAACCGTCACCCCGATCGCACGCGCTGCGCTGGCGCCGGTACTGAACAAACAGGCCAATGCAGTGCGCGTCGATTTTGCACCGGGCGCCACGTCCCACCCGCACACCCACCCTGGCCACGTTTTTGCGGTGGTGCTGAGTGGAGAAGTAGAGTCGGCGCTGGGCGACCAGCCGCCGCAGCGCTACAAGGCGGGCGACGCCTGGTATGAAGCGCCGGGCGAACTGCATCGCGTCACGCGCAACGCCAGCAGCACAACGCCCGCGACGATCGTGGCCTGGGTGCTTTCGAACGGCACCGAGCCGCTGGTCCGGGCAGCACCGCAGTAAATTACCTCAGCGACAACTGTTTTGGCGGAAAAACCACGAAATGGCCACGCTTTCCGGCGCGGCCATTCGTCGATCTGCTAGTATGCACAGCGATCTTTCTCAACTGAAACAAAGTGTCAACATGCGCAGCACACTCACCGCAGCCGAACATGAAACCCTGCTTGAAGATGGCAAACCCATTGTCATCACCACCGACCTGCAGGGCCGCCTGACCTACACCAATTCGACGTTCATCGAAGTCGGCGGCTACGCCGGTGAGGACCTGATCGGGCGTCCGCAAAAGGCGCTCTATCATCCGGACATGCCGGCGCAAGTCGAGGAAGACATGCTGCGCACCACGATGTCGGGCGAACCGTGGCGCGGCCTGGTCAAATACCGCCGCAAGGATGGCGGCTATTTCTGGTGCATCGCCAACGTCACGCCGGTAATCGAAAAGAATCGCCCTACCGGCTTCATGTCGGTCTGCACCAAGCCGAAGCCGCAACAGGTCAAGGATGCCGAAGCTTTGTACCGCATGGTGAAGGGCCCGAATCCGGATGGCGTGCGCATCGTGCGCGGCGCCGCTGCACCGCGCGGCCGCAAGAAGATCACCAATGCACTGCGCGACATTTCGCTGTCGCAGCGCATGGCACTGTGCTTCGGCAGCATGACGCTGCTGGCGCTGTCGATGGCGCTGCATGCCGTGCTGCCCTACTCCGGCTTTGCGCTGCACCTGCAGGCCTTGCTGCTGGCGGCGCTGGCGCTGTATGGCTGGTACAACCTGCACCGCGCCATCGTGGCGCCGGTGCAGGACTGCATCAACGCTACCCGCATCCTCGCCGGCGGCGACCTGACCACGCGCATGGCGGTTGACCGCCACGATGAACTGGGCCAGCTCCAGGCGTTCGTGCGCCAGCTGAACCTTAACCTGGCGTCGATCCTCGGCGACATCCGCGGCAACTTCGCGCTGACCCGCAGCACGACAACGCAGGTTCGCACCGCCAACGTCGATCTGGCAGCGCGCACCGAGGCGCAAGCGGCGAACCTGGAGCAGACTACGGCCCATATCGGCTTGATTACCGGCACAGTGAGCCAGACCGCCGATAACGTGAACACCGCCAACGGCGTGGCGAACGAGGCGACTGCGCTGGCCGAACGCACCGGCGTGGCCGTCGCCCAGGTGGTGACGGCGATGGACGAGATCCGCCAGTCCTCGCACAAGATTGTCGACATCATCGGCCTGATCGACGGCATCGCTTTCCAGACCAACATCCTGGCGCTCAACGCGGCGGTGGAAGCGGCGCGCGCCGGCGAAAGCGGCCGCGGTTTCGCGGTCGTGGCAAGCGAGGTGCGCAGCCTGGCGCAGCGCAGTGCAGCGGCGGCCAAGGACATCAAGGCCCTGATCGACGCTTCGGCCGACAAGATCGAAGGCGGCGCCAGCGTGGCCACCACGGCCGGCAACGACATGGATGCGGTGATTGCCGCGATCGGCCGCGTGGCCGCCATCATGGGCGATATCCGCGGTGCGACGCGCGAGCAGAGCGATGGCGTCAACCAGGTAAAGGACGCCATCGTGCAGCTTGATGAAGTGACGCGCCAGAACAGCCAGATGGTGGAGGAAGCTTCCGCCGCCACTGGCGTACTGGACTTGCAGGCGCAGGGCGTCGCCAAGGCGCTCGAAGTGTTCAAGCTGCCGCCGCAAGCCGGCAGCAAGACCAAGCGCGCCTGAGCGGCGCGCTTCCGCGCTTACTCGGGCGCTTCCACCTTGTAACCCTTGGCGTGCAGATCCGCCAAGGGCCCTTTCGGATCAAGCAGCTGCGCCAGCGGGAGCACGGCAAAGGTCGAGTTGTTGGACTCCAGTGCGCGCTCCGCGTTGGCCAGCCAGTTCTTCCGCATCGTCTCCTTCGCCCGTTGCAGCTTTTCGTTCGCCTTGAAGGCATCGTTGTTCAGGATGGCGTCCGTGCAGGCGGCCTCCCGGTCTGCAAAGCTCAGGGACGTGATCTTCGACATGTCGCCTACCGCCCAGGCGTTGGCACGCACGCGCATCGCGTCGAGATCGGACTCCAGCCGCTCCACCGTTCTTGCGAAGCAAAGCACGTCCGTTCCTGGTGAATTCTTGAACGCTCGCAGGGCCTGGCCTGGACTTTCGAGTTCGGTCTCGACGTTGCTGGAGGTGATCTTCACCTTGTACTGCTTTGCCAGCTTATCGAGCTTCGAATACACGCCCGTGCGCATGGTCAGGCCATTCTTTTCCAGGCCTTGCTGGTAAAGAGTTTCGGCCACGAACATGGGGCGTTCTCGCTCGATGCCCTCGTTCTTGCCGATGTATTTGGTTTTGAGCACTTGCCAGCGGTCGTAGGTTTCTGCAGGCAGCACATCGACCAGTTTGCCGCCATCCGGGTTGTCTTTCACGCCGATGGTGAACGGCAGCATCTTGATGCCACCCCAGAAGCCAACGCTGATGCCGAAGGACGGTTTGGGCAAGTACTCCTGCGACTTGGCGATGATGGATTCCACTTCGTGTGAACGCCAATCCATCTTGACCGGCAACGGCGCGTAGTCGCCGAAGACGTACATCACGTGATCGTCCTTGCTGACCTTCCACAGGCCCGGACCGGGACGCTGGCCCGTAATCACAACCTTTTCACCTTCAGGTGCCGGGGCCTCATCCTGCGCCCAAGCGCCTGCCGCCAGAAGGCACAATGCCATGGCGGATATCACTTTCTTTGTCATCCTCTTACTCTTTCTAAATGGTTAAGAGAACGGCAATACTACATCAGCGACGTGAAGGAATGGTTAATGTATGGACCGGCGCGCCTTTGTCGGTGATCACTTTGACGACCAGCGCGTGTTCGGTGGCGTCGACGCGGGCCAGTTGGTCCTGGCCGAGGACCAGGCGATGGTAAGCGTGCGCCTTGTCGGGTGGCAGGTAGGAGAAGGCGTGGTCGTGGCCGGCGATCACAAGGTCAATGCCGGACTGATTGGCCAGGGCTGTCCACGCGGCGCCGTTGTCGGGCAACCAGCCCCAGTCGCCCTGGTGCATCGCCACCACGCGGAAAGGCGCGCTGGCGAAGTGCTTGTCGCTGCCTGCCTGCGCACGCAGCCACGCCAGTTCGTCCTCGCGGTAAGGCACGGTACGATTCAACTGGGCGTAGACGTTGGTATCGTCGGGCTTGTCCTCTGCGGTATCGAGTACCAGCAAATGCACCGGGCCCATGGAGCGCGCGTAGTAGTACTTGCCTTCCGGCGTGGGCACATAGCCGGCCAGCTGGCGTGCAAAGGCGCCGCGCAATTCGTGGTTGCCGCGTGCGAACAGGAGCGGCCTGCCCGGCCCCATCGCAGCCACCGTGGGGCGCAGCCATTTGGCCCACAACTGCTCTTCCGAATCGAGCCAGTGGAAGGCGTCGCCCAGGTGCAGCAGCGCGTCGGTGCTGGCCCAGTCGACCATCTTCATCAGGCGGCCGATGCGGGCGGTATCCTCGTGGGTATCGGTGACCACGCCGAAGGAAACTTTGGGCTGCTGCGGGCTGAAGGTCGTGAATGCGGCCGCCGGGCTGCTGGTGCTCTGGCCTTTGTCGGGCCAGTAGGGCTTCAGCTTCACCACGCGGGTGGCGATGGCTTCGTAGGAATAGCGCTTGCCAGGAGACAGCCCGTTGATCGTCACGACGTGCCGCTGGCCGACTGGAACCAGGCCGTCGACCTGCGGCTCGATGTCGCGCACCGTGTCGCCATCGCTCAGGCGCACCTTGGCGTGGCTGGGCGCGTCGGTCATCCACATCACCGACACCGAAGTGTCGGAGAGCGCGGAAAGATAGGGGCCATCGGTAATGACAGGCTTGGCGTCGAACACCTTGTAAGGTTCTGACTGCGCCACGGCTCCCCCTTGCATGGCCAATGCTGCCAAGCCAAGGCAAAGGGATGCCAGCACTATTCGCGTGCGCTTCATCAGTAGCGGTCGTCGAACGCGAAGATCGGCTTGCGCTTGCTCCACTGGCCGCGGGTGAAGTCAGGGAAGTCCAGCGTCTGGAAGTTCTGCGCGATCGATTGCTCGGACAGCGGCGTGATGGCGCTCCACGTCACTGCATCGTAAATGTCGATCGGCATTGGCGCGCGCGCCTTCAAGGCTTCGACGAAGGCGTGGATCACGAAGTAATCCATGCCCCCATGACCCGCGCCTGCCGCTTCGCTGGCGTACTTGCGCCACAGCGGGTGGTCGTACTGCTCCTGGTAGGCCTGGAAGTCGTCCCACTGGTGCGGCTTGCTCTTGCCTTCGATGTGGATGGAATGGTTCACGTCCATCCACAAACCGTTGGTGCCTTGCACGCGGAAGCCCAGCGAATAAGGGCGCGGCAGCGAAGTGTCGTGCTGCAGGATGATGGTCTCGCCGTTCTCGCAGGACAGTGTGGTGGTCACTACGTCGCCCAGGCTGAACTTGACCTTGCCGCTCGGGTGCTCGGCGCCGCCCTGCTTGATGATGTAGTCGTGCAGGCCGCGCGCCTTGGTCGCGAAGGTATTGATGCGGGTGAAGCGGTTGCCGCGGTTGATGTTGGTGTACATCGCGCATGGGCCGATGCCGTGGCTTGGATACAGCTCGCCATTGCGCTGCACCGAGTGCTCGGTGCGCCACTTCGCTTCCGACCAGCCCTTGGCGCCGAACTCGATGCCGCTGCCGTAAGGCTTGGCCGGGTCGCCGTTGTTGAACTTCACGGCGCGCAGGTCGTGCTGGTAGCCGCCTTGCAGGTGCACCAGTTCGCCGAACAGGCCTGAACGCACCATCTGCAGCACCGCCATCACGTCGCGGCGGTAGCACACGTTCTCCAGCAGCATGTACGGCGTGCCGGTCTTGAGCTGGGTGTCCAGGACGTCCCAGTGATCCTTGAGCGACACGCCGGCTACCACTTCGCAGCCCACAGGAACCTTGGCCTGCATGGCATCGATCGCCATTTGCGCATGCCATTCCCACGGCGTGGCGATGATCACGCCATCGAGCTGCTTCGAGTCCAGCATGCGGCGGTAGGCATGCTTGTCGCCGTCCTCGCCGAAAGTGCGTGGCTTCGGCTTGCCGGCCTTCTCGAATTGCGCCAGGGCCTTGCCCAGCATGACCGGTTCGATATCGCACAGCGCTGCCACTTCCACGTCGTCGCGGCGCACCAGCTCGCGCAGCAGCACCTGGCCGCGCATGCCGGTGCCGATCATGCCGAGACGGAGCTTTTCGCGGCCGCCAGCTGCAAAAGCGGCCGGCAGCAGCAAGCTGCCCGCCAGCGCGGCGCCGGCGGTGAGGAAGTGTCGTCGATTGAAATGCTTGTCCATCTAGTCTTTGCCTCTTTAGTTGGGTCGCAGGTTACCAGAATTTGTAGTTGGCCGAGAGCGAGAAGACGCGGCCGAACAGGTTTTGCTGGTGGTTGTAGCCTTCCCAGCCGTTCGGGTCGTAGTAAGGCTTCTTGTTGGTCACGTTCTTGATGTTCAGGCCCAGGTCCAGGTTCTTGACCGGCTTCCAGTTGAAGCCCAGGTTGACCGTGTAGTACGAAGGCTGGCCGCCGCACAGGTCTTCCGGCAGCGCCACGCCGCCAGCGGTGCAGTTCTCCGGTGCGTTGTCGGTGTCGTATGCGCCATAAGCCCATTTGGCCTTGCCGGTGTAGTTCACGAACAGGCTGGTAACCAGGTTCTGGTAGGTCCAGTCGGCGTTGAAGGTGGCACGCAGGCGCGGCGAATCGTAGTAGCCGACGTAATTGCCGGAGAAGCCGCCGCCGTCTTCGTAGTTGTAGGTCTCGCGCTTGCGGATGGTGAAGGCGGCGCCGGTGCCCAGCTTGCCGTATTCGCCCAGCGAGAAGCGGGCACGCGCATCGATGTCGAAGCCGTCCAGCAGGGTGCGGCCACGGTTGGAATAGGAGTTGATCAAGCCACCCAGGTTACCAACCGAGTATTTCGGCATGCCGGCTTCTACGCAGGCAGGCAGGTTGGCCAGGTTGTTGCACATGCTGACCACGGCGGCCATATTGGCGCGGTCGGCATCGCTCAGGTCATTGCGGATTGCCTTGTCGGTGCCGGCCAGGCTTGGACCGTACTTGTCGACCAGGTCGGTGAACAACTGGTTGAAGTCCTGGCGCACGATCTCGTTGCGGCGGTAAACAAACCAGTAATCGAGCGAGATGCTGACGTCCTTGGCTGGCTGCAGCACCAGGCCCAGGGTCGAGATCTTGGCCTTTTCCGGCGTCAGGTCAGGATTCGGCGGGGTCAGGCCGCCCACGGTGGTCGAGCAGTTGGAGTTCAGCAGGCCCTTGCCCAGGTCCCGGTCGGTCGCGGCGACGGACTTCATCAGCAGCTTGGCAATGGCATTGGTTTCGTCGCAGCGCACCGTGTCGCGGATGCCGCCCACCTGCGCGAACACGCCACCGCTGCCCGATTCGGCCAGGTTAGGCGCGCGGAAGCCTTCCGAGTAGGTACCGCGCAGCATGATCTCAGGACGGGCGCGCCATTGCACGCCAATCTTCGGCGCCAGGTTGGCGGAGAAGTGCGGGTATTTGTCGAGGCGTGCCGCGGCGTTGACTTCCAGCGTGTCGGTCAGCGGCACCACCACTTCGCCGAACAGCGCGCTGACGGTGCGCTTACCGTCGAACCAGGAGCCGCCCTGCTGCGTGATCAGGCCATTGGCGGCATCGGCATTGCCCGGGGTGTCGAAGCTTTCGCGCATCAGGTTGGTGCCGAAGGCGGCGCGCACTTCACGGTCGCCCAGCTTGAACAGCGTGCCCTCCACCTTGGCGTCGAAGGTTATCAGCTTGGTCCAGGACTGGATGTCGAAAGTCGGGAAGGCTTCCCGGATCAGGGCCGCGTTGGCTTCGCTGATCTCGCCGAACTTGAAGGCAGGGTTGTCGGCAATATAGACGCGGCCAGTGACCGGGTCTTTGGTGGTCGGGCCGAAGGCCTTCTCGAAGCCCTTGGTGTTGATATTGGTGGTCTGGTACAGCGTCGAGTGGCTGCCGGCAATGCCCAGCGCAGTCTCGAAGTCCCAGCTGCCGGTCAGGTGGCCGCGCAGGCCGGTGAGCACACGGTAATTGTCGTCCAGGTTTTTCTGGCCGAAGTGGCCGACAGCATCCTGCAGGATGTAGTTCAAGCCTGCAGCGCCGCCCATCTTGGCAGCCATGTCAGCGTCCAGTTTGCCCTTCAGGTAGACATTGTTCGGACCAAGGTAAGGGTTGACGAAGGTATTCAGTTTGGTGCCGGTGTTGCGCGAGAACCAATTGCTGGTGGTGCCGCTGTTGAAGCTGCGCGGGCCATTTTCGCCGCGCAGCTTGATGTGCGTGAATGCGGCTTCGGCGAATACTTCGAGGTCCTCACCGAGCTTCTTGCGGCCGGACAGAAAACCGGTTGCGCGGTCGGAAGTCGGTCCGGTGTCCAGGGAATACGGCAGGTTGTTCCATACGCAACGGGTACCGGATGCCTCGGTGATAGTGGTGGTGCAGCCGGACACCGCACGCTGGGTGCGCGCATTGTTCTTGGCAGGGTCGAACACGAAGAAGGTGCCGGGATTAGGCTGGCCCGGCTCGCTGCCGACACCGATACGGAAGTTGGAGATGAAATTCGGGTTGTTGACGTAGAAGTAGTCCGGCCGCTTGTCGTAGGTATCGGCCAGCGCAATGCGGTCACGCTGGTACACGTTCAGCGAAGCCATGAAGTTGTAGCCGTCGTTGCCGAAGTCGCCCTTACCGTAGACCAGGCTGGCCTGGTGCTCGCCATATGCCGAAACTTCCTGCGAATGATCGGTGCTGACTTTCGCTTCCAGGCCCTGGTAGTTCTTCTTGGTGATGACGTTGATCACGCCGGCCACCGCATCGGAGCCATACACTGCGGAGGCGCCGTCGGTGAGGATCTCCATGCGCTCGATCGCCGCGGCGGGAATCGAGTCGATGTTGACGAACATGGTCTGGAAGCCGGCCGGCGCACCGTAGAAGGAAAGGCGGCGGCCATTCAGCAGCACCAGGGTGCCCTGTGCGCCAAGGCCGCGCAGGTTGGCTTGCGAGGCGCCGTCGGAACCGGTGAACATGGAACGGAAGTCTTGCTGTGCAGGGCGCGCGGCCGGCAGGTTGTCCAGCACCTGCATCAGGGTGCGGGCGCCCATGTTTTCGATCTGCTTGGCATCGATCACCTGCACTGGCGATGCGGTTTCCGCGTTGATGCGCTTCAGGCTGGAGCCGGTGACTTCGACGCGGTGGATCTTCTCTCCTTTTTCGTCCTTTTTGTCATCTGCTCCATCGGCTGCCAGGGCGCCGCCAGCCATTCCAATAGCTGCCAGCGCAGCGATCAATTTCTTCAGTTCCACTTGCATCTCCTTTATTTTAGTTTGCAAAACGCCCTCCCCGGTCCGAAGAGGGGTTCGTTCTAGTGACGAAAAATGTGCGGTCAGCGCGTCTTGACGGTGGCGCCCTCGGTGCCTAGCAGTACGGCGTTGGCCCAGTTGCCGCAGACCTGGGCGGGTTGGGCGCCGCGCGCACCCAGCGTGCGCAGGCTGAGTTGCCTCAATCCGCGTACATCGATTTCCGGCTTGACGACGGCCGGTGCGCTTACCAGTCCGCTGTCGTACAGCAGGCGGTCGCCGCTCCAGACCTGGAACTGCAGGCCGCCCGCGTTGCGGCAGCTATCGTCCACGCCAAGGTCGGCGCGCAACAGGTTCCAGTTGCCTTCCAGCTGCAGGTCGATGCGGCTGGAAGGGCCGGCGCCCAGGCCCTTGCGGAACCACAGGCCGTTCATGCGCATTTCCTTGCCCTTGCCGGCGGGACGATCGCGCCAGACGCCTTTCGGCAAGGGCAGGTCAGACAGGAAGCTTTGCTGTTCGGCGCCTTCTTTCGCACGATGCTCGAGGATGCGGAAGGTGGACAGCGCGATCGGTCCCACTTCGGCCGGCTGCATGGCGTTGATTGCCTTGGCTGGCGCCTGCGCTGCGGCCGTGACCATCGGGTCGGTGGAAGCCGCCCCTTCGCCTTCCGGGTTCTGCGTGCTGAGCACGCGGAATCGCAGAAGGCGGCCTGCGGTTGCGGGGAAGTTGATGGTTTGCGTCTCTTTCTGCAAATTCAGGCGGCCGGTGAAGCTCGGCTTGCCCCATTCGCCGTTGGTGTCGGCAATGTAGATTTCGTAGTCGCGTACCTGGCCGTGCTTCCAGTGCTCGTCATTGCGCGGCGCAATCTCGATCCCGTCCACCAGGCGGCGTTCGGTGAAGCCGATGGTCCATTCGTGGGCGCCAGTGCGGATCGACTGGTTGCGGGTGGTGCGAAACCAGGTGGCAGGCTTGTCGTCGAAGGCGTTTTCCAGCGGATGGCCGGGTTCTTCGGCGGGGCGGTTGACCACCAGCAGCGCGTCGGGCGGCAATGCGCGGCCCAGTTCCGGGGCTTGCGGGAAGTTGTCGTCTTGCGCGGCAAGGGTTTGCGCGCCCTGCACGGTAATCGTCAGCGGTTGGCGGATGTCCTGCTTCGCGGTCTTCACATGCAGCGTGCCGGTGCGGTCTTGCGGGTCGTAATACCAGCCTTCCACCGCCGCGTCATACGCCGCGCGGTCCGAGTGTGCCGGCAAAGTGCGGCCAGCAGGAGCGGACGCGGTGACTGACGCGGGGCGCTGGCGGGTCAGCATGCGCAGGGCGTAGCTGCGGCGCGCTTCCTGCCCCGCGTAGCTGCCCTCCACGGCCGCGATATCGACATCGACTCGTGCGCCAGCGCCCAATTCGCGCATGCGCAGCACTTGCTGGCTGAAGGCGCCCTTCTGGTACTGGCGTGTATTGCCGTCGTCCTCGTACAACGCGAATGTGGACTCGCCGTGAGGGTAGAGGTCGAGCGTCAGCACGTCCTTCGGCTTCTCGCCGTCGTACAGGACTTCGGGGTACATCGGCAGGATGGCGCCGGCGCGGACGAAGACGGGCAGCTTGTCGAGCGTGACCTGCAGGTCGAGGTCGCGCCCCGCTGCGCCGGCGGTCGCCTGGCGGCCATCCCAGTAGTCGAACCACGTGCCTTGCGGCAGGTGGATTGCCTTGCGCCAGCCTTGCGACACGGCCTGGCTGCGATACACAGGCGCTACCAGCATGTCGCGGCCGAGAAGGAACTGGTACTTGTGCGCTTCGGTGAAGGCCGCCGGGTCGGATGGGTAATCCCACATCAGGCCGCGCACCAGCGGGGCACCAGTCTGCTCGGCCTCGCGCGCCAGTGTGTACATGTACGGCGTCAGGCGCAGCTTGAGTTTCAGGTAGCGGCGGTTGATGCTGCGGTAAGGCTCATCGAACCACCACGGATGCTTGCGCGCATTGGCCGACCAGCCCGACATCCCCATCAGCACCGGCGTGAAAGCCTTCCACTGCAGGTCGCGCGTATACGTCTCGGGACTGCCGCCGAAAATCGCATCGACGTCGCCGGTCGCATAGGCCTGGCCGGACAGGCCGGAGCCCACCAGCGTCGGCACATGCCAGCGAATGTAATCCCAGCTCGCGCTCTGGTCTCCGGTCCACGCCACGGCGTAACGCTGCGTGCCGGCCCAGCCCATCACGGTCCAGATGAAGGGACGGCTGTCGGAGTTGTCCAGGATGCCGTCGTAGGCGGACTTGTTGGCGTCCAGCGAAAACTGGTAACCCTTGCCGGTCCACGCCACGTCCAGCTTCTGCACGCGGCTGCCGGCCGTGCCAACTTCCCACTTGATCTTGTCGACGCCGTTTTCTGTCCACAGGCCGGTGCGGAAGCCATATTTGGCCAGGCCCTGCACGGTTTCCGGCAGGTTAGTGTAGCCGCAGCCATAACCGTCATTCGGCAGGATCCAGCCGCCCGGCATATCGTTCTCGCGGTATTTGCGCGCCACCGATTCGATCACGTCCGGCGTCTTGCCGGTCGGGCCATCGCTCCAGCCTTTCGGCACGGTGCCCGGCTTCTTCACGTTGTCGCCATCGTTGTAGCAATCGGCGTCGCCGTATTCGAGCGCCCAGCGCGGCAGCATGCGCGCGCGGCCGGTCCACTCGGTATAGCGCGCCAGCACATCGCGCACGTCCTTGCCGACGAAGTAGTAAGCGTCAAAGCGCGGCTCGGCGTGCTGCAAGGCCACCACGTCGTTCTGGCGCAAATCGTAGCTGCCGTCG
>Ga0102595_100713_pt1 | contig 19664 bp, 16 predicted proteins | sample Araplaol_mTSA_r2_2_FD_76864 | JGI IMG/M metagenome (GOLD analysis project Ga0102595, IMG submission 76864) | Arabidopsis root microbial communities from North Carolina, USA - plate scrape MF_Col_mTSA_r2 (SPADES assembly) (version 2) | ecosystem: Host-associated > Plants > Roots > Endosphere...
AAAACTAGCCACCCACCAAGGAGAAAATCATGTCCTTCCTGAATCGCCGCTTCTTCCTCTCCCAATCCGGCCTGCTGTTGTCCGGCGCCGCCGTCGCGCTGCTGGCGGGCAAAGATGCGCTGGCCGCCCAAGGCGGCCCATCGACCGAGGATGACGTGCGCATCCTGAACACGGCGCTGGGCGCCGAACTGGAAGCCATCGCCGCCTATCAGCTGGGCGCGGACAGCGGCCTGCTGCAAAAGCCGGCGCTCGACCTGGCCGTGACTTTCCAGGGCCACCACAAGGAGCACGCCGACATCCTGGCCAAGACCATCGGCAAGCTCGGCGGCAAGGCGGTCGGCGCCAAGGCGAAATACAGCTTCCCGACCGAGAACCTGAAGTCGCAGGCGGACGTGCTGCGCTTTGCCGCCGCGCTGGAGAAAGGCGCCGTCAGCGCCTACTTGGGCGCCGTGCCGCTGTTCGGCAACCGCGAGCTGGCCAAGGCGGCCGCCAGCATCCTGGGCGACGAGGCGATGCACTGGGCAATGCTGCGCAACGCCCTCGGCGAAGCGCCGGTGCCGTCGGCCTTCATGTCATGAGGAGCATGCTTGCCGCGCTGGCGCTGGCGGCCTGCAGCGACCCACTGCTGGCCGCACCGGCTGCCAGCGCGGCGGCCGGCAAGGTGGTCTACGAGCGCTGCCTGGCCTGCCACGCGCTGGCTTACGACCGCACCGGCCCGCGCCACTGCGGCCTGTTCGGACGGCGTGCCGGCAGCGTGCCGGGCTTTGCCTATTCCGCTGCGATGCGGCGCTCGGCCATCGTATGGGATGAGAAAACGCTCAACCTGTTCCTGGCCGATCCGCTGCAAGCCGTGCCTGGGACCAGCATGGGCTATGCCGGCGTCAAGGACAAGGCCGAGCGGGCCGACCTGATCGCTTACCTGAAGCAGGCCTGCCAATAAATTCGTGGGCGGCTTGTTTTGCGGTATCCTCACCGCATGACCGATGCATTAGCGCGCCTGCCTGAGCTGTTACTGGATGCCGTCTTCATGGTGGACGAGGGCGGACGCATCGTGTTCGTCAATCCGGCTTGCCGGGCGATCTTCGGCTATGCGCCGGAAGAAATGACCGGCCGCATCATCCTCGATTTCATCCACCCCGACGACAAGGCCCGCACCGTGGCCGAAATGGGACATGTGCTGAACGGCCGCCCCGGACTCGGGTTCGAGAACCGCTACCTGCGCAAGGACGGCAGCGTCGCCCACATCATGTGGACCGCGCGCTGGTCGCCGGAAGAACGCTTGCGCATCGGCGTGGCGCGCGATATCAGCGAGCGCAAGCTGGCCGAGCAGCGCCAGGCCGGCATGCTGGCGCTGGCCACCGCCGCCCACGGCGCGGAGGCGCTGCCTGAGCTGTTCCGCGCCTTCGAGCAGATCCTGCAAGACTTGCTGCCCTTGCGCGGTATGGTGGCCGTGCTGCAGCCGGGCGAACGGCTGGTTTATGCCAGCACGCCCGAAGGCGCGCCGCTGCCGGACGCGACCGGCTGGCACCACGTCACCTTGTCGGCTTCCGGCATCGCGTTCGGTGAATTGCGGCTGGACCTCGGGCGCCACGGCACGCTGCCGGCCAGGGATATCGAGCTGCTGGAATTTACCGCCGGCCAGGCCGGCGCCGTGATTGAGAGGCTGGCGCTGCACGCCGACCTGGCCCACGCGGCGCGCTACGACGAGCTGACCGGCTTGCCGAACCGGCGCCTGTTCCAGGACCGCATCCTGTCGGCCATCGCGCGCTGCCGGCGCGGCCAGTCGCGCGGCGCCTTGCTGTTCATCGACCTGGACGACTTCAAGCGGGTCAACGATGAGCATGGGCATGTGGTGGGCGACCAGTTGCTGCATGCGATTGCGCGCCGCATCACCTCTTGCGTGCGCGAGGCCGACACGGTGGCGCGCATCGGCGGCGATGAGTTTGTCGCCCTGCTGGAGAATGTGGCGGACCTGGCGCAGGCCGAGGCGCTGGCCGGCAAGATCCAGCAAGTGATTGGCACGCCGCTGGTGCTGGCCGGGCGTACCTTGCAGCCGCACGCCAGCATCGGCATCGCCCTGTATCCTGAGCACGGGGAAGTCATTGACCAGTTGATGCGCCATGCGGACCAGGCCATGTACGCATCAAAAGCGGCGCGCAAGGCCGCGGCAGCCTGAAGTCCGCAGGTGGGTTGTCCTGGAAGGGGAGCGCGGACGAAAAATGAAATTTTTGGTAATATTTCTCGCCGCGAGCGGCACCGGTGCCGCAGCGGCGGAGTGCTGCACTCCCTTCTTTCTTTGATAGTAGAGGTAATCTGATGACCATTTTCGTAACGGGCGGTGCGGGGTATATCGGTTCTCATACTTGCGTCGAATTGCTCGCCGCCGGGCACGAGGTCGTGGTATTCGATAACTTCAGCAACAGCCGGCCAGAGTCGTTGGCGCGCGTGGCGCGTATTACCGGTCGCAAGCCCATCCTGGTCGAAGGAGACATTCGCGACCAGGGGGCAATTGAAGCCGCCTTGCGTCAATACCGGTGTCAGGCGGTGATCCATTTTGCCGGCTTGAAAGCGGTTGGCGATTCGGTGGCGCAGCCGCTTGCCTACTATGATTGCAACGTGATTGGCGCACACCGGTTGCTGTCGGCGATGGGGAGCTGCGGCGTGCGAACGCTGGTCTTCAGTTCCTCGGCAACCGTGTATGGCGAGCCGCAGCAACTGCCCTTGACCGAAGAACATCCCTTGTCTGCCACCAATCCATATGGCCGCAGCAAGCTCTTCATTGAAGACATGCTGCGCGACCTGCACCGCTCCGATCCGGGCTGGCGTATCGCGATCTTGCGCTATTTCAATCCGGTCGGCGCCCACGAGAGCGGGCTGATCGGCGAAGACCCGCAAGGCGTGCCGAACAACCTGATGCCTTTCGTGGCCCAGGTCGCAGTGGGCCGCCGCGAGTACCTGAATGTTTGGGGCGACGACTACCCGACCGCCGACGGCACCGGGGTGCGCGACTATATCCATGTGGTCGACTTGGCACTTGGTCACCTGAAGGCACTGGAGCGGCTGCAGGCGCCGCAATGCACGGAAATCAACCTAGGCACCGGCCTTGGCTACAGCGTGCTCGATGTCCTCAAGGCTTTCGAGAGCGCCAGCGGGCAGGCGGTCCCTTATTGTATTTCGCCCCGCCGCGCGGGCGACGTGGCGGTCTGCTATGCCGACCCGGCCCGCGCGGAGCGCGAGCTGGGGTGGAAGGCGCAGCGCGACCTTGCGCTGATGTGCCGCGACCACTGGAATTGGCAAAAAAATAATCCTAATGGATACCAGTGAGGTTTGGCTCGGGTTTAGCCGGTAAGTCTCCAATGTTAAAATGTCGGCCAATGTTGCGTCTACTGGCAGTTAACTCACGGAGATTAACACGTAATGAACCTAATCAAAAAAGCAGTATTTCCCATTGCAGGACTGGGAACCCGCTTCCTCCCCGCTACCAAGGCCTCTGCTAAAGAAATGCTGCCGGTGGTGGATAAACCGCTGATCCAATATGCGGTCGAGGAAGCCTATGCTGCCGGCATTCGCCACATGATTTTCGTGACTGGCCGTACCAAACGCAGTGTGGAAGATCACTTTGACACCGCCTACGAACTGGAAAACGAGCTTGAGTTGGCCGGCAAGACCAATTTGCTGAACATTGCGCGCAGCATTGCGCCGAAGGATATGGTCTGCACTTATGTGCGGCAGCCGCGCGCCTTGGGACTGGGGCATGCAGTCTTGTGTTCAAAAGAACTGGTCGGCAACGAAGCCTTCGCGCTATTGTTGGCGGACGACCTGATGGTGGGCGAGCCGCCAGTCATGACGCAGATGGTCGAACAGTTTGCCGAACGGCGTGCCAGCATTCTCGCGGTGCAGGATGTGCCTCGGGAAGACATCAGGCGCTATGGCATCGTCAGCGCCGAAATCATCGCGCCAGATCTGGTGCAGGTGATGGGCATTGTGGAAAAGCCAAGTCCGGAAACCGCTCCCAGCACGCTTGCAGTTGCAGGGCGCTACATTTTGACGCCGGGCATTTTCAACGAGTTGCAGAATCTGCCGCGCGGGGTTGGCGGGGAAATCCAGCTCACCGACGGCATCGCGGGCCTGTTGCTCCGTGAAAAGGTATACGCCTATCGGTATAAAGGTGTGCGCTATGACTGCGGGAGCAAATTAGGCTTTTTGCAAGCCACGGTGGACCTGGGATCGCATCACGAGGAGATCGGGGCCGAGTTTTCCGCGTGGCTCAAACAACGTGTGAACGCGACCGAACGCTAGCAACCTCTTCTACTGGAAGTAAAGCCTCCAGTGTTCTCACGGGACCACGAGGATCGATTTGTTGCCTCCTCGACGAAGAAATGATGGATACGTGCAGGGTTGGCCGACGGCCGCACTGTGAGCGAATTCACCGCTACCGCTCTCGACAACCGATAGAATGCATCAAAGCAAGGCTCCTGCTAATTCCCGATTGATTCAGGTCAGCCTGATGCCATTGCGGCACCTCACTAGCTTCAAGTGGCAGTAGATGTGTCAGGATGTTAGAATATTGGCCAAATTTCGGGCGCAAGGGCAGAATACATGGGCCGGTATCATGCTCCCACTCGGGATTATTCTGCGTTGGTCAGGCTAAGTTGATAAAAGAATATATGTTTGTTTGGCAGCCTGGCCGCCAGAAACTGAGGCGTATTAGTTATGCACGATGATAATGCCCTACCGAAGGTAGCAATTCTGCTTTGTACTTATCATGGCCAGCATTTCCTGGCCGATCAGTTGGATTCGATCGAGCGACAAACTTACCCGAAATGGCAGTTATGGGTTTCGGACGATGGTTCGGAAGATGAGACGCATGTGATCCTGGAGCGCTACCGGACTCAATGGGGAGCGCAGCGTATGTTCATCGATAACGGACCAGCAGAAGGGTTCGTTTCAAATTTCTTGTCGCTGACCTGCAGGGCTGACATCCAAGCCGATTATTACGCCTATTCGGACCAGGACGATATTTGGGAGCCTGACAAATTACAGCGGGCAATGGATTGGCTAGCTAGTATTCCGAAGCATGTGCCCGCCTTGTATTGCTCGCGTACGCGATTGATTGATGCAGATAACCGCGACCTCGGTCTGTCGCCGCTGTTTTCCCGGCCGCCAAGTTTTGCGAATGCCCTGGTCCAGAACATTGGTGGCGCTAATACCATGGTTTTCAATGAGGCAGCGCGCCGCTTGTTGCTTGAAGCTGGCAAGAATGTCGAAGTGGTCTCGCACGATAGCTGGGCCTATATGGTGGTAACCGGCTGCGGCGGCTGCGTGAAATACGACACGTATCCCTCGCTGCGTTACAGGCAGCACGGCAGCAATGCTGTAGGTAGCAATTCCACGTGGGCGGCGCGTCGCCTGCGTATTCGCATGCTTTGGCAGGGCCATTTGCGCACCTGGAATGAGCGCCATTTGGTAGCATTGCAGCGCCTGCAACGTCGTCTCACGCCTGAAAGCCGCGAGACGCTTGAGATGTTGACTAGGGCGCGCAAGCGCTCGCTAGTACCGCGACTGATTTATTTGAAAAAATCTGGAATTCATCGCCAGACTTTGATGGGCAATCTTGGTCTGTTGGCGGCGGCAATTTTTAAGAAGATCTGACAATATGACTATTCTGGTAACCGGAGGCGCCGGATTCATCGGCGGCAATTTCGTCCTCGACTGGCTGGCACAATCCGATGAGAAAGTAATTAATCTCGACAAACTGACCTATGCGGGCAACCTGGACAGTCTGCGCAGCCTCGATGGCGACGCACGCCATGTCTTCGTCCACGCCGATATCGGCGACCGCGACAAGGTCGCAGCGTTGCTGGCGGAACACCAGCCGCGCGCCATTCTGAACTTCGCTGCAGAAAGCCATGTGGACCGTTCGATCCACGGCCCCGGAGAATTCATCCAAACCAACATCGTTGGTACATTCAACTTGCTGGAAGCAGCGCGCGCGTACTGGAGCGGGTTGGAAGGAGAAGCAAGGTCAGCATTTCGCTTCCTGCACGTGTCGACCGATGAAGTCTATGGCTCGCTGGAGCCACAGTCGCCTGCCTTCACCGAGCAGCATCGCTACGAGCCGAACAGTCCTTATTCGGCCAGCAAGGCAGCCAGCGATCACCTGGTGCGTGCATACCATCACACCTATGGCTTACCGGTCCTTACCACCAACTGTTCAAACAACTACGGCCCATATCATTTCCCGGAAAAGCTGATTCCCCTCGTGATCCATAATGCGCTGTCCGGCAAGCCATTGCCGATCTACGGCGACGGCCAGCAAATCCGCGACTGGCTGTATGTGAAGGATCATTGCAGTGCAATCCGCCGGGTGCTGGAGTCCGGCGTGCTGGGCGAGACATACAACGTCGGCGGCTGGAACGAAAAGGCCAACCTCGACGTAGTGCATACCCTCTGCGGCATTCTCGACGAGTTGAACCCGCGCGCTGATGCCGAGTCGTATATGACCCAGATCACTTTCGTAAAAGACCGTCCAGGCCATGACAAGCGCTACGCGATCGACGCTAGCAAGCTAGAGCGCGAGCTTGGTTGGAAACCTGCTGAGACCTTCGAAACGGGCATCCGCAAGACGGTACAGTGGTACCTGGCCAATGGCGATTGGGTGCAGAACGTCACAAGTGGCAACTACCGCAATTGGGTCGAAAAACAATACGCATGAAGATCCTCCTGATTGGAAAAAACGGCCAAGTTGGGCACGAACTGCAGCGTACTTTGCTGCCGTTGGGCGAGATGGTGGCACTGGGGCGCGACAGTCTCGACCTGAATGATCCCGCAGCATTGAAGCAGGTGCTCGAGAGTCAGGCCGCCGACATAATCGTCAACGCGTCCGCCTATACGGCGGTCGACCGCGCGGAGGACGACGAAGCCGGTGCACTGGCTGTCAACGCCTCTGCGGTTGCTGCGATGGCTGCGCATGCGCGTACGCATGATGCCTTGCTCGTGCATTACTCGACCGACTATGTGTTTGATGGCGAGAAGGCGGCGCCTTATGTTGAAGGCGATGCCACTGCGCCGCAAAGCGCCTATGGCCGCAGCAAGCGCGCGGGCGAAGAAGCTATACTTGCCAGCGGTTGCAAGGCGCTGGTGTTCCGTACCAGCTGGGTATTTTCGGTTCACGGCGGCAACTTCATCAAGACCATGCTGCGTCTGGCAGGTGAACGCGACAGCCTAAATGTAGTTGCCGACCAGTTCGGTGCTCCGACATCGGCCGAGCTGATTGCGGACGTCACAGCCTTAGCCATTGCTGCTTATCGCCGCGGCGCATTGGCAGATGGCATTTACCACCTGACCGCTTCCGGCGCAACCAGTTGGCATGGCTTGGCCAACTACGCCATCGAGCGCGCCAGGGCGCACGGTGCCGTACTCAAGGCCGAACCGTCGCAGATTAAGCCGATCCCGACCGAGGCTTATCCGCTACCGGCCAAGCGCCCCAAGAATTCGCGCCTCGACACTAGCAAGCTGAGTTGCGCGCTCGACCTGCAAATGCCTGCCTGGCAAGTATATGTCGACCGACTGATCGATCAACTCTCCTAAACAGGAAACCGCATGAAACGCAAAGGCATAATCCTCGCTGGCGGCTCCGGCACCCGGCTGCATCCGGCCACGCTGGCAATCAGTAAGCAATTGCTGCCAGTATTCGACAAGCCAATGATTTATTACCCGCTCAGCACGCTGATGCTGGCTGGTATTCGCGAAATCCTGATCATATCGACTCCACAGGACACGCCGCGCTTTCAGCAATTGCTGGGCAATGGTGAGCAGTGGGGCCTGTCATTGCAATACGCTGTACAGGAGTCGCCGGATGGCCTAGCCCAGGCCTTCATTATTGGTGAGCGTTTCCTGGATGATGCACCGTCCGCTCTTGTGCTGGGCGATAACATTTTCTACGGCCACGACTTTCAGGACTTGCTGGGCAACGCGATGGCGCGCAGCGAAGGAGCCAGCGTGTTCGCTTACCACGTGCACGATCCTGAACGCTATGGCGTGGCGGAGTTCGATGAACAGCGCCGCGTGCTATCGCTAGAAGAAAAGCCCCTCAAGCCAAAGTCGAACTACGCTGTGACTGGCCTGTACTTTTACGACAACCACGTAGTCGAACTGGCTAAGAGCCTGAAGCCTTCGGCACGTGGCGAATTGGAAATCACGGACCTGAACCGGCTGTACCTTGAGCAGGGCAAGCTCAATGTCGAAATCATGGGCCGTGGTTACGCCTGGCTCGACACCGGCACTCATGAGTCGCTGCTTGAAGCCAGCCAGTTCATCGCGACTCTGGAAAACCGCCAGGGATTGAAAGTGGCCTGCCCCGAAGAAATTGCCTTCCGCCAGCAATGGATCGATGCTTTACAACTGGAAAATCTAGCCCGTCCGTTAGCTAAGAATGGCTATGGCCAATATCTGCTGCGGATCCTGGAAGAAAAGGTGTATTAATGAACGTAACCCGTCTATCTATTACCGACGTTTTGCTGTTCGAACCGAAGGTGTTTGGCGACGAGCGTGGTTTTTTTTACGAAAGCTTCAACCAAGCCCGGTTTGACGAGGCGGTAGGCCGCAACGTCAAGTTTGTGCAGGATAATCACTCGCGCTCGGCCAAGGGCGTGCTGCGCGGCCTGCATTACCAGATCCAGCAAGCGCAGGGAAAATTGGTGCGTGTGGCGGCCGGCACGGTGTTTGATGTCGCTGTCGACCTGCGTGCGAGCTCTCCCACTTTCGGACAATGGGTTGGCGAAATCCTTAGCGCTGAAAACAAACGTCAGCTCTGGATTCCGGAAGGCTTTGGCCACGGCTTCGTTGTACTGAGCGATAGCGCCGAGTTCCTGTATAAGACTACCAACTATTACGCTCCACAGTATGAGCGCAGCATTGCATGGAACGATCCCGATCTGGCAATTGACTGGCAATTCGAGGGAAACCCATCGCTGTCTGTCAAAGATGCCCAAGGCACACCGCTGCGCAATGCCGAGGTGTTTGCCTGAGTGTCCGGTGGCTGGCGGCGCAGGCTACACGGGTCCGTGCTGGCGCAAGCGCAGAGCAGCCGGCTGGCATGTGCCGCTCACAGGAATTTGCAAAGAACAAAACATGAAGGAAGTTTATGAAGTGTAAGAAGCAGTTGTGGGAGATGATTGACTGATGCAGAGTTTCTCCACTTCTCCCACCGAAATTGGCCGCAGCCTGTGGCGCAACCGTACCCTGACAAAGGCCTTGATTCAACGCGAAGTTGTCGGCCGCTACCGTGGTTCCCTGATGGGAATCATGTGGTCGTTCTTCAATCCGGTACTAATGTTGGTGATCTACACCTTCGTCTTCAGCGTTGTGTTCAAAGCGCGCTGGCACAACGGCAGCGATTCTAAGACTGAGTTCGCGCTGGTGCTGTTTGCCGGCCTGATCATGTTCAACTTATTTGCCGAATGCCTCAACCGTGCACCGAGCCTGATCCTGTCCAACGCGAACTATGTGAAGAAGGTCGTTTTTCCGCTGGAAATCCTGCCTTGGGTTACCTTGGGATCGGCGTTGTTCCATACCCTGATCAGCTTGCTGGTCTGGCTGCTGGCCTATGTGATCTTGTTCGGCATTCCGCATGCGACTGTCCTGCTGTGGCCGCTGATAGTGCTGCCACTGCTGTTGTTTGTCATGGGACTTTCTTGGTGCTTGGCAGCCCTGGGCGTCTACCTGCGCGACGTATCGCAAGTCATTGGCGTACTGACTACGGTTCTTATGTTTCTCTCGCCGATCTTCTATTCGCCCGAATCGCTGCCGGAGGAGTACCGGCAGTTCCTACAGGCCAATCCGCTCACGCCTGCAATTGAGCAAGCGCGCGATGTGCTGTTCTGGGGGCGGGTGCCAGACCTCGCGAGTTATCTTCTTTATCTGCTGGGTGCCGCCGTAATTGCGTGGCTTGGTTTTGCATGGTTCCAAAAAACGCGAAAGGGTTTTGCTGATGTCCTCTGAAATTGCTATCAAGGTCGAGAACCTCAGCAAATGCTATCAAATTTATGCACAGCCCCATGATCGCCTGAAAGAATCGATTTACCCGCGCATGCAGCGCCTGCTGGGGCAGCCTGCTAAGCGGTATTACCAGGAATTCTGGGCGCTTCGGGATGTTTCGTTCGAGATCAAAAAAGGCGAAACCGTCGGCATTATCGGTCGCAACGGTAGCGGCAAGTCGACGCTGCTGCAGATGATTTGTGGCACCCTCAATCCTACTCAAGGCAAGATCACGACCCACGGACGCATCGCGGCGTTGCTGGAGCTGGGCTCCGGTTTCAACCCTGAGTTCACGGGCCGCGAGAACGTCTACATGAACGCTGCGGTGCTGGGATTGACCCGCGAAGAAACCGAAGCGCGTTTCGCCGACATCATCGCCTTCGCCGATATCGGCGATTTCATTGAGCAGCCGGTCAAGACTTATTCCAGCGGGATGATGGTACGCCTGGCGTTCGCGGTGATCGCCCACGTCGATGCCGACATCTTGGTGGTAGATGAGGCGCTGGCGGTTGGCGACGCCTTCTTTACCCAGAAGTGCATGCGCTTCCTGCGCGAATTCATGAAGAATGGCACTGTATTGTTTGTCAGCCACGACACCGCAGCGGTCAAGAATTTTTGCAGCTTCGCCGTCTGGCTGGAAAAAGGCGGCGTAGTGCAAGAGGGACCGCCGAAGGATGTTTGCGAGCGATATCTGCAAGCATTTTACGAATCGCAACAGGGCGACGGTGCCCGAGTCGCTGTACAGCGCAGGCCGGAACGCCAAGCGGCGATCAGGAAAGATCAGCGCCAACGATTCATCAATGGCAGCAATTTGCGCAATGACCTGAAGGTGTTCCAGTTTGACCCAGCTTCGGCCGCGTTTGGCAAAGGCGGGGCGCAGATTACCGATGTGGAATTCCTGGATGCAGAAGGGGCGCCGCTATCCTGGGTGGTAGGCGGCGAGGAAGTGAATCTGCGGGTGGTGGCAACGGCTCTGGAGCAATTGGATGCGCCGATTATCGGTTTCGTGGTCAAAGACCGGCTCGGGCAGGCGCTGTTTGGCGACAACACTTACTTGAGTTACGCCGCGGCGCCGGTGTCGTGTTCCCGCGGGGAAGAGATTCAGGCTGACTTTCGGTTTGTAATGCCGATCTTGCCTGTTGGCGACTACAGCGTCAACGTAGCCATCGCGAGCGGTACCCAGGAACAGCACGTGCAACATCACTGGATGCACGACGCGGTGTTGTTCAAGTCTGAATCCACCAGTGCATCGACTGGGCTGGTGGGCATCCCGATGCTTGAAATTGGGCTGACAGCGTACCAACCGCAAACATTTACTGAGCAATAACTGAGCCAACAAGGAAAAGATTACATGGCCCATCCGCAACAAAAGGCGTTTTGCAGTGCAGTCAAGGCGCGCTTCCCGCATTATTTCTCCGGTGTGCTGGCACTTGATATCGGTTCGCTTGATCTGAACGGCAATAACCAATACTTGTTCGATGCCACTTCCCAATACCTCGGTATTGATGTGGCGGAAGGACGAAACGTCGACGTTGTCTCGCCCGGGCACCTGCTTGGCATGCCATCCGAAACCTTCGATATCATCGTCTCGACCGAGTGCCTGGAACACGACCGCCACTGGGAGCAGACCTTGCAGGAAGCCGTACGCATGCTGCGCCCGGGTGGCATGCTACTGATGACCTGCGCAACCACGGGGCGCCCAGAACACGGCACGCGCCGGACCACGCCACATGATGCGCCGCTGCTGGCTGCCATTGACGACGAATGGGCTGATTACTACCGCAATCTGGACGAACAGGATGTACGCAAAGCGCTTGATGTGCCTAATCTGTTTCAGATGATCGAATTTTCGGTCGGCGAGGAAACGCACGACTTGTATTGCGTGGCCGTCAAGCATGGCGTGTTCCAACGCCGCACGGATCGTTCTATACAGACTGCAACACATCCTGTGCGCGTGCTCGAAGAAGAATTGAAGACTCAACTGCAGCGCGCGTTCGAGGCCTTGCATCGGTCGCAGGCCGATTTGTCGAGCCTCATCCAAAGCGTCACACAACAACAGAACGAACGCATAGCATTAGCCGAAAAGCTAGGTGCAGCTCTGGACAGCACCCAAGAACTGCGCGAACAACGCGATTCAAGTCAAGGCCGGGAGCGCGAGCTTTACGAACAACTTAACTCGATGCAAGTCCGTGAGCGCGAGCTTTACGAACAACTAAACTCGACGCAAGGCCGTGAGCGCGAGCTGTATGAGCAATTAAACTCTACGCAAGGCCGTGAGCGTGAACTGCATGAGCAACTGAATTTGGCACATGGTCGCGAGAGCGCTTTGCGTGAACAAAATACTAGCGAGCGCGCTGCTCAGGTCGCCTTAGAAAAAGAGCTGACTGCATTACGTTCATTGATGGCGCAAGTACAAACGGAACAGGCCCTGGTAGCGGACGAACTGGCTCGCCTTTACAGCTCCAAGTCTTGGCGAATCACCCATCCGTTGCGGGTACTGATGACAGGCGTCGCCTCTGCTGGCCGCACAGTAGGCCGGGCGCGCAACGCGCTTCGCTATGTTGCGCGCGGCGACTTGACAGGCCTGCGAAACCGCCTGCAGGCGCGGCGTGCCGATCAGGCGCTTCAAACCTTGGCAGTGGCGGGGCCGCCTCAGCGTTGGGGGGTGATGGCCACGGCGCATACCTTGTTCATCGCCCACCTGATCGCATCGCGCCTGCGTGCCCACGGCTGGGAAGCCGACGTCATGACCAGCGAGCCAGCCGGTTTTCCGCACGATATGTATGTAGTAATTTGCCCGCAAATGTTCAAAAAGCTGCCGCCGGGAGAAAAGCGGATAGCTTACCAGATGGAACAATCGGTCAGCTCGCGCTGGTTTACGGCGGACTATCTGCACATGCTGGAAAATTCGCTGGCGGTGCTGGAGTATGCCCTCGTGAATGTCGAGTTCATGGCGGGCAAAGGCGTCGCATATCCGCACGTACATTACTTGCCGGTTGGAGCAGACGCCGGTTACATGCAACATTTACCGGCGCCGGAAAAAGTTCATGACGTGCTGTTTTATGGTGACCCGAACAGCTCGCCGCGCCGGCGCGCCATGCTCGACACTTTGTGCCAGCACTTTGATGTGCGTGTTTGCAGCGAAGTGTTCGGATTGGAAATGATCGAGGAAATTCGCCGCGCCCGGGTAGTAATTAATCTGCATTACTATGAAAACGCGCTGCTGGAAATGCCGCGCATTCAAGAATGCTTGTCGCTAGGTGTGCCAGTCGTATCGGAGTCTTCGCAAGACCAGACCGAATACCCTGACCTGGCCGGTGCCGTATTGTTCTTTGAACAGGGTGATGAAGCTGGCATGATCGACACCGTAAGCGCCGCGTTGAAGCAGGGATTCACCAAAGAGGCCGTGCACCAGGCTGCCGAGCGTGGCGCGACGCGTTTCGCCTTTATGTTCGACCGCTTCCTGACCGCCATGAACTTCTTACCACCGAACAAGATCTCGGACGATGGCTTGCCATTGCCGGCTGATGCTGCTCGCATTGCACTGTCGATGCCTGAAACCATCGCTCGCCGTCGTATTTTCGAAGCGAACCGTCCTGCCGGTTGCGCGGTCTTCGATGGCGTGCGGCTGCGCCCTAGCTGGGTCGGATGCGGACTGTCCTACGCCAACCTGGCGCGCCATGCTCTCAAGAGTGATATCGAGCGACTGACTGTGCTGGAAGATGACGCCTTATTGCCGGCCGATTTTGAAGACAAAATGCGTGTTGTGCATGCTTATCTCGACGCGAAAGGGGATCAGTGGGATGTATTTGCCGGTGTGATCGCCAGCTTGCACCCCGACGTGAAGGTGCTGAACGTCGAAACTTTCCAAGGTATGCGCTTTGTTACGATCGACAGAATGATCAGCATGGTTTGTAACGTTTATAGTCGCAAAGCACTAGGCATTCTGGCTGCCTGGAATTCAGAGCACCGGGACGACCAGATCAATACAATTGACAAATACCTTGAGCGCCAGACAAGCTTGCGCGTTGTGGTGGCTCTGCCCTTCTTGGTTGGACACCGGGAAGAGGTCTTTTCAACGTTGTGGGGCATCCAGAACACCCAGTATTCGGACATGATCGCTAACAGCGAGCGTGAGCTGGTTGGGCGAGCGGCGGCCAGCAGCATGGCGCCGCACGGCTTATGATTATACGTATGGCCGTGCAACTGAATGATCTGATGCCGAGATTTCCTGAAGGGCCCAAATAAGCGCTCAAAAAGCGTTGTACGTTCTTAGCGAAAACCTTGAAGGAATGGCGGCGCCGCCAGCACCAGCCGAGCGGTGTTTTGGGTCTCAGGATGGAGGGAGCGGTAGGTTACGTCGGGGCGCTGTTCTTAGCTATTGACGATGCCGCGGCACAGATGGGACAAGTTTACGTTCCATTGGTGCCACGGTCCTCCTCCTGAGCTGGGATGCGGCATCCTAGGTATTGCGGGCGCTCAACTCGCAATACCGCGATGATGGGCATACTGATCCTGTTGGCAAGCTGCAACCATACCCAATTCACGGGCGAGTGAACGCCTGGATGCATCATTTCGAATCCTCTTCTCTCATTCTCGATTGAAGTGGTGGCGCCGCTTTGTTGAACGCTCATCACTTGAGACACCTCCACCGATCAAATAGAATCTAATTTAATAGGCTGAGACTATATAGGTAATTGGGGAAAATCTTTATATTTTCATAATAATCATGAGTATTCAGTTGGGTGCATGCGCCAACTTTACGAGAAAAGGCAAATGCCGGCAAGTCAACGCCAATAAAAATTTCATCAAATAGGCTTGTCAGGCAATAGAAAGGCGCATTGTTGGCTTTTTTTACGAACTCTATAGCCCTGGCTTTGTCACGGTGGTAAAAATATGCAGGCATCTCTCCTAGCATTTCCCGAGGAGGGCGCGAGACGAATTTAAAATCGTCGTTGCGGTCACCGGTTTCGAAGAAAAGGTTTTTTGGCAATATTCTAGTTTCAAAGAAAAATCTCGTAAGAGCAGGTTTGTGGTCACCAATGATCAGTATTGCTGAGTCCGGCTCGATTTCAAGTGCTTTTTCAATAAAATCACTAATCCGTCTTATTGATACCTCGAGCCTCTGAGAGTAATCGAGTTGCCCGTAGTCGTTAATAAATCGATAGCTGCCATGAGTGGAAACGGTAGTCAAATAGTAAAATCCCGGTTTTTCCGAATTTTTTATCTCATCGAGCGCTCTTGAGAAAAGAATATCTTCGTCCGCCCAGATTGGGCCGGTGTAATTCATATCCTCGAGCCCTATAAAGCGGTCGAAGCCGAGTTTTGGATTAATGATGTCGCGTTTCCAAAATTTCCTATAGTGGTTGTGCGCTGCAATTGTGGTGTAACCCTTCGCACGCAAGGCTCGTGGGAATGCCGCAGCATCATCTTTTAGAATTGAGGCATATTCTTGATAGATTATTCCGCTCAGGTGCCCCTGTGATGGGAGTCCTGTTAAAAGCTCGAATGATGAATTTACAGTGCCACCACCATAGACTGGGGAAATCGCATGAAATTTCTCAAAAGAAAATCTGTCAAGTGGCGCGAATTCTTTCTTAAAATAAATGTCGTTGTGCCAACATGCTTCACAGAGTATAAAAATCACGTTCCTAGGTGGATGGGCGACTGGTTTTTCGCGGCTTTTTAGAGAGGAAAAAAGAGAAATTTCTTCGCTTGTTGGCGGGGGGGGAATATCCCTCCTGCTGGTCTGAATTAAGTGGAATGGTAAGCCTGACATCTTTACATTGTCGGGCCAATTCCATGAGATGTAGTCCACACCGAGCTCCGACAGTTTGTATTTTATTTTTTGGCTCAATGGATCACTTATTTTTTCAAGATATGGATAGAATGTGACTGGCGCCAACATTGCTAAGCATGAGAATGAAATCAATGCTTTTGATTTAGTTGGTGCGCAAAATTGATCTGCCTTGATCATTGAGGCAATAACGGAAAAGAAAAACGCAATCAGGAGCAAGTGTTCTCCTGAAATATAATGCCGCATAACCGAAATATTTGACGCGGAGGAGATATCGTTCCATCCAATAGGCTCTCCTGTAAGAGATTGTTTGACCCGGTTCATTTCCGCGAGGATGAAAAATATTGAAAAGATGAAAATTGATGCCGCGAAAGGGCGTAAGAGCTGCCTTGCAATTATGTAGAAAAATAGAATCGGCAGGAAACATATAAGTATCGCTTGGGCTCTCCATTTTTCATTAAGAAAAAATGAAAAATCTTGAACGTACTTGGCAATTAATCCAGAGGTAATTGCCAAAAAGAGTAAGGCTAAAAGCTCGACGAAAACGTTCCTTGGATTTTGTGATTTCATTTGATCCGATCTTGTTACTCCAGGAGAGGTGAAGAGGGCCTGGTCCTACTGCACCAGCGCGGACACTTCCGTTAGGCATGATGTCATTATCAGAGTTGATCCATGGTACAGCAACATAGAACATTTACTGAAGAGTTCAAACGAGAAGCGCTCAATCTGGCCAGACAGTCCGGAGAGAAACCCGCTACCATGTTTCATTTCAAAGCATCAGCCCATCTGGGCCGCTCGTACCATGTGCTCCGGGTTTCTTGCAGTGGCTTCTAAGAGTGGCATGGGCGGCCGCCAAGCGAGCGGCAGCGTGAAAATGATCGGCAGCTCAAGGCGATTCGGGCAAGCCATGAATGAGCGGCACTGCACCTATGGGGCGCCAAGGGTATTCGCGACCTCCGAGATGCTGGCGAAGGATGTAGCTTCAGGCGGGGGCGGTGTCGCTGGCGTGTCTTGAGACAAAGGAAGGTGGAAAGTCCACTTTTTCAAACACTTGCCAGTCAATGTACTGAGCCAGAAGGTTCAACAGTTCGCCAAGCTGTTGGCGAAGAATGTGCTCGCTTGGCGCTCCGGTTGGTTTTAGTCCGGTTCAACCCTCTAGAATCTGCGAGGAACTGATCACATTCTACTGAAACCTTGCGAATTTCAGCAGCTCTTTTCACACGCTTAGCCTTTAGGTTCGGGCGGTCGAGGATTCTTCAGGGAAGAGCATTTCCCTTTAAGATTGCTAGCCCCGCCTTAGGGCTACCGGGTCGCCGTTTCGTTCCGGCGATCTCCTGCAGTCGTTCAATTGCAGGCAACTGCTCGGCCGTTGCCTTCTCCTATGGTGGATTGGGCAGGCGTAAAATGGCGGCCGTCTGCAGCGCAAGAGAAGTGGCTTGTATTTGCCTGAACGGCTGCGGGCCCTGCGCCCTTAGTGACTCGGGCCCCGCCTTGAAATATATAGAGATGACGCGGCCGCCGCGGCGTCATCGCTTATCGCAGGTTGATGGCTGCAATAATTGCCGGCTGGGCGCCACCGGCGCTGTAATTTTGATCCCCACCAATATACAAAACACCTTTGGAAGAGATCGCCATCTTGCCGCCGTGTGGGTAGCTCCACACCACCTTGTGGGTTGTCAAATCGACCGCCACCGTCTTACCAATTTCGCCCAATGTGGGGGCCTTGCTCGAGACAAATACCAAGTTTTCCGTCAGAAGTACGGTTTGCGCTTCGCGAAGCGCATCTGGCCCAGTCAATAGATTAATCCACCAAAGCAACTTGCCGTCATTGACATCGCGCGCTTCCAGGACACCCGTTTTGAGCGCATACAATGTCGTTGCTCCCAGCGCTACGCTGGGACTATATGGGCCAGTTACCGACCATTTAGGCTGCTTGCTGAGTGTGTCAATAGCGTGCAGTTCAGACCCTACGTCAGGATTGAACCGACTAAATGGGTCGAGTCTGTCGCTACCGTAGCATACGCCATAGAGGTTACCGTGGCCATCCGTCGCGTGTATTGCAGACGTCCTACACTGACTGGAAGTGATGAAGGGCGCAGCCAGGAGCGCACCGTCGCTTGCGCGAACGACGCTCAGGTATTCCTTGTCAAACAAATAGACGTTGTCGGCATCCGCCGTAGGAGAAGCGGGGTAGTACGCCTTCGCAGTCCAATCCACCTGGAACGTATTGGTGTTCACTCGCTTTAAGCCATCGCTTCCTCCACTTACCAGCAACCCGCCAGAATGCGCTTGAATCCCGACATACGAAGCGTAGTTACCGCCCACTTCAAAAAGCGTGCCGTCGGAGGCGCCCGTTGCTTTATTGAAGGTTCGGAATGCCGCGGTGTACGACTGTACCCCGACATAAAGTTGGTCACCAATGATAACTGGCGCGGTCTTCAAACTATGGAGTTGAGAAAGTTGAGGGCTCCAAACCTGCGAGCTCCACTTGATGTTATTCGTTGCCTCGTCTACCGCATAGAGCTCTGGCCCCTTCATTTCACTTACGCTCTGGATGTCCATGACGCTCATGTAAACGACACCGTTTTCGATCGTGAGATCGTCCATGAGAAAACGATTTTCGGAATTGAAGGTTCGCAGGAAGCGCGTAGAGAATTTAGCCGGGTCAAAGCTCCCGGGAACAAATGCAGCATGCGCAATGCTGCCACCAATTCCTTGCCATGCGCGCCCATTGGGCAGATCGGATAATGGGGTCAAGTTGTTCGCTGATTTGACCGCTACGTTCAGTGGTACATACCATGGCGAGCCTTGGATCGGCTTGGCGCAAATCGAGGGGTCATCTTCGCACAGTCGTACTTCCAGCCGCGTGCTATAGCTTCCTGGCTGAAGTGTGTTGGCCACCTTCAGCGTTGCAATATATTCGGATGGGTTTTTTGTGGTTATGTTCACCACCGGGTCGATCAGGCCGGTCTTATCAACTATTCCTACATTGAACGCTTGCGAGATCGTCTTATTGGACTTGGCCGTGACAGTGAAGTTCTGGGGAATGCCTGCGACAACGCTAACGTCCACCGATGAGGGCGTCAGCTGGAGCCAGGAATTATCTGGTGTGTCTGCGTCTCGGCTACCTCCACCGCTGCCGCACCCTGCGGCAAGGAAAGCGCCAGCAAACAGCGCGGATAAGCTTTTGGTGTTTTTCGAAGGCATTTCTCAATAAACCAGAGTGAAATGCTGAATGGTACACAAATACCATCCTTGAAAAATCACCAATTTCCACGCGCTGATGATCGAAAGCTGGCTTGCGAATGCGGTGCAATTCTTAACGAACCAAGCCGCGAATAGTAGGAAGCCAAAACGCGCAAACACATCCCAGGAATTTGTAGGGTTTGTGGAAATAAGGGCAGTCTTTTGAGAGTTCGTGAGAAGGAAGGGCGCCAAAGAGAGCCCGATTAAGGTCGCTTAGTGCCGCGCCAGATTCACCATACGGATGAACCTGGCTTTGAGATTTTACCGAAACAGGCGGAATTGAGGGACGGGCCCACAAAAGACAACGCCCACCTGATTGTACGAGTGGGCGCTTTGTCAAAGATGTCTTGGTGGCCCGGGGCGGAATCGAACCACCGACACAAGGATTTTCAGTCCTCTGCTCTACCAACTGAGCTACCAGGCCAAGGCGCGCAATTATAGCAGACCGATTTTCCTTTTGCCAAGGGTTCGGCAGCTTCAGTTAGAATGTTGTCATGAGTGCAGCAAATCTCGATTCCGGCCAGATTGCGTTCATGCGCGGGGGCGTCTCGATCAGCGTGGCCAGTTGCGACCGCAACGGCAT